>Ga0129299_1000793_pt1 | contig 20800 bp, 11 predicted proteins | sample ConPoolayeCmetaG_FD_94477 | JGI IMG/M metagenome (GOLD analysis project Ga0129299, IMG submission 94477) | Hot spring microbial mat communities from California, USA to study Microbial Dark Matter (Phase II) - Cone Pool mat layer C metaG ...
CGCGTTTTTTCGTTGAACGGCACGTTGCGCGAACGGTATAAGACATAGCCGGCCGGTCCGGGCAGATAAAGATCGAATCCGAGAATGGTGTCGAGCCTGAGCAGCTCGAGGTCGATTTCGATATATTGAGCTCCGTTCATTACCTATTTAATCGACTTCAAAACCGGGTAATTTATCCTAATCATATCATCGGTTTTTAGTCGGGAATGAAACTACCATCGGCCGGGCGGAATAGACATAATCGAGCATGTCCCCTAATCGAGCAGGCGGCCGGCGCATATGGCACATGGAAAATTATTTCACCAGAATCATCATTTGCGGCCGGGTGGCAAGATCGTTCTGAACCCCACGGTAAAAATAGCGGCCGGAAACGACAGGCGATCCGGCGGCGTTTTTGCCATCCCAGAGGACCCGATTTTGCCCCGGGGTTATTTCGAGCCGCCGGAGAAGTTTTCCGCAGATATCGATTATCTCGATCGTGGCCGGTTGCGCCGACGGATTGACGATCGGGATGACCGTTGACCGGTTGAAAGGATTGGGGTAATTCAGGCCCAGCGCAAAATCGGCCGCCCGGGGCGATTCAGGTGGAATATCGCTCGGCGATTGGCTTATCGCCAGAGGCGATGCCTGATAATTGAGATCGAGAGCACGTACACCGAATACGGCATCGGGGCCGATAACCTGCCGGAAATAACGATTACGGGTACTGCCGATCATGGTGGTTTCCGCGGCGCTGATATGGAAAATGACGAATACCCGAAAATCAGGCAGGTCCGGATAATTCCAGCGCAGCGTATCGCCGTCAACGAATACGTCGGTCGGTTTCAGGGGGGGCGAGTCGAACATCCGGTAATATACTTCTTCGTCGCCGAAGATTTCGGGATGTATGCGATTCGATATGTAAATGATATGGACATTGCCGTATTTATCACAGGCGACCACCGGCCTTTTCGAAAAATGTCTACCTTCGGAAACCCGCTCGTCCGGGCCGAATGAACCGCTTTCCGGATAATAGCGGCGGTGGAAAATCTGGCTGTTCGGCTCGTTGGCGGGCACTTCATAGGCCAAATCGAGCCAGCCATGAGGGTTGAAGGCCAAGCATGGGTAAGCGCTGGATACGCTGTCGCCGACGATATCGACGCCGGTAGTCCAACCGGGAAAGTCATGACGTTTAACGGCCAATTTGGCTTTTGCCATATGACCGTATTCGGTGTAACTGATATAGATGTCGTCGCCGTGGGCGGTCGGGAAACGCGACGCATAGGGAAATTGCGCCGAAATAACGGAATCGTCGGTTACCCGCTCGAACAAACAGATTTCGGCCGAAACGAAATGTAATTTGACGAAATAAATGTTGTAGATCGGCTGCGCTGCGGTTATCGCCGCAAACGCGAGATAGACCGTGTCGGTGATCGCCCACACCGCCGAAAGGTTTTTGGCATCGTAAAGCAACCCCAACCCCGGCAGCTCAAGAGGGCGTTCAGTTGATTCCCATGTTGAGTGATCATATCGGCGATAAAAGATCGGTCGGTGACCGTTGAGACTGTCGCCTACATACGGCCAGAAAGTGACTGCTCGGTGTCCGTTGGTGGCGATTGTCGTCTGCCAGCCGGTCGAGGTGAAAGTCAGATAGTTCCCGCCGGGGATGGAGACGAATTCGGGCTGATTCCACGAGTTGAAGCCGGCCGGCCAGATCGTGCCGCACAACTCCCCTCCATACGGTTTCTCCTCGGTGTAAACGGATATTATCGATCCGTTGTCGAGAGCGCCGATAGATGGATGACCGAGTAAATCGGTGGTGTCGATCGGCGAAATGTTGACATCGGTCGGATCCCATAGGTTCCAGGTCGGGCTGGGGGATTTGCCTCTGTAGAATATGCGGAGTTGCCGGCCTGTGCGCCTGTCCTCCCAAATTACGTGAACTCTGCCGTCGGGGCCGCAGGCCAGAGACCATGGGCAGTCACTTCCGCGCGACGCCTGTTTGCCGGAGGTCTCCGTATTCACCCTGACCTCGTCCAACCAATTGGCAGACGCACAACGACTTACGGCCACCGCAAAGAGCAGGGCGAATACCGTTTTCAGGTATCTTTTTTCCATTGTTCAGGCATTTCGGCAATGATTCCGATTTCCTAAAAAATTGGCGGTTTCATTGCGGAACTTTCGTTGAAATGCGGTTTCAGTGTGTAACCGGAATCATTCGGTCTAATTCGATGGCGGGCAATTTCTGTTTTGGCAAATCATTTCGGGGCAATTGGATCGACCATCGTGGATCAGCGAGACATTTTTTCCGCCGCCTGAAACATAAATTGCTATTGTGGAAAACCGGATATCCCTTATATTTTGAAAAAATGCAACCAAAAGCCGCGGAGGCAAAAATGCGCTTCGTTATAAGCGCCCAAATCTTATCGTTCGTTTTGCTGTTGTCGCTTGATTCGGCGGCGGGAGTAGTCGATTCGAAATTGGCTGCCCGCATATCGCAGGTCGGCGACGAACAGAAGATTTCCTGCGTGATAATGTTGAAAGAGCAGTTCGATACGCAATCTTTCAAAAAGAAAATGAATATGTCAAATTCCAACGTGGCCCAGCGACACGCCTATGTAGTGAATTCCCTACGGGAAATCGCCTCGAACAGCCAAGGGCCGTTGCTGGCGAGGCTGGAAACATTTTCGCGGCAAGGGCTGGCGGCAGATGTCCGGGGCTGGTGGATCGTGAATGCGGTCACCGGTGACTTATCGGCATCGGCCGTTTATGAGATCGCCCGGGATGAGGCGGTTGAGGGGGTGTATCTATGGGAAGAGCCGACCCTGATTAAGCCGGTTGGTCCGATCGCTGCCGAACCGGAGCCCCCGGTCGCCGCCCGCGTGGAAATCGGGCTTCAGGTAATTAATGCTCACCAAGTGTGGGCGATGGGATATACCGGCGACGGCCGGCTGGTGGCGAACATCGATACCGGCGTGGATGGGACTCATCCGGCACTGGCGGCGCGTTGGCGCGGCAATAATGGACAGCCTGCCAATGAATGCTGGCTGGATACGGCCAATCCGGGGAGTCAATCGCCATATGATTCCGACGGACACGGAACGCATACGATGGGGACGATGACCGGCCTTGGTTCGGGCACCGGCGATACGATCGGCGTGGCTTTCGGCGCCCAATGGATAGCCTCGAGAGCCATAGTTACCGGTGGCAACGTGATTGCCGCATTTCAGTGGCTGGCCGATCCCGATGGCGATCCGCTGACGATCGACGACGTGCCGGATGTGATATCCAATTCCTGGGGTTATCATGATTTCACCTGTCCCCAAACGGTGTGGGCGATGATAGATAATTGTGAAGCCGCCGAGGTGGCGGTGATTTTCGCCGCCGGCAACAGATTGACCGGCGATCCTTATGTCGAGTCGGTTTGGGCTCCGGCCAGCCGGATAACGACTCCATTCAATACGTTTTCCGTGGGCGCCGTCAACGGCAACAGCGGCACGCTTCCGATCGCCGATTTTTCCGCCCGCGGCCCCTCCCAGTGTGATCATTCGACGATCAAGCCCGAGGTGGTGGCTCCGGGAGTCGATGTCAGGTCATCGGTTCCGGGCGGCGGCTATCAGCAATTGGGATGGAGCGGCACCTCGATGGCTTGTCCGCACGTGGCCGGTGCCATTGCTCTTTTGCGGCAATTCAATCCGAACGCTTCCGTCGATACGTTGAAATGGGCACTGTGGCAATCGGCGCGGGATCTCGGTTCGGTCGGCGAGGACAACAACTACGGCAAGGGGATAATCAATATCAGGGCGGCTCTCGACCTCGTTCCGGCCAACGATCAGCCGTATATCAGGATCGACAGTGTGTTGGTTGTTGAACCGCACGACAATTACGCCGATCCCGGAGACACTATCGGCATCGTCCTGACACTGAAGAATACGGGGGCGGCCGCCCACAACGTAATCGGCTTGATTTCTTCAACCGATCCGTTCATAAGCATAGCGCAGGATTCGGCGTTTTACGGTGATATTCCGCTTAATGGTCGGGCTAACAATACAGCGCAGCCGTACAGTGCCGTCATTTCCGCGGCCGCCCCGGCCGGCCGTCGGATCATCCTGAACTTGAATATACAAGCTGGCGGCTATTCCGCCGACGCCGCTTTCGGGATTACGGTCGGGCGCCCGGCAAGCCAGGCGATCGCCACTCATAATGCCGGTAATGTCGATTATACCATCTCGAATTTCGGGCAATACGGGTTGGCTCCGGACGGCATGAATCCGAACTGGCAGGGGCGCGGATTCCGCACCCCACGGACCGGAACGAACTATCTTTTCGAGGGGGCACTGCTGATCGGCAACAGCCCGACTAAGGTATCGAACGCCGCCAGAGATGAAAATCAGGGAACCGCCAGCGACTTCCTGCCGCTGAGCGCAATTCAAACACTGGAACCGGGGCCTGTTTCGGCTGAAGAATTTCAAACCGTTTTCAACGACCAGCTTGCCGACCAGCCGCTGAACGTTATGGTGAACCAGACAACATTTTCATGGTCGGCGGCGCCGAACGACAGATTCATTATCACCCGTTTCAGGATTATCAATACCAGCCAGGATTCGCTTGCCGGGCTGAGGGTGGCGATTTACCAAGATTGGGATATCCCCTATGGTTCACCCACGGACAGAGTGAATTTCGACCGCAGCCGGAATCTCGGCTATCAGTACTCGGGAAGCAATTACCGCGGCGTCATGGTGCTAAATCTCGAAGGAGCGGTATCGTTCAAAGCTCTGCATAATTCGACTGAAGTTTATCCGCCTCGTTTCACGCTGGCCGATAAATGGACCTACATGACAAGCGGATTTTCCGACACGGCGATAACGGCTCCCGAAGACGCCTCGTTGATGCTGACCACGGGCGTATTCGATATCGCTCCGGGGGATTCTATCGAAGTGGCCTTTGCCGTTTTGGGACAGACCAGTCTGCCTCTTCTTCAGCAGGCCGCCGATGCTGCCTATGCCAAATATCACGAGATCACGGCCATTGCGGACGATTCCGATAACCTTCCCCATGCATTCCATCTCACCGGGAATTATCCCAACCCGTTCAACTCGAACACGAGCATATCGTTTTCCTTAATCGAGCCGGGCAATGTCCGGCTTGAGGTATTCGATATTCTTGGTCGTCGGGTGAAAGAGCTGGCGGGTGGCCTATTGTCGGCCGGGCATTACAGCGTGATTTGGGACGGTCGGGATAATAGCGGCGGCGCCGTCGCCAGCGGTGTTTATTTCCTGAGGTTATCCGATGATAAGTCTGCTGTCAGCCGCAAGATACTGTTGCTGAGATAGGATTATCCGGAGGTAACAATCAAAAAAGCGGTCAGGTATAAAATCAGGGTGAAGAAACCGTATCGCCGGGCTTATCCGGATCCGATCCGCCAAAAAAAGGGCGATTCGCTGGTTCTGCACGCCAAAAAAAGCGAGTGGCCGGGTTGGGTATGGGGTGAAAACAGTGCTGGAAAAGGAGGCTGGGTTCCCGAAACATTCATAACCTCCAAGGGGGGGAAAACGGTATTTTTGAAAGATTACGACGCCACCGAATTGACTGTCCGTAGATCCGCCATTTTGCTTGTTCTGGACGAATATTCGGGCTGGTTGCGGTGCAAAACAAAGACGGGCCGAATAGGATGGATCCCGGCGGATTGCGCGGAAAAACTATGAACAACAGAGAGCGGCTCAAGGAGCTGTTTTTGGCAAAAGCCGTGAAATTCGGCGACTTCACCTTATCGTCCGGACAGAAATCTAATTATTATATCAACGGCAAATATCTGGCCCTCGATTCCGAGGGTTTAGCGCTTATGGCTCAAATAATCCTCGACAAAATAGATGGTCGTCGGGTTGAGGCCGTTGGCGGCTTGACGCTGGGGGCCGATCCAATAATCGGGGCGGTTATCGCTTTCGCCCATTTGAGAGGAATCGCTCTCGATGGTTTTATCGTACGCAAGGAACCGAAAGGGCACGGCACACGCAGCCTTATCGAGGGACCTCTTAAAGACGGCGCCCGGGTGGCGATTATCGAAGACGTAACCACTACGGGGACATCAGCGCTCAAGGCGGTTGAGGCTGTCAGGCCGCTCGGCTGCGAAGTGGTGAAGATCATCTCGCTGGTCGATCGTCGTCAGGGGGCCGCCGAAAAATTCGCCGGCTTCGGCTACGAATTCGATCCGATCTTTACCAAGGAAGAGCTGGGGCTTTAGCCGAATAACGCGCCGTTGATTCAGATAAGCCTTCCTCGTCTCGGCGTTTCCGCCGCCGATCCAACCTACCATCGACGCATATTCCATAAGCAGCTTGACAATTTTCGGCATATGCTTAACTTGTGCTGAAGACTTCAGCAAAGGAGATTCGATGTTGGGCCGTTTATTGTCGATAATGGTGATCCTGTTGGTCGCCTGTGGCGTTTCTTATGCCTCGGAGTATAACTTGATTTTGCTTGAGGCAAACGAACATTCGGATATCGACCGATTGGCGAATTTTCCGGGGCAGTATTTCGGAAGAACGGCCGGCACGGTTTACCTCGCCGGTGACCCGAATGCGATCGAGTGGCTTGAAAGCCGAAACATGAAATACACTGCCAAAGATTTTCCCTACGAAACCGGCTATCTTTATCTTTGCTATTTCCGCCGCGATAGAATGCCTGATTTTGCCGAATCGATACTCGACCGAGGCGACAACTATGTGTTAAGTCTGAAACCGTTGCCGGAGGCGGTCTTTTGCCGCCGGCTGGCCATGCGCCGCCCGCCGCAGGCAAGGGTTCCGAGCGAAACCGATTTGATACTGACTTACGATCCGCGGATTGATTCCCTTATCGACCGGGTGAGCCAGGACTCGCTGATTTATTATTTGAGTTGCTTGTCGGGCCAGACCGCCATCTATATCGACGGCCGCTACGATACTATCCGCACTCGCTATTCGGGTACCGAGGACAATGCGCTGGCCGCCCGTTACCTGAAGCTACTTCTTGAGAGTTACGGCTACTCCGTCGAATATCACGGTTTCTATGGAGGCGGCCTACGCAACGTGGCCGCTTTCAACGGCCAGCTTGCCTGGGCGGTCGCCGAAAACAACGAAGCTTTGCGAACCACCGACGGCGGCGCCAACTGGACGGTGATGCCGACCGGTTCTTCAAACAGCCTATGGGGCATTTCCAATGTCGGCAGCGATTCGCTCTGGATTTCCGGAGACGGCGGCACAATCCGCTTTTCCTCCGACGGAGGGAACAGCTTCACCGGTCAGAGCTCGGGGACAACCAATTACCTTTTCGGCTCTTCGTTTGTCGGTTCGCGGAAAGGTTGGGTGGTCGGAGACAACGGCACGATACGGCGCACGACCAACGGCGGAACATCGTGGACGGCGCAAACATCGGGAACCACCAGCAGGCTTTACGATGTTTTCTTCGTCGATTCCCTCTACGGTTGGGCGGTCGGAAGGAACGGCGTGATTCTGGCCACGACCAACGGGGGGACGAACTGGACGACTCAGGTATCGAACACGACCCAGCGTCTTTACGGGGTATATTTTCATAACCGTAATTTAGGGTGGGTTGTCGGTTGGGGTGGTGTGGTCCGCCGGACCACCAATGGCGGCAACAATTGGCTGACGGTCAATCTCGGCACGGCCATAGAGAAATATCAGGTTAGTTTCGCCGATTCGCTCCACGGCTGTATCGTGGGCTGGAATGGCGAGCGGTTTATCACGACCGATGCCGGAACGAGCTGGACACAGTTGGCAGCCGATATTGTCAGGGATTTATATGGGGTGGCGATGAAATCGGACGGCACCGGATTCGCTGTCGGAGCCGGAATTATCTGCAAAACAACTAATTTCGGGCAAAGTTGGCAGGATTTGACCGGCGCGATACAATCGGCTTGGAAAAACGTTATCGCCACCAAGACAGGCGCCCTTTATCCGAATCAACAGGTAATCTTATGCGGTCATATGGATTGCACCTCGGGTTCGCCGCAGACGCTGGCGCCGGGTGCCGATGACAATGGGTCGGGGACGATCGGCGTGATCGAGGCGGCAAGGCTCATGGCCGGCAGACAATTCGAGAAAACAATCAAATTTTGCCTGTGGACCGGTGAAGAACAGGGGTTACTCGGGTCGGCGGCGTATGCCGAAGAGGCTGCCGTCAGGGGAGACAATATCGTCGGGGTTTTCAATTTCGATATGATCGCCTGGGACGGCAACGCCGACGGCGTATGCGAGCTGCACTGCGGAACATCCGGTCCCTCGATAGCCCTGGGGAATTTGTTGTCGACGGTTGTGACTGACTACGGCCTGAGCCTCAGCCCCAATCTGCTTACTACACAGGCGCTGGGAGCATCGGATCATGCCTCGTTCTGGGATAACGGCTATGCGGCCATGCTCGGAATCGAGCAATACTACGGCGATTTCAATCCTTATTATCATACTGTAAACGACAATATGTCGCACATAGTGGCGCCGTATTTTACCAATTTCACCAGAGCGGCGGTAGGGGCGACGGCCGCCTTGGCGATCCCCACTGCCGGCGCTGGCGGCGATTCGCTGGGCGTGATACGCGGACATGTCATCAATGATCAAGATGGCGATATCCCCGGGGCAATAGTGGCGTTGATGGGACACTCCGAATCCGACACGAGCGATGCAAACGGTTTATTTCTTTTCAGCCAACTGAACCCCGGAACCTATGCGCTGGGGTTGACCCATACAGACTATCTCGACACGGTCGTTAGCGGCGTTTCCGTCAGCGCAGGGGAGACGACCGCCGTCGAGGTTTTGCTGAGATATCCGTGCGATTACTTACTCGGCGATATAAACGGCGATCGGTCGGTGATAGGCGGCGACGTCACCTACGGCGTGCGCTATTTCAAGGGGATCGGCGCTCAACCGCCGGATTCGTGTTACCATGATTCTTTGGGCGATAATCGCTGGCTATATGCTGGCGGTGACGTTAACGGCAGTTGTGATTTTCGCGGTTCCGATATCACGCGCCTGGTATCTTTTTTCAAAGGCATGGCCGCCCTTGAGGCTTGCGCTTTGACGCCGGTGATTGGACCTTTGCGAATAAGAAGATAGCGTTGAAGAATCCCCATGTCCGGATTTTGCCCGAATAATCGGTCCGGCTGAAGATAAGTTGAACGATCCGATCGCCCGGGTGTATCCGGCGGCTGCTATTTGAATATCTCATCGAAAAACTGGCGCATGGCCGCCCACGATCGCCTGTCGGCCCTTTCATCATAGGCGGAACCGGCGGCCGGAGCGACGTAGCCGAGACGGGCGAGCTGCACCGCCCGGCCTTTTTCATACTCGGTAATTCCTTTCCACTGGTGGATTATGAGCACTCCGGGTCGGGGGCCGGCGGCAACCGAGTCATAGGCAAGAAAACCTTCGAGGATCGTCTCTCTCTCGGAATACTCGATCTGTCGGACGACCATTTTCCGCCTTAAGGGTTGTCGCCGGAATCAGGCTCAGCCCCAGCCACAAAAGCAATATTCTCTTTTTCATTTTGCTCCTTTGGCTTGATTTCAATTCAAATGGAATCAACCTTTTTCAAGGGTGTCCGGTGCCTTGATCGACAAATGAACCGGTGACGGCGACACCGATATCCCTTGACGGCCGATATGATTTCACTATACTTGATTTTGATATTTGCCAATGGCAGCGGTTATGCGTCTTTTTGCCTTTATCGCCATTGTTATTTCGGTGATCGTATCGGCCGGCCTGATGGCTTGCACGATTGCCGCTATCGACGGTCGGGCCACGGCCGACGGGCGGCCGCTTCTCTGGAAAAACCGCGATGTCGGCAATCCCGACCAAAAATTCAACTATTTCGCGCCGATTCTGAACGGAGGCCGCCTGACCAGAGGATATCTGGGCAACTATTATTCGACCGACACCACCCGCATTTATATGGGAGTCAATGACGCCGGATTCGGAATCGTGAATTCCGACAGTTACAATCTCGACGATTCCCTCACCGCCGGTATTGATGACGGCACATTGATGCGTCTGGCTCTGGAGATCTGCACCAAACTGGAGGAGTTCGAGGGGCTGCTCGATTCCACCAGCGCATTAGGCAGGGTCGATTGCTGGAATTTCGGGGTTTTTGACAGTTGCGGTCGGGCGGCCATATATGAATGCGGCAACCGCCATTGGATCGCTTATTATGCCGGTCAAGACTCGGATGGAATTCTGGTCAGGGCCAATTATTCCCTTTCGGGAGGCGCCCGCCGCACCGGTGAGATGAGGGTCAAGCGGGCGGAAGAAATATTTGAAAGCCACAGCAAGGAGGAGTTATCGGCATCGTTTATTCTGGCGCGTCTGCCCCGCGATCTCGCCAACGAATACGCCGATCCTTATCCTTTGCCTTATATGGGGACGCAGCCCGATGGCGCTCCGGGATATATCTGGGCCGGGTCAACGATAAACAACGTTCGAACCAATTCGGCGGCGGTGATACGGGGCGTAACCCTCGGAGAAAGCCCGCGATTTTCGACTTTGCTGGCAATCCTCGGCACGCCCGTTCTAAGTCTTGCCTTTCCGCTATGGATCGGGGCCGCCAACGTTCCCATATATCTTAATTCGGATACGACCGCCCCGATGGTTCAAATTATCGGCGGGCGATTGCCGCATCTCTATAATTGCGATACTCTGCGCAGCTATCTCGATAGCCGCTATTTGCTGGATAGTGAGGGAATTGGTGTTTACACCTATACTTTGCCGCTTGAACGCTGGGGAATGGCGCAGGCCGATTCCTATCAGACGGGCTGGCGGATGAATCCTCCCTCGCAGATCGATATTTCGCTTGCCCAGTGGCGTGTCGCCCGACGGTTGTTCAACTGCTTTTTGATCGGCACGCCCGGCGAAGCGATGAATCAGCCGATCGCCGAAACCGACAAGGATTTCTGAGGCCGGTTTCCGTCTGGCTTGGGCGAAACGGCCGATAATCGCGCCGAGTAAGCAATATTCAGACCACGCCGGAAATAATCGATAGCCTTATGTAGCATAATTTAACGATTCCAGCCGGCTCATTAAAGAGCGAATCGGACGGATTCGATAATTCGGATATGCCCGGACACGGTTTGTCCGGAAGACGGTTTTGTCGAATTTGCTTAAGGGTACGATTGCATAGTTCCGTCGGGTAGGTTTTCGAAATGAGTTTGAAAAACAGAATCAGAATCACAACCCTTCTGTTCCTGATATTGGGCGGTGCAATAATCGGTTTCATGAGTCTGCGATCCGCCATTAACGTATTCAAAGATCTGGAAAACGACAATGCCCGGAACAACATGCAGCGAACCCTGAATGCGCTTCAGCAGGAACAGACCAACCTCGACATTCTTTTATCGGACTGGGCAAGCTGGGATGACACCTATGAATATATCGAGAATCTCAATTCCGACTATGAAGAAGCCAATATTGCTCCATCGGCATTTGAAACATTGCGCCTGAATCTGATGATATTCATCAATAAGAAAGGAAAGGTCGTAAAAGCGATATATTTCGACCTTGATTCGCTTCGAGCAGGACTTTCCCGAAGGCCTCCTCGGCCAGATACTCGACAACCGACGCCTAATCCGCCACGATTTCCTCAACAGCAAGGTCAACGGTATCATGATAACCTCCGTTGGACCAATATTGATTGCTTCGAGGCCGATACTGACGAGCCTGCGCGAAGGCCCGGCAAGGGGCGCTTTGATTTTCGGCAGGTGCATGAACAGCGATTTCATAGCTCATTTCGGCGATTTGACCGGATTGGACGTCGACGCCCACTTGTTGAATGCCGCAGGACTTCCGGAAGATGTATCGGCGGCCGTAAAGTCGATGGCGCGGGGGCAGTTAATCAGCACTCGGGTCATCAACGAATATAGTATCGCCGCCTATTCGCCGATTGACGATATCGACGGCGAGCCGGCAATGATAATTCGCACGATACAGCCTCGTCCTATTTTTAATTACGGCAAGACGATCGTAGGCAACGTCATTTATCTTTTACTGGCGATCGGGATCGCCTTTTTCATTCTCGCGATCGTGGCCACCGACAGATTCGTTCTCGTTCATTTGTATCGACTCGTCGATGGAGTGAATGAAATAAAGAATTCGAGAAACCCGTCCGATCGGCTGATTCCAAGCAATATCGAGGAATTTGCCACCCTCGCGGAAGCGATCAACGGTATGCTGGACGCTCTCGAGACATCCGAAATGTCCCGCCGGAGAGCTCTTGACGAAATGCGACAGATACTCGAGAGCATCAGCGACGCCTTCATGGCCGTTAACAAAGAATCCCGAATAACCTATTTGAACAAGACCGCCGCAAGAATTTTCGGAGATGAAAATCGGGAGATTCTCGGCGTCGATCTGTATTCGGCTTTTCCCCAGTTCAGAGGAACCGAATTCGAAGATAACTACGAACTTGTCGTGGAACGCAGGATAGGAGTCGGTTTCGAGCTTCGTTTCGGAGCCGTTCCCCATGAGCAATGGTTCGACGTTCAGATTTACCCGGCCGCCGACGGCGTTTCGGTATATTTTAGGCAATCGACCGAGCGGAAGCGATTAGAACAGCAAACCAAGGAAAAACTGAATTTCATCCAAAGCATAATCGACACCATGCCGGTTCCCGTTTATTTCAAGGATATGGCCGGGGTGTATCGATTGTGCAACAAGGCTGCACTTGATTTTCACGACCTGAAAGCTGACGAACTTATCGGCAAGAAGGCTGAAGATTTCTTTTCGACGGCGTTAGTTCAGGAAATTGAGCTGCAAGAAAGAAAGCTGTTGGAAACACAAAAGGCCGTTTCCTGCGAAGCCAAGCTGCGGCGAGCCGACGGCTTGGTGCGCGATGTGATTTTCAACATAGCGCCGTACGTGGATGTTGATGGGAAACTGGCGGGTCTGGTATGCGTGGCCACGGATACCACCGCAATCAAGGAAACGGAAATCGCCCTGCGTCGGAGCGAGGAAAGATTCCGATCCCTTTACGGGAAAAGCCCGGTGATGATGCAATCGGTCGATAGGAACGGCACCATAATCGATGTCAACGATTATTGGCTAAGCTCGATGGGATATTCGCGTGACGAGGTAATCGGCAAAAAGGCCCTTGAGTTCATGTCGGTCGAAAGCGTCCATTATGCGGTCGAGCGGGTTTTCCCCGAGTTTCTCCGGTCCGGTTTTTGCAGACAGGTTCCGCTGCAGTTCGTCAAAAAGAACGGAGAGATCGTCGATGTCCTGTATTCCGCGGTGGCCGAGCGCAACGAGTTCGGCTTAATCGTAACCTCCCATGAGGTGATAGTAGATGTCACCGAACGCAAAAAGACCGAGCTGGCTTTGCGCGAAAGCGAAAACAAGTACCGGCTGCTGTTCGAAAACAGCACGACGGGCATATTCATAATGACCGACGTTTTTCTCGATTGCAACGAGGAATCGTGCCGGATATGGGCCTGCAGCAGGGAAGATATAATCGGGCATTCACCGGTTGAATTTTCGCCCGAGTTTCAGCCGGACGGCCGGACATCGGCCGAAGCCGCCGCCGCCTATATCGAAGCCGCCAGAGCTGGGACGCCGCAAGTTTTCGAATGGCTGCACCGGCGTAAAGACGGGGTGTTGATTTTTACCGAGATTTCCCTTCGTTCCATCGTTGTCAATAACGCAAATGTCATTCTGGCCACGATGAGAGACACGACCGCGGCGAAGAAAGCCAGCGAGCAGATAAAAGCCCAGCACAGGCTGCTGCATAACACGATCGAATCATTATCGCATCCTTTCTATGTGATAGACGTGGAAAATCACAACGTTGTGCTGGCCAACTCGGCCGCCCGAAAAAGTTCTCCGGAGCTCAAAACGACCTGCCACTTTATGACGTGGGGCAGGCCGAAAAGTTGCGGTCATTACGGTGAACAATGCACGATAGATTTGGCGGTCAAAAGCAGACGCCCGGTCGTTCATGAAAGAACCTTTATCGAATCGGATGGTCAAGAAAGGGTTTATGAAATCCACGGTCATCCGATTGTCGACGAAAACAACAAGGTGACCCACCTTATCGAATACGCATTTGATATCACCGAACGCAAAAAAGCGGAAACGGCGATCAGAACAAGCGAGGAAAGATACCGGCTCCTCGCCGATTCGATGACCGATCTGGTTTGCGTGCATGATATCGATGCCGCTTTATCTTATGTTTCTCCCTCGGTTACGGAAATTCTGGGTTACGAGCCGGAGGAACTTATCGGGATTTGCTGGTACGATTTGATCCATGCGGAAGACCGCAAGATGGTGAAGGATAACTGCCGCGCGGTCATTCTCGACGGCCACCGCCAAGCCAAATGTCTTTATAGAATAAAGAAAAAGCAGGGCGATTACATCTGGTTCGAGACAATCAGCCGCCCCAGATCGGACGGCGCCGGAAAAATCGTCGAGTTTCAGACGAGCTCGCGGGACGTGACGGCCCGAGTTTTGGCCGAACAGGCGCTGAGAGAAAGCGAGGAAAAATATCGCGAGCTTATCGAAACGCAGGGCGAGGGGGTCGGCATATTCGATCTTGAGGAGCGGTTCGTTTTTATCAATCCCGCCGCGGCGGAGATATTCGGGGTGGACAGGGAAAGCATAAAGGGCAGATCTTTTAGCGAATTCGTGAGTCAAGAACAATTCGAGGAAATCAGGCGGCAGACTCAAAAGCGGTTGACCGGAGTCAAGTCAAGCTATGCGATTCAGATCCGCCGCCCGGACGGTCAGGTTAGGGAGGTCATGGTCTCCGGTGCTCCATCTTATGACAAGTCCGGCAAAGTCGTCGCCACTTTCGGGTTGTTCCGCGATATAACCGAGCAAAAGCGGGCCGAGGAGGCGTTGCGGGAAAGCGAAGAGAAAATGCGCAGTATCTTCCGCGTCGCCCCAACCGGAATCGGAGTAGTTCAGAACAGGGTGTTTTTGGAAGTCAACGAAAAATTCTGCGAAATGACCGGTTACTCGCGATGGGAGCTTATCGGACAATCGGCGAAAATCATTTACCCCGACGAGGAAGAATACGAATTTGTCGGCCGCGAAAAATACCGCCAGATCGCCGAGAGCGGAACGGGGACGGTCGAAACGCGTTTTAAGAGAAAGGACGGCGGAATAATTAATGTCATTCTGAGCTCCACCCCGATCGACCCGAAAGATCACTCCCGTGGCGTCACTTTCACGGCACTCGACATCACTGAAAGAAAAATGGCCGAGGAGGCGTTGCGGAGGTCAAAAAACGAACTTTCCATCAGAAATCAAATAGATCGGGCTTTTCTTACCGCCGGCGAGAATGTCCTCTACCGGAACCTGAATCAGATAATATTGGAATGCCTGAGCAGCAAATATGGACTGATCACCTACATCGATCCGGATAACAAGTTCATTTTCCCCACCTTGGGTGCTGAAATTTTGGAAAAATACGATATCCCCGGCCAGAGCCTTATATCCGCCGATTCCCAGCTTGCGGATACCTGGAACAATATATTGCGAAACAAGAAATCGATGATCATCAACCAGTTGGAAAACCCCATTATGGGGATATTCAAGGCAACCCGGGCGCTGTTCGCTCCGATCATGCACGGCGACGAACTGCTGGGAGCGGTTGCCGTAGCCGACAAGGAAACCGATTACAACGACAACGATCGCCTGCTTCTTGAAACAATCACCGACCATATCGCCCCCATCCTGAAAGCCCGCCTGCAGCGTGACGTTCTGGAGAATCAACGCCGCCTGATGGAAGAAGCCCTCAAAGAATCTGAGCAAAAGTATCGTCAAGTGATCGAGACCTCGCCGGTGACGATCTGGAGTTTTGATGCCGTGAACAACGAACTGACCGTGATTTCCCCGGCGATCGAAAGCCTGACCGGCTACAGGCCGGATGAATTCAGGGAGAATCCAGAGATCTGGAAATCGATCATACATCCCGATGATATGCCCCAGTGGCTGGAGTTCAAAGCCGAATTGCTAAAAAACAAATCGACGATGCCGCTGGGAATCAGGATTATTCATAAAAATGGCTCGCTGAAAACCGTCTCGATGATGTTGTCTTCCGACATTGACTCCACCGGAAGGGTGGTCCGCATCGACGGCATCGTTCTGGATATAACCGAAAAATTGCTTCTGGAGAATCAAATAATTCAGTCCGAAAAAATGGCGGCGATCGGTATTTTGGCCGCCGGTGTCGCCCATGAGTTCAATAATCTTCTGGGTGGAATCATGGGCAACCTCTCTTTCGGTCTGAACTATTCGGAGGACGGCAATCTGCTGAGAAGCAGCATAAAAGAAGCCCTCAAGATCACCGAACAAGCAGCCGAGCTGGTGCAATCATTGCTTTCCTACTCGCGCCGCAAAAACGAACAGGTCAGCGGCGTCGATATCACCACGATTCTCGACGATATTATCAAGCTGACCGGCAAAGAAATCAGGGGCAAAGCGATCCATCTCTATAAGAATTACGAGAAACTGCCGCCGGTCAAAGGTGTTCCGGGGCAGCTGCAGCAGGTATTTTTGAACATCCTGATCAACGCCATCCACGCGGTGGAAAACGGAGGTTTCATATCGGTCAGCGCCTGGTGCGCCCAGGGCAACATATATGTCGAGATAGCCGACAACGGCTGCGGCATCAAGCAGGAGAATTTGTCAAAGATCTTCGACCCGTTTTTCACCACCAAAGGAGCTTGGGGGGATGGTCAGGCAAAGGGGACCGGCCTGGGTCTGTCGATTTGTTACAATATCATTAAAAATCATGGCGGCGAAATCCAAGTGGTCAGCAAGGAAAATGTCGGAAGTCAGTTTACGGTCATAATACCTACGGCCGAGGCGATTCCTGAGATCAAGGGGAAGACTTCATTGCTGCAGGGGAAGCGCGTTCTGGCTCATGAGTTCGACAGGGAACAGGCCGAAATTCTGGTCAAAATATTCGGCGATTTCGGCGCTTCTTGTCAGATTATATCCTGGAACGAGGAAATGCCGGCGGATCTGGGGGAAAAGCGGTTCGATCTTGTGCTCCTTGATGCCAGTCATCCGGCCATGGTCGATTTCGTGCGAACTTATGACGCGATAAAATCAGCAATGCCGTCATGCCCGATCTTTATCACCGGTTTCGGCCAGATCAAATATCAATATGACGAATACGTTGAAAAGGCCGATGGTATCATCAATAAGCCGTTTACCGCAGAATCACTCTATACCGTAATCAGCAAGAGTATCGCCAAGGTCGAGGCTGGAAAATCGGCTTAACGATTATTGGTTCCGTAGATCAGGGTCGGCCATCGGTCGGTGAGAATGCGATTCCCCTAAATTGGACAGGCCTGAAATCCGAATCGGCTTTGCGTCAACTATTTGATCAGCGCCAAAAAAGACTATTCTGAAGCCGCTCGGATGGAGGCAATCTACATCCTTGCGGCATATAGTTTGTATTCGGGAGAACCTTTCAACACCGCCAACCGTTGGGCCACCACCTCTCGGAATTCGCGCATATAGGCCAATTTCACCGGAGGTGCGGCGGGGACGGTCATCCGCAGAGGATTTATATACTTGCCGTCCTTGCGCACCCTATAATCGAGATGGGGGCCGGTTGCGTCGCCGGTCGCTCCCACGTAGCCGATAATCTCGCCTTGCTTGACCTGCATCCCCAGTTCGATATCGGCGAATTTGGACAGATGGCCGTAGGTTGTCGTCAGGCCGAAATAGTGTTCGATTTCCAGATAATTACCGAACCCGTTGTGATAACCTTTGAATATTATCCTGCCATCGCCTGCGGCCACGACCGGTGTGCCGTAAGCCGCCGCGTAATCGACCCCGAGATGCGGCCGATAGATTTTGTAAATCGGATGAAGCCTTGCACTGGAGAATCGGGAGCTGATACAACGATAATCCAAAGGCGATTTCAACATCGCCCGTCTGAGGGAATAGCCGCTCTCGTCGTAATAATCGCTGTTTCCCTCCGGGTCGGTAAAATAGAAGGCGCGTTGGGCGGATCCCCTGTGGCTGTATTCCATGGCCAGAATTTTGCCGCACTTGACCGATTTATCTGGACCGTAATGCGCCTCATACAGCACTTTTATCGTATCGCCGATGTCTGTTTCCGTCAGAAGGTCTATCTGGCCGGCGTAAACATGAGCGAATCTGGCCAGCAGCTCGGGATCGGGAAACGGATTGGTCGAGGCGTCCCAGAGGCTGTTGCTCACTATGGCTGTTGCCAGTTCCGTTTTTATCTGGCAGCCGTTTTCCCAGACCTCATCGACGAAATCACCGCCCATTTTTTCGAGGCGGTAGCGGGACGAATCGGCTGTCAGATACTCGAAAGCCAAAATGGAATCGCCGCCGGACAGAAATAGATGATACTTGTCTCCGGCTCGGCATTGCTCAAGATTGAAAATCCGGGAAAATCTGTTTATTATCTTGTTGGTTGTGTACTTGGGCACGTTCAGCTTTAGCAGTTCCGAAATCAGCGTTTCCCCCTTCCGGATTTCGCCCGAGAATATGGCGGTAGCCTTGACGTTGTAGATTTCCTGTGATTCGGCAGATAAAACCGGACGGACGCCGGAAGCGGTCATGCCGTTGAAATATACGGCCGCGGCAAGTCCGGCGATACAGGCTGTGAGGACGGCCGGCAACGCCTTTGCATACAATTTCCCGAGATTGCCAGTTCGTCGAAAGTAAAAGGCCGGCCTTGATTTTCTAATCTTCAGCAAAAATATCCGCCTGAAACCTCTGAATGATAGTTCCCGGCTGCTTCCATGTTCCAGGCGGCAGTCCCGCTTTAAGGCAGGTTTGGTTCAAAAATGTTTCCCTGTCCCAGCCGTATTCGACAGCCACCTGGGGCAATAGCAGACCGCTAGCGTGCCCATTGGTTATGAGCAAACCGTCGCGGCCCACCGATATTTCGGCCGGGTCGGTTACGTTTATCATCGGCGTCAAAACGGAAATCTCCAATTTGATTTTGGCGAATTCCCGCTCGGATAACGGTTTGAAACGCGGGTCATGAAAAGCGGCTTGAACAGCCATATCGGCGATTGTTTCATATAGCGGGCGATAGCCGATAATGTTTCCTATGCAGCCGCGTAAGTGGCCGTCAATTTTTATGGTTACGAACGCTCCCCGTTTCTCGCTTAGAGCCCCTGCATAGTCTGCACCGTTCGGCACGAATTTTTCGCCTTGCAGGACGCTTCGTATCGATTCACGCGCCAGATTCAGCAGCGCTGTTTTCTCAGCGGCCGACAGCCCGAAATCGACGGCCGAGGCTGGGTTGGTTTTCGGCGGCTCCGGCGCGATTTGCCGGTCGGAACGCCCCTTTTCGTCCTTTATCTCGTATATCTTGCCGCTATTTTTTTTGAACAGTACGGCGGCCAGATAGCCGACAACGCCGGAATTATCGCCGGTTATTTCGCCGGAATGCGCATACTTGACGACTTTTGCCGAATCGGCACCCAATTTGCGGCAGGCCAACATGGCGGTGATTATCGGCCCGCCCCCGCAGGCCTCGACTTTCTCCGCCTCAAGCTCATCCATCAGTTTCCGGTAATCGTAGGTTTTGATCAGGTCGACTATCCTGGTATCGAGTCGGCGGGCTTCCTCGGCCGTATGGAAATGCGATAGATCGGTGCTTGCCACAATCAATATATCGGATCGGTTGCGGGCGGCCGCGAATATCGCTTCAGCGAGAGCCTCACAGCTTGCCTTGTCCTGCGATCCCATCACGATTGCGACCAGCTTGAATTCTCCGAGCATTGTTTTGAGGAACGGCAATTGCACTTCGAGGGAATGCTCGCCACCCCGGCGTACTATCCGATGCCCCGAATCGGACAGCCGAACCAACCCGCGATTATCGGCGGCCACTATTTTCTCGGACAATTCATGGTCGATCTCAATATCGCCAAGGGGTGTACTGTAGGCATCGCCGGGATAGACAGCCGAACCCGGAAAAGCCTCGACGTGGCAAGGGGCGATAACTATCACGGATCTGAATTCGAGGCCCTGTATCGTTTTGTAGGCATAGGAAGCCACCGGTCCGGAATAGATATATCCGGCATGGGGGCAGATCAACCCCATGATACGTCCATTTATTTCCGGTCTCTGGGTTTTTGCCAGCATCTCTGCGATCGTTTTTGCCAAAGCGGTCGGCTGGTCGGGATAAAACGACCCGGCCACCGCGGCCGGCCTGATTTGCTTTGCCATATCTGCCTCCAAATCTGCGCCGCAAACGGTAATTACCGCCCATATCGAGAATATAAATAAGCCGATATTCATCATAGGGGAATTTATACGAACAACGGCGAACTGGTCAAGAAATTAAGAGTTGCTGCAGTCGTTATGGTTGGGCCGGGAGCAGAAATGGCTTGACTTTCATGGCTATTTGGATAATTTGGCTTGATAAATAACGGCTGATTGGCCTATCGCAGAAGAGCAAATTGCGGGGTGACGATGGAAGGCAAAGGCAAGGTCACGAGGAAAACTGAGGGGGCCTCAGGTGGCAAGAAACACCTCGGCGAATCTCTCGGGTTCGGCAGGCCCAATTATATTCTGCTGGCCACAGGCCTGGGTCTGATAATCCTCGGCTATATATTTTTGGCCGGAGGCTCCATAACCATTGCGCCGATATTGCTTGTGCTCGGATATTGCGTCGTTTTGCCGCTGGCGATTTTGCTTAATCCGGAACGCAAGAAGAAAACCGGCGGCGAAACATCTCCGGGAACCGAATAGGCCGTTGATCGTCCGTATTTGACAGATAGTTCTTTTCCAGCATTTTGGAACGGGGCCGTAGTTCAGTTTGGTTAGAACGCCTGCCTGTCACGCAG
>Ga0129299_1000795_pt1 | contig 20778 bp, 9 predicted proteins | sample ConPoolayeCmetaG_FD_94477 | JGI IMG/M metagenome (GOLD analysis project Ga0129299, IMG submission 94477) | Hot spring microbial mat communities from California, USA to study Microbial Dark Matter (Phase II) - Cone Pool mat layer C metaG ...
GAACAGGCCAGGCTGTTGCTGTATGTCGGATAATCTCCAAAACATGCGGAGTTCGTGCCCATAACGTTGAAAGTCTTGGGAAAGGTTTCCTTCTTGCGGATCCGGGCGTCATTTATGAGCCAGCCGCTGTTGGTGTACGTTCCATAAGAGGGGGTCAGGGGCCATAGATCGTAATTCTGGAACAGATACACGTCCATATTCGTGTAGGTTCTGGGCGTCCAATACCCCTCTGGCGGGAACATCGTCGAGACGCTTTCTCCGCTCCGCATCCCGGTGAAACTGGCCTGTATGTAGTATTGCATCGGGCCGAACGGGCCGCTGGGTATCGGAGGATCTGTCTGGAACACGCCGCCCCCGATGTGCGACATCGGCGTGGACAGGTACTCTCCGTTCGTGCCGGCCCGATACCAGAGCACAGCGGTTATGTTTGTGGCCCTGTTCGTCGGAACGATGGTTATTGAAACCGAGGGATTGTCGAGAATCGTCGGCGCTGTCGGGACCATTAACACTCCGGAATAAAGAACTCTTGGCCCGGGTTCGGTGACGGCCAGTTCGTCAATGCACAGGGCGGCTCTGCCGGAGTTCGTTGCGCTGCTGATCCGGACATAGCGCCACACCGGCTCGGACAGCGTGTGCGAGAAATGAAGATAATCCGGAGTCAGGATGTTCGTGAACGATGCCAGAGTTCTCCAGACTGTGCCGTTGGTTGACCCTTCGATAGTGAAACCGGTTGCAGGAAAACCGTTCGTTTCCCAATTCCGGCACCAGAGGTGGATTTCACCCACTCCGTTTGAAAGAACAGGGGATCTGACGAACGCCGAGGCTGCGTCAGGGTCCAGTATGCACGACCTGCCCCGTAACACCCGATCCTGGTCGGCCGGAGAATTGGTCGTTGTCCGGGCCGCGGATATGATCCAGCCCTCGGAGTTGGTGTAAACTCCGAAACCCGCGTCAGGGTCCGTCCATGAGTCGAAATTTACGAAGACTGTCCGCCTGTGCGCGCTGTATTCCCTGTTCGTCTCGTTGAAACGGAAAAGGAAGTATGGCCCGTCGTTGGTGCCGGACGCCTTGATATTGAGGGATGCGGAAAGATCGGCAATTCCGAACACAGGCATGAGCAGCGAGGCCTGGTCAGCATCGCCCCAATTGTTTGTCCCGCCCGGACCCGCGGCATAAAACCTGAACTCCGGGTTTATCAGCCTGTTGGTCGCCATAATGGCGAGCCATTCGCCGTTGTTCATCAGCCTGAGGTCCTGGCTCGCTACACTCGCGCCGGCCGTGACCGACACCCATGCGCAGGTGTAGGAAGACTGATACTGCGGCTGGTGAAAAACGAAATTCAGGGGATTGGTCGGGCCATCTGCCGGATGGTTGGTTGGAGACATGGCGTCCGGGCCGTAGTAGTAGGCCGTGAAATAATACTGGACCGGTGTTCCGGGATGGGTTTGCGCCGGAACGGGGCTCGAGGCCGTGAAATGGAGGGATGTGCCGTCTTCATTCATGAAGACCGACGAAAACGCTCCATTGGTGCCCACGCGATAGTACAGCCAGACTGTGACGTACTCGGCGCCGTTGTGAGGCACGATGTCCAGGGAAATCATGACGTTGCTGCCGGTGACGGGAATGATGGGAGCGGTGGTGATGTTCGAAAAAGACACCATGGCCTGGCCACGGGCGGCCAGGGGCAGAATCAAGGCGCACAGCATGGCCAGCGCTGCTGAGCCGTTCAGCCTATATGGAGCCTTCCACTTCATCACAATCGAGTGTAGCATAACCCGTGCCCGCTGGAAAGCTGTAATGCTCCGCGCCTTCTCTATCTCATGTGGCGCACGTATTCTGTTCCGGTGTCTCACGCAGAAGCGTACGTCAAATGAGGAATGGAGTTGTCATTTCTCCGTCAAAAATTCGTTGAAACCGCGTAAAAATACACAGGCGAACTGGTGGCAGCCCTCCACCACTGCGTGTACACATTTCCGGAGACCGCCGTCGAGACGTTGGTTACAGCGTACCAGAGGCCGCTGAGAAGGTTTGTAGAGTAGATTGGAGCAGCGCTGATGGGGCCGGAGGCGCCTGAGACGCCGAACACAAGCCAGTTGGTGGAAGGACCCGGAGTGAAAGACTGTATCACGATGAATACCGGCTCCGGCGGCGGCACATAGGTGCCGAGCAGGTTCTGACCGGCGTTGGTCCTTCCGGGAGAATACCAAATTCCGCCGACAGTGTAAGTCCAGGTGAAGTTGCTGTAGGTGCTGCCTGTTCCCTGGAGATACAGAGGGCTTCTGGCAAGAGATGTATTTTTCTCGCCGATATACTGGTATCCCATGTTTGTCATCGCTGCTCCGCTTGCTCCGTAGCAAAGCCTCTGTTCGTACGCGCCCATGCTGCGCACAAGCCGCACTCCGCCGTTCTGCTGGAGATTCTGGCTCACAGGGTTCGTGAATACGTAGTTCACGTTTTGCACTTCGGGGTCCCCGAAAACGATGAAACCGAATCCGTTCGTGAAGTGCGGGATATAGAAGTTCGTTATGACACAGTAGTCGTATCTCTCGCCGAGGGTGTCAACCAGTTCGATGCGCCAGTCCTTTATCTGCACGCCGGCCGGACCGCAAATTTCCACGTATTCATTGGTGGATTCATCTGATCTGTATTTGTAGTTCACCTCGTTGATCCACACAGCGCCTGGAAGGCATGAGAAAACGATATAGTAGGGGGTGAGTTCGGACTTGCCCTCGTTGAGGTCAACAGGATAGTACCAGGATGGATTGACGAATGTTGTGCACCTCTTCGGGCTGGTTCTGTCGCTGAAGAGTCCGTAGAAAGCCGCCTGCACATTGTACTGCACAATTGTGTCAACCGCCTTGGCCGGAATCGGCGTGGCTGTCCGGTAGGTTCGGGATCCTGCGTTCGTCGCGACGAGCACCATGGGTATGGAGTATGGGGCCGGCCAGCTTCCCCACGGGCTTATGCCTGTTCGGTAGTAGAGCGTCACGTTCGTGATGATCGGCTGGAGAGTGAAATCATAGAGGTCAACTGACACATGCACCTGGTTCGTGTTCAGAGGTATGACCGGGTCTGTGCGCAGATTCCTCAGCTTCAAGTCCGCCGCGTATGGAGCGGTGACAAGCACGTCGTCCAGGCACAGCCTGCCGCCGGCTGCTGTCTGGCAGCAGATTCTCAGGTAGCGGTTCGTGGGTTCATAGAATGACATGGAGAAGAGGCGGAATGTCTCGTTGTTTATGTTGCTCACCGCATAAAGAGTCTTCCATGTGGACGGCGGATTTGTCGGGGTTGGCGCGGCCTTTATCAGGAATGCCGCAGGCGGATATCCTCCGCCCCAGTTCCTGTACCAGAAGCTGACCTCGCCGATGCCGTTGGTGAGGAAGGCCGTCTGGATATACGGCATGTCGTTGGTGTATGGGCTTGCGCCCGGCGCGATGCCTGTGGTGCTGTCCTTGTTGAGATAAGCGCCCTTCACGTTTCCAGCGATTGGCAGCAATCGGTTGGTCTGGCTGTGAGTGATGAGCGCGTTGTATGCCTCCCATGTGAAATCGTCAAAGGCCAGATAGTCGGTGAGGGAAATGTCGTCCAGAAGCAGGCATGCGGCCTGGTTCGTGCTGGTATGCACTATTCGAACGTATTTGGTGCCAGCCTGGTTCACATTGCATTCAACGTAACTTTGGGCCGACATCCAGTCCGTGGCATTGTTTGTCCATGAGAAGACTGTTGTCCACAGGCCGTCTGTGGCGGTCGCGTACTGGACTTCGAAGGACACCGGGTCGCCTGTGAGACTCCGATTGCGCAAGGAGAGAACTCCGATTCCGTTGTTGCGGACAGGGGACATCACGTACTGAAGCGCATTGGAACAGGCTCGAGATTTCCGCAACTCGATCGAGTTGGTGCTCCACGCAGAGGCGGCCGTCACCCAGCTTTCGGCAGCGTGCCAGCCGCTGGTGTCGCTGTTCGCTGCCCCGTGCCATGAGGTCACACGGATATTGTCCAGCACCAGGCTGCCGGCGCCGCCCAGATGGCGCACCCGCAGGAAGTAAGGGTCGGCGCGGCCTATGAGATAGGGGTTCAGGGCCTGGTACGCAGTGTTGTTGCAGTTGGAAATGATCGTAATGGTGGTCCACAGGGTGTCATTGCCGAGCTGGTCCCGGTTCTCCAGCGGCGTGATCTGCACACGGAAAGTCAGGGGAGAACCGTTGTAGCCGGGGCATCTGTAGGTCTGTCCGGACAGGCTCCATTTCCCGGAAGGATCGCTCCAGTTGGTGGGGCTGGCTGCGAATGTTTCGTAGAATGCGGATCTCGGGTGGGGTTCAGCGGCAATGTCGTCCAGGTCGAGCACGGCGGTCATCCCGTCGGCATTGGTGTCGTTGAGGAAACGCAGATAAACCGCGTTGGTTATGTCCGCGAAGATCGAGAAGGTTTGTGGCGACACGCCGGAAATGACGTTGGTGTACACATCGGTCCACTCGCCCGGACCGGGGCCGCCCGTGGCAGAGCGCTGTATTCGCAGCAGGGCGTTGGGTCCTGCGGCGTCCTTCCAGCACCTCCACTGGAGGTTGCTGACGCCGTGCGGCATGAATCCGGACCGGACATTGGGTTTGCACAGGAAACCGGCCCGGTTGGTCGTTATCCTGGCGAGGCCGTTCTGTATCTCGGCGTAATAAGCGATCCACTCGCCGTTGGTGGAGACGAGCAGAGGATTGCTGTTGGTCCACTCGCTGAACGCCTGAACCTGCGCGCCCCCGCACAGCACATTGTCAATGAGAATACCGGCATCCTGAGCGTCGAAACCGATGGACCCTCGGTTCGTGATGGCGTCCGGGCCGGTGTCGTCATGCATAAGAATGCGCTGGCCGTCGTAGAAGGCTTCGATGTGGGTCCGGTTCGAAGAGGACCCGCTGTTTGACACAAACAGGGCGACCGTTGCGGCATTCGTCAAAAATGCGCCGGCGGACACGTCGTTCGTGGCAAGGAGGGTCTGCATGCCGTTTCTGTTTCGAATCAGGCTCAGCCGCCGCAGGTTGATGTTGTCGGGGTGCGACTGAATTCTCAACTGGTACCAGTTGGTCTGGTCAACGAACCTGGCGTAGATCCCCAGCCACCAGAGCCCCATCTTCAGTGGACTGTAGGAGACTGGCAGTTCGTACGGCATGATGTATGCCTTGACCATAATGCTGTCGCTGTCAGTAGCGAAAGGCCCCGAATAGTAGACAGGCGGATTGTTCGTGTCCACGCACCTGTACAGAAGGCTGAGGTAACCGAGGCCGTCGGTCATGTTATCCACAGAGGTTCTGACCTTGCCATAAGTATTCATGTGGTAGAGCTGGCAGGCCTTGTCGGAGCCGACCTGATTGGTGATAAGGGCGTCTTCCGTCACCCAGTGCGATGTGCCGCCATCCCATTCGCCGAACACGTAATCGCACGCAGGCCAGCTTTCGAAGTCCTCGTATATGCTCGATTCGGTGTTTGTCTGCCACGAATCGAAATCCTGAGCGATGAGAGAGATGCCCGGTTTGTGCAGGCTGCGCTCAAAGTACACCGACGATGCGCGCCATTCGTCGAAGTTCTGGAACACGCAGCGCTGCAGAGTGTACGAAAGGTCGGTTTCGTTGAAACGCACGAGATACTGGCCGAGGGCTTTGCCCGGAATTTGAAGGCCGGGCGCAGAGGGATCCATTGTGCCTGAAAGGGGCACGTCTGTCTGGAGCTGATTTGTGTCGCCCCACGTGTTGGTCCATGTCCAGCAATAATTCGTTCCGGTGTAGAAGCCGACGCCTTTGAGCGAGATCATGGGGCCGTTCACCGCGTTCGTGAAAAAAACAACGCCCTGCCACATGCTGTCGCCGTACTGATTCATCGAGGCGGCAATGTTGGTGCCCTCGATTGCGATTAAAATATTGCTGTAGGATGAGGCGTGAGGCCGCACGGTGTAGGAATGATAGGTCGAGGGAGGGGAGTAGTACTGATTGGTTCCGCCCGATGGAGCCCCGGCCGGCGAGTAGGAGGGGCTGCGCGACTCCGAAGGGTCATGGCAGTAGCCCTGGAATGTGCTCTCGATGTAGTATTCCACGACTGTTTTTTCCGGCATGGCGGGGATCGGCGAAACGGTCGTGAAGGTGTCGCCCGAGCGCTCCATTTCAAGCGGTCCCTGGAATACGCCGGCGCCTGCAACCCGGTAATACGTCCGCGCCGTGATGTTCATCGCAGGGAAACGCCTGGTGGCCGATGTTATTACGCAGGACACGTAAACCGGTTCATTGCTCGACGGATAGCCCGGGTGTATCATCACGCTGGCGATTGCCACCTGGGCAGGGGCCAGCGAGATGGAGATATCGTCAATGCCGAGCCATTCGGAGGCTTGATCGTCTCCGGTCTTGAGTATCCGCACATAGGCCGGCGGGATGTCGGGCAGGTTCGCGTGGAACTGGCAGTTTGTGTAATTCGTGGCGGAATGCCAGGCCGAACCGATCGTCTCCCAGGATATGCCGTTGGTCGAGACTTGCGCCGAGAAATAGTTTGTGCCCGGCGTCTTTGGCGTGCTTGCCCAGAACGAGATCTTGCCGACGCCACCCGTGATCATCGGCGAGCGGATCCACGAGTTGGTGTACGAGGGATGATCCTCAAGGCAGCCGGCCCTGGCGCCGCGGACATAGAAATTCGAGGGCGCGCCCGAGGCTGTCCTTATCATGGCTTCGTTCGCGACCCACCCGCCATTGGTGTAACAGCCGGCTGTGAATTGAAGAGGCCATGTTTCGAAATCCTGCCACAGATAGAAATCAGTGTTCGTGTACGAGAGGGGGTTCAAGTCTCCGTCCACCGGGTGGGTCTGATACACGGTCTCGCCGCTGCGCATGCCGATGAAACCGCATTCGAAATAGAACTGCATTGTGCCGATCGGGCCGCATGGAACCGGCGGATCGGTCCTGAAAACGCCTCCGCCGATGTGCGTCATCGGCGTCGAGGAGTATTCGCCGTTCGTTCCGGGGCGATACCAGGCAACGAGCGCCGGACTGGTGGCCCTGTCGAGCGCGACCGAAACTGTCAGAGTCACGGTGTCGGCGATCGTGGGGGATGGCGGGGTAATCGTGACGTTGGTGAAACTGACGCGGGGACCGGGTTCGGCCACGAGAATCTCGTCAAGGCACAGTTCGGCGCGGGGGGCATTGCTCATGCAGAGGATTCGCAGGTAATGTTTCGATGTGTCGGCCAGGGTGTGAGAGAAATGCAGATAATCCACAGACATGACGTTGGTGCTCTGGGCAACCGTCCTCCACGATATCCCATCGCCCGAGACCTGCACCGCATAGCCAGCCGGAAGGAAACCATTCGTGTTTCCATTGCGGTACCAGAAATGTATTTCGCCCACGCCGTTGGGGAGGAACGGGCTGCGGATAAAAGGCTGGCTGCCTGAGCTGTTCATCACGCACGAGCGACCCCGCCAGGTCCTGCCAAGGTCGGCTGGCGAGTTCGTGGTGGTCCTGCAATTCGACACAACCCAGCCTTCCGTGTTCGTGTAGGTTCCGAAGCCTGCGTCTGGATCGCTCCATTCGTCGAACGCCACAAATGCGCACTCCTTCTGGATGCTGTACTCGCGGTTGGTCTCGTTGAATCGAAATGCGAAATACGGTCCGGAGTTCAGTCCGGACGCCGAAATGTTGGAAACTGCCCCGCCTTCGGCTGCGCCGAAGACAGGCATGGAGAAAATTGACTGGTTGTTTTCGCCCCAGTTCGTCGAAACGGACGCGTTTTCCGCATGGAATCTGAACTGGGGAGAGGATAGCTGGTTCGTCCTGAGCACTCCCAGCCACTGGTTGTCAAGGATGCGATCGAGCCTCTGGGTGAAGTTGCCTGGCGTGATCCTGGCATAGAGATTGGTGTATCCGGACAGGGGCGGGGGGGAGCGGACGATGTACCAGAGCGGGGAAGACGCGCCTTCGGTTGGGAAGTTGGTTGGGCTCATCGCTTCAGGGCCCAGGTACTCGACGGTGATGAAATACTGCACCAGGGTTCCGGGCGCGCTCTGGGCCGGGATAGGGCTGACCGCAACGAAGTGCTTGGATGTGCCCGCCTCATCCATGAAGACGCCCGTGAATGAGCCGGAGTTGCCGATCCTGTAGTAGAGCCATGCTGACAGGTAGTCCGCGCCTGCCACAGGCAGGATGTCGGCAGAGACCGTGACATTGCTGCCAACCACGGGCACCGCAGGATCCGTCACCACGTTCGAGAACACGACGTGGGCCGGGATCACCTCGTAGGAGAATGGATTGGCGGCCCCGTTTTCCGGATACGAGATGGGTTCGGCAAATTCGCTTTCGAATCCGTCGAGCCAGCAGCCAAAGTAGTATTCAACCGTGCCGACGCCCCAGCCTCTGTGTCCCTGGCCGGCCGGCACCGGCGGGGCGGTTTCGTAGACTCCGCCGCCGATGTGGGTCATCGGAACTTCCTGATAGGTGTTGCTGCCGTAGGTGCGGTAGTAAGCCTTGAGTATCAGGTTTGAAGCGCCGGCGCGTTCCGACGCGCTCACCCGAAGGACAACAGGGTCCGAATAGGCCGGCCGTTCGGGAATGACGAGTTGATTGCTCATCACCGCTCCTGCGCCGGCATGGGCGAAAAGCACCTCGTCCAGACAGATGGCCGCGCTGTTCATGCCGGTGTCGGTGGCTATTCTTGCGTAACAGCCGTATCTGTCGTTGATGCGCAGCGCGTATCTGCCGAAGTTGGTCGAGGTTATGTCTGGCAGGGTGGCGATGGTGACCCATTCGGAAGCGTCGCCACCTCCGGTATAGGACTTCTGAACGAGCAACCCGCCCGCCGGAGAACCTGTTTCCTCCCAATTCCTGAAGTAGAAGGAAATTTCTCCGATTCCGTCTGGAAGGTAGGGCGAGCGAATGTACGAAGACGAATTGCTGTTCAGCACGCACATCGAGCCGCGAAGCCCCTTGCCCGCGTCGTTCGAGATTGCGGCATTGCAGATCGCCCAGCCTGCGTTGGTTTCGGTCACAAAACCGGCGCCGGGCCAATCCTCGAAGTCGCGGAAGAAGCAGCGCCGAACCGAGTAAAGGCAGTTGGTTTCATTGAGATGGAACACGAACTGGCCGGTATTCGTTCCGTTTATCACGATTGGATTGCCATTGGTCTCGAAACGGCCGGATACGGGAAGCTCGAAATCGTCCTGATCGAAGTCGCCGAGAATATTCGTGACGCCGGTTTCGGAGTTGATGCCGCGGAACCTGAATTGACCGTTCGCCACCGGAGCGGCGGATGAGAACACGCCCTGCCATTGATAATCGTCCACGAGCAGCAGATTCGTCGCGAAATCCAGGGTCGTTTCCATCTGTTCGTACGCGGAATCGAGAGTCCGGGGGTTGCAGGCGAAAACGTGCGGATTGTTCGTGCCTTCGGCCGGACTGTTCGTGGGGCTCATGGGGTCATTGCCGGAAAACCAGACCGTAATGGCATAATAGACATTGACAGGAATCGGCTGGGCCGGGATGGGAGTCTGGGTCTTGAAAAGATTGCCGCCGGTGTTTGTCATCCGTATCGGCGTCCATGGTGTGGAAGCGGTCTGCCAGAAGCAGGTGACGGCCAGATTCGAAGCCAGTTGTGAGGGGTAAAGCTGTATGAATATATCCGTCGGCCTGCCGACCACCGGGTTGGAAGGCGATGTATAGGGGTCGCCCATGAGCACTCTGGCCGGCGGATTGGTGACAGAAACATTGTCAATGCCCAGCAGCACGGCGCCGGCGTTATCGTTGGTTTTGCGGATGCGAAGATATCCATTGTCATATTCGTTTATCGCAAACTGATATTGCACATAGACCGTGGAGTAGTAAACCGAGCCTGTGGCCTTGAGCACCCATGTAACAAGGTTGGTTGACCATTCGATGACGAACTCGTTGTTGGCACTGAGCTTCGGAGTGTTGAACCAAAGGGTGAACGTGCCGACGCCGTTTGTGAGGAGCGGAGTTCTGAGCCAGGCATTGGTGTATGTGGGCCAGTCGCCGAGCGCACATGCGTTGGCGTCAATAACGTTGAACGGAGCAACGAAGGTGCCGGGTCCCCGAATCTGTCCACTGCTGATTTCCCAGCCGTTTGTCAGATAATAACCAATCGAGGAAACCCTGTCCCATGTTTCGAAGTTCTCATACAGATTGGCTCCGGACGCGGACAGGGAGAGCGCCGCGCACCACACGGAGAGGACCGAGGCCAAACTTGACATCCGGCGCTTCATCCTTGCTTTCCCCAGCTTCGATTTGATTCTAGCACATGGCCTGCCGGAGGGCATTCATAAAATTGTGCGGATTTTGCAAAATATTCGTTCGGCCGCAGCCGGCGGGAATGGCAGAGCGGCAGAACGGCTCGGGCTTGCCAAAACAGCGGCGGGGGGATATGATTGAGCCATGAAAAGGATGAGAGACGCTTTCAGCCTGGTGGAGATGCTGACAGTCATAGTCATTTTCGGCGTGCTCATCGGGCTGATCATGCCGGTCGTCGGCGCGGTGCGCGAGAGGGGAAGAGCCGCAAAATGCCTGGCCAACCTCAAACAGCTCCACGAGGCGGCCATCAACTACGCAACTGACAATGGCGAACTGCCGTCCGGCGCAAGTTGCGCGAATTACGAGGATCCTACGCGTCCATACCAGTGCCATGTTGGATGGATTGACTGGCTGAGTTGGACGAACGGGAGCGGCGACAACCACACATGGTGGTATGGCAACGAGGCGATAACGTGCATAAAGAAGGGCAGCCTGTGGCCTTATGTCGGCGATATTCGCGTGTACCTGTGCCCGACTTTCGGCCGGCCCGGTCAGAAGTACTATCTCTCGAGCTGGGGCCAATGGCAGACCCCGGTTCGCAGCTACGGCATGAACAGCGCGGCAAGTCGGAACAATTTCTACGCGATAACAGACGCAAGCAGGCGTCTGTTGTTTGCCGACCAGGGAGCTTATTACGATAGAGAGAAGGAATACGGAAAGTGCGCGGGTGATGCGATCAGAGACTGCCAGTGGGCGCTTTGCGATGAATGGTGGGGTGATGACTCATGGCAGCAGGTGTATGACGTGAAATTCTGGCGGGGCTGGGACGCCATGATCGAAGGCACGCCATACGGCTCCTATTCCCTGGAAGCCCTAGGCGCATGTCACGATGGCTTTGCGCACGGGGTTTTCGTTGACGGGCACACTGAGAAGACCCTCTCCTACAAAGACACGATCGCGATCTGCAACGGGACATGGTCCGGCTTGCAGTAAGGTTATGCGATTTGCCCGCTTCTCAAACGCCGAATCCCGGATCAGGCGTCAGTCTTCCGCGTCCGCTTCGCTCGCCCGGACGAACTCTCTGTAAAGATTTGCGTACAGTCCATCGAGCCGCAGCAATTCGGTGTGCGTCCCGCGTTCTATGATCCGGCCCTTGTTGAGAACCAGGACGACATCGGCGTTGCGTATGGTGCTGAGCCTGTGCGCCACCACGAAACAGGTCCTGCCCTTGAGAAGATTCTGGAGCGCCTTCTGGATGCGGGCTTCGGTCATGGTGTCCACGGAACTGGTCGCCTCGTCGAGGATGATTATGCGCGGGTTCGCGACCATGGCCCGCACGAAGCAGACGAGCTGACGCTGGCCGAGGGAAAGCCCCGTCCCGCGCTCGCCAACCTCGGTTCGGAGCCCGTCAGGCAGCGATTCCAGCAGGTCCAGGCAATCAAGCCGCCGCGCGGCTTCAGCGATGTCGTCGTCCGTGGCGGACGGGTTCCCGATTCTGACGTTTTCAAGCACTGTGCCGGAGAAAATGAAGTTCTGCTGCTGGATGATGCCCATCTGGCGATGAAGGCTGTCGCTTCGGATTCTTCTGATGTCAACTCCGTCAATCAGCAGTTCTCCTGATGTGGGAAGGTAAAACTTGGCTATGAGGTTGATGAGCGTGCTCTTTCCGCTGCCGGTGTGGCCTACGAGCGCCACTGTCTGGCCCGGTTCGGCGGTGAGAGATATGTCCTGCAGGACCGGGTTTCTGGGATTGTACCCGAAGCTCAGGTTCCGGAACTCGACCCTGCCGCGCATGCATGGAAGCTCCACCGCGTCCGGCGGGTCGCTCCATTCAGGCTGACGGTCCAGCACAGAGAACACGCGTTCGGCTCCGGCCATGGCGGTCAGAGCGTTGGAGTAAACGTTTCCGAGCACCGTAAGAGGCTGGAAGAATATGCCGGCCAGGAAGAAGAACTGGACAAGATCTCCGATCGGCATGCGCGCCTGCGGACTCAGGACCCGATAACCGCCGATGGCCAGGAGCGAGGCTATGAAGAATTGGCTGCTGAACTCTATGATCGGCAGGAACGTCCCGCTCGTGCGTGCGACCGCAAGATTGTACTGCGAATGATCGGCGATCAGGTCGCGGAATATTGCGGCATTAAGCGATTGCCTGACGAAGCTCTGCGTCAGACGGATGCCGGCCACCGACTCGGCGAGGGTGGCCGTGACCCTGCTGAAGCTTTCCTGGACCTCTCTGGTGACCCTGCTGAACCGGTCCCTGAAGGTTCTGTTGATCGCCCACAGCACCGGCGCGAGGGCGGCGACGACCAGAAAGAGCAGCGCGTCGTGCCAGAGCATGAACGCGGCCGCCATGACCATCTGTCCGCCGGCCACGAGAGTCACGAACATGACCTCCTGAACCCCGTGCCTGACTGCTTCCACGTCCGAAGTCATCCGACTTATGATGCGGCCGACCTTTGTCCTGTGGAAGTAGGCCATGGGCATTCGCAGCAGTTGGGAGAATATTTCGCTGCGCAGGTCGTGGACCACGTTTTCGCCGAGCTCGAGGGCCAGGCGCTGCCGGAAGTGGAGCGTTATCTGCGTCACGGCGGCGAGCAGGCCGAACCCCATGGCGCCAAGCACCGCGCCTCGCGCGTTTCCTGCGGATATGGGCCCGTTGATCACGGCTCCCATGGCCCAGGCAAGAGTGGGCAGTTGAATTGAGCGAAGGACCACGCACACGTACAGCCAGTTGCGTTTGGCGCGATATTTGCGCGTGTAACCGAACAGCCGCCTGAGAATTGTGAGGTCGAGCGGCCGCTGCCACGCTTCCTGGTCCCTGGGATTGCGGATGTGGGTTATTGTCCGGAAGGCGGAGGTTTTCATCCGGAGCGTCCCTCCAGCAGCCTGAGACTCTCGTCGTCAACCACCTGCAGCATGGCCACGCCTCTGTACGGCCCTTTCACGCTCATCAATTGCTCGTGAGTGCCCTGCTGTATGAGCCGGCCCTTGTCCAGGACAAGTATCATGTCGGCGCGCCGCAGAGTGCTCAGACGGTGCGCCACAACGAATGTTGTCCTTCCGCGCATTGCGTTTTCCATGGCCTCGAGTATTTCTCCCTCGGTTTCCGGGTCTATGGCGGCCGTGGGATCGTCAAGGAGCAGTATGTCGGGCTCGGTGACGATTGCTCTGGCGATTGCGATCCGCTGTCGCTGGCCGCCCGAAAGGTCAGAGCCTCCCTCTGCGAGAAGAGTGTCATATCCGTTGGGCATGGCCGTTATGAAATCGTGGGCGGCTGCGATGCGAGCGGCCTTCTCTATCTGTTCAGGCGTGGCGTCAGGGCAGCCGAAGGCGATGTTGGCCGCAACCGTGTTGCTGAAGAGAAAACTTTCCTGGAAGACGATTCCCACCCTGCGCCTCAGTTCATCCACGTCCAGGTCCCTGGCGTCAATCCCGCCGATCAGCACGCGGCCGCTTGTGGGATCGTAAAAACGCGGTATGAGGCTCATGAGCGTGCTCTTTCCCGAGCCCGTCGCGCCCAGTATTGCCACGCACTGGCCGGGCGCCACGGAGAAGGTGATGTCCTTGAGCACGAGGTCATCCGGATCGTAGCCGAACGACACCTTCTCAAATGCGATTGAAAGGCCCTTCCGCGGAAGGGCCTTGGGATTCGGCCTGGTCCTGATGTCCACCGGAGTGTCGAGTATCTCGAACATGCGTCTTGCGCCGGAAAGGCTTTCCTGAATGCTGTTCGCGAGGTTGGTGAGGTTTGCGATCTGCGCCGAGAAGTGCTGGAGCAAGCCGGCGAACACTATCAGGCCGGTCCCGAGCGGAATGCGGTTCTGGGTTGCCAGATAACCTCCGTACGACAGAAGCACGACGAGGTTGATCTGTGTCAGGAAACCTATTCCGGGCGAGAAAGCGCTTACCTTCCTGAATATCCAAGCGTTCTGGTCGCGCACTTTCCTGTTCGCTTCATTGAACCGGGAAAGAGTCTCCGGTTCGCGGGCGAACCCCTTGATTACCTGTATGCCGGACACGGACTCAGAAAGAATCAGAATCATCCTGTCAACCAATTCGCGGTTGCGCAGGTATGCCGGCCTGACCGCGCGCGAGAAAACGGCTGACACAAGCCACAGCAGGGGAGTCGTGGCGAGGCACGCGGCCGTGAGGCCGGGATGGATGCCCAGCATGTACACCAGGTACACGGCGAGTGAGAGGCACGTGACAAGACCCTGGACGATGACGCCGTCAATGAACAGACGGGTGCTCTGAACGTCCCGTGTGACGCGATTGATGATCGAGCCGCTGTGGTTTTCGTCGTAGAACCGGAAGCTCAACCTCTGCAGCTTCTCGTACACCTTCGCGCGCAGGTCCACCACGATTTTCATTTGCACGAACTTCGCGACCTCGACGGCGTTGAGGTACGTGAGCGCGCCTCGAAGAATTGAAAAGCCGAGGATGCCTGTCGCCACGGCCAGTATGACCAGGACAGGAGTCCATGTCTGCGGCGGTTCAAGATGGAATGGCCATCGCGGGGCCGGGCTGTTGGGAACCAGCTGATGCCGCAGGAAATCAATGCCCACGCCGGTCAGGTTTAACCCCGACAGGCCTATGACCAGCAGGGCGGTCTGCAGCGCGAGCATTCGCGCGGCTCCTGCCTTGTATTGCCAGCTGAGTCTGAGAAGTCGGCGCACTATCACCCAGTTCGATATATCAGGCGCCGACCCGGATTCTGAATGTCCTCCCATTCGAGACCGCGTTCCCTTCCAACGCGAGAACATCCCTTACAAACAGCAGGCACCGTGCACAAGGCTTTTTTGTGGATATTGACCCCGGATTTTGAGTTCGCAAAACGGGCGGGTTATGCTCCGGGCATGAGTCAAAGGGGGTCAGTGCGCGGCCGACTGGTGGGAAACAAAAGGCTGACCGTTGTTCCGCGTCCCGGTTCGCTCCTTACAATCAGGCCTCCGGCGTGAGCCCTCATTACTCCGAGGATCACCGGCAACCCCATGCCGCGGCCCCTGATCTTGGTGCTGAAGAAAGGATCGAAGATCCGCTCCATGTTCCGGGGAGGGATGCCGCATCCGTCGTCCTCGACCCTCAACACCGCGTAAAGGTCCTCCGCGAGACCCGCCTCGAAAACGCATTCGGCAAGTTCGTTCCTGGCGAAGTGTCTGGCCTCCGTGACGATCCTCACGCGGCCATCGCCTCCCTGGTATGACTCCGCGGCGTTGACAATCAGGTGCCTGAGGGCCGCGGCTATCAGCTTCGGGTCGCCCCAGAAACAGGGCATTGAACCGGCAAGGCGGTATTCGATCTTTACACCGGGCGGCATGGATTTCTGCAGCGTTTCTGACTGCTCTTTTACCAGGCCGCTCAGGTCCACCTGCACGGCGTCGAAGTGTCCCCGTCCCGAATAGAGAAGGAGCTCGGATGCAAGGCTGATCGCCTTTTCCGTGATCGCCTCGGCCTGTTGGATATGCTGCAGGGCTGGGCCTTCTGCGCAGTGCCGCCTCGCGATGCCGAGATTGCCGTGAACGGCCGCAAGCAGGTTGTTGAAATCGTGCGCTATTCCGGTGGCAAGAGCGCTGAGGCTTTCAATCTTTCTCGCGAGATTCAGTTCCCGTTCGAGGCGCGCCTTTTCGCGGGTCGAGGCTTCAACTCTCATTGTCAGACGCGACAGGAGGGCTGAGAGGCCCTGGTCCACAATTTCCGCGTCAGAACGGGCGGAAGGCGCAGGCGGCAGGGAAGCGGAGACATCCGTCAGGGCTTTCTCTATGCTTCGCCTGATTCTCGACATCTGAGAGGGATGGCGCCTCAGGGAAGCATACCCGGCGAGTCCGACCGCCGAGGCCATCGCGCATACGGCGACATGCCAGAGCGACGCTTCTCCCGCAAGCACTCTGTCGTACACATAGACGAAGACAAGAAGAGGAATGACCGTCATCATGGCTACTCCGGTCCAGAATTGGACTTCGGGAGAGCCTTGAAGCCGCGATTTGGGAAACATCGGCATCTTCACCTCAGACAATAGGCGCGAATGGTCCGCATGTCAACCTGCAAGGCCTGGCGCGCCTCCGTTTTTTGCGCAAGGGCGCGTTCAGCATGGCATGCGTCTGCGCGCCGGCGCGCAACGCATCAGCCGCGCTTTACCGGATAATCGAGTTGAAAACCGATGCTTTTTGAATCACAAATCCGAAAAAGTGAATGCGAAGTGTGGAAATAATACAGAACCGGATTGCTGCCATTGCCCGCGCTCAACATGCCTGATCAAGGCGGTTTGCTCGCTCGCGCTCATCATGCAGGTTGCGGGGCCTTTGCGCGCCGTCAGGGGGGATGTGCTGCTCGTCACAAGGGAGGGCTCGGGTATCTGGGCGAGGAGCGTGCGCAGGGACGGGGATGCTGTCGCGTATATCGACAGGGAGAGCGGCGGGGAGAAACGCATCCCTCAGGCTGCCCTTGACGGCATTGTGTATCCGGTTCAGCGCGGCAAACAGTATGCTGCCGAGGATATCGAAAAGAAGATCGATACCATCAGAAAGCTCATGGGCAGGCATCAGTCTCTCACAAGGCCGTTGAACGAGATGCTGCAGCAATGGGAGGCCCTGACGCGGCCGCTTCCCGAACTCGATACGGCGGTCAAAGCAGTGTCGGAGGCTTTCGATGCCGGCGCCCGCGACGCGCGGGCGTACAGAAAGGCATGCATAGATCTCGACATGCTTGCATACAAGGATGTGAACGGCAGTTGCGCCGGGAAAATCCGCGCGGAGAAAGAGAGGATCAGGCGCGATTACGTCGCGGTCAATATCGCCAGGCTGCAGCAGATGGCTGGCCGCGGAGCAACGACGCCGGAATCGTTCGTTGCGATGAAAAGAATCGCCGGTCCTCTTGAAGATGCCGCGCAGGAAACCGACAGGGCGGGAATTTCGGCAATCATGTCTGCCGCGAGGCAGGATGCCATGGCCTCGGGTTTCAGGCAGGTTGACGCGCTTTCAGCGCAGGGTATTTCGCTGAACTTCTATCTCCGCTGCTCCTCCCTGCTGCTTCTGTTGAAAGATGAGGTGGCAGGCGGAGCAGCGGAGAAAGCGGAAGCTGAAAAACGCCTGGTTGCGCTTCGCGCACACGCCGCCTCCAGGCTCGCGGATTATTTCTTTTCAGGAGAGGGCTTTCCGCTTGCGAAGGAGGATCGCGAAGCCGCTGAGAGGGCGGCGCGGTTCAGCACCAGGGTGACATTCAAGTCCAGGCCGCTGGAAGAGCGGGCGATGCTCATTCCCCTCGCTTCACCCGGAAACATATCCCTCGGCGCACATTTCAGGATTCCCTTCAGGGCAGTGTTCAACTCCATTCCTGCGACAAACTGCGTGTACGGCCTGACAATTCTGATTCCCGGCACCAGGATAGCGCACGAACACACAAGACGGCTGCCATGCCTTTCGCTTTCCGGAGCGCGGGCGGGCTTCGAACTTGAAGAAGACTTCAGCAGCCTGCCGGCCGATTTTGAGCCGGGCGCCGACCGGCAGGGACGCTGTTGGGTCTATGCGGTTCTTTCACGGCTTGTCTCCGAGCCGGACGCGCCGCAGGAAGAGTGGCTGGATGTGAGCAGGGGCTGCCAGTTGCCGCTTTACGGAGGCCGCGGTTATTGATCTCGGAATTTTTGTGTGAGAATGGCCGGCCCTGTCGCGGCAGGCTCTATGCGGCGTTGCCCTTTCCGGAACGGCGGAAAACACGGATGTTCCTCATTGCCGCTGAGATGCGGCGGATTCTGGCCAGGGCTTCCTGGCCGGCGAGAGCGGCGCCTGCGGCAAGCATGACCCACGAAAGGATATACACCGCCAGGCCTGTTATCATTCCGGCGAGAGGCCGGCCCGTCAACATGCCTGCGATGGTCCCGATGAAAGCGCCGGGAATCCCGCCCACCATTCCTGCCGCCGCGAGCCACAATCCCAGATGGAACCTGAAGCCGGCTTTTGCAACCGGCCCGGCCGCGGCATGCGCAGGGCGCGGCGCGCTTTGCCGCGCGTCAGCGCCGCAACCGCCTTGCGACGGGACAGGCTCAGGGCTTTGGATGCGCCGACTTGACAAGGTAAGGCCAGTAGTGCCGCGTATAATGCACGATGGAGACCACGTTAACAGCCACTGCCACTGCTTCGAAGCCGTACATGATCCCCTCGTGGACGAGCGGCTTGGGAGCTTCCACGGTGTGGTAAATCACGCATATCAGCGGAAAAGTGATCGCGGTTCTGAGCTTGCCTGACCAGTGTGCGCGGCCGCTGACCCCGTACATGGCTCCTATCGAGCGGAGGAAAGTCACCCATTGGTCGCGGGCGAGAAAGAACAGGGTGATGATCAATATGGCAACGGCGTGCGCACGGGCAGCGGCGGAGCCTGTCTCCACGGCCTTTTCTGCGGTTACGTACACCAGGAGCGGGAACGTGGCGACGTAGAAAAACTTGTCCATGAGCGGGTCGGCATGGGCGCCGAACCGGGTTTCAACCCGGAATCGTCTGGCGAGCCACCCGTCGAAAAAGTCCGTGACAGCAGAGGCTATCAGGGATGCGAACGACACGTTGAAGACAACAGGGTTCGGCGCTTCGGCATGCAGTATCGCGCCGGCAAAGAACGCCAGGACCAGGGGCATTCGAAGGATTGTGAGGGCCGTGACGAGCCGCAGTTTTGCCTGCTCGGTCATTCGGACGAAGCGCCCCCGCTCACGCGCCGACCTGATATCTGACGAATCTGCGCACGGAAATGCGGTCGCCCAGTTCCCTGCCCTTGGACTGGATGAGGGCAGCGACGGTAATCTTCGGTTCCTTGATGAAAGGCTGGTCGAGAAGGCAGACCTCGGAATAGAATTTTTTCATCTTGCCTTCGACTATCTTTCCGACAACCTGCGGAGGTTTGTCTTTCACCTGGCTTGCGTAGATTTCGCGTTCGGAGGCTGCGACATTTTCAGGCACGTCCGCAGGCGAAAGATACCGTGGGTTCGAGGCGGCCACCTGCAGCGTGATATCCCTGAGAAGCTCCCTGAATGCCGGATTCCCGGCGGTGGTTTCGTTGTCGCAGCCGAGTTCGACCAGCACTCCCACCTTTCCGCCGAGGTGCACGTAGGAAGCCGCCGCGCCTGCGCCTGAGAGGACATAACGGACATTTCGCCTCACCACGATGTTTTCCCCTATTTCGGCAACCTTGGCGGCCGTCTCGTCGCGGCACAGTTCGCCGAGACTGCCGTCCGTGCCGCAAGCCTTCTCCGCCATTTTCCGGACGAATTCCTGGAACGTGGCGTTTCTGGCCACAAAATCGGTCTCGCAGTTGACTTCCACCAGGGCGTGTATGCGCCCACCTTCGGCGGAAGCTGCTGCCACAAGCCCCTGATTGGCGGCGCGGGCGGCCTTGCTTGCGGCAATGCTCATTCCGCGTTTACGCAGAATGACTGTGGCCTTTTCCAGGTCGCCGCCTGCTTCCACAAGAGCTTTCTTGCATTCCATCATGCTGACATTGGTCGCTTCGCGAAGTTTTCTGACTGTTTCAGCTGAAATATCGGTCATGGTTCCATCTCCTTTTGTCCGGCGCGGCGGACCGGCGGTTTGCCGTCCCTGCGCATTCTACTCGGGCTTCTGGGTTTCCTTTCGCGGGCTTTTGCGCGGGTGGCGAGGCTTGACCTCCTTGGCGGGCGCGACATCCGCCCCCGAACCGTCCACTTCTTCCGCGACGAGAGACGCGGCTTTTGTGCCCGACAAGGCCAGTATTCTGCGATCCTCGGCGGACAAAGTCTTGGATTTCGGGGCCGCCGGCCGGGGGTGGCTCTGCTCGACTGTCTCAGCGGCGGGCTTGGCCTCGGCTTCCTCGGCGGCCGGCCGCGCGTAGTCGCCGACGGCTTTCTTCACCACCGCGGCAACGGCGCCTGCGACGACCCTGATCGCGCGCAGGGAATCATCGTTGCCGGGGATTGGATACGTCACCAGGTCAGGGTCGCAGTTCGTGTCAACGATTGCGATCACAGGGATGGCGAGTCGGTTGGCTTCGGCCACGGCTATGGCCTCCCTGGCCACGTCCACGACAAAGAGCGCGCCCGGCAGCGTTGACATGTCGGCGATGCCGACAAGATTTCTGCGCAGTTGTTCGAGCTCGCGGCGCGCCCTGGAAGCTTCCTGCTTTGGGACGCCCGCGAAGTTGTCCTTTTTCTCCTGCTCCTCGAGGGCGCGCATCCTCGCGACATTGCGGCGGATCGTTGACAGGTTGGTGAGAGTTCCTCCGAGCCACCGTCCGTTCACATAGAACTGACCGCAGGCCTGGGCGCATTGCTTGATGATCTCCTGGGCCTGCTTCTTGGTTCCGACGAAAAGCACGCTCTTTCCGCTCGCGGAAAGCCCGCGAAGGAACACAAGCGCCTCCTGAAGCATGGCCAGGCTTTTTTCCAGATCTATGATGTGGATGCCGTTGCGCTTTCCGAAAATGTAAGGCTTCATCTTCGGATTCCATCTCTTGGTCTGATGCCCGAAGTGAAGGCCGGCATCCAGAAGGTCTTTCACGC
>Ga0129299_1000797_pt1 | contig 20747 bp, 13 predicted proteins | sample ConPoolayeCmetaG_FD_94477 | JGI IMG/M metagenome (GOLD analysis project Ga0129299, IMG submission 94477) | Hot spring microbial mat communities from California, USA to study Microbial Dark Matter (Phase II) - Cone Pool mat layer C metaG ...
CGCCAGAGGCCAGAGCATCTTCCAGCGGACATTCTTGTGCGCGACATGGGAGGAAGCGGACGCCGCCGTCGTGAACACTTCCGCCGCATGCACGCTGGCCGAGGCGTTCGCGGGCGGCACACCTGAGGCCAGCAGGATGCTGGTGCTGACGACGCCGTAGGCCATGCCCAAGGCGCCATCGACAATCTGGGCCGCGAACCCCACCAGCGCGAACAGCAGGAAATCTTCCATGGAGGTCTCCGGGAAATATCAATTCATTCATGCTACTTGGATTGAATTTTTTCTAATAGGTATCATTTTGCAGGCGGAGGGGTTGCCCTTCGCGGTCGATGATTTCCGGCCCGGATCTTCCTGACACTCTCGAGCACCACTGACCTGCAATGGTGAGCGCGGGGCGAAATGCACCTCGCCTGAGGAGCGAGCCCGTGCTTACGCCGTGCCGTTCGCAAGCCGGAGCGGATCAGCCAAGCAGCTGTTGACCGGCATGCGCAAGCCTGCCAAGAAGCCATCACGCACGATGCCCGGCGGCTCGCCGCAGCCTTGCTGTGACGGCATGCTACAAACCCGATCCGTTTCACAGCATGCAGGATGTTTCTTGCTGAACCGATTAAACGATGCGTTGATTGCAAGGCAGTTCGGTTGCCGCCACGGCCCTGTTTGTCATCTTCGGGGATAAGCCAGCAAGGCTTCTGCTGGCCTTGCCGCTATAGCGAGAAATATCAGCAATTGACGGCGAGACAAATGAACCGCCTGATGGCAAGGAAGGCTGAGTGCCGCAAACGGTACCCCGCCCCATCTCATGCGCCAAACTGACATGTTTGAAAAAGAACGTGGTTGGCATTATATATTTAAATATAGGAATATATCTATATTCCCTTTTATGCTATTGCGAATGGAGGTTTTGATGTATCGCATTTATGGCAGAACTAGACGCTTGCTTGTTGCAGCGCTGGGACTTTGCGTGCTCTCGGTTGCCTCGGCGTCTGCCGAGACATCCGTTGATGACAGGCTGAAAGCCGCGCGCGAAGCAACCATGTCTTTTGCCCGCGAGCTTCAGGCCGAGTTGAAGAAGGCGCTGGAGAGCGGCGGGCCGGCGGCAGGCATTGCCATATGCAAGGAAGCTGCACCGGCGATTGCCGCGGCAGCGTCAGAGCGGCTCGGTGGGGAGGTGGGGCGCACTTCGCTGAATACGTTCAACCCCGCCAATGCGCCCGACGAGTGGGAGCGCAAGGTTCTTGAAGCGTTTGAGGCGCGCAAGGCAGCGGGCGAGCCGCTGGATAAGCTCGAATTCCACGAGATCGTCGCGCGCGACGGCGAACAGCGCTTCCGCTACATGAAGGCCATCGGCATGCAGAAGCCCTGCCTTGCCTGCCATGGCAAAACGATCGCGCCCGAAGTGGCTGAAATTATCAAACGCTTCTATCCCGAAGACAAGGGCACCGGGTTCGATCTGGGCGATATCCGAGGTGCATTCACCATCAGCATGCCTGCGAAATAACATCGCTGATGCATCGGCTCGCATGCAAGCGGCGCGCAAGGGCTTGCATCCAGGACGCTGGTTTGGGTAAGGGTTCGGCATGGCAACTCCGTAATGCCCACCTCAAACCTCGCCATGACCGTCAGCGAATTCGCCAGGGCCAAGATCAACCTCACGCTGGACGTGCTGGGCAAAAGGGCTGATGGCTATCACGAACTCATCAGCGTCGTCTTATTCGCCCGGGATTTCGGCGACACGCTCACCCTTATCCCCGGCGCTCGGTTCGAGCTGAGCCTGAGCGGGCCGCGGGCCGCTGCCGTGGACGGGCCGAACCTCGTCGAAACGGCGAACGCGCGCTTCGCCGAGCGGCTGGGCACCACGCCGCTGACGGGTTCGTTTCATCTGGACAAGCACATCCCCGTGGCGGCCGGGCTGGGCGGCGGCTCGGCCAATGCGGCAGCGGCGTTGCGCGCGCTCATGCGCATCAATCCGCAGCACGGGCTGAACGAGGAGCAACTCGATGCGCTGGCGCGCACGATCGGCGCCGATGTGCCGGCCTGCCTGCGCCAAAGGCCCCTCGTCATGGCCGGGGTGGGCGAGCGCATCGCGGTGCTCGATGCTGACGTTGCGCTTCCCGCCGTGCTGGTCAATCCTGGCGTGCCGCTCTCGACACGCCTTGTCTTCGAAACGTTGAACGCCGCCCCCCTCGCCCCCGGCGCGGAGGAGAGCGTCCGACGGGCCCTCAACCCCGCGTTGTTTCACGACGCCAGAGCCTTGCGCAGCTTCGTGCTTGCCGGACGCAACGACCTCGAGCCGCCCGCCCGCAGGCTCTCGCCCGTAATCGGCGATGTCATTGCGTCCTTAAGGCAAACGGCGGGATGCTGGCTCGCCAGGCTTTCGGGGAGCGGCCCCACCTGTTTCGGGCTTTACGGCTCCCCCGACGAGGCAAATGCCGCGGCTGACGCGCTTGCGGCCTCGCATCCGGCCTGGTGGGTGAGGGCGACGACGCTTGGTTGAGCGTTCGGCTGCAATGCCTTAGGCCGCATCCCCACAGCCTGCGGCGTTCAGGCCGCGTTCTCGCTCGGCAGCACGCCGAGCTTCTTCTGCAGGCTTGAAGATGACGTGGTGTATTGAAACACCACCTTCTTGCCCGGATGCACGATCTTTTGCGCCGCCTGCGACATCAGCGCGGCCTCGTGGAAGCCCGAAAGAATGAGCTTGAGCTTGCCGGGATACCAGTTGATGTCGCCGATGGCGAAAATGCCGGGCTCGGAGGTTTCGAATTTCTCCGTATCGACCCGGATCAGGTTTTCGTTGAGGTTCAGTCCCCAATCGGCGACGGGCCCAAGCTTCATGGTGAGGCCGAAGAAAGCCAGCAACCGGTCGCAGGGGATTTGCATCGTTGCGCCGCCAGCATCCTTCACGGTGACGGAGCGGAGCAGCCCGTTATCGCCGTCGAGCCCTGAAAGCTGGGCGATGAGCAGGCGCATCTTGCCGGCCGCAACGAGAGCGCGCATCTTGTTGACGGTATCGGGTGCGGCGCGGAACTCGTCGCGGCGGTGGATGAGGGTGAGCGAGCGCGCGATCGGCTGCAGGTTCACGGTCCAGTCGAGCGCGCTGTCCCCGCCCCCGGCGATGACGATGTCCTTGCCGCGGAAATCCTCCATGCGCCGCACCGCATAAAACACGGATTTGCCCTCGTAAGCCTCGATGCCGGCAAGCGGCGGCCGTTTCGGCGTGAACGAGCCGCCGCCGGCTGCAATCACGATGACCTTGGCGCGGAAGGCCTTCCCGGCGTCGGTTTCGAGGTGGAACGAGCCGTTATCGAGACGTTTGATCGTCTCCACGCGCTGGTTGAAATGGAAGACCGGTTCGAAAGGCTTGATCTGCTCCATCAACCGATCGGTCAGTTCCTGGCCTGTCACGACGGGAAGGCCGGGGATGTCGTAGATCGGCTTTTCGGGATAAAGCTCGGTGCATTGGCCGCCCGGCCGGTCGAGGATGTCGATGAGATGGGCCTTGATGTCGAGCAGGCCGAGTTCGAAGACGGCGAACAGGCCGACCGGCCCGGCTCCGACAATGACGCAATCGGTTTCGATGATGTCCTGGGTGGTCATGACGATGATAGAGCTCCGTTTGCGGGGCCAGGGTGGCGCCCCGTCATCCTTGATGTTCGGGGATACGCACGACGAGACCGTCCAGCTTTTCCGTGATGCGGATCTGGCAGCTCAGACGGCTTTCGGGACGCACGTCGAAGGCGAAATCGAGCATATCTTCCTCCATTTCGGAGGGCTTGCCCGTCGCCTCGCGCCAGGCCGGATCGATATAGACGTGGCAAGTGGCGCAGGAGCAGGCCCCGCCGCATTCCGCCACTACGCCCCGCACGTCGTTCTTCACGGCGGTTTCCATGAGCGTCTGGCCGATCTCCGCCTCGACGGTGCGGACCTCGCCGCTGTGCTCGATGAACGTCACGGTTGGCATGGGCAGTCTTTCCTGGGACTCGGTCTCGGTTTGGAACGGATACAAGCGCACAAGCCGGCAACCGCACGGTTATAGGGCACATCCGCTGCGGGGATCAATGTTTTAACGTCGCGGCTTAGCGCGGCGGGAAGATGAACGGCTCGCCGGGACCGGCCCGCATGGACGGCGGCTGCACCGGGGCGGGCTTGCGTTCGGGAACGGGCGGAGCGATGGGCCGCTCAGCATCGCCGGAGGGAGGGGCGGCGTTCCCGCCATCGGCCGATTTCGAGACAGACCCGCTTCGTTCGATGGCTGAACGGACCTTCCGCTCGAACTCCCCGGCCGGCTTTTCGATGACGATCGGATTTGCCGTTTCGCTCAGCGGTTTGGCCGTCCAGCTCGGGCGAGCCGGCTCCGCCGGGGCCTCGTCCTTGAGCTCGGGCAGTGCCCGGCGTTCGATTTCGAGCCCTGCCGGCCGGCGAATGCGCGGGCTGAGGTCGGCGGGATCGGTCTTGTCGATACGCGGGCCGGCCGCCTCGGGCTTGGCCGTTCCCTGCTCCCGGATGACGGGGAACGGCAGCCGCCCCGTCTTGTTGAGCCTTTCGAGTATCTCGACATCGCGCTCCATCTTGCGCACGGCGATGAACCGCTCGAGATCGGCCGAGTCGAGTTCGCCTTTCGACGTCAGCACGCCGGGCAAAGCCCCTGCGAAAACCATCGAAACCGGGGGCAGCTTGGAGCGTTTGCGGCTGCTGGCGACCCCGATCTGCACTTCGAGATCGGCGTGGAGGCGGGCCAGATCGAGCGCGAGAATGGCGCGGGTCGTGTGCTCCTTGCCGCGCAGCGAGGCGCGCCGGACTTGCACGATGCCGTTGCGCACCCGCACCGGCGCTCTCAGGCGGCGGAAGGCAAGGTCGCCCTTGCGGAGCGCGTCCAGGAGCTGCCTGCGGAATGCGTCGCGGTCGAACGCTTGCCCGTCCATGTGCCGCTGGAGCACGGCCTCTGGCGCGCCCGGGTCGAGCCCGTAAAGAACGCCGTCGCTGAGGCCGATCCGCCCGATGCCGGATAAGGTCGAGACAAGGCCGCGCGGACTGAGGCCCTCCCCTTCAAGGCGCAGGGATGCCGAGAAGCGCCCCTTCGCGAGCGCCACCCCGCCAGGGCTCAATGCGTCGCCCAGGTCCGCATCGTCGAGCGTGATCCTCGACTTGAGCGCAAACCTGCCCTTGTCCTTGTCGAGCGTGGCGCGTGCGGCGAAGCGTCCGCGGAACAGCGTCCCCTCCAACGCCTGGATGGAGAATGCATTCTTGCCGAGCGAGGCGTCAAGGCTCGCATTCTCGAGCGCCAGCCCATCCCCGAGCCGCAACGTTGCGGCCTTGAGGCGGAGCGTTTGCGGCACGCCCGAGAACACGGCTTGAGCGAACGGCCGCTCCGACCAGATGCCGCCCTCGACGGTTGCCGTTTCGCCCCTACTGCCCCCTAAGGCGGATTTGTCGAGGAGAACCGAAAGCAGCACTGGCAGCGATGCCTCGGCAGCCTCGATGTCCGCGGACAAGGCCGGCATGACGCCGCCGGTCTCCACTTTCAGGCTGCCCGTCACCTGAGCCCCGTCGATGCCGGCATTGATGCCGTTCAGACGGTAGGTGTTCCCGGATCGCTCCAGATCGGTTTCGAGCGAAAACCGCTTCGGCGCAGCCACGTCAAAGGGAAGCACCGCCGCGGCGAAGGCCGCCGTTGCATCGGGGCTGGCGCTGTCGAACCGCAGCCTGCCCTTAAGGTCGGCATCATCGGAGACGAGCGAGGCCTTGCCCTCGAAACTGGCGCTGACGAGCGGCGAGCGCAAGGCCACGCTTACATCCATGCGATCTGCCACAGGCCCTTTGACTGCAAGCGTGAACAGGCTCTGACCGCCCGCCTCGAGCGCGCGCGCGTTCTCGAGGCGGCTTGGCAGCACCTGGGCGAGCAGCGCGCCGCCGCTCGCGTTAGAAATCCAGCCTTCGGCGTCGATCGAGCCGCCCCAGACGGTTTGCACGCCGCGCTCGTAGCGCCCGGCGAAGGAGAACGGGCTGTCCGCTGCAAGGCCATCGAGCTTGAAATCGATGAGCCGCGCCTCACCCCGCGCCATGAGCGTCCCGGTCAGCTTCAGGGGGGTGCTGGGGGCAAGAGTGGCAGCGTCCACGGCTCTGCCCTCACGGCGGGCTAGGCTCAGGAGCATAGCAAGCGCTTCCGGGCGCGCCGCATCAAGTGAAAGCCTGATATCGCCGTCAGGGGCCACGGCGTAGGACTTCAGCGCGCCGTTGAGCGTAAGTTGCAAGCCGTCGGAAGAGGCAAGCTGCAGGGTGGAGATGTCGAGCACACCGTCGCGGATGGTGAGCGCGGCTTTGACGTCGTTCAGTGTCCTGCCTGGCATCGCAATCCGGCCGAAGCGCAAAGCCAGCCTGGCCTCATCCATGGTCTGGGCCGCAGCGAGCAGGATGCCGAGCGGCGAGCCCGCATCCCGCCCCGGCTCGGCGCCGGTATCGCCCACCGGCAAGTCTTCGAGCGCAAGTCCGCCGGCAAAGATGGCTTCCAGATCGAGGCTTTCTGCAGCAAGGGATAGATCGAACGCGCGCTTTTCGCCCGCGGAATATCGGAGTGAGCCCTCGAACGTCGATCCGCCGATATCGCCGCGCATCGCGCTCAGACGAAGCTCGCGGGCGCTGTAGCCGATATCGGCGCCAAGCGCGAACGGCCGGGCCGTTAGGCGGACGGCTCCGGTTTTGCTGCGCATACCCGCCCAAGCTGCAAAGCGCGAGAGATTGGTGCCATTCAGATCGATGCGGCCCGAAAAGCCGTTGCCCGCAGCAGCACCCTCCCCGCTTTCGAGCGCCCCGGAAAGGCTCACGGCCGTTTCTCCCGGCGCCAGCGCCTTCACGCTCAGACCCGGCTTGCTCCGGGGGCGGATCTCGAGGCTGATTTCGGCCTGGCGCAGTGTTTCCTCCCCAAGCCCGATCTGGTCGGCTTTGAAGAGCACGCGTCCTTCCGCAGTCGCAACCGGCAGGGCCGCGATCATTTCGCCCATGGCGAGGCGCAAATCGCCAAGAAGCCGCGGCAGATCGCCATCGCCGGCGATGGGCGTGGCGTCAAACCAGCGCGTGCTAAGGGAGGCGTCCAGACGCCCTGCCCCAGCCAGGTTGAACACCGCCTCGCCCGTGAAGATCTGCGGGCGGATGTCCTCGCCAAGCGTTGCGGTGATATCGGTCAGTTCGATCTTCTCGGGCGAGATGACGCTTTTCGCCGTGATGTCGAGCACTTGGGGCGGCGCATGTGCGGTTCCGCCTGGCGCGATGCGGCCGAACGGGGCTTTCGCGGTCACAACGCCAGTGTAGGTGAGGGGGCCGGTGAAGCCGCTCAGGTCGCCGTCGAACTGGGTTTGCAGGCCGCTTGCCGCCGATTTGAGCGTCGCCTTGATGCGCGAGCTTCCAGCCTGCACCTGCCCGGCGGCAAGGCGGATATCCTGGCGCGAACCATTCAGCATGGCCGAGCCGCTGAAGCGGAACGGCCCTTTGAGGCTGTCGGCGGCGAACTCGCCGTTGATTGCCTCGATGCGCAGTGGCAGGCTCGAGCGCACATTCACGATTTCGACCCTGCCCTCCTCGATCACGACGGCGTTGAGGGCCACGTCGCGCGGCACGAAGGGCAGGCTGGGGTCGAGCGTGCCGATGTCGGTCCAGTTGCCCTGGCCCTTCTCATCCACGTTGAGCCGCAGCAGAGGGCGGACGAGGCTGACGCTTTTCGCTTCCAGCTTGCCTGATAGAAGCGCGGGCAGGGACAACTCCATGGCGAAGGAGTCCACCTCGGCGAAGGGATCCGCGAAGTCGCCTCCGGCATGGGCGAAGCGCACCTTTTCGAAGCTCAGTTCGGGAACCGGCAGCAGTGCGAGATTGACCCTGCCACCGACGGACACCTTGCGGCCCGCCACCCGTTCGAGCTGCTGCTCGAAAATGGCCTTGTGATCGTCCCAATCGATGAAGTGTGGCAGGGCAAACGCCCCCCCGAGCAGGAGAACGAGAAGCGTCGCCAATGTTCCAAGCAGTGAGCCCAAGGTTGTCTCCAAGGCTGCACGCCCTTGCGGTCAGGCGCTCAGGGCTTGCTCTCGCGCGGGGTTAAAAAATCTTCCCCGGATTGAGGATATTCAACGGGTCAAGCGACCGTTTTATGGCTGCCATGATCTCGACGGCATCGCCAAGTTCGTCCCGCAGATAAGCTTTCTTGCCCGAGCCGATGCCGTGCTCGCCCGTACATGTCCCATCGAGCCTTAACGCGCGCTGAACGAGGGCGCTGTTCAGCTCCCGGACTTTAGCGATTTCCTCCGCGTTGTCCACGTCGATGAGGGGGAGAACGTGGAAGTTGCCGTCGCCCACATGGCCGAGGATGGGGGCGATCAGACCTAGGCGGGCGATATCGTCTTGCGTTTCGCGCACGCATTCGGCGAGCCGCGACACCGGCACGCAGACATCGGTCGACATGATGCTTGCGCCTGGGCGCAGGGCGCGCGCCGCCCAGTAGGCATCGTGGCGCGCCTGCCAGAGGCGATTGCGCTCCTCGGTCTGCGCGGCGGAGCGGAACGGCCCACCACCCTCCCCGGCCGCAAGCTCCTCGCAGCGGCGCACCTGCTCCTCGGTTGCTTGCTGCGTGCCGTGAAATTCGAGAAACAGGGTCGGCGTCTCGGCCAGGCTCAGCTTCGAATGGAGATTGCAGGCGCGGATGGCATCGGCATCGAGCAGTTCGATTCGAGCAGGACCAAGGCCGAGCTGCACCGCCGCCGTAGCCGTTGCGCATGCCGCCTTGAGGCTCGGAAACGGGCAGACTGCCGCAACGATGCTTTCCGGCAGGGCGTGCAGCCGGACGGTCAGCGCGGTTATGATGCCGAGCGTTCCCTCCGAGCCGATAAGCAGCCGCGTGAGGTCGTAGCCGGCGGAAGACTTGCGGGCGCGCCGCGCCGTCTTCACGATGCGTCCGTCGGCCATCACTACGGTGAGATTAAGCACAGTCTCACGCATCGTGCCGTAGCGCACCGCGTTGGTGCCGGAGGCGCGCGTCGCCGCCATGCCGCCGAGCGTCGCATCCGCGCCGGGGTCGACCGCGAAGAACAGCCCAGTGTCGCGCAGTTCCGCATTCAGCTGCTTGCGGGTGATGCCCGCCTCCACCTCGCAGTCCATGTCTTCCGCGTTGATGGCCAGCACCCGGTTCATGCGGCTCATGTCGAGGCAAACGCCGCCGAACGGCGCGTTCAGATGCCCTTCGAGCGAGGAGCCCGCGCCATAGGCGATGACCGGCATGCGGTGCTCGGCGCATAGGGTGACGATCTGCGAAACCTCCTCTGCGCTTTCGGGGAATATGACCGCATCGGGCGGCTGGTTGGGGATCCAGGTGAGGGTGTGACCGTGCTGCATGCGCGCGGCTTCGCCTGTGGTGAAGCGATCGCCGAAACGCTGCCTGAGCAGGGAAAGCGGCAGCTCGAACTCTGCGCGGATCTGCGGACTCATCCTGGTGTGCGCCAAGTCCATAATATCTATACCGTAGTGCGCATGCGACAAAGATAAGACTAGCACGCTTGCGGGCCTGCCGCCATGCGTTGATGTGGATCGGCGGGACTGTCGAATTGTTGTCCGCCGGAGCATGCTATAGTTATAAATTATGAAAGCGAATCGTCAGCACACCCTCGAAGCCCCGTCGCAGCCCGCCAAACCGCAGGCCGCTCCAGTTCCACTCTCGCAGCGGGCGATGCCGCAGGCGCCCTATCTGAGCGGGCTCAACCCGGAGCAGCGCGCGGCGGTCGAGGCGCTGGATGGCCCCGTTCTGGTACTGGCGGGCGCGGGCACCGGCAAAACCCGTGTGCTCACCACCCGCATCGCCCATATCCTGGCGACGAAACGGGCCTTCCCCTCGCAAATCCTCTCCGTCACCTTCACCAACAAGGCGGCGCGGGAGATGAAGGAGCGCGTCGGCCAGCTTGTCGGCGGCGCGGTCGAGGGGATGCCGTGGCTCGGCACCTTTCATTCCATCGGCGCGAAGATCCTGCGCGCCCATGCCGAGCTCGTCGGCCTGCAGCCTTCCTTCACCGTCCTCGATGCGGACGACCAGCTTCGCCTCATGAAGCAGGTGATCGAGGCGGCGAAGCTTGATGCAAAGCGCTGGACGCCGCGGCATCTCGCTGGGCTGATCGACACCTGGAAGAACCGTGGCATCGTGCCGGACAAGGTTCCGGCGGGCGAGGCTTTCGCCTTCGCCAACGGCAAGGGGGCCGAGCTTTACGCAGCCTATCAGAAGCGGCTGAAGGATTTGAACGCGGTCGATTTCGGCGATCTGCTCGTCGAAGGCTTGCGGCTGTTCCGCGAGAACCCCGATGTGCTCCGGCGCTACCACGAGAAGTTCCGCTACATCATGGTGGACGAATATCAAGACACCAACGTCGCGCAATATCTCTGGTTGCGGCTGCTGGCGCAGGGGCATCACAACATCTGCTGCGTGGGCGACGACGACCAGTCGATCTATGGCTGGCGCGGCGCCGAGGTGGACAACATCCTCCGCTTCGAGGCTGATTTCCCCGGCGCGCGCGTGATCCGGTTGGAGCGCAACTACCGCTCGACGGGCCACATCCTTGCCGCCGCATCCGGGCTCATCGCCAACAATCAGGGCCGGCTCGGCAAGACGCTGTTCACCGAGGGCGAGACCGGCGAGAAGGTGCGGCTGCGCGGGCTGTGGGACGACGAGGCGGAAGCGCGCGCCATCTCCGCCGACATCGAGACCCTGCGCGCCGAGGGCCACTCGCTCAACGAAATCGCCATTCTGGTGCGAGCCTCCTTCCAGATGCGCGCGTTCGAGGATCGTTTCGTGACGATGGGCATGCCCTATCGCGTCATCGGCGGCCCACGCTTCTACGAACGCCAGGAGATCAAGGACGCCATCGCCTATCTCGACGTGACCTTCAACCCCGCCAACGACCTGAAATTCGAACGCATCATCAATGTGCCCAAGCGCGGGCTGGGCGAGGCGACGCTGCAAGCCGTCCACGCCCATGCCCGCGAGGCGGGCGTGCCGTTGTTCCACGCCGCCAAGGCCCTGTCGCAGACCGACGACATGAAACCCGGTGTGCGCAAGACGCTCTCGGCCCTCGTAACGAGCTTCGAGCGCTGGAAAGCCTCGCTCGAGACGATGCGGCACACGGACGTGGCGCAGATCATCCTGGATGAGTCCGGCTACACTGCCATGTGGCAGGCCGACACGTCGCCGCAGGCGCCCTCGCGGCTCGAAAACCTCAAGGAACTGATCCGCTTCATGGACGAGTTCGACACCCTCGGCGGCTTTCTGGAACATGTCAGCCTCGTCATGGATGCCGAACAGGCAAACGACGGCGACCGCGTGACGCTGATGACGCTGCACGCCGCCAAGGGCCTCGAATTCGATACCGTGTTCCTGCCCGGCTGGGAGGAAGGGCTGTTCCCGCACCAGCGCAGCCTCGACGAGAACGGTCAGGCCGGGCTGGAGGAAGAGCGGCGACTCGCCTATGTGGGCATCACGCGGGCGAAGCGCCGCGCCCATATCAGCTTCACCCAGAACCGCCGCGTGCACGGGCTGTGGCAGAGCGCGATCCCCTCCCGCTTCGTGGACGAATTGCCCGAGGCGCATGTGGACGTGATCGAAACCCCGGAAAGTGCCGCCGGCTACGGCCGTTTGCATGAGGCCGCCGCGGCCTTCGGCGGGGGCTATGCCTCGCCCGGCTGGCAGCGTGCGCAGGCTTATTGGCAGGCGTCACAAGCGCCGGGCTTTGCCGAGAAGCGCCATCAGCCGCCCATCATCGAAGGCGAACTCGTTGCGAGCGATGCCGCCGACGCGGCCGGCTTATCCGTCGGCGACCGCATTTTCCACGACAAGTTCGGCTATGGCCGCATCACAGCGATCGAGGGCAACAAGCTTGCCGTCGCCTTCGAAAAGGCCGGCGAAAAGCGCGTAGTGGCAAGCTTCGTTCGCAAGGCGGCTTGATATCCCCCCGTCCGCTTTTTGCCCGATTCGGTTGCGTTAAGGCCGTCTGCATGGGCTCTCCCGCGCCGGGATCATGGCTGCGGGCCTCGATCCAACATTGATCTGAGGCCGAAAACGCGGCATTCAGATGGGGGCGTTCTGTCGTTCGAGTTGAAAGGATGGGCGATGCAGCACGAAACGGCCGTGGAAGAAATCAGGGCAATGACACCGGCGAGGGCTTCTTCCGAAAGATTCATCCCCGTCGATCGTCACGAGATCCACGACAAACTTCTCTCGAGCGGCATCTGGGCGCCGCACGAGCAGCGCGACGCGCAAACCGTGCTGAGCTACATCGCGCGGCTGCGCCAGCAGGACTCGCTCATCAATCTCGACGAGCTTTCGACCCTCTATGACGATTTCAACCCGGACGACGAGACCATCAACGACCCGGCCCGGGACGCCGAGGACAAGACCGAAAAGCTCAAGCTCCTGACGCTGCGGCTGCGCGCGCTGTTCGAAAGCGCAAACTTCACCTCCATCAACGAGCAGCAGCTCGAGAAGATTTTGAAGGAGGCATCCCCATCGGGCGTGGAAGTGGATGTCGATCTGACGGAATTCGATCTCACAATCCTCTATTTCCGCGGCGACAGCAGGGACATCCGCAGCCGCCGGGATTGGGACACGTTCTTTCTCGAAAAGACCTATGTGGTTGATGTGTTCCGCCGTTTCGTCATGGCGGTCAAGCTGAAATCGGCGGAAAGTCGCATCGCCGAGATCATGGAAAAAGAAAAAATAAGCAGGCAGAAGGCCGAAAAGCGGCTCAAAAAACTGCGGGCCTCGCTGCCGAAAGGCGTCTCGAGCGACAAGGTCTACATCAAGATGTTCAAATACATCCCCCAGCAGGACTTGGAGATGCTGTTCCCGAACACGAAGATCAAGCTGCGCTACTGGGACAAGGTGCGGCTGTGGATCACGGCGGGCGGCGGCACGGCGGCCGGCATCTTCACGACGGCGACGAAAGTGCTGGCTACGGCGGCACTCAGCCCCATCCTGCTTGCCATGGCGCTGTTCGGGCTGATCGGCGTGATCTTCCGGCAGGTCATGAACCTCATCAACACGCGCACCAAATACATGATGCAGCTGGCGCAGAACCTCTACTTCCACAACCTCGCCAACAATCAGAGCGTGCTGGCGCTGCTCATCGACGAAGCCGAGGAAGAAAACATCAAGGAAGAAATCCTGCTCTACACCGCACTGCTGAAGGGCTCGCAGACGCCCGGCCAGTTGCAGCGCGCCAAGCTCGACGTGGAGGCGTTCCTGAAGGCGCACTGGAACGTGATTGTGGATTTCGACGTGCACGATGCTTTTCGACGCCTCCGCGAGGATGGTCTGGTCTCCGGCGATCCGGATGGCATTATTACGGTCATGCCGCTTGCCGAGGCCAAGAACCATCTCTGGGAGCGCTGGGTCGGCCTGCTGAACAAATCCGCAACGCCGCTGGCGGCCTGAGGCAGCCGCGTGGGCACGTGGAGAGCGAGCCTCGATGCGGACAGGGCTGTGGCTGAACGGCTTGCGGCCATCATCAGCGAAACGATTGAAGATAGTGCCGTAGCCGTCACCGAAAACGGTCCGATGTGGCGGCTTGAGGTCTATTTTCCCCATGAAAGCGCGGCAGGCATCATGGAAGACGTTCTGGTCCGCCATGCCTCTGGCGAGGCCATCCGGGGCTATACGCTCGAACCGATGCCGGATGAGGACTGGGTTGCCCTTGTCCAGCGCGGGCTGCGGCCGGTGCGGGCCGGCGGCTTTTTCATCCACGGCAGCCACGACCGCGCTGCCGCCGCGTTCGAGCCGCGCGCCATCGAGATCGATGCGGGCCGCGCCTTCGGCACCGCGCATCACGGCACCACACAGGGCTGTCTGGCGGCAATCGGCCGGCTAGCCGGGCGAGGTGCTTTCCGCACGGTTCTCGACATCGGCACCGGCTCGGGGGTTCTGGCCATCGCGGCGGCAAAAGCGGGCGCACGCTCGGTGCTTGCCACCGACATCGACCCCATGGCCTTTGCGGTTGCCCGCGAAAATTGCCTCAAGAACGGCGTGGCCGCGTGGGTGAACTGCCTGTGCGCGCCCGGCACCCGCCATCCGCGCATCGCCGCAGGCGCGCCCTACGACCTGATAACCGCAAACATCCTGGCGGAACCGCTCGTCACCCTCGCGCGCGGCCTGCATGCCCTTGCCCGGCCGGGCGGCTTCATTGTTCTTTCCGGCCTGCTTGATGCGCAGGCGCCGCGGATCTTCGGCTGCTATCGCAGTGTGGGCTGCGCGCTTATTGAGCGTTTCTCCATCGAGGGGTGGACGACGCTGGTCTTACGGCGCAGATGAAACCGGCCCGCAGCCTGTGGTGGCTCGCGAGCTGGCTTCAAGGACTGGTGCCGCGTTATGCGTTGTTCAGCAGCGCGCCGGAGCGAATGCGGCGGATATCCGCACCGCTGAGGCCGAATTCGCGCAGCGACTTGTCGTCGAACGAGCGCATCTGCTCGATCAGATCCCGGTTCGCACGGGCAGCCCTCGCCTCCACGATCTTCGCCACGATCCTGCCCAGAAAGCCTGGATGGTCCTGTTTGGTTTCTGCTGCAGCAATGCGGCCGGTGTGGGTGAATGTTGCCGTCGTCATGTTTCGCACCTCTCGACATTAGGAATTTCGTTGCTCGCCGGTGCGAGCTTTATATAGATGATGCGTCGTCGGGCGGGAAATGAGTAGCCGGGGAAACGGCACGCGAGCCATGTAAAAAACGCATAGCTCTCGCCGCGCCCGATCCGCGTCACGCCTTGCCGATCGAGCCGTTGCCCGTTAATACTTTCTCATGTTTCAGGATTTCGAAGAGAAAGGCGGCCCGGAGCATGTTCGCGAGCGCCTAGAGGCCCTGCGTGCCCATCTCGCCGCTGATGGTTTTGACGGCTTCCTGCTGCCGAGCGGCGATGAATTCCGTAACGAATATGTCCCCGACCATGCCCGCCGTCTGTTGTGGCTGACCGGCTTTTCCGGCTCCTGGGGCGTTGCCGCCCTCTATGGATCGGATGCGGCCCTCTTCGTCGATGGGCGCTACACTTTGCAGGCGCGCAGCGAAACCGATCGCGAGGTCTTTGCGATTGTCAAATATCCGGACAAAAAGCCCGAGGCATGGCTTGCCGAACGTGCGCGGCCCGGCGCGGCTATCGGCTATGATCCGCGCCTGCAGTCGGTGCAGGAGGTCAGGGCTCTGCACAAGGCACTGGCGGGAAGCGGCGCGCAGTTGAAATCGCTTGCCGTCAACCCCGTCGATGCGCTCTGGCGCGACCGGCCGCCCCCCCGCCTCAGCACGATCGAACTGCACCCGCTGGCCCATGCGGGCGTGAGCGCAAGCGACAAGCTCGCCGCCTTGCAGGAAAGCTTGCGGCATGATGGCCAGGATGTAGCGATCCTGAATGCGCCGGACAGCGTCTCGTGGCTGTTCAACATCCGCGGCAGCGACGTCGCGCACACGCCCGTGGTGCTCGCCTTCGCTCTTGTGCCCGCGCAAGGTGAGGCAACCCTTTTCATCGACCGGGAAGACAGGGCCGAACAGGAGGTGCGCGCGGCGCTCAAGGGCGTTGCCCGTTTCGAGGCGATGGCGGGGCTCGAGGCCGGCATCGCCGCGCTCTCCGGCAGCCGCGTGCGGCTTGATCCCGAGCGCTGCCCGGCCTGGTTCGAAGAAAGGCTGAAGGCTGCGGGAGCGCAAATTGTCGAAGCGCCGGACCCCTGCCTTTTGCCGCGCGCCTGCAAGAACGGCGTCGAGATCGAAGGCGCGCGAGCCGCCCACCGGCGCGACGGCGCAGCAGTGTGCCGGTTTCTCGCCTGGCTCGACGCCCATGCGCCGCGGGGCAGACTCGATGAAATCGGCGCGATCGAGGCGCTGGAGCGCTTCCGCCGGGAAACCAACCTGCTGCGCGACATCAGCTTCGACACCATCTCGGCCGCCGGCCCGAACGGGGCGATCGTCCATTACCGCGTCACGCGCCGCACCAACCGCAAGCTGACGCGCGGCACGCTGTTCCTGATTGACTCGGGCGCGCAATATCCCGACGGCACGACCGACATCACCCGCACCGTCGCCATCGGCAAGCCGACGCCCGAGATGAAGCGGCATTTCACGTTGGTGCTGAAGGCGCATATTGCGCTTGCGCTCACCCGCTTTCCCCCCGGCACGCGCGGGGTGGAACTCGACGCCATCGCCCGGCGCGCGCTGTGGCAGGCCGGGCTCGATTTCGATCACGGCACCGGTCACGGTGTGGGTAGCTATCTGTCCGTGCACGAAGGGCCCCAGAGCATCAGCCGGCGCGGCATGGCGGCGCTCGAGGCGGGCATGATCGTCTCGAACGAGCCGGGCCATTACCGCGAGGGGCATTACGGCATCCGCATCGAAAATCTGATGCTGGTCAGCGCTGCCGAACCGATCGATGGCGGGGAGCGGGCGATGCATTCCTTCGCAACACTCACGCTTGCCCCCATCGACCGCAGGCTTATCGGGGCGAGCTTGCTGTCGGATGAGGAACTCGGCTGGATCAATGCCTATCACAGGCGGGTTGAGCAAGAGATCGGCCCGCAGCTCGATGGCGGCGAGCGCGCCTGGCTCGCTAAGGCAACGGCGCCGATCGGCCGCCCGCGGCGCCGTGCAGTCTCGTCGGGACGCAACTAGTCCTTGGCGGGGGCGATCAGGTTCAGCCACTCCTCCTCGCTCAGCACCTTGACGCCCAGCTCTTCTGCTTTCCTGAGCTTGGATCCCGCGGCGGCGCCGGCCACGACGTAATCGGTCTTCTTCGAAACCGAGCCGGCGACCTTGGCGCCGAGCCGCTCGGCATGTGCCTTGGCTTCCTCGCGCGTCATGCGTTCGAGCGTGCCGGTGAAAACGACGGTCTTGCCTGAAACCGGCGAGGCGATCTCGGTGATCGAGTAGGGCTCGACGTTGATTTCGCGCAACAGGTCATCGACCGCGTCGCGGTTGTGCGGTTCCTGGAAGAAGGCAATGAGCGATTGCGCGACGCTTTCGCCGATGCCGTCGATGGCGGTCAGCTCGTGATAGGCGTCGCTTGCCGGATCGGCGGCGGCAAGCGCGGCGCTGCGCAACCGCTCGAAGCTGCCATAGGTCTTGGCGAGCAGGCGCGCCGTGGTCTCCCCGATGTGGCGGATGCCGAGCGCGAACAGGAACCGGTCGAGCGGCACCGAGCGGCGCGCCTCGATGGCGGCGTAGAGGTTTTGCGCCGATTTTTCGCCAAAACCCGGCTTGTCCTTCAGCAGCGAGCCGGTCTTGCGCTCGTAATCGCGCAAGCGGAAGATGCTTGCCGGCGAGGTGATGCGCCCTTCCGTGTAGAAGGCCTCGATTTGCTTCTCGCCGAGCCCTTCGATGTCTAGGGCGTTGCGCGAGACGAAATGCTTCAGCCGCTCGACCGCCTGCGCCGGGCAGATCAGGCCGCCGGTACAGCGCCGCACAGCGTCCGGCCTGCCGGTGGTGGCGTTGATCTCGCGGATGGCGGCGCTGCCGCAGGCCGGGCAGTGATCGGGGAAAACGAACGGACTGGCATCGGCCGGCCGCTTTTCGAGCACGACGCTCACCACCTGCGGGATGACGTCGCCCGCCCTTTGCACCATCACCCAGTCGCCGACGCGGATGTCCTTGCGGGCGATCTCGTCCTCGTTGTGGAGCGTGGCGTTCTGCACCACCACCCCGCCGACGGTGACGGGCTTGAGCTTGGCGACGGGGGTGAGTGCGCCGGTGCGCCCCACCTGGATGTCGATGGCCTGCAGGATGGTGGTTGCCTGTTCGGCCGAGAACTTGTGCGCGACGGCCCAGCGCGGCGCGCGCGAGACAAAGCCGAGGCGGCGCTGATAGGCAAGATCGTCCACCTTGTAGACGACGCCGTCGATGGCATAGCCGAGGGTTGCCCGCTCGGCTTCGATCTCGCGATAGGCGGCCATGAGCTCCTCGAACGAGCTGCACACCCGCAGCATCGGGTTGACGGGGAAGCCCCAGCGCGCCATGGCGGCAATCACGCCGGATTGCGTCGCAGCCGGCAGCCGTTCGGCTTCGCCCCAGCCATAGGCGAAGAACCGGAGCGGGCGCGATGCGGTGATGGACGCATCGAGCAGGCGCAGCGAACCGGCCGCCGCGTTGCGGGCATTGGCGAACAGCTTGCCGCCGGTTTCCGCCTGGCGGGCGTTCAGGCGCAGGAAATCCTCCTCGCGCATGTAGATTTCGCCCCTGACCTCGATGAGACGGGGGAAGTCCTCGGCGAGGATGCGTTGCGGGATTGCGGCGATGGTGCGGACATTGGCGGTGACGTTTTCGCCCTCGACGCCGTCACCGCGTGTGGCGGCAACCGTCAGCTCGCCCTGCTCGTAGGTGAGGGAGATGGAGAGGCCGTCGATCTTCGGCTCGGCGGTAATGCGCAGCGGCTCGCCGGGGGAAAGCTTCAGGAAGCGGCGGACGCGCTCCACGAACTCTCCGGCCTCGGCCTCGCTGAACACATTGGCGAGCGAGAGCATGGGCGTTCTGTGGACGACCTTGGCGAATTTCGCCTGCGGCGCTGCGCCGACCCGTTTCGAAGGGCTGTCCTTGCGGACGAGTTTGGGAAACCTGGCCTCGATCAGTTCGTTAGCGAGGCGAAGCGCATCGTAATCCGCATCCGAAATCACAGGCGCGTCTTCAGCGTAGTAGAGCCGATCGTGGCGCGCGATCTCGGCGGCAAGATATTTCAATTCGGCTTTTGCTTCGGCCTCGCCAAGCGATTCGATGGGTTTACCCGACAGCGGGGCGCGCACCTGCGTGATCGTCATCGTCGTGAACGAGATTTAGTGGTGAATGAATTTTACGACACTTCCACGACCTTTGGCAGGGGATGCAAGCGCTCATCCCGTGGAAATTGCTGCCGTCTGCATAAGCCCCCGTACTGCAAAGCACCACAGCGGTTCATGCACGCGGATTCGGTTGCGTGTGTGAGCAGTGATCGACAAGGGGGGTCGCTAGCCTTGCGAACCTCTCACGCTTGTCACGGCGCGTTTCCAGACCCGGCTGATCCAGGAGCCGCTGTCCTCGCGCGGCGCATGACCGCCGGATTTCAAGAGGGTATAGGCATCCTTGTACCATGGGCTTTCGGGAAAATTGTGCCCCAGCACGGCAGCGGCCGTCTGAGCCTCGCTGACGATGCCGAGCGCCATATAGGCTTCGGTCAGCCGCATGAGAGCTTCTTCCACATGGGCCGTCGTTTGATATTCGGTGACCACCGTGCGGAAGCGGTTGATGGCGGCCAGGTAATTGTGCTGCTTCAGGTAGTAGCGGCCGACATTCATCTCGGAGGCGGCCAGAACATCACGGGCGATCTTGAGACGTTTCTGAGCGTCTTCAACATAGCGGCTGTCGGGATAACGGCGAATGAGCGTTTCCAGTTCCACAATGGCGCGTTTGGTTTCGCTCTGGTCGCGTTTGGGATCGTTGATGCGCTCGTAATAGGAGGTCGCGATGATGTTCTGCGCCAGAGCTGCCTCTTTCGAGCCCGGATGCATGGTGATGTAGCGCCGGGCCGCTGCGACGGCTTCCACGGGCTTGCCGGCCTTCTGATAGGCATAGGCCGCCATCACCATCGCCTTGCGGGCCTCCGGCGCATAAGGATGTTGACGGTCCACCTCTTCGAACTTCTCGGCAGCATAGGTATACTCGCCCTTGCTCATGAAGGTATCCGCTTCGCGATAAAGCACGTCCGCCGGCTTCGTTTCCTCGGTTTTTTTCTCGCTCGAGAAGAGGGAGCCAGCACAGGCCGGAAGGAGTAGCGTCGCGCCGAGAAGCACGGCAATTCTCAATAGACGCTTGGTGGTCATATCCGAGGCACCTTCCTAAGTGCAGACTTTATCGATACACGAAGCGTTGCTGCGATTACCCCAGACTTCAAGGGATTCGGCAAGCCAGTGAAGGTAAATAACTTCGGAAATATGGTGTTTTTTGGCCCCGCAAGAGAGCCAGCACCGTCAGGTTGGGCATTCGGTCAATGCCACGACGCAAATGCCAATTGCGTTAAACGTTGTTCGGCGCAAATGCCGGCTGGGGAATGCCGAAGCCGAAATCGGCGTGGGCATGAACATCCACGGGACGGGACTTGGGAGCCGCCTCAACAACCTCCCACGCGGAGCGGTCGGCATAAAGGGCGTGCAGCATCATGGAATTGAGCTTGTGGCCGCCGCGGTAGGAACGGAAGGCACCAAGAATTGGTGCGCCGGACAGGGAGAGATCGCCCACGGCATCGAGGGCCTTGTGGCGGACAAATTCGTTCTCGAAGCGCAATCCTTCCGGGTTGATGATGCGGTCGTCTCCGAGAGCGATGGTGTTGTCGAGCGAGGCGCCGAGAGCACGGCCGCAGGCCCAAAGCTTCTTCACGTCGCTCATGAAGCCGAAGGTGCGGGCGCGAGACAGCTCGCGCGCGAAGCTGTTGGGATCAACGTCGATAACGAAGCGCTGGCGGCCGATCAGCGGCGTGTTGAAATCGATCTCGATATCGAGCTTGAAACCGTCATAGGGGCGGAATTCGGCATACATGCCGTTTTCCTCAACGCGCACGGGGCGCAGAACCTTGATGTAACGGCGGGTTTCGTTGAGGCGGCGAATGCCGGCATCCTCGATGGCTTCCACGAATGGAGCCGCGCTTCCGTCCATGATCGGAATTTCGGTATTGTCGATTTCGATATCGACATTATCGACGCCCAGACCGCGCAGTGCGGCCAGGAGATGCTCAACCGTTGCAACCG
>Ga0129299_1000799_pt1 | contig 20710 bp, 21 predicted proteins | sample ConPoolayeCmetaG_FD_94477 | JGI IMG/M metagenome (GOLD analysis project Ga0129299, IMG submission 94477) | Hot spring microbial mat communities from California, USA to study Microbial Dark Matter (Phase II) - Cone Pool mat layer C metaG ...
ACAACAGATGGCCCAACAAGGGGAATCGGAGGGGCAATCACTTCCATGCCCGTCTAAGAGGGCGTTCATGTATCTGCGCGACCAACAAACCCAACGGAATGTTTTGCGTTCTAAATCGGCTTAGATCGAAGTGGTGTTTGAATATATTGTGGAACCATTGTGAGTGGTTGGAACACACGCCTGTGGTAAAGGCAATCAAATTTATAAGAGAAATATTTAAACAACCAGGGGTTGTTTGTGTATTAATTGTTATTGGTTTGGGAGAGAACATGGCCATAGTAAAGGGATGGCAGCGAAATGACTTAACGCGCCGAAGATTTGTTAAGTCAATCATGGATGAAATAGTAAAGAATGGGCGCATAAATATATTCAGAAACCCAGATGAGCGCCAATCAGCAATAGGGGCGGCCATCCTATTTACTGGTAGGGATGATATATATCACATTGAATACAAGGAAGGGACTTTGTGCCCCATGTTCTTTGGGGCGGTTGTTGGTGACAACAAGACTCTGGCAACTCTTGAGAGTGACATAGAGTACATATGGGACAACTATATACAAGTAGATAAAGAGAAGAATGTGCTGCCCATTGCGGTACATTCTTCTTCATACTCTGGACTGTCTGAGACTGAGAAAAGCGCACTGCTATCCGCAGATAAAATTCAAACCAGCATTTTTGATAGAGTGGGTAGCATCATTAGAAGATGTGAGTCTGTGGCCGAATTAATACTTCGCGGTTTGTTGGTTTTAATGGATGATCGTAGTAGCAATGTTGGCATGATGATAAGATCGACACGTGGTGGCGATGAAGTGGAAAACATAACTAAGTTTATAATTTCTAAATATAATGACTACTTTGCGCCGATGATCCGCAAAAAGACCATAACGCTGGGATCAAAACCCCCGCAGATATTGGTTAAGAACGCAACTGATGAAGAAATACAATATGAGGCCACCAAGCAGGTTGTCTCTGGCATAATATATGATATGTTGCCATATTTAAACAACATTGTGGTATATAGACAGTATCACCACATACGAGAGAAGCTCCCATCCAAAGAAGTTCTTGATGAATTGTCAGAAATATCCAAACAATATCACAACATAGAATTTGTTGGACATGGCATTGTGCCGCCATCGATGATACCAGTTGAACAACTTGTTGACAAGTTAAAATATGATGCCGCAATTGATGTCATAGAAATAGATGAAAAGAGATGGGCAGACAAGAATTTAACTAAAGAAGAGAAACAAAAACTGATTGATCATGTCTCGTCGCATGTGAAACTTTATCGCAAACATTTCTATAATATTCCGCACAACATAATACGCACCATAAATGGTTGGAGAAGACAATTATTAATTGAAAGGTCAAAAAAGTATAACATTCCGCTACATGATTTGCTTGGTGCCATAGATAAAAAGCTGCCAGAATTAAAAGGGAGAAACAACCTATATGATATCTTGAACAACCTACAAGATTATATGAAAGATGATGAAAAATTGTCGATGAGTCAATCGGAATTAATGGACGTCATTGATGATGACTATAGAAGGTGTGTGGAGTATTATGATCCAGACGCAATAAGTTCTTCGCCAATTATAAACTTTAGAGACACGGAGCTGTGGACTTCAGAGCATATCAACACATTTCGTAAAATGATATATAACGATCTTGTTTCTGTGTTTGGGGATGAAGATTCCATTCCAGACAGTCTCAGGAATCTGTATAAAGAATTTTTGGTGCAAGATGGAAGATATACATATAAATCGGCGTCAGTTAATCGTAAGATGGCAACATATAGACACACTGGCGAAGTAGAGAAGGAAATTGAAGAGCCATTTGAGAACTATGCGGCAAATGTGTCGAGCATTTTAGATGTTATTGCAAAAAGGGCCAATGCGCACTATGATAAAAGGCTATTGATTACCCTGTATGAGCTGGTGTCTATGGAAGACATCGGTAAGTTGGTGGAAGATGTTAAACTAAGGGACAAGTTTGCGAGTTTTGCAGATCTGGTAACCAAATCAATGTCAATGACAGATGAAGATTTATATTATAAAATCAATGACATATTCTCGTGGACACACCGATGCCTGGATAAGAGAAATGAAACAAATGCTGTTGAGACAATAATTCGCGGCAATAGCAAGAACATCAATGACATAAGAAAAGAGATTATTTTGCGTGCAGAGCACGACAGGTTGCTACGCATTAAAAACGCGCCAGTTAATGAGCAAATAGTATATATATATGGAGAAACCGGAACTGGCAAGGAAGAAATAGCAAACGCGCTACATATGCTGAGCAGACCAAACAAGCCGTTTGTAAAAGTCAACTGCGGCGGATTGCCAAATGATGAAGCAATGGCATCATCAATGCTGTTTGGCCATGTCAAGGGGGCATTCACTGGAGCAATTGGCGATACCATAGGGTATTTTGGCATGGCCAAAGATGGTGATCTGTTCTTGGACGAGATACAGGACATACAACCAATTCCATTGAGGCTGCTTAAGACGGCAATATGGGATGGGAAATATCGCAAATTTGGAAGCATGGAATCTGATAAGAAAAAGCTCGACATACCAATTGAATGCAGAATAATTGTCGCATCAAATAGACACCTAATGGACCTTGACACCGCACCGGATGCATTTCGTCAAGTGCCGGATTTTGCAGCAAGACTTAGCCCGCCCATAGAAGTAAAACCGCTGGCAGAAAGGCCAGAAGATATCAGGCCGCTGATTGAAAAATTTGTAGAAGAGGTTAATAAATATTATGATGAAGAGTTGGATATTTCTCCATATTCAATAGATTTGATAGAGAGGATGGTTAAGATACGTGAAAGGCCAGACAACGCCAGATTGATACGCAGGTTTATACAACTCGGAAAGATACAGTCGTCGTTGCATGGTCGAAATACCATTTGGCCTCAAGACTTGGTTAAATTTACTGAACAGACCAAATCGTCTTTTATTATTAAGTTGCTACTTCGTAGCGTTATTGTACAGGTAAATGATTGGGCAAAAAAGCATGTCGAAATAATGCAAAAAGAAAACGTCAGTAATGATAAAATAGAAGACATCATAAAATTTTATCAAACAAATGATGGGGCGTCCATTGCTGTAAGTGACAAAATATATAGAGAATTGTCTAGTAAGCAACAAAAGAACATAGTAGAGCTAATCAATGATAAAGACCGACATCTATTTACAATCATTTTGCGCAATTTGATCGATGACTATGAAAAACAGCCTCCGGTGGCTAAGAAACATAAGAATGATATTGAGGCATTGAGATTCAGAATTAATAAATATTTGAATGATAATTTGAAGACAGCAAGAATTGACCCAAAGGAGGCGGCTTCTATTAAAAAGGCGTGGAGTGAAATTATAAAAGCTCATGGACATTATCTGCTGGCAGTTGCTGATGCCAACAATGTTGATTTATATGGTGCTGATGATGATGAGCTGATTGCTGATGTCATGTCTAAGTATGTTCCATTCAAAAAGGCTCTTGGTGTCAACATACAAAACAAAAGCCACATTGAATTTATCACAGAAATATCTACCAGCTTTATCCCACCAAGCACCTCTGCGGCGGTGATAGATGACATAATTAAAGATGTCATTAAACGCATAAAACAGTGGTTGCCAGAATTTAAAGAGGAATTGGAGGAAAACGAAATAACAGACGTAAACAAGTTTATTAATTATTGCACCAATTCTAAGAACATAGAATTTGTCAGTAGAAAAATTGGCAATAATATGTCGCAAACTTTGCGGCAAATAATTCAACAAACTGGCGGTGAAAGCTTAGAACTTTATGGTGCTATTTTGAAAGAATTAATAAGCGAGTTTAAAAAACCATCCCGCACGGAAATGGATGATAAAGAGATTCTGTATGATTTAAAAATTAGGTTGAACAAGTTCTTTAATACATACATACCACATGTGACACCACCTCCCAGCGCAATAGAGGTGGCCAAGTTTAGAAAAATATGGTCGGAGGTAATTGAAACCCACTTGCCTCGCATTATGTTACATGCCAGGGCCGGTGGCATAGACTTGACAGACATTAGTGATGCAGAATTGTTTACTGATGTTTTACTTACCTATAAACCATTTATAAATGTTATTGGCAGAGATATAAAAAGCAAAGATTATCCAGAATTTCTTATGGATGTTATAGTGAATTCTGAAGGCATACTTAAAGAAAATAAGAATGACAATGCTCCGCCTTCAGACGATATGTTGTTTGTAGAAGTTAGAAAGTGTATAAGCAGTGACAAACCAAACACGTTGTTGGATAAAGAAATTATTGATGAATTTTACACAGATCTGGGTGACTTTAATAAGGACATCATAGAAATTGCTAAAGAATTATAATGTCGATGAAGCATTGTTTGTGCTGTTGACACACGCATCCAACGCGATGGCACTGTTTAGTTTTCTATATGATAAATCATTATCTATTGAAGAAAAGCTTGATAAATGTGCGTTGGCAGTAGACAGGATATCAGATCGTACAAAAATGATAGTTTTGGCACACTTTTATTTGTGGGGCGGCGACGAGAGTGTTGGTGATTGGTCGTTTGACAGAGACTATGGGTTATATAACCCGGATATATATGAGAGCTTGTCAGAAATGCAGCAAGAGTTTAGAGAAAAGACCGCCAGGGCGAGGAAAATGCTGCAAAATTTTGAAGATGGAAAATATGGTGGCATAATAAGAAAAGTTAGGCCGTTCGGTGGCACCAATCAAAATAACACTTTGTTATTATCGGCGTTGAAATATCTAAACAACTCGTTGAGTGACGAGGATATTGATAATGAGCTGGGATTCTTTTCTCCGACCAGCTCCAACTTTTTGAGTTTTGCAATTAGACACAAATTGTTTGGTGAAGAGTATGACAAAGACAAGGCATATGATAAAGTTGATCGATTGTTGGTTCTTGCCAGTCAATATGGCATAAATTTAGATAGGCTGCGCACTTGGGTTCCACAAGAACACAATGAACAAACAATATATGACTATGGTGATCGTGCCGAATGTCAATTGCTGGTTGGCAAAGACATCGGCGACGATGAATATGTCAAGCTAATCCCACAAATTGCGCAGAATAAGATTGACGATGATACGATCTATAAACTATTTTATGGTGATGACGATGATAATAACATTAATTTAATAATTGATAAGGTTAGAAGAATTGGCAGAAAATTTGATGATGTTGATGAGGCCAATGTTGTTATTGAACAAATAAGAAAACATCGAGAAGACGCGCGCAGGTTTTATAACATGGCGGCTGCCATTAATAAGGACAGGGCTGACGAATTGATGTTTTGGGCTGCCCACCCTGACTTTCGCGGATTGTTTGTCAAACCAATCTCTAATGCAACCACGAGAGTGATAATAAAGATGATGTTAAATAATTTAGAAATTGTTAAGCAAATGTTGTTATTTAATGATGATGCAATCATAGACTCGTTTATTAGTTCTATGGTTAAAAGCTTTGATGAGCTAGAGGAGAATTCTGTTATACAATTAATATTATCAATTATCAACAACTATAAATACATAAATGAGTCGATTGAATGGAGAAAACTAAAACCGGAAACCATACAAGTTTTGTCTAAGCTGATGGCCACCATGGCGTTTGATGATGTGTTTGGTAAACTACCAATTAGCAATAATCAGAAGTGCTTTGATACAGTTTGCTCTATGTTGGTTAAGAAGTACGGTGTAAACAATGCCATTAAAATTGTGCTTTTGCTAACCAATAGAATAATTAATTTGCTTTGTGGAATGATTGATGAAAACAACAAGCTGGCCGCATCTTTTATCATAAGAATGTCATATGATAAAATAAATAAAGGAATATCGCAATCAATTGTTGATTTTGTTTATGAGATGGTTCTGACCAAACCAAAAACGTACTCAGAAATAATTAACTCTTTGATGTCTGAGCTAGATTATGAAACAACGCTATCGGTTGTTGGGCTTTTGGCCAAGGATGAAAATGGAATTAAATATTATGAAACTTTATTAGACATTATGGCAGATGCCGATAACAAAATACAAAGCAGCTATAAGTGGTTAATGTCACTTGACAGACCAATCAAATATTTGAGGGCGGTTGATTTCATATATGATTATCTATTACAACACATTGGGCATCAGGCCAGAAACGCCGTGCTCAGCGTGGTTGATAACCATGAATATTTATGGCAGCTATATAAAATCCTATCAAACAGCAAGTATAACAACGTGTTCATAAATATGCTGCGCAAAATGGCGAAAAATAAGCCGATTGAAGATGCGATTGTGGAATTGCTTGGCGCTTACGGAAAGAATCCGCAGACAATGTTGACACCGGAAAAAGAATATGAGATAGAAGTTGGCGATGAAGACGATGCAATTAAAGAACTGATGCGTAGCATAGATTAATAATTTAACAATCTATTGTTATAACACATGTTAAGAAGCATAAAACATGGGTGACTTTGTTCACTTACACACGCACACGGTGTTTTCTCCATTGGATGGAATAGCTTCTCCAGAGGAGTATTTCAAAATTTGTTCAGAGCGCAAATATGAAGCGTTGGCAATAACCGAGCACGGCAATATGGCGTCAATGCCAGACGCCTATGAGGCCGCACGGAAGTATGGCATAAAGTACATACCTGGGTGCGAATTATATTTTAATGACAATGAAGAAATTAGAAGAAACCTGGTTAAAGATGCCGCGAAGAAAATTAGGCAGATCGGCGATGAAGAAAGGGGCAGATATTTTAGGCACAGGCACTTGACTGTGTTGTGCCAGAACATGGTTGGATATAGAAACCTGTTAAAAATAAAGAGGCTGGCGTGTATTGAAGGATTTTATCGCAAGCCAAGGGCTTCTGTTGACATGATCCAGAGGCACAAAGATGGGATAATAGTGTTGTCTGGGTGCGCGAATGGTCCAATTGGATACGAATTGCAGTTGTATTGGGAAAAGAAACTGGCGAACCATGACAATCGTACGTGCGGCGTTTATATGAACAATGCAGTTAGCATGGCTCAAAAATTCAAAGAAGTGCTTGGTGATAATTTTTACATAGAACTACAAATGCCAGGCATAAAAAACGACGTGCACATATTTGCATCGTTGATAAACATAGCAAAGGATTTAAAAATTAAATGTGTTATAACCAATGACGCGCACTATATTTCGGCTGATGATTATCAGCTGCAATTGATAATGACGGCAATAGATCAGGATACAACAATCGATGACCCGGATTTATTTATTAGTGATTCTTCTAGTGGATACTTTAAAACAAGGGAGGAACTAAGACAGACTTTTCTAAAATCTTATAAGTCTAATGATGTGTCATTGGATGATTTTGAAGAAGCATGTGATAACACTTTGGTGATAGCCAGAATGTGTGAAACCTTTAAGCCGGATGTCAGGTCAAAACTGCCATCTATAGAGGGCGCGGATGACAAATTAAGACAGTTGGTGGCAGAGGGGCTGGCAAAAAATGGGCTTGATAAAGATCCAAGATATGTGGACAGGGCCGAGTTTGAGCTTAAAAGGATAATTAAGAAAAACTTCTCATCATATTTTCTAATATGCAGGGATATCGTTAGGCAGTCAACAGAGGTTCTTGGAATGCCAGTTGGCCCAAGAGGAAGCGCCGGTGGGTCTTTGGTTTGTTTTCTCATAGGCATTCATGAAGTTGACCCAATTCGATTTGATTTGTCGTTTGACAGATTTTTGTCAAGCGCTCGTGGTGGTAAATTGTTAAAAGTTACAATGGACAATGACGAACTGTGCCAGGATGATAAACAGTGATTGAAATTTATGTAAAAAGCAAAGTAATATATCACAAGCCGGTGGTGGCCATGATATTAAAGTCTAATAGAACTAGATGGTTAAAGACCAAAATTCTTGATGTTGGCGGCTGTAAAAAAGAAATGGCCTCCCTTGGTGTGATAATTGCATTAAAACACATAATAGATAAATTTAGAAGAAAGCCAATTGCGGTATATGTTGACTCTAAATACTTGTTGGAAATGATGTCCCGCAACCCAAACGGAGAATACAAGCACAAAAACAGCTCTGTCAAGATGACCAAATTGCTTCGTAGTGTAATCGACAGAGAGTTTCCAAAGCTGGATTTTAGAGCAATGCCAAACAATGATGATTATAAAGAGCTGCAGCAAGTGTATGTTGAATGCGGCGCCGACGGCATAGAATTGGATGAGAAAGAATGAAAGACGCCTTTCAAGCCATATATGACACTGCGGTGGAATTGGCCAATGGCGATGAGAGGTATTTGTGCAGATTGAGGCATGAATACGAGCAAATACGCGATCAGGGCGTGGAACAGTATTGGGTTGATTTGGTAAAGTCTGGCAAGAAGCATAAGACAAACAAAAACGGGTTGGTGCTGCCGTTTCTTCTTAATATAACCACGGTTGATCCAATAAAAGAACAGATAGAACCAAACATCAAACAAGACTATGATATGCCAGACATAGACATAGATTTTCTCCCAGAAGCAAGGCCGCACATCAAGAAGTGGATAATAGACACATACGGTGCAGACAACACCTGCAATGTTGGCCTGTGGCAGACATATAACCCCAAATCCGCCCTGGAAGATGTTGCCAGGGCATATGGATATGATAATAAGAAAAGAGAGTTAATAGAAATAAGCAAAACACTGCCACTGGATTTTGACGATGTTGATTTAGAAGATGCATGCAGTGATAGATATCCACAGTTTAAAGAGTGGGTAGAGGCCGATCCAATAAACAAAACAATAGCCGAAACGGCATTTAGGCTTGTTGGTAGAATAAAGGCGCAAGGGACACATGCTGGTGGGGTCATAATTTCCAGTGTGCCATTGGCTGAGCATTTGCCGACGACCAAAATTGGTGAATCTTCTGATATCATGTGGACATCTGAGTGGACAGAGGGTCTTAGAAGCACACAACTGTCCAAGTTTGGCTTTGTAAAGTATGATGTGCTGGGTCTAAAAACTCTCAGCTATATATGGGCGGCCTCAAAAATGGTAAAGCAAACCAGGGGCATAGATATAGTTTGGAAAGACATTCCATTAGATGATGAATTGGCTCTTAAGATGGCCAATGATGTTAAGGTTGATTCGGTTTTTCAGCTTGATACTGACATAGCTCGTGGCATATTAAAGAGCGGCGGGGTAAAAACATTTAAAGACCTGATAGTGTATATAAGCCTTGGAAGGCCGGGGCCGCTTCCGATGGTTAAGGAATACATCGACAGAAGAGACGGCAAAAAGAGTTGGGAAAAGGAAGAGCACCCAAAGATGGCTGCGCTTCTTGATGACACATATGGCATATGTGTATATCAAGAGCAAGTTACATCCATATTGACCAACTTGGCCGGATTTAGCATCCCGGAAGCAGAGAAAGCAAGAAAAATCATGGCCAAAAAGTGGTCTGAGCAGCTTGAGTGGGTGAAGCAGAGAGCCATTGCTGGGTTTAATAAGACAATGCCGGGTTATGGGCCGACAACTGGTGAAGATGGAAGTAGAATGACATGGGCGCAAATGTATTGGCAAAGACTTTCCACTTTTGCCAGGTATAGTTTTAATAAAAGTCACGCTCTAAGCTATACAATACAATCATACAGGTGCCTATATTTAAAATCTCATTATCCGGCCGAGTGGTGGTGTGCTGTTCTAAACAATTGTGATTTAGATAAGTTGCCGAGAAATGTTGCTGGCGTCAGAAACAATGGCATAGAACTAATTAACATTGATTGTAATAGGCTTTATAAGAATTTTGCTGTGGTTGACGGCAAAATCATTCTTGGTCTGGTTGGCATTAAAGGAATAGGAGAAAAAGCCATTAGCCGGCTTGTGTGTGGTGAGAACAATTATAAATCTTTTGATGAATTTGTAAAAGCGAATGGACACAACAAAACGCTATATGAAAGGCTTATTAAGCTGGGGGCGTTTGATGGAATATATCAAAACAGGCGCAAGTTATGGTATTGGTACTTGTATAAATATGGTACTGCGTCGGAAAGAAAACAGGTGAGAAGCAGCATTAATGAAAAGTATTCTCAAATAAAAAACGTAAAGGTAAAAAACAGTTTTTCGCTGAGCTTTGATGAGTTTGACAAACACATTGACATCGATGATTACTCGCCAGATCAGCTACTGGGATTCCAGCAGCAGTATCTTGGCTTTTTTTGGGATTCTCCAATGAGCATTTATAAACACAACACAGACCACAACATTAGAGCGGCAAAGAGACACGGTTATGGTCGTATAGACTGCGTGATCACAAATGTTGAGCACAGAAAGACTAAAAACAACAAGTCATTTATAACTCTAACCGTGGTTGATAATAAAGATCAAGCAAAATTGAATCTGTGGGAGAACGATCTTAGTTCGGTTGACAATGCGGATGAAATGTTCAAGCCCGGAGTGGGTTTGGGTGTTAGGGTAAAGTGGAGCGAGGTGTATAATTCGTTTTCTCTTGTGCGAGGTGGAACAATAACCATGCTTAAAAAGAAGAAAAGGGAAGAGGCGAACATTAACAATGACATAATAAATGAAATGATTGAAAAAATTGAAGAGGAACTATAATGTTGTTAAAGACTAAGGATGGCATATGCTGTGATTGGTGCGGGGCGATTCTAAAAAATAAATTTGTATATTATTCAGTATCATGTATAAGGGTTAAAGTTGATAAAGATAAGGCAGAAACCAGCCCGGTTAGCGTTGATGGTGACGTTGTGGACTTTGATGTCTGTGAAAAGTGTCACAAAGCCAACGTTGATAAGACCTTGGAGCTATATGACAAGATAAATAACGTCTGATATGAAATATATATTAGGAAGTGGACTGATAGGATTTCTGGCTAAACATATATATCCAGAGTATCACATCATACCAATTGGCAAGTCAAGGTATTATAGGTATGAAACGGCCTTGTGTGATAATTATGTGTTTTGCAACGATGCCATTGATGATGTTATTAAAGGAATATCGAGGTCTTTTATTCCTGTTTTGTTTAAAAGAGCAATATCATATTGTGGTCAAATAATATTTAATTGTGAGTCACAATTTATTGTGGACTGGTTAAACAAAGCATATGCTAGCCAACCGCACCCACACGCTGCTTTTGCCATAAACAAATCTGGGTTTATATACAATGTGTATGGCACAGACATATTTCAACATTTGGAGAAACCATCTTTGCTTACTTGCAAAGATTTTATACTTTCTGGCAATAAGTTGGTGGGCATTGATGTTCAAAACAAAACAATATGTACGCTGCATGGCAACATGCCATATGAACACATAATAAGCACGGTGCCACTAGACTACTTGCTTGATTTGTGCAAAATCAAACACCAGTTGCAGAGCCTTGATCTGCACACTTTTATTATAGAAACATCTGAGCTAGATTTTGAGGGGGCATCGGAATTATTGGTGGCTGATGATAATATAGACTTCTTTAAATGCACTCGCATATCTGATAATTGTTATCAATTTTATGCCAACAAAGATATTGAAAACATAAGCATGTATGTGTCTAAATTCATAAAAAGATTTAACATCATTAGCGCCACATGCGTAAGAAAGGCAATTCCAATCGGAGATCCTCCACAGCATTTGATACCAAATGAGATATATTGCGTTGGCAGCAACGCGCAATGGGACGATGGCATGGACATTTCCAGTTGTATACTGCGGCTGCTAAAATTATATAATAGAATTTGAGGGGATTTTGTTATGGTGGTTGATTTTGATGTTCTCAAAAGTATGGGATTAGATTTCAAAATAGTTGATGCCGATCCACACACCATGTGGGAAATGGAAGCGCGCAACTATGAGGGATTGGTTAAACGTTTATCTAAATATCCCGACCTTGAATTGGCCATCAACGATCGTGACTCTGATAATCTTCTGGTTTACTTTTGGAGTGCTGCTCTGTTAAATGAAGATGACGATACGATTGATTGATTGGCAAACCACTGGTTTTGTGTGTCTATGGTTGATAATATTAGAATGATAAACAAAATCAATGAATTTGATTTTAATTCTGACAAGTGTGTGCCAACAAATACCACGTTGGAGTCGCAAGCAAGAGCACAACTTGAGAACAAAGAAGTACAACTGCTGGGTCTGCGCCACTTTTGCTTTTCATGCAGGTTGTGTCCCCTTGGTTGTAGCCTTATTGAAGAAAAGGGCAAGAAGTTTGATCCGCATGTGTTTAGCAATATGAACCATAAAGCCGAATTTGTGGTTGTTGGCCAAAACCCGGGTTTTGATGAATGTATGGAAGGCACTCCATTTGTCGGCGCCGCTGGTAGGAATTTTGATGCTGAAATTGAGAAGCACAAGATTAGTAGAAGACACTTTTATATTACAAATGTTGTAAAGTGTCACACAGTTAAGAATAGCAAGCCAGATAGAAAATATGTTGATGTGTGCTCAAAGTTGCTTGAGTTGGAATTAATGATAATTAAACCAAAGCTCATAATTACCCTTGGGGCGTCATCTTTTGATTATTTGTGTCCAAACATAGCCTATAGTAGTGGGTTGGGAAACATTAATAATTCTATATATGATATCCCGGTTTTTGCGGCATATCATCCATCGCCGCTGAACATTAGTGAGGCATCTCGCCGCGAAGAGTTTAATAGACAAATATCGCTTATGTGTAAGCTGATTAAGGCCGTTAAGAAAGAAGATTATTTCGCTATTTAATAGAATATGCTGTCACGGTTCTTCCGCCAGATTTTATTGATTCTTTATTTAGCAACAGGCCTTTTGCCATGACGTATCGATGCAATTTAAGCATAAATCCCATTAATTTTGTGTGTTCGTGTGGGGGCACTCCTATTATTTCACCAATTTCTGTCATGGTCGTTAGCATTCTGCCCTTGCGATCTAGCAGCACCTCAAAGATCATTTTAAGCTTTTCATCCACTTGCTTTTGTTTTTCTCTTTTGATGCTGCTTTTGCTAATGTTGCTTGGTTTGTTTTGTGATGGCTGTACTTCTGCCTGCTCCTTTATTGGTAGCTGTTGTGTTGGCTGGTTATTTTTGGGCGTCTCTATTTCGCGCTCGTTTTTGATGCTATTGCTGATTGGATCACTTTGGTTCTGGTTTCCTGTCTCGCTGGCCAGCATTCTTTTTATGGTGCCAATTGCTTGTATTCGAAGTGTTTCTGAGGTTTGTTTGTGTTGTCTTTTCCACAGACCACCTATGTGACTTGGTATGTTTATTTCTATGATATCAGTGCGGTTCTTGTTCATTTCCTGTCCTCGCGAAGTCGGCCATAATTATTATCAAACGTATATTTTACTAAACAAAGGAGATGGCAATGGCCTCTAGGTGTTTAATGTGTAGTTCTGATTCGCCACAGGCATACAAAGGGTTAAATACTAGAACTGTGGTGCAGATCGATGGTATAGAATATAATGTGTGTTTGTGCGATGAACACGCAAACTCCGTAACTATGGCACAAATAAGAGGACAAATCATTGCAATGCGCAACAAATTGAAGGAAGTAATTAAGCTGGCGAGAGAGATAGGCATATATGAAGATGACAAACAATCGGTGGTTATTCAACCACAACCAATAAGACAACCGGCACAAAAGATTGTGCAAAACGACGCTGAGCAGGAACAACAAACAAAGGGTGATTTAACCACACTTCCCAACAGCACAATAACACCAGAGGAGAGAGATGAATCGACCATAAGCGTCAACAAAAATACAGGCGTGCAACACGTATCCGACAAGACCGTTAATAAGGTGGTGGACATGCAGCAGGTTGTTGGTCGCGGTGGCAAGCCAACGGTTATACCGAAGAGAATGGTTGGAGACTTTGGAACCACTGAAATAAGAATAGTAAAGACTGATGATAGTGTGATACAAAAAAGATTGAGGGCGTTAGTGTGTGGCGGCGATTCTGGGGCAAAATGTCATCAGTGCAATGGTTCGGGCATAGACAGTGACGGCAATGTGTGCAAAGAGTGCGGCGCATAATTTAATAAGCGTTGAGATTGTGTGAAACACAGAACAGACATGGAAGGCAGAATAAAATTGCAAAGCAACACAAAGGTGCTGAGATCGTATGGGGCAGTAAGAAGAGACATAGACACATTATTGGCTGAAATAAGTGGTGAGCTGTGCAATCATGCTAAATTGGCTGCCAAGCACCCCACTAGATTTATGATCGATGAATTAAATGACGTAAGAAGGGGGCTGCAGAGCGCGCTAGAGTTTTTAATTGTTGGCTAAACACGGGTTAAAAGGAGTGGCCATGAGCGGCAAAGAGCAGATAAAGACTGTACTAAAGAAATATTTTGATACACGAGACTATATAGATGTGTTGTTGGACTATATTAATTCTGAGCTAAAAAACTACGACGATTTTGTTGCCAAGCACAAAGAATATGGCGTTTATAATAAACTGGAGAAGTTTAGAGAAAAATTAAAAATCATATTAAAGATGCTGCTTGCCAGCAGATATAAAATGGGCCTTGTTGGCACACACAGTCCGTGCGTTGTCTCAAGGACAACAAGAACACGAAAGATTAAGAAGTAACCTATTGTGTGGGCTCCATGCCCATAAATTTGGCAATGCTTGGCTTGAATGGGGTCGGGGCGGCGGTTGGTGACCACAGCGGGCAATACTCATGCCCGGCTTTGTGTACGCCAAATTTGTTAAACGCAGACATGAATTTTGCCCCATTAACCAGTTTCCTGATTCTTCTTCTGCGTCGTCTTATTGGTCTGCAGGATCCATTTGGTAATAGATATAGGTCGGTTAATTTCATTGGGTTCTTTCACCATTAATGACTGAATTAATTATTTTAGTGGCTTCATCAATGGCCTTTGTCATTTCGTTTGTGGGAACTTTCATGGCGGCCATTTCTGCATTAAATTGACCAATAAACTTTGGATTCTCGATGCTACTATAACAAATTGTGTGATGGAAAGCCGCACATATTTGATCATATGCTGTAATTTCTGGTTTGTTTATCATTATTTTAAACAGCTCTTCTATGGCCGTCTCGTTAAGCTGTGCTTTATGCTCGTCATCTGGCCTGCCAGCAACATAGTTAACTAGTCCTATTTCTTTTGCTCTGTCCATCATGTGTTTGAATGCTGTGATGAATGCTTTTTCTTTCTTTTCTTTGTCCATTGTTGGTCCGCCCGTTATACAAAAATATCGTAGAAATCTTGGTTATATGTTAAATTCTTGCGCACAATTGCTGTTGATGGCACTTTATTGTGGGAGTATAAAAATAGACGATGACGTCTGTGCATGTAGCTTAGACGTAGCGGGGTCTTTGATGTATACGTTATACTATCAACGTTCATGTTTGGCACATCAATGTAAAGAGATGGGTTGTTAAACCTTTTATATATGCATACCATGCAGCAATCCTCGCCAGTTTATCAATTTATTTTTGATTTCGTGCTTTGAAGGAGAATAAAATGTCTGTTAAGAAGAATGCCAACAAAACCAGTGGTGTTAATAGACCAGACGACTCTTGTGGTGTCGATGATCTGCGATTGTTGTTGAATAAGAAATTCGGCGATGGGGCAATCATACCGCTGAGCGAAGATTTTAAAGTTAAATGTGATGTGATTCCAACTGGTTCACTGCAGCTTGATTATGCGATGGGAGTTGGTGGGTGGCCAAGGGGGCGTGTGTGTGAGATTATTGGCCCAGAAGCTTCTGGTAAAACCACCTTGGCATTGCACGCCGTTGCCAACGCACAACTTCAAGGCGGTGTGGCTGCCTTTATAGATGCGGAGCATGCTTTGGATCCATCATATGCTCAAAGGCTTGGTGTTGATTTTAAGCGATTAATTTTTAGTCAACCAGACAGTGGTGATCAAGCATTTGAAATAATAGAAACCCTGGTTGAATCTGGTAAAGTGTCTGTTGTGGTTGTCGATTCTGTGGCGTCGCTGGTGCCAAAGGAAGAGCTAGAGGGTGAAATTAGCGATAATAAAATGGGGGCACAGGCCAGATTGATGAGCAAAGCCCTCAGAAGGGTTTGTGCCAAAACTCAGAAATCAAATGTGTGCATAATCTTTATTAATCAAATAAGACACAAGATAGGCATCTTTATGGGAAACCAGGAAACCACCCCTGGCGGAAATGCCCTAAAGTTTTATGCTTCTATGAGAGTAGACATAAGAAAAATGGAATCAATTAAAAACTCAGACAACAACATTGTTGGTCACCTGGCTAAAATAAAGATTGTTAAAAATAAGGTTTCAATACCATTCAAGAGTTGTATAATTAATATTGTGTATGGCGCTGGGATTAATTACACATATGACTTATTAGAGTGTGGTATAAAATATGACTTCATAACAAAGGCAGGTTCGTGGCTAATATATGATAAGACCAAGCTGGGGATGGGCACACAAAATGCCATGGCCTTTCTTAAACAAAATGAGGAAATAATGAAAAAATTAGACTCTGAAATAAGGACAAAGCTTTTTAGTGGAGATGTGCCAGTGGTTGAAGCAGACACAGACAATGTAAATGATATAGAGGAGAAAGATGATGGCGACTAAACCACCGAAATTTTCTATTGATGATACAATATACTTGCGCGAATCAGCCATGTTGGGTTTTATTGAGTCATATAAAATCACAGGAATGCACTATGAAACGTCGTCTGGTCAGTGGATATATCATATAGCCATAAAACCTCGCAGAGAATCTTTTACTACAGTCATGGACATGTATCAACTCGTAAACAAAGAGGAGCTGCTGCTAAGAGAAGATGAGCTGGTTACATTTTGTGAGGCTGTTAATTTGGCGATTATAGAAACGCAAAGAAGACTGAATCAATTGCTAACGATGAAGTCTGAAAAATGTCAGGAGTTGTGATGGGTGGCGGTAGCGCACACGGCTCTTTAACACCAATAGAAGAAAAGTCTTTGATATCGCTGGCCTTTGATGAGCCAGAGTTCTTCTCTTTTATCGTTGATCGTATAAAAGATGAATACATAACATCTGATGAATGCAGACTAATTCTTGCTCTGATAAAACACTATCACAAGCACAATGCAGAAATTCCAACGCGGGAATTTGTGCGTAATTCTGTATTAAAGCACATCGATGTTGATTCAGCAAACTATGAGGAGTTACTTGAATTATTTTCATTTAAAATTAACCCGCGTGATTATAAAATAATAAAACAGAACATCATAAAATGGCTACAAAGCAAAGCATATGGCGCAATCTTTAGTGAAGAGGCCATTGAAGCATATCGAAGTGGTGAATATAACAAAATACACGAAATAATCGAAAACGCGTCTCGCATACAAGACATTGGCGACAATGGAATGTGGTTCTTTGACAACATAGAAATGCTTTTTAAACAAGACGTTGAAATCAAGTATACAACAGGCTTCACTGCTCTTGATGCCATAGTTAATGAGGGGGGGCCAACCAAGGGAGATGTGCTGGTTTGGATGGCCCCAACTGGTGTTGGCAAATCAATTGCAATTGTTAATAATGCCGCAGCTTGCATCTATCGCAAGCTGAATGTGTTACATATAACTTTAGAACTGTCGTGGTGGAAGACGGCTTTGAGATATTGTGGCGTGTTTAGCAAGATTCCAATTGGTAGCAGACATTCTCAGCACGAATACATAACGCGAGTGCTACGGAAGCTAAAAGAAACATGTGGGGCGTCTTTGGCGATATTCGAATACCCGCCAGACGACATTAGCGTGGATACCATATTGGCGTTGGTTGATCATCTATACAAGACCAGAAAGTGGCGCCCAGATGTTATAGCCATAGATTATCTGGAGCTCTTGTTGTCGCGCAATCAGTATTTTAACCGTGATGAATATCTCAGGCAGAAAAAGATATCTACCGAGGTTAGACAATTGGCTAAGAAGGCTGATGCTTTCGTGATAACTGCAACACAGACCAATCGTGGAGATATTAAAGGCACAGACAGGCCATCACAAGAATCGTTCATCGAACTAAATAGAGTGGCAGAGTCGTATGGTAAGATGATGCCAGTTGATTATGTAATAAGCATAAACCAATCTGCTGGAGAAAGAACCAAAAATCTGGCCAGATTATATGTGGCCAAGAATCGCAATGGGCCAAAATTTGTGTCATTAACCACAAGATTTGATTATGAGACAATGTGCATTTCTGCCATAGATAATAACGAATATCAAAGCATTCTTCAAGAAGGAGAATAAATGCCAAGCAGGATAAAGAAAACAAAACGAGGGGTTGATGTTAATGACATTAAGAAGATCTTTTCATGTGAGGTGGCGCACACACACAGGTTTGCGTGCATCATGAAAAGGCCAAACACAGATGACCTAAGCAGTGAGGCCATTGAAGAAATTAATTACATATCTCTCTTGTTCCAGGCGTGTGTAAATAGGGTGTATTTAGAAGCGACCCCACATGAAACCAAGATCAACATATCATTGTATAACATATTAGACCCAAAATCAAAAAGGATGTTATTATCACAAATTAGGGCTTTAATAGATAATGAGGCCAGAACTCACATAACCATATTTAACATGAATGAGGCTGGTAGAATATTGTCAGAAGAGCAGTATGTGGTATCCGTTACTAAGATGTCTATTGTTCGCGATCATAATTGTGAGCACTTGCAGTGCATTGATATAGAGGGTGTTGTAGAAAGCGAATTGGTTGCGGAGTAGTAATTATGCCAACATATGATTATAAATGTGTAAAATGCAAGCATATCCAAGAAGTAGTACATAGCATACATGCTAAACCATCAATTAAGTGCTTAAAATGTGGAAGCAAATGTGAGCGCACCTATGAAAGAACATCTTCTGTGATATTTTATACGCGAGGAAATGGCTATTGTGATGTGCGCGGGTGTAAGAGAGATATGGCCCTATATCACCTTATGCACAGAGACCCATACGCAGCCCACCGTTTGCCGGGGGAAAGAGACCACTTGATGGATAAAATAAGAAAGGCTGGAAAATTTAATAGAAACCCAAAGTATATCACTCCAAGACCCAACAAGAAGAAAAGCGGCTGATGTCATTAATAATTCAGATCTTGTATGATAACGGCCCCAAATCCTTGCCGCTATACGGGGTGGTGTGTGATGGTGGCAAGGATGGCATGGAATTTTTGCCACTATACATGAGGGGATTAAAAACAAAGCTTGCGACAGTGTTTTCTAACTTGGAACGAATTCAAGAATTGATAAAATCAAATGATGTATACATAAATAATGTGATGGGTTTGCTCAGGCACATTAACATAGATGTTAAGCATGATCGTGCGATTTATGAGACATTTGACAATTATGATTGTCACAAAGAAGGCATAGATGGTATTCAAAAGGCTCTTGTTGCTGGTGTTGAAAGAATAAAACAATATGCTGGCAGCAAAAAATGGATGGCCATAAAAGGCATGTCTTCTATAATCTACTCAAAGATTGAAAAGCGCGGCATTGTGTGTAACGGCGAGGTGCTGTATCCCAAGTATGACATGGGACTGTATAGTGGCAGGTCTAGAACAACTGTGTTTAATGTTCAGGGGGCCGATTCATCATTTGACATTTCACACCCAGATAAAGAAAAAAACATCCTGCTGTGTTTTGACTGGGTGGCAGCAGACATACGAATTGCTGGATATTTGTCCAATGATAGCTTCATAAATGAAAGTTTCAATGAAAGTGATCCATATGAGGCCCTTGCCAATCTTATTAATGGAAAAGGCGACAAGTTGGTCAGCCGCAAAGAATGTAAGCTGCAATTTTTAAAAAGTCTATATACGATGGATGTGGATGGGCCATTTCTGAACATTGCTAAGGGCCTTGGTGAGTGGGTTAGGGATAGAGTAGCCGAATATGCCAGCGGCAAACCATTGTTTACCATTGCTGGAATGCCAATTAATGGAAACAGGAAGATTAGAAGCGCGTTTAATGCAACAATACAGGGGTCGGTGGCCGAAGCCTTACAATCAACAATGTTTGCAATTGGTGTAAATTACGCTGATAACATATTAACGGAGGCGCATGATTCTATAATCATTTCTTGTGGTATAAAAGATGTTGAATGGTGGGTTGAACATGGATATAAGTTTATGTTGACTCCACTTAAGTGGTTTCTTGATATAGATATACACTTTCCATTGCGCATATCAATTGGTAAGAGATGGAAAAAGTACGAGCTAGTAAGGGTGTATAGATAAAAGGCGACCACATGGATACAATAGAAGTGCCTGGATCCACGGATCTAACTGATGCAGAGAAATCTATTGTTGAAACAGATGATGACTTTAAACGAGCAATTTGTTTAATTAAAATCACGGCGTTTGGCAAGACCAAGACATTCAACCTTGGCGATGATATATCAATAAATTATGAGAAGTTAGAGCTTGAGATGGATAGTTTTCCACAGGTATATCATTTGTGGGCTATGGTATATGCGGAGGTAAAGGGACTGCTTGATTCATTAGACATACAGATTCGCAAAAGGAGAGCTTTTCTGCGTTCCACAATCATAAAAGAATCAGAAAGTAAAATGAGAAGGGGTGATGTTGAAGATTTAATAGATTGTGACGATGATCTAATGAACTTGGAAGCACAGAAAGTTGTTATAGAAAAGAAGGCCAGAAAGTTATATCACACGCTGGAAGCCCTGAA
>Ga0129299_1000800_pt1 | contig 20696 bp, 15 predicted proteins | sample ConPoolayeCmetaG_FD_94477 | JGI IMG/M metagenome (GOLD analysis project Ga0129299, IMG submission 94477) | Hot spring microbial mat communities from California, USA to study Microbial Dark Matter (Phase II) - Cone Pool mat layer C metaG ...
GCCAAGCGCCGATGCGACGTTCGGCGACCGGAACTTCGAGGCAAGTACACGATTCTCGTGGGAGGACATGCGGAGAAGAAGGATCTGCGGAAGGGAGCGGTCGCCACCGTATTTGAAAACTGCCTTCGGCGAGAGCTCGAAGAAGAACTGGTCGGCATCAACATTGAGAAGGTCGAACCCATCGGCTTCGTCAGTGACACCCGCAACGGCATGGGATCCCGCCATCTGGCCTTCATCCATCGAGTAGACGTGGGCGGCCGGCCGCTGGTTCGCCGCCAAGCCGTGGACAAGGAATTCGGCCGAGAATCCGTGAGTTGGAGGTCCCCTCAGGAAATCGCCGATGGTGTCGCCAATCTCGATCCCTGGTCTCAACTGGTGGCGCACGGCCTCTTCGGCGCCAAGCTGACGAGCGAGCAGAACGGCGAAACACTGTTCAACCAAAACGGAACTCAAATCCGCTGAGACAGCCGCAAGATGAACACACCCAAGGCCGCAGAGATTCGTCAGCAATTTATCGAATACTTCGTCCGGCACTGCGGGCACACCTTCGTGCCCTCCAGCCCTTGCGTGCCGCTGGCCGACCCGACGCTGATGTTCACCAACGCCGGGATGAACCAGTTCAAGGACGTCTTCCTCGCCACCGGCACGCGGCCTTACACCCGCGCGGCCAACACCCAGAAGTGCATCCGCGCCGGCGGCAAGCACAACGACCTCGACGACGTCGGGCACGACACCTACCACCACACCTTCTTCGAGATGCTCGGCAACTGGTCGTTCGGCGACTACTTCAAGAAGGAGGCCATCGCCTGGGCTTGGGACCTGCTCACCAATGTCTGGGGCATCGACCCCTCGCGGCTGCACGCGACGTACTTCCGCGGCGATCCAGCCGAAGGCCTGGAGCCGGACACCGAGGCCCGCGACCTCTGGCTGGCCATCCTGCCGCCGGAGCGGGTCCATTCCGGCAATAAGAAGGACAACTTCTGGGAGATGGGTGAGACCGGCCCCTGCGGGCCGTGCAGCGAGATCCACATCGACCTGACGCCGGACCGTAGCGGCGGGGCCCTGGTGAACGCCGGGGATGCTCGCGTGATCGAAATCTGGAACCTGGTCTTCATCCAGTTCAACCGGGACGCCGGCGGCCGACTGACGCCGCTGCCGGCGAAGCACGTGGACACCGGGATGGGCTTCGAGCGGCTCTGCGCGGTGCTGCAAGGCATGGCCGCGGGCCGTCTGGGGCGGTTCAGCAATTATGAGACGGACGTCTTCACGCCGATCTTCGAGGCCATCCGCCGCCGCACGGGCGCCCAGGAGTACACGGGCCTGCTCAAAGACGCGCCGGGCGCCGCCGACCGCGCCGCGCTCATGAAAGACGTCGCCTACCGCGTCGTGGCCGATCACCTCCGCACGCTGACCTTCGCCCTCACCGACGGCGCCGTGCCGGACAACGAAGGCCGCGGCTACGTGCTCCGCCGCATCCTGCGGCGGGCGGTCCGTTACGGGCGGCAATACCTGAACATGCGCGAACCGTTCCTCGGCGACCTCGTCGCGGCCGTGGTCCAGACCATGGGCGACGCCTTCCCGGAGCTGCGCACGGCTCACGGCGGCCGGAACGCCGAGCGGGTGGCGGAAATGATTCGCGAGGAGGAGCAGTCCTTCATTCGCACGCTGGACCGCGGCATCGCCCTCTTCGACGAGGCGGCGGAGTTTGCCGTCAAGCATCACCACGGCCGCATCAGCGGCGAGGACGCCTTCAAGCTGCACGACACCTACGGCTTCCCGGTGGACCTGACGGAACTGATGGCCGAGGAACGCGGCCTGACCGTCGACATCGGCGAATACGAACGGCTGATGGAGCAGGCCCGGGAGAAGGCCCGCGTCGGCGGAAAGGCTTCGCCGCAGGGAACGCTGGCCGTCGAAGGCGACCTGCCGCCGACGGACGACCAGCCCAAGTACGAAACGCTCAGCCTGGAGGCCCGGATCATCGGGTTCATCCGCGACCATCGCTGGCACACGGATGGCGAACTGGCGGGCGAGGAAGTCGGCGCGGTGCTCGACCGCACCTGCGCCTACGCCGAGCAGGGCGGACAGATCGGCGACCGCGGCACGATCGCCGCCCCGGGCGGACGTTTTCGCTTTGAGACCACGCTCCGACTGGGCGACACCGTGGTTCACGCCGGCCGCCTCGCGCAGGGCCGCCTCCGCGTGGGGGATGTCGTGCGCATCGAGGTGGATCCGGTTCGCGACGCCACCATGCAGAACCACACGGTGACGCACATGATGAACTGGGCCTTGCGCGAGGTGCTCGGCGAGCATGTGCAGCAGAAAGGCTCGCTGGTCGATCCGGAGAAGACCCGCTTCGACCTCTCCCACCACGCCCAGATCACCGAGGAGCAGCTCGCCCGCGTGGAGGAACTGGTCAATCGCCTGGTCGCCGCCGACCTGCCGGTGTACACGCAAGTCGTGGCCAAGGAACGGGCCTTGGAGATCAACACGCTGCGGGCGGTCTTCGGCGAGCAGTACCCCGACCAGGTTCGCGTCGTGTCGATCGGCGTGCCGGTGGAGGATCTGCTGGCGAACCCGAAGAACCCCGAATGGATGAAGTACTCGGTGGAGTTCTGCGGCGGCACGCACCTCAGCCGCACCGCGCAGGTCGGACGGTTTCGCTTCATCGAGGAAACCGCCGTCGCCAAGGGCGTTCGCCGCGTCACCGCGATCACCGGCGAGCGCGCCGCGCGGGCCGAGGCCGCCGCGACGGCGGTCCTGCGACAGTTGAAGGACGCCGCCGAAGCCCCGGCGGAGTCGCTGCCGCGCCGGATCGTCGAGCTGAATACGGTCATGAGCCAGACCGAACTGCCGCTGGTCGAAAAACAGCGAATGCGGGAAGACCTGGCCAAATTGCAGGAAAAGGCGAAGAAGCTTCAGAAGCAGGCGGCGAAAGCCGGCACGGCGGACATCATGGCCCGCGTGGACCAGGTGCTGGCCGCGGCCGAGCGTGTCGGTCCGACCAGCATCATCGCCGCCGACGTGGGCGAAGCCACCGCCGACCAGCTCCGTGCCGCCTGCGACTCGCTGCGGGCCAGGGCCGGTTCGGCCGCCGTGCTGCTGGCCTCGCGGCAGGACGACCGCGTTTTGCTCCTGGCGGCCATGACTGAAGACGTCGTCAGGAAGGGCGTGAAGGCCGGCGACCTGGTGAAGGAGATCGCCCCGCTGGTCGGCGGCAAAGGCGGCGGCCGTCCGGACATGGCCCAAGGAGGAGGAACGGAGGTTGGCAAGGTGGTCGAGGCGGTGGCGGCGGCGGAAGCCTGGCTGAAGGGCAAGCTGGCGTAAGCCGCTGGGCACGGCGTCGCTCGGACGTCGCTACTCCACCGCCGCTGTAGCGCTCGGCCGTGCGGTGGCCAGCATGTCTCGGCGCCACAATGCCAGGTGATACTCGTTCATCGGGTCCAGCGACGGGGCCTCGGGGTCGAATTGAACCCCCGTCCGGATGCAGCGGTCGAAGCAGTTCCAGGCCGCTTCCATCCGCCCTTCGAGCCGACACCGCTCCCCCGCATAGTAGCACGCCTGACAGACCAGAGGACCGTCAGGATTCTCGCGGGCGGCCGCCCATGCGACCAACGCTTCGGGCGTCGTCCGTCCGCTGAGACAATCGAGAACCTGGGCGAGCAGGCTACCCTTGATGCTGGTTTGCCGATCGGTGTCCAGGGTCGCCGCGGCCCCGATGCGGATTTGCTCGGCCTTCGCGGGATCGGCCGCTGTCGCGGCCGCGTCGCTCAGCACCAGAAAGAGCCGCGCCGTGGCCAGGCTGGCCACCCGCCGCTTCTCGCGGACCAACCGATAGGCCGCGGCCGCGCCCTCCAGATCGCCCAGGATCCATAAGGGCGTGGCCAGGCAGTAATCCTCCCACAACGCCTGACCTCCGCAGGCCCTGGAAGCCGCCTGGTATCCCTCAGCCGCGCGGGGGTAATCCCGCAGGCAAAGATACGCCAGGCCTCGTCGCCGCAGGGCCTCGCGGTTCGCAGGGTCCACCCGCAGAACGGCGTCGTAGCGGTCCACGGCGTCGGTGTACCGGCCCTGGCGGATCAGCATCTCCCCCTGAAAGTTCAGCCAGGTCGTTTTATCCGCATCCTGGACCGCCAGTCGCTCCGCCAGTTCGAAAGCCTTCGAATAATCCCCCAGCAGGGCGCACAGCCGAGTAAGGCGGCAGGCCGCCAACGCGTGGTGGGGATCTCGGGCGAAGGCCTCCTCCGCAGCCTTGCGGGCTGCCCGCGGGTCCAGCGTGGTGAACGACCTCACGTACCAGCCCTCGGCCGTGTCGGGGCCTTCCGCAAGGCCAAGGGTGGCGGAGGCCGCCGATTCAGGCGGCGGCGTCATGCCGGCTCGCTCGATCTCCGCCATCAACATCCGGCAGGACCAGGGCGCGGAACTGCGGGCCTCCCCCCACCGCAGCGTGCCCAAAGCGTCAGCGAGCTTGGCGTTGCTCTGCCGTTGCCAAGCCAGGCGGACCAGGGCCTGCGCTGAGACCAGCCAGGTTTCCGGAATCTCCGGGTATTGGTCCGGCAGAGCAGCCGCACCGCCGAGGTAATCCTCAATGAGGAGACCGGCCTCCAGGCAGCCCTGAATGCGGACGCACTCCCGGCGGGCCGCGGCGGCGCGGAGGGCATACTCCTTTCGATCAATCCTTTCCTGCCACGTCACCGCCCCCCACGCTGAAAAGCCCGCCGCCACCAGGACCAGCACTGCGACGGCGACCCGTCGGCGATGGCGATACAGCGCCATGCGGGCGGTGTAAAGGCGACTGGGCGGCCGGGCGGAGATGGGTTCATGGCGAAGATAACGCCCCAGATCATCCGCAAACTCTCCGGCATCGGCATATCGGCGGGCAGGCTCTTTTTCCAGGGCCTTGAGCACGATGGCCTCCAGGTCCGCATCGATCCGCCGGCCCAACGCGGCGAATCGCCGCGGCGGCTCCTCGATGATGCTGCGGATTATCCTGGTTGAGGATCCCTGCACCTCATACGGCGGCTGCCCGGCGAGGGCCTCGTACAGCATGACGCCAAGCGAGTACACATCGGTGCGCGGGTCGGGCACATGGGCTTGTCCGGCGGCTTGCTCGGGCGACAGGTAACGCAGGGTGCCCAACACCTGCCCGGCCACGGAGATCGTTGGTTGGCGGTCCTCGCTCATCGACTCCACGGCCTTGGCGAGGCCGAAATCCAGGATATGGGGCTCGCCGCTGGGATCGACCAGCACATTGGCCGGTTTCAGGTCGCGGTGGACGATTCCACAGCGATGAGCATGTCCCACGGCGTCCGCCACCAGTTGAAACAACTCGACCGTGGCTCCCGGGGAAGGGTTCCGTCGGCGGAGATGGAGGTCGAGCGTCTCGCCCTCGACGAACTCCATGGCGCAGTAGCGGTGGCCCGACGGCAGGACGTCGCTCTCCAGGACGCGAACGATCCGCGGATGCCGCAATTTGGCGGCCAGTTCGACCTCGCGGGCGAATCGCACCTGAGCGGATGAGGAGGCGAACGGCCCGTCCAGCAAAACCTTGAGGGCGGTTCGCTGCTTCGTGTGCTTCTGCACGGCCTCGAAGACCACGCCCATGCCGCCGCGACCGACCTCCCGGAGGATGCGGTATCGGGGAATGGCGTCGCCGAGCAGGGAGAGAGAGAACGCCACCGTGGATTCGCTCTTCAGCAACTCGGCGAAGAGCTGTCCGATGCGGGCGGCGCTGGGTTCGGAGCCGGCCGCCAATCGGTCGACTGCTTCACTGTCGCCTGCCCACATGGCCCTGAGCGCCTGCTCAACGCGATCTGCCAGTTCGTGTCGGGAATCATCCTGGTTCATGGCTGGGCCGGGATCTCGTCCAGGGCGGGGGGCTGGGTCGGGCTGATCGCCTCCCGCAGTACGCGAACCGCCCTGAGCAGCAGCATGGAGGCAGCCTGCCGCGTCAGGCCGAGCCTGGCGCCGATTTCGCGGGGCTCCAGTTGGTCGAAGAAGGCCAAGGCGATGACCTCGCGATAGACGGCTTTGAGTTTGCCCAACTCGACCAGGAGCCGGCGGGCCTGATCGGCGCGGTCGGCGGCGCTCAACGGCGACGTCCCGCTGGAAGACAGGAACTGCCACAGCGGGCCGACATCGGACAATAGGGCCACCGCACTATCCAGGGACCGCTCGACCCGGCCTGCCTCCTCGTGGAAGTTCCGCCGCCGAAGGTACGCCGTTACCTGCTGGGACACAATGCCGGAGAGATAGGCGCGAAGGCCATCCACCGAGGCCACCCCCAGCTGGGAGATCGAACGGGTCAGGGCACCGAGCGCCTCCTGCACGAGGTCCTCTGCATCCTGCAATTGCGACGGCTTGGGACTAAGCCGCGCGGCCACCATCAGGCGGACCTGCGGCCCGACGCCATCCAGAATCCGCCCGAGGGCATCGCGAGAACCGGCCACGGCGTCCCGAACGATCTGGTCGGTCAGTTGCGCCGCTCCAAACATACTGACCTGATTATACCAGCCCGCCAGCCGTCCGGTGTTGATCCACCTTTCTTGACTTCAGACCACGTCCAACCCGCACGCGGATGATCGGCCGCGAGGGGTGTTGACCGACCTTTGTTGACTTCAGAACGCCCCACCGAGCGCCGCGATCACCGCTTTCAGCCGATTTTCTTGATGGCTCGTAACTCCGTATAATTAATTAAGTTAACAACATACCAGCCCGCCACCAGAAAAAAATTCCTGAAAAATCCGCCCTTTCCGCGTTACATCGGCCCTCGGCGCGCAACTAAGAGATATGGAGAAGGCAGTGCCCACCCGCGATCGGGAAATCCCCGGCCTCCGGAGCAGCGAGCCGCATCCGGCAAGGGGCCGCTGAGGCCGAAAAACGGGTGGTAAGTCAGCAATAGACGTCGATGGGAACGGGTCTCTCCCTTCCTGGTCACCTCTGCTGTCCTCCTCCTGATGAGCGCCTTCCCGGGCCGTGGCCATTGAGCCGCGGCCCGGGAAACGGTTTCGCCGTTGCACGGCGGACGAAGGGATAACGCGGATGTCGGGTCCAATCGTCGATGTGCTGTTGGTGGGACGCCATGGCCCGCTCATGGGCTATCTGGCTCGCCTTCTGGAGTCCGATCGGGCTTTCTGCGTGCGGGAAATCGTGCCTTCGCTGGAGTTGGCCCGCCAGGCCGTCGCTTCGGCCGGCCCCGCAGTGGTCATCCTTGATCTTGATGCAATGGGTTCGGATTGGGTGAAGCGGGTCCATGCGGAGACCAGCCGCCCTGACGCCCCGATCGTGGTTTTGATCAGCGGATGCGTCAGCGACACGCTGATTGCGGCGGCCTTCCAAGCCGGCGCCGACGGGGTGGTCGACAAATGCGCTCTCAGGGAGCGGCTCCTGCCGGCCCTTCATGAGGTCTTATCCGGCGGATCCTGCTTTCCTGGCGATGTTTACGGCCGCGTGGAGATCGGCCCGGACGGTCCACGTCTCCTTCCCACCATGGCCGAGACCTTCGACGGTTAATCCGCCGTCGGTATCATTGAAAGCCATCTCTGAATCCCTTATAAACCTGGCGGCGAGCGTGGCTACGGTTGCAAGTCCGCCGCGGGGGTAGGAGGTGTCGGCCCATGAACGCACAGGAACTGGCCCGGTGGCTCAGCGCCGAACATGAGATCGTGACGAAGCTGATGACGGATCTGGGCGATCGCGTGGCGGTCGCCCCGCGGACCAACCATGCCAAATGGCTCGAAGACGTGCGGCGGTCGTTCGATCACCTCCGGGCGCACATGGTCAAGCACATCGCCCTCAAGGAGCAGGGAGGGTACCTGGTTCCGGTCGTCCAACGGCGGCCCGCCTTCGCCACGGAGGTGTCGCGGCTGGCCCACGAACACGGCGAGATGATCCAGATCATGGACGGCATCCATCAAACGCTTCAGGCCGTCAGGCCGGAAGACCAACTCATCATTCGCGATATTTGCCATCGGGTGATGGGGCTGCTGTCCTACCTCGAACACCACGAGAATGCCGAGAACCTGCTGGTGTTTTCCGCCTTTACCGAGGACATCGGGGGCCGCGGCTAAGAGCCTATCCGGATAATACGCTAACTCCATGAAAAAAACGAACGTTACGGCAGTTTTTGACCATTATCCGGATAGGCTCTAAACCACCGACGGCTTGCGGATCGTAACCGGCCCGCGGTTCAGGTGGCCTCTTGATCTTCGTCTGGTGAAAACGGGGTGAGTGCGCCGGCCAGGAGGGCCAGGGGGCCATTCCGCCAAGCGGATCCGCCGTAACGTCGGCTGGCGCGGGACAGCTCTGCGGCGTTGCGGAAGTCCCCCCCGCGAAGGGCGGCTCGGGCGGCTGCATGGCAGACACGGGCCAGGCGAGGCTCGGCCACCTCGGGCCGCAAGCGGCCATTGGACATCCCGGAATCGTAGAATCGCTGCAACATCCGGGCCTTGACCGCCAGGTTGCGGCTCATGCACTGTTTGCTTAGCCGGTCCGGATGCAGCCGCCGCAGGGCGAGCGGGGTTTCCACCAGGCCGAACGACTGCCTGAGGCTCAGCCGTAGCCACAGTTCGTAGTCCTCGCAGACCGGCAGGGCGGGGTTGAAACCGCCTTCCGCCAGCAGCATCGCGCGACGGCAGACCACCGTCGGCACATGGATGAAACTGCTGCAAAACAGCGGCTCGGTAATCCAGCCGGCATGACAGGGCTTGGTCCGGCCCTCCACGGGCCGACGATCCGCGGTGATGGGCTGCATGGGTCCGTAATAGATCGCGGTCCCGTTGCCGTTCTCGAAGCGGCTCACGAACCGCTCCAGCTTCTCCGGATGCCACAAGTCGTCGCTGTCGAGAAACGCGACCAGGTCGCCCGCAGCGGTCGCCAGCCCCCGATTGCGGGCCGCGGCCGGGCCCAGGTTTGCCTGCCGCACAATGGTAGGCCGCGTGGCGTGTCGTGCGGCCTGCTCGGCGACCGGCTCGGTGGAGCCATCGTCCACGACGATCACCTCGTAATCGCGAAACGTCTGCGCCGCGACCGAGTCCAGCGCCTCCATCAGGTACGCCAGCCGGTTGAACGTCGGGATGATGACGCTGACGAGGGGCCTGCTCATGTCTTGATGGTGCCCTGACACCAAGCTGCGCGAGGACTCGTTGAACGGACGGGGCGGGGTTCCCCCGGACACGGAAACCCCCGGAAGCGGAGCCTTGGCTCGGCCGCTCCGGACCTCCCGCGTCGGCGGGATCGCCGCCGACCGTGCCTGCCCGACAGCGGTTCCCAACCTTGCCCCGCCTGCCCAGCGATCTGCGCGTAGTCTTATGCGTTGAGGCCGAAAAGATCAAGTGTTCGCCCCGATGATTTTTTCGTGAAGGATGCTCGGCGTCGTCACCGCGCGACGGGTCGGCGAAGCGTCAGAGACGCCTATGCGATGCGGCCAGCGACGCAGGAGGAATGGCGAGCAACCTTTTGTCTGACCAAAAGAAGGAGTCAGGAAAGGGACAGGCCCCAGGGACCGCCGCGGAGGGCGTTGCGGAGGTCTTCGAGAGCACGGCGGGCCGCCTCTTCGTCCTTGGGCTTGCCGGTCTTCTTGATGACGTCGGCGAGACCGCGATCGGGGATTTTGACCTTGGCTGCTTTCATCATGGCGTGGAGCGAGGCTTCCACGCGGCCGACCAGTTCGCCCAGCGGCCCGTGGTAGTCCGGGTGCGTGTCCCGGCTGTAGTAGCGAGAGACCCCGTGATCAGCGATCAGGAACAGCAGCTCGACCAGACGGCCCTGCGTCTGGGGACTGGCGCCGGAGTAGCACTGAGCGGCCAGATCATACAGCGGCAGATCCAACGCCTCGTTGCGTGTGCCGATCCGAAACTGAGCCAGCCGACTCTCGAGGATCGTGGCCACCGCTTTGCCGCAATCGTCGGAGAGGTCCGACTTGGCGAGGTCGGCCCCCATGTCCAGTGCGACGTAGATGACCCGCAGCACCGGTTCCCGCGTCTCTTCCGCCCCCGCGGTGGCGAGAGCCCGCAAGGCGGCGCGACACGCGGAGGGTTCCTTGACGAGTTGAGCACGGAGTTGTTGCAGACCGCGAGCGGCACGGATTCGCACGGCGGCATGGGGAGAGGCGAGGGCCGCGGCCAGGGCGTCAGTAGTGCCGATGTGTCCCAGATCCACCAGGACCCAGACGGCATCCATCGCGTTTTCCAGCTTTTCACTGCCGGTCAGGTCCGCCAGGGACTCTGCGCACGAAGTGGCATAGGCCTCCAGCCCGGCGGGCGTGGCGCCCTTGACGCGGGCTGTGGCCAGCAGTCGTTCGCGGGCCTCCTTGCGACGGTCGCTGTCTGTTCCCGCCTGCGTTAGCCGCCGAACCCGCTCGCCCACCTGGGTGCGGATCTGGGCGGCATCGCCTGCGTCGATCTTCGGCTTGGTGACGATCGAAGCAAGGACGTCCTGCTGTGCGGACACAGGCAATGCCGCGGCCAGCACCAGGATCAAGGGAGCCGCAAAGAGAAGAACATGACGCATGGTTGTGACCAGTCCCCCGACCGCGTCGGCGCCGCAGCGCCGCAGGCGTCCCCCTGCCCGAAACCGACGGCGGCGTGCCGCAGAGGCGATCCGCCGTGGATCTCCACACTCTCAACCCTAGCAGGGACGGCCGGAAAGTGTCAAGGGCCGCCTGCCGAAAAACCAGCCGCACACGAAAGTTGCGCATCATGCGGTATGCTGACCGCGGCACGGGTGGCCAACACCGCTGATTATCACTCGCCGCCGCTTTCCTTTTTCGCGGACGATGCCCAGCAGGTCGACGCGCCGACAACCCACATTCCCGAAAAACGCCCGCCCCGCGGCTGCCCATCGCGCCGCGAAAGACCGGCCGCGGCCGCGTAACGAAACCTGCTACTTGGCGGCGGCGGCTTTCAGGGCATTGACGCGACGAGCCAGGAGGCTCTTGCGGCGGGCCGCGGTATTGCGGTGGATCGTCTTTCGATTGGCGCTGCGATCAAGTATGGCTTGCGCCTCGCGAAGAGCCTTTCCGGCTGCGTTGGCATCCTTGGCGACGACGGTGTCGGTCACCTTCCGCACGGCCGTCTTGATGATGGTCCGCCGGGCCTTGTTACGTTCCGCCCGCCGCTTGCTCTGCCGGAGGGCTTTCCTGGAAGACAGTGATCGCGCCACTCAGTTCTCCTCTGCTATCCTTGCGGTTGCGTGTTGCGTTGCGGAGGCAAGCAGTCTCGGATCCGCGGCGTGTTGCCACAGTGGCCGCTGCGGGCCGCTGGCCGCCGCATCCCACAGGGACTCCCCGCTAATCGCCGCGGGCCCGATCCTTGTCGCCGGACAAGAGCTTCTCCATCCGCAGTCGCGCGTCGCGATAATTGTAATCGATCTGGATTAGTTGACCATAGACCCTGGCCGCTTCTGAAATATTATCGGACGCCTCTAAGGCACGGCCCAGCCAGTAGTTCAACTCCATGGCCACCCGGCTGGTCCCCGACTCGGTCTCGGCGAGGGCCGCCCGCAGGGTCGAGCAGGCCTGCTCATAGAAATGCTTCTCGTAGAAGCACCGTCCGATGTAAACGCGGCTCTCGCCTTTGCAGCGGCCGTCGAGCTGGGCCTGTTGGAACATGGGAATGGCCTCGTCATACCGGCGGGCGGCGAACAGCCTCAGCCCCAATTGAAACCGCAGCCGCATGTCAGTGGGGTAACGGTCCAGCCGCTCCCGGAAAATGGCGATTTCGGCTTCGTTCTGTCGAGCCACATGGCGGACGAAGGCCTCATGGGCCTGGCCGTCGCCGGGGTTTTCCTTGAGCTTGAGCTGCCAATCGCGGCGGTGGCGACCCATCTGCCGAATGCGAAGGTCGTCTGCCCGCATCTTGAAGGAATACTCCCCGCTGGCGGCGTATTGCTTCTCCAGCAGGGCGATGGCTTCGTTTTCCACGTCGTCGCGTTCGATGCGGGCCATCAGGTCGACAAGATGGAGCAGCTTGGCCGGCGTGTCGGGGTTGGCTTGCCAATCCTGGCGAGCCTTGGCGATGAGCTGCTGATAGCGGTCCACGGTGTGAACGCCGCGGTCGCTGTCCCGGATGTCGGCCTGGGCCTCGGCATCCTTGAGGGACTCCTGGAAGCCCTCCGCCTTGTCGAAGCGGCCCTTCACGATGGTCAGCTTGCTGCTGGCATTGCCCCGCATCTTGACCGCCTCGCCGGAATCGGGATAGTGCCGCGCCCAGGTTTGCGTCACGCTGATGCAGGCTTCAAGAATCTTGATTGCCGCCTCTTTTTCGTCGAACGCGGCGGCCAGTTCCGCCGCCTGATCCATGGCGGCACAGGAGGCCGCGTAGCGGTTGGCCGGCAGTTTCTTCCCGCTGTTGTAGGCATCCGCCAGGACCGGAGCGATCCACCAGGCCAGGCGGTCGCACCGCGCCTTGGTGGCGAGAAGCAGGATCTGCTCCATGTGGGCGATGTTCTGGGGATCCATCCCAAAGAGGAACAACGCGTTCTTCAGCGACTTGGCCAGGTCCCGCCCGCCCACCGGATACTTGCGGACGGCCAGAAAACCCAGCGGTTTTCCGCCTTCCAGCCGGCGGGCCGTGGCGACGACGCGGAGCTTCTTCAGGCCCTCCTCGATGGCGTCGGGCCAGAGGGCCAGCCCATCGACGTACAGCTTAATGGCGTAGTCATAGTTCCGCGTGTCGGCGGCCTTCCTGGCGTGCTCGAAGAACTTACGCGCCTTCGCTTTCTGCTCTTCGTTGGCCACCAGCCGGCCTGGCGGGGCGCCGTTCTGCTCCAGCGGCGAGGATTGCTCGTGCTCGTTGCTCATGGTGCCTCACACGGGGTGCCGGCCAGGGTCCACGCCGGCCGCGGCCGCCGGCTGCCCCGCATCGCCTGGAGCCGGTTCGACCGCTGCCCACCGGATCCGGGCCGCCCCAATATAACTCTAGCGCTTTCACTCCCGAAAGCCTCAGTTGGGGAATTTGGACCACAAATGCGGCGGGCCGAGCGGGCCGGCGGCTGCCCCCGTCCCATATCGAAGGGCGGCCTTCATGGTCCGTGAGCGGCGGCCCAGGCGGAGAAGGCTTTCCGGACCGGGAGCCGGCGGCGAGCCGCCGGAACCGCAAAAACCGATAGACTATGATCCGCTGGGTCGCCTCGTCGGCGGTCCCGGCCATCCCCGGCCCTGGGAGATTCGCGTGAAAATGCCCGATCCCGCCAAGCTGAAGATCGTGACCTATCCGGACAGCCGCTTGCGGAGGTCCTGCCAGCCGGTAGAGGTCTTCGACGAACGATTGGCCGCGGTAGCCGCCCGAATGCTGAAGCTCATGCACGAGTCCAACGGCATCGGGCTGGCCGCTCCGCAGGTCGGGCTGCCGTTTCGCTTCTTCGTCTGCAATATCACCGGCCAACCGGGCGATGATCGGGTGTACGTCAACCCCGAGATCGACGAGGCCGAGGGCCTGGCGGCGATGGAGGAAGGCTGCCTCTCGCTGCCGGACGTCCGCGTTACCGTCCGCCGGCCGCTGGGCTGCGTGATTCGGGCCCAGGACCTGGGCGGGCGGTCTTTCGAGGAGGCCGGCGAGGGGCTGCTGGCCCGGTGCTGGCAGCATGAGACCGACCACCTCGACGGCCGCCTGATCGTGGACTACATGTCCGAGGCCGACAAGATCGCCAATCGCCGAGTGCTGCGGCAGCTCGAGGCGGAGCACAAGGCGGCCCGCCCGGCGAAGGCGCGATAGTCCCGGACCGCCGGCGGCGCGTTCACTCCAGCCGGCCGATGACGGCCTCCACCGCCTGCAATACCTCCTGTCCGCGGAGTATCGCGAGGCTTCTGGCGATGTCCTCTCCGAAAAGCCGGTCGCGGTCGGCGTGCGGCACGTGGCGGCGGAAGGTTTCGAGAGCGATCCGCGGTCCGAGGCCCGGCGTGAGCGGCAGGCGGAAGTCCAGGGCCTGGGCGGCGCAGAGCAGCTCGATGGCCAGGACGGTTTCGGCGTTTTCCAGTATCTGCCGGCACTTGAGGGCGCTCTGGGCACCCATGCTGACGTGGTCCTCCTGGCCCAGGCTGGTGGGAATGGAATCCACGCAGGCGGGCGAGGCCAGCACCTTGCACTCGTTGACCAGGGCGGCGGCGGTGTACTGCGGGATCATGAAGCCGCTATTCAGACCGGTGTCTTCCATCAGCAGCGTGGGCAGGCCGTCCGGCCCGGAGAGCAGCAGGTAGATCCGCCGCTCGGAGATGCCGGCCCACTCGGCGAGGGCCATGGCCAGATAGTCGAGCGTCAGGGCCAGCGGTTCGCCGTGGAAGTTGCCGCCGCTGATCATCTCGTCTCCGATCTGCACGGGGTTGTCCGTCACCGAGTGCAGTTCGATGAGTGCCGTCTCCGTGGCATGCCGCAGGGCGTCGCGGCAGGCGCCGTGCACCTGCGGCACGCAGCGGAGGCTGTAGGGATCCTGCACCTTGCCGCAGGCCGCGTGCGAGGCCAGGATGCCGCTGTCGGCCATCAGCCGGCGCACGTTGCGGCCGACCTCCGCGGCCCCGCGGTGCGGCCGGAGGGCCAACAGCTTCTCATCGAACGGCCGCACGCTGCCGCGAATCGCCTCTAGCGACATCGCCGCGATCAGGTCCGCCTGCCGGGCCAGACGCCCACCGCGGACGATGATCTCCAACGCGACGGCCAGCATCATCTGCGTGCCGTTGATCAGGGCCAACCCGTCCTTGGCGGTCAGCCGCACGGGCGCCAGGCCCGCCTCGGCCAGGGCTTCCGCGGAAGGCCGCACGCGGTCGCCCCGCCGGACCTGCCCGCGACCGATCAGGGGCAGGCACAGGTGGGCCAGCGGGGCCAGGTCGCCGCTGGCGCCCAACGAACCCCGGCTGGGCACCACCGGCAGGAGGTCGTGGTTGAGCAGGTCGCCCAGCGCCGCGATGCAGGCGGGCTGCACGCCGCTGGCCCCGGCCAGCAACGCGTGCATCTTGAACAGCAGCATCCAGCGGACGACCTCGTCGGGCAGCGGCGGTCCGACGCCGACGGCGTGGGAGAGCAGCAGGTTCTCCTGGAGCTGGGCCAGCCGCTCGCCGGCGATTCGCTTGTGGCAGAGCTTGCCGAAGCCGGTGTTGACGCCGTAGATGGGCTGGTCACCGCCCAGTTGCCGCTCGACGGCGGCGCGGCTCGCGCGGACCTGCCGCCAGGCGGTTTCCGCGACCGTCACGCGGAGCGGCCGCTGATAGGCGGCGTCGAGCTGCTCGAGCGTGATCGGCGAGCGGTCCAGCGTGAAAGAGTAGGGTTCGAGGTGGGCACTTGCCGCGTTCATGACTGTCAGTGTAACCGCCCGACGCGGCTCCGACGATCCGAAGCGGCACGCCGAAGGCCCACACCCCCTGGAGTCAAGGCCGGCTCACGGCGTTGGCGGACCAGAGCCGGTCCTGTGCCGATGCGTGTCCGCACTCGGGACAGCGAGTGTGAGTCAGGCCCTTGAGCAGGTGACCGCAGGCCGGGCAGAGCAGCCCATCCGCCGTTCTCGCCGTGGCGTCGTCGGCCGCGCTGTCCCCGGACCGGCTCCAGAAGAAGCCCGCGCCGGATCAGCGGCGCCAGCCGGCCCACTGCGGCGCGGCAAGGGGCTGCGGCCATATTGACACTGTACTAATCTTCTCCGATCATCCCGTGCGGAGAGATGCCAGCGGCGGTGCTGGGGTCTCCAGTGTCCGTCCCGCGCATCGGCCTCTCCAACCCTGTACGGGTGTCCGAAAGGACGGGGTTCGACTCCCCAACGGCCTGCCGCTGGGGGCTGGCGTTCGGCGCGGCAGGGACGCGGCCCTGCGGGCGAACAGCCCCCGCCTGCGGCCCTGCGGCACTCAGCGACAGGCCGGCACATTTCGCTGGAGACTAGGCCATGGATCATCTGGTCTACTCCGCCGCCGCCGTTCTTCTGGCCGTCGCCTTGGTGTACGGGCTGCTCGTGGGCAGGCATACCGTGCGCGAATACCAGTGCGGGCTGCTCTACCGCAACGGCAAGTTTCGCCGACGGCTGGGACCCGGCCTGCACCGGGTGCTGCGGCCCTGGCACGACACCGAGATCGTCGATCTCCGCCGCCGTCTACTCACCGCCCCCGGACAGGAAATACTGACCGCCGACCAGGTCGGGCTAAAGGTCAGCGCCGTCGCGGACTACGACCTCGCCGACCCGCTCAAGGCTCTCCACCAGGTTGAGGATTACGTCGCCGCCCTCCATGTCGCCGTGCAACTGGCCCTGCGTCGTGCGGTCGGCGGCGTTACCCTCGAACAGCTCTTCGAGCAACGTCTGGAGATCGGCGGCCAACTCACCTCGGCGGTGCAGACCTTCGCCGAACAGAACGGTCTCCGGGTCCATTCCGTCGAGATCAAGGATGTAATGCTGCCCGGCGAGATGAAGAAAGCCATGTCCGAGGTGGCCCGGGCGAGAAAGGAAGGTCAGGCCGCCCTGGAGAGGGCCCGCGGCGAGACCGCCGCGCTCCGCAATCTCGCCAACGCGGGCCGTCTGCTCCAGGACCACCCCGCCCTGCTGAACCTCCGCCTGTTGCAGGTGCTCGCCGCCAATCCCAACGCACCCACCATCGTCCTGCCGGCGCCCACCCTCGCCGCGGTGGCCCCGGCCTCCTCGGCCTCGCCTCCCCCGGCAGAGGGCTGACCAATCGACGAGTGCAACGGCCCACAACGGCCCGCCGCAAACCCACCCCGGACGATTCCGGGCAAGGCCGTCGTCCCAGCCGCTTCCGACCAACTATGATCTCCTCGTCCGGCGGCTTCGTCGGAGTACATTCGTCAGCCCGTGGAGAAGCAGTGATGCCCGATGACGCCCGCATCGAACGTTTCCGTCGTCTCGTGGAGCAGGATCCCGCGGATGAGCTGGCCAACTTCAGCCTCGGGGCCGCCCTGGTGGAGGCCGGCCGCTTTGCGGCGGCCGTGCCGCACTTGCAGAAGGTGCTGGCCGTCAACCCCCGCAGCAGTCGCGCCTGGCAGATGCTCGGTGTCGCCCAACGGGGGGCGGGCGACCGCGAGCACGCCGTGGCCACGCTGACCGAGGGCTACCGCGTCGCCCGCCGCCAGGGCGACATGCTGCCCCTGAAGGCCATCGAGGACTTGTTGCGTGAGCTGGGCGCGCCCCTGCCTGCCGCGGTTCCATCGCCCGCCGTTGCGGCCGTCGCCGACCACGCCGCGGCGGAGGGCGGGTTTCGCTGCCGCCGCTGCGGTGGAGGCGGCCCGCCGCTGGACCGCCCGCCATTCAAGGGGGAACTGGGTGAGAAGGTCCAGGCCGGCGTCTGCCGGGCGTGCTGGGCGGAGTGGATCCGGATGGGCACCCGCGTGATCAACGAACTGCGGTTGTCGATGAACGACCCCCAGGCGCAGGAGACCTACGACCGGCACCTGCGGGAGTTTCTGATGTTGGAGTAGCCGGGGCCGCCGTCGCCGCGACCCGGCCCGCCCCGGACGCGGTGATCTTATCGGGCGGGAAAAGCCCCGCCCGAGTTCATCCCGCCCCGGCCCGCTTTACAGGTTGCGTCGCGACGCGTGTCGACGGACCATAGTCGACGCGATGAAACGACAACGTCGGATCTTCCAATTCGCCTTCCTGACGCTGACCCTCGTCGGCGTCTTCGTCGTGCGGGGCAATGCCGAGCGGTGGTGCCCCTTCGGCGGCGTCGAGGCTCTCTACGGCTACCTCCACGAAGGCAACCTGCTCTGCTCGCTCGGCGTCTCCAACTTCTACATCCTGGGCGCGGTGCTCTTGATGACCCTGCTCCTGCGGCGGGCGTTCTGCGGGTACGTCTGCCCCATCGGCACGATCTCGGAGTGGCTCCGCGGCGTCGGGCGGCGGGTGGGCCTGCCGGCGGTTCGGGTCCCGCTGCGGCATGACCGCGCGCTGGGGCTGCTGAAGTACGCCGTACTGGGGATTATCCTCTATTTCACCTGGCGGGCGAGCGAACTGATCTTTCGCGGTTTCGATCCCTGCTACGCCCTGCTGAGCCGCCACGGCGAGGACATCACCTTCTGGGCCTACGTCGTGGCGGGGGCGATCATCGTCGCCTCGCTCCTGGTGATGATGCCTTTCTGCCGATGGCTGTGCCCGCTTGCGGCGGTGCTCGCGCCGTTCAGTCGGGTCGGGCTGGCCCGGGTCCGCCGCGACCCCGAGGCCTGTTCCGGCTGCGGCTCGTGCGCGCAGGTCTGCCCGATGGCGATTCCGGTGGATCGTGTCCGGCAGGTGACGGCGGCGCGCTGTCTGTCGTGTTTGAACTGCCTGGAGGCCTGCCCCACGACGGAACTGGGTTCGCTGCGGTTCGGCCCGCCGCCGCGGCTGTCGCGGGTGCTGGGGCGAAGCTGGCCGCAGGCGGCAGTGATGGGAACCATCCTGCTGCTGATCTCGTCGGCGGTGGCGGCGGTGTATGTCTGGCCGTTGCCGTCGTTCATCCAGGTGGCCGCCGCCCGCCCGCCGGAGCCGGCGGAGACCGCCGTGCTGGACCTGAAGATCGAGAACCTGACCTGTCGCGGCCGGGCCACGCTGCTGATGTATTACATGGAGCGGGATGACGACCTGGCCTTGCCGGGCTACCTCCGCGTCGAGGCCTGGCCGGGGCCGGGTCTCGCTCGGGCGCGGATCATCTACGACCCCACCCAAACCGATCCGAACGCCATTCGCGAGGCGATCACGGAGGCCTACTTCGACGCCACGGCCGGTTTCTGGCGTCCCTCGCCGTTCGTCATCGAAGGCCACGACCCGCTAAAGGTCTCGGGCAAATAACAACTCCGCCGGGAGCGGTCGCCGCCGCTCAACGCCCTGCGCCTATCACCGGCCCATGCCACGAAGCCTGCCTGGTGATAAGCTTCCACCAGCCGTCATGACGCCACCCGCCAGCATCCTGCTTGTCGCCGGGGCCAGGCCCAACTTCCCGAAGATCGCCCCGCTGATCCGCGCCCTGCGTCGGCGGTCCGAGCCGCTTCGGCCGGTGCTGGTCCACACCGGGCAGCACTACGATTACGCCATGTCGCAGGTCTTTTTCGAGGATCTCGAGTTGCCGCCGCCGGACCACCATCTGGGAGTCGGCTCCGGCACGCACGCGGCCCAAACCGGGCAGGTGCTGGTCCGCATGGAGGCACTCTTGGCCGAGCGGCGTCCGGCCCTGGTGGTGGTGGTCGGGGACGTGAACTCGACGCTGGCGGCGGCGTTGGCGGCGGCCAAGCTGGGTGTGCCGGTGGCCCATGTGGAGGCCGGGCTGCGAAGCTTCGACCGGACCATGCCTGAGGAGATCAACCGCATCCTGACCGACCGCCTCTCGACGCTGCTGTTCGCCACGGAGCAGGCGGCGGTGGAGAACCTACGGCGCGAAGGTTTCGATGATCGCGGTGCGCATTTGTGCGGCAATGTGATGGCCGACGAGCTGTTGCACCACCGGCGGCGGATCGACGAACGGCGGGCGGCCGCCCGATTGGGCCTGGCGCGGCGCGGCTACGGCCTGGTCACGCTGCACCGCCCGTCCAACGTGGACGATGCGGCGGCCCTCCGGCGGGTGCTGGCCGTGCTGCGCGAGGCGGCCCGCCGCGGGTCGGTGGTGTTCCCGATGCACCCGCGGACGCGACGGCGGATCGAGGAAAGCGGATTGTCGCGGGATTTTTCGGCTTTGGCGGGCCTGCGGGCCATCGCGCCGCAGGGGTATCTCGATTTCCTCAGCCTGCTGGAATCGGCGGCGTGGGTCATGACCGATTCCGGCGGCCTGCAAGTCGAAGCGGGCTGCCTGGAGGTGCCGTGCCTGACGCTGCGGACCACGACCGAGCATGTGCTGACCCTGGAGGAAGGCCGCAATCGGCTGGTCGCCATGCGTCCGGAGGCCGTGGCGGAGGGGCTGGACTGGGCCGCGGCGTGGCGGCCGGTGCGGCCGCTGCCGGCGGTCTGGGACGGCGCGGCGTCGGAGCGGATCGCGGCCGTCATCGCGGCGAACGTCGCGTGACAGTGCGTGCCGCCGCGACGACACGCTGACTCAATGCAACAGCGTGTCCAGCAACAGGGGCACGTCGTTCAGGTCGACCACCCCGTCGCAGTTCAGGTCGCCACGCTCCACGGCGGGCGGGCCGGGGGCCGGCGACAGCAGCGTCTGCACGAACACCTGCACGTCTTGGCCGTCCACCGCCCCGTCGTCGTTCTGGTCGCCGTAACGCGGCAGGTTCGGCCCGCCGGGCGTCGGCTGCGGCTGCACGCGGATACAGGGGCCGCCGTCGCCGAACCGCCCCTCGGAGACATCCGTGGATTGCGGCCCGAAGGTCACGACGTCGATCGGCCGACGACCCATCGCCAGCGTGTCGTACAGCCCGATGCTCTCGCCCGAGGCGCTCAGCTTGAAGTTGGTGTGCCGCGGCCCCTGCGACGAATCCTCGTCCGCCCAGAACAGCACGAAGCCGCGAGCCGGCACGACCACGCTCGCCGGGATGCGGTACTTGCCGGGGTTGGCCTGGTTGTCGGTCAAAAACATGCCTTCAAGGTCGATCGGCACGTCGCCGGCGTTGTAGATCTCCAACCAGTCCGGGTACTCGCCCGGCTCGTCGGGATCCTGGATCACGCCGTCGTTGTCCGCCATGTACTCGTTGATGAACAGCGGCGGCGGCACGTAGTCCACAACGTAGCCGTAGGTCTCGACCGGCGCGGTGGGCGGATCGCGATAAACCGCGCCGCGGTCGTCCGTGGCGGTGAGGTAGTAAGAC
>Ga0129299_1000802_pt1 | contig 20685 bp, 14 predicted proteins | sample ConPoolayeCmetaG_FD_94477 | JGI IMG/M metagenome (GOLD analysis project Ga0129299, IMG submission 94477) | Hot spring microbial mat communities from California, USA to study Microbial Dark Matter (Phase II) - Cone Pool mat layer C metaG ...
CATATACGGCGCTCCTGGACGGCGTAAGTTCGGCCTGCACCGACGCTGCCGGACCTGCCGCGGCGGAGTGCGCCAGCGCAAGGAACCCGAGCAGACCGGCGAAGGCGAATGCGAAGAGCCGGAGAAAAGGCCATTTGCCTTGTGCAATATGCCGGTTCATGGCGGGTTGTTCTCCCCCTGACCCGCCGCGCCCGGCTGATCGAGCGCCAGCGGCAGGGCATGGGCCTCCTCGTAAATGGAAGTAAGCGCGCTTGTTCCAAATATGACAGCGGCGGCCGCGGCGAGCATGGGGGCGATGTACCTCTTTCGGCCGCAGAGCGTGACCAGAGCAAGGGCCGGCCAGAACAGTACGAAGCCGATGAGCGCGATTGACCATCTCGTTCCAGCGGGCAGGCCGTAGTGCCAGAACACAACGATACGCGACCACGGAAGCGATGGCTCTTTTGCGCGGGCTCCGCTGGCAAGCGCAAGCGCCAGATTGCGGCGAAGGTCGGGGTCATAACCCATGTATCGCTCGGCTCTGATGAAACATTGGACAGCTTCCGCGTGCCTTCCAGCCTTCAACAGCGCTGTGCCGAGATTGTAGAACAGCGGTCCATTGCGTGCGCCAGAGGCGACAAGCATGTTATAGACTCTCGCCGCCTCCATATAATCGTCCCGGCTCTCCGCTGCCATAGCCAGGGAGTTTGCCTGCTGCCAGAGGAAAAGATGCTGGGGAGACGGTTCTCCGAACGCTTGAGCGCTCGCAAATGACAGGAGAAAAAGAATAAGAGCGCATCCGTGGAATCCGCCGGTCTGCGAAGAAAATCCACGGCCGGATTTTGCCGAGCTCTTTTCAACGCGCCGTATCAGGCTTTCCGCCCTCGCTGCATATTGAGCGGGGGAGAGAGAGGGGGATGGCGTCTGCGCGTAAGACAGATGGAAATGCTCGTCGAGAACTCGCCCGAATTCGGCAGCCAGTTCCGCATCAGCGCAGCAGGCGCGGAGGACGCTGACCGCGGTTTCCGGATCCAGCCCCGCCGGCACCTCGAATCTGTCGCTTACGTATTGCCTCAATATCTCCTGAATTGCCGCATGCGTTCTTCGAATGTCCGCTTCCGGCTCGCTGGAGACAGCGCGCAGACGGCGGACGGCATTTCGGGCTGCGCGATTTCTGCGCCTTGCAGCGGCAATCTGCGGAGCGCGCCGCTTCAGAACCATGACTATGTGCAGAAGCCCGAGCAGCAGGGGGCCGGCAGAAGCCGCCGCAATGTTCCAGGTTGCGGGCCCCAGGCTCTCCGTGTCGGCTCCGGATTCGCTCATGATCAGCGGGCCGGGCCGGGACCAGGAATCGGCTTCCTCGTTCGCGGGCTCGAGAGCCTGCTTTGTCGCGAAAAGGATGTTGGACCCTTCGATCGAGGCAGCCTGCTCAACCTGTATCGGCACGGGTTTGGTCGTCACTGTGACATAGCGTCTTTGATTCGTGTCGTAGTAGGAGAGTTCCATGGGAGGTATCTCGCACAACCCGGCCTGGACCGGCCTGAGCTTGTAAACAAACTGTCTGGTGCTGGGGCCTTTCTGGACGGTGTCAACGCTGTCGCCGTAGATTCTGAACATCGTGGCAAACGCCTGATTGGTGCTGAGATCCGGCGGTGTGGCGAAATCCATCCGGCCGTCCGAGCTGACCGACACAGTCATTGTGAGAACATCCCCGACTTTGCACGACTGGGTATCCACGGCCACATCCGCGTCCAGCCGCGTGCCGAGCACCCCTATATAGGATGGGGGGCGGCCCTCCTCCGGCGGCGGCACGACGCGCACCGTGATGGCGGGGGCGACTGCAAACACCGGACGGGTGGATGCGCGGCCCTGTTCATCGACATTCACAATTGCGCTGCCCTTGAAAAGAGCGGGCCCGAATGTGTAGTTGCCCGGCCGTCTGGGTGTGTACGTAAGCTTCACCGAATATTCGAAATACTGGACGCCGTTGGTTTCCGCCTGGCGTTTGGGAAACAGAAAACGAAGCGGCCTGCGCTCAAAGAAGCTGGAGAAATCCATGTCGAAAATATCGGGTTCAGCGGCGTAATTGTTCAGCGTGAAACCCGGCCTGTTGCGCTGAACCACGGCGCCCTCGAGTATTTTTGAGATATCGGGCATCTCCAGCCCTTCGATGGGATTCGTGTTGAGAAACGGCGCTTCGATATGCGGAGGGTTGGCAGGAAGAATTGGGTCCGCGTCGGCGAACTGGCCCGGCAGTCTTTTCAGCCTGATCGAGAAAACGATTGCGAACGGTTCGTCCACCAGAACCGTGGAGCGGGACGCTGATATGGCGGGCACCACAAAATCCTGGGTCTCGATGCCGAGAACCGAGACCTGTATTCCGGGATGTTCGACCGTCCTTCCATCCAGACGCAGCCTGATCGGGCCGGTCGAAAAGACGCCCGCCGAACGCGGAACGATCTCGTAGGTGAATGTTCTCGCTCTGCGCTCATCCCTGCTCATCCGTCCGTTGACTATCACGATGCTGATCCGGCTGTCGCTCTGGCTTCCAAGCAATCTTGTTTCGGCGTTCGTCACGCCTGAAAGCTCCGGAGCCGGCTCCGGAGCGTCGCGTCCGTTGACCCTGACGGTGAGCACCAGGCTTTCGCCGATATACAGAGAATCGCGGTTTGCCTGAACTTCGAGCGACACCGGAGCCGGTTCGGCTTCTGCGAGGCATGGAGAAACCGGCGGGAAGAAGGCGCTCGCAAGCAGAACTGAAAAGACGGCCGGCGCCGCCCCTCGTGCAATCCCTCGCGGTTCGAGAAGCGGCCCCTTCGCATCGTTCTCAGAATTCGCTTTTTTGAACACCATGTTTTTCCCAGAGGTCAGGCAATGCCGCCATTTCCCAAACGCAAGATCCAGGTTGAATGCTCAGGACATTGTCTTACCAATCCTTCTCTGTTGGTGAGGGGGCGATGTATTGCGTTCTCAATCTCTGCTTCTCCTCAAGGTGCTCTTTTTCCCTGTTCAGCGCTCTTTCGAGAAGACGGCGGATTTCGTCTTTGGACATCTGTTCCTCGTCCTGTTCCTTTTTCTGCTCCCCGGCGTGTTCTTCCTGCGGTTGTTCCGCCTGTTGTTCCGACGGCTCCTGCTGTTCCTGCTGCCGGCTCTCCTCGGAGTTCTGCTGTTGATTTTCCTGTCGCTGTTCCTCCTGCTGTTGCTGATCCTGTCGCTGCTGCGGGGCGGTGGAGTCGGACTGGTTCCTGGGCAGAAGCTGTTCGATTTGCCGCAGCAGTTCGTGCGCGCGGCGGGCCTTTTCCCGTACCGGCTCCGGCCTGGCCTCGGAGAGGAGGTCTGACGCCTCCTTCTGCGAGGTTTGCGCGGCGGCGGCAAGCTCCAGAATCCTATGCCTTGTCTCGGCTGTTATGGCGCACTGAGCGTCCCCATTCCCGTTGGTGGTTGCCGTGGACGGCTGGGGCAAACCGCCTTCCGGCACGGTTTTGGAAAAGCGTTCGATGAAAAGCCTCGTGAGGTCGGCGGCTTCGTTCTGCTCGCCCTGAACCGCGCGGCACCTGAGCGCGTCCGGAGGCGGGTCTGCGGACACTGCGTCAATGATGTTGGTCTGGCGAAGAATGTCCTCCTGAAGGATCATGTCGAATGGAGCAATGGCCTTCCAGAACATGTACAAGTTGTCCTCCGCAAGGCGTGCCGAAGCGTATCCTTCAGTGTCCAGGTCCCTGAAGGCTGCCGCTGCGCCTTTCATGCGGTCGCGCGTGGCCTCTATGGACGCAGCCAGAGCGGCCGCCTGCTGCTGGGCATTGGTGTCCGAGGCTGCGGCCTCCAGGGCCTGGAGGATCTTGCTTTTCAGAGGAATCCAAAGGTCAGCGTTCGCTGCCTGTTTTTCGGCGAGCCTTTCCATCAGAGTTATGAAAGCCGGCGAGTCGTTCGTCAGAGCCAGGGTCGCGTCGCGGATAATGTCGCGCTGCTGCGCAAGCATCTGAGCGGCGATCTGCGGGGCCGGAGTGTTCCCGTATCTGGAGAGAATGTCAGCCTGCCTGGCCTCGCGTTCCGCGTCCGGCAGCTTTGCCAGCACAGCTGCAAGATTGCGTCCGGCCGGGCCGTCGTGGCTGCCGCCCATTCGGAGAGCGCCCCTGAAGGCCTCGCCGGCCGCCCTGAGATTCGCTGCCTTTGCGGCGGCTGTCTGAGCGTCGTTCGTGCCCTGAGCATGGGCTGCTGCGCGGTACAAAGCCTCTCCAAGTCCCTCGTAAAAACGCGGCCTGGCAGAATCCTCTTCAAGGGCCAGGGACCGGAGTATGTCCGCTGCCTCGCTGTAGCGGCCCGCCCTGTAAAAGGAGACGGCCGCGTTGTATCTGAAAGGCCGGGAAACATTCGCGGGTATTTCCTTCGCGGCGTCGAGATACGCCTGCGCAGCCTCTTCGTAACGTCCCGAATTGTACAGTTGCCGCGCCGCATTAGCCGCGTCGCGTCCGCGACCCGCGGATCGGATTGGGCGCGCAGATGGGTGTTCGGCGTGTTGCCGGCGGGCCTGATTTTTTTCTGCGGCAGATTGCGCCGCATCCTGCTGCTGGTTCGAAGACGGCTGGGCCAAAGCCGTCACGAACGCGGACCCGACGCAGGCGGCAATCAAGAGCCGGGCCGAGGGATGAAGTGCGGCGGGCCTTGCAGCCGGACCTGGTCCCGCGGGATGGATGCCGGTTTCGGGACTGAGTCTGCGGACGGCCGGCCGGCCCCGGCCCATGGACAGGGCAAGAATCATCAGAAGCACGCCAGGAAGGAGAAAAACCTGGAACCGCTCGATGTAGCGGCTCTGGAGACTCTCGGCCGTCTCTCGGGCTGCAACGCGCCTGAGATGATCGCGGTAAAGAGTGCCGAGAGTGACCGTGGCCATGCCGGCTGTCTCGAGAGGCACATAGGCTCCGCCGCTTTTTTCCGCGATCTGGTACAGGACATTGTCGTTGAGTCTTGTGAGCACATCCTCTCCGCGGTGGCGCAGGAAACCGCCGCTGCCGGCGGCCGGATCCGGGATCCTGCTGCCGGCCCTGCTTCCGATTCCGACTGTGAAAATCGGGATGCCGGCTTTGCCCGCGCGCTCGGCGGCTTCGACCCCTTTTCCGGCAAGATCCTCGCCGTCTGAAATCAATATGATCGCTTTGTGGCTGCCCTCGCCGGGCTCGAACGCTGCGAGAGCCTTGCTGATGGCGTCGCCGAGATCCGTTTCCCCGCGCGGCGCCGACTCAGTAGAGATCATGTCGAGCGTCTGCCTGAGAAAAGCATGATCGGTTGTGAGTGGACAGAGCAGAACTCCCGTTCTCCGGAACGCCAGAAGAGCTATGCGGTCTCCGCGGAGTTCCCGGATGAGGTCTAGAACGTCCGCCTTCGCCCGCTCGAGGCGGTTCGGATGAACGTCGGAAGCCAGCATGGAGCGCGAGACGTCGAGAGCCACCACCAGATCTCTCGATTTCTGGTACACCATCTCCTCCCGCATTCCCCACTGGGGCCGCGCCGCCGCAATGATCATCAGCAGAAACGCCACAAGGAATACAGCTGCCTGAGCGGTGTCACGCCTGACGGTTGACTTCGGGCCCAGCCTTTCACGCATTTTTGCTGAAACGAACCGCGACAGGCTTTGTTCCCTCCTGCGCAGGACAAGGAACCACCAGCCTGCAATGGCAGGAACGAGCCAGAGCAGATACAGCGCCGCCGGCGTCGCAAAACGAAATCCTGTCATTTTATGCTCAACCCTCCGTACGTCGCGCAGTCCGTCTTTCTGCGCATTTCCCTTCCGCCCGCGCCCCGGGCCCGGCTCCAGGGCATTGGCGACCGTTTGGCGGCCGCCGTCCCGTTATCCAGACGCCCGGATTCAAGCAGGGCGTCTGGCGATTATCATGGAAGCCGCTGTGCCCAGTACGGCAAGGCCCAGACCGGGCGCCAGAAGCCACTGGAACCACTCGTCATATCTGTTATAGACTTCCTGGCTTACGCGAGTCTTTTCGAGCCGGTCAATGTCGGCGAGAGCGTTCTGGAGTCCGCTCGGATCCTTCACGTTGAAATACCGGCCCCCTGTTTCCGAAGCGATGGCCCTCAGCGTATTTTCATCCATTTCGACAATGAAGCGGCGTATGGTTTCGTTTCCGAAGGCGTCGCGCACCCTGAATGGCGCTTCTCCTGACGATCCGACTCCGATGGTGTAAACCTTGATTCCCATGCTCTTCGCAAGCCGCGTCGCCTCTTCGGGCTTGATGGTTCCGGTGTTGGACACTCCGTCGCTGAGGAGGACCATGATTTTTGTTTTTAATTCGGCCTTCTCGAGCCTGGCGCATGCCGTGGCCAGAGCGTCTCCGATGGCCGTAAGTGTTTCCTCCTGGGTGGAGTAGGGACCGGCCGCGGGCACTTCGACACCCTTCAGAATGTGCATGAGAGCCGAGTGATCGGTCGTCAGGGGACATCTTGTGGTCGCAAAGCCGCCGAAGGTCACCAGACCTATCAGATCGTCCGGCCTTTTCTCCACGAAACGGGCGAACGCTTCCTTTACGGCGTCAAGACGCGTGCGGAGCTTCCAGCCTGCGGGAGTTTTCTCGGACATGTCGAGAGCCTCCATGGAACCGGAAACATCCACGACCATCTGGATTGCGATGGCGTCCGCCGTGCGCCGGGCCCTGGAGAAGAATGTCTGCGGCCGGGCGAGCGCCGCGATTGAGAGAGCCGTTCCGGTGATGGCAAGGGCCGGACACAGCGGCGCGAGGGCCGCCCGAAGCGATGTGCGCGCCGGCAGCCGTGACGCCATCGAATACAGCAAGGCGCCGCCCGGTCGCCTCCTGTAGATCCTCCACACCGCAAACGCCAGCGGCATGAGGAGAACAAACGCGGAGGGTGTTGCGAACCTGAACACGGTTATGCTCCTCCCTGCGGATTGTCTGCCGCGTCCGATTCTATGTACTCACGGGCCGTGGCAATGGAGTTGGCAACGGTCTGGGGCGTTGGTTTGTGAGCCGCGAATTTCACCAGGTCCGCAGCCTCAAGGAAAGCCTTCAGACGTTCAAGGACAGCTGGCTTGAAACGCGGATTTCCGCCTGCGGCGGCCAGGAATTCCTCCGTGGTCTGCTCCGGCGCCCTGATGCCGTGGGCGCGTTCGATGTACCTGCGCACGATCATGGTCAGGCGCAGATAGAAGTCCTTCACCCTCCCTTTCTCCACCAGATTTTCAGCAAGAAGTTCATCAAGTTCAAACAGGGCGCGCGACTTCGGGGACATCCTCCGGAGGCGAATTGCGCGGCGTATTTTCACTATGGCCCTGTGGATGATCCATGCCGCTGCCGCTGCCGCGGCGAGCGCGAGAAGCCACAGAGCGATCGTCCTTCCGGAAGGCGGGATGCGAAACGGCGAAAGAGTCTCTTCGATATCGCCGGGAGATTTTCCTCCGGCCGGCGGGACCGGATCGAGAAGGACCGGCCTGGTTGGAAACCATCCTGACATCGGAGGTGTGCGGCTGCGGTCCGTGTAGACTATCGGAAGCGGGGCTATTCGGTACTCGCCTGACACCAGGGGAGTCAGCAGAACGCGCCGTTCCTGAACCGACGTCCCTTCGGAGGATCTCCTGCCGCTGTCCATGACGCCGGCTATTTGAAAACCGGTCAGACGGTCGGACAGGGAGGGTATCTCGACATCCATTTCGGACGGCGCGGCTATTCTCAGAGTCATGAGAAGGTCGCGGTCAATACGCACGCGCGGCGGATCGAAAACCATCGTCACGGTGATGCGATCCTTTGACATTTCCTCCACGCGGGGCTTCGCGGCCGGTTCGTCTTCCTTCTTCCTGCCGCAGGAAACGCCGCAGAAGAGAATCGCCGCCAGAAGAAAAGCGGCCGGACACGCCAGGTTTCGGCGAACGTCTGCAGATATGTCTCCAGCGCGTTTCATGCGCTTCATGTTACACAACCATGCCATTTCTCAAACGCAGAATCCGGGTTCAGGTCATCCTCCGCGCCCTCGCCCGCCTGCGATGGAAAAGCATTCGGACATCCTCCACAAACGGCTTGTCTGTCCTGAGGTCCAGGAAATCCACCTTGAGTCTCCTGAACATTTCCCGCAGTTCCCGCTGTCTGGCGGACATGTCGCGTCTGAAATCCGTGCGCACGCGCGCTGAAGCCGTATCGAGCACAACGAGTTCCCCGCTTTCAGGATCTTCGACCTCGAGCAGTCCCACATCCGGGATCTCAATTTCTCTGGGATCGGACACCGGGCAGGCTATCAGATCGTGTTTACGGGCGGTGACGCGCAAATCCCGCTCGAAACCGGCGTCGAGAAAATCGGACACGAGGAACACCACAGCCTTGTGTTTCTGGACGTTGTTCAGGAAACGCAGGGCGGCGCTGATATCCGTCCCTCGGCGGGTGCCGCCCGCTGCGAGAACCTCGCGCACGAGCCGCATAACGGCGGTGCGGCCCTTGCGCGGGGGCAGGAATTTTTCAACGCGGTCGCTGAACAGAACGAGCCCCACCTTGTCCTGGTTGCGTATGGCCGAAAGAGCAATGAGGCATGTGAACTCTGCCGTAACTTCGGCTTTTCCCCGGTCTCCCGATCCGAAGCCCTGGGAGCCGGAAACGTCCACGAGAAATATTACGGTGAGTTCGCGCTCCTCGCAGTAGCGTTTCACAAAAGGATGCCCCATGCGGGCGGTGACATTCCAGTCTATCGTCCGAATGTCATCGCCGGGCTGATATTCCCGGACTTCGTCAAACTCTATGCCCTGGCCCTTGAAGACGGAGTGGTATTCGCCGGAAAGGCGCTCCTCCACCAGTTTGCCGGTCACGACGCGGATGGTCCTGACCTGCTTCATGAGCTCCCTGGTGTCTATGGCCATGGCCGGACCCGCTCCTTCCTTACGTCGCACGGCGCCGCATCATGGGACCGGCAGTTCGCGCAGTATTCTGGAAACAATGTCGTCGCTTGTGATCTCCTCCGCCTCGGCTTCGTATGTGACGATGATTCGGTGCCTGAGGACATCATGGGCGATTTCCTTGACGTCCTGCGGCGTCGCGTAGGCTCTGCCGCGAAGCATGGCGTTCGCCCTGGCTGCAAGGTTCAGATACAGCGATGCGCGCGGCGACGCCCCGTACTCTATCTGATGCTCAATGTCCAGTTTGTAGTCCTTCGGCGAGCGCGTCGCGAACACGATGTCCAGGATGTAGTCGGCGACCTTCTCGTCGCAGTAAACCTGATCGAGAGCGTCTCTCATCTCCGCGAGGTCTTCTGATGACAGCTTCTGGGACACGGAGATCTCGGCTCTGCGCGCGAACCTGTTCATGATTCGCCGCTCATCCTCCTTTGCCGGGTGGAACACTCTGCATTTCAGCATGAATCGGTCAATCTGCGCCTCAGGCAGCGGATACGTGCCTTCCTGCTCGATTGGATTCTGCGTGGCCATGACCATGAACGGCTCCGGGAGCGGCCAAGTTGCGTCTCCGATCGTAACCTGGTGTTCCTGCATCGCTTCGAGCAGTGCGGACTGGACCTTTGCCGGCGCCCTGTTGATTTCGTCGGCGAGAAGAAGGTTGGCGAATACCGGCCCCTTGCGCGGGGCGAACGACCCGTCCTTTGGATTGTAAACCATTGTTCCGATAACGTCTGCCGGCAGCAGGTCGGGCGTGAATGAGATCCTGCCGAACTTCAGCCCCAGCGTCCGGGCGAGCGTCTTCACTGCCGTTGTCTTGGCCAGCCCGGGCACGCCCTCGACAAGAATGTGGCCACCGGTAATCAGGGCGATCAGCATCCGGTCCAGCAGTTTTTCCTGTCCGACAATAACCTTGTTGATTTCCTGGCGCACCGACTCGATCAGCGTTCCAATCCTGCGGACCCGTTCGGTTGTCTCCTGCATGTCAGCGCTCATTGTTTCCGTCCTTTCCCCAGTTTAAGAGACGATCAGAAGTTCGCGTTCATTAGGCCGCCGCGTCCACCCTCCGGCGCGCGCGGCGGCAGACCTCCAGCCCTTGCCGGGCCGGAACCAACATTCAACCGGGATTGTGCAGTTTTCCGGGCGCTGCAGATGCGAAGCGCTCCGGCGCGGCCGATCCGCCTATTGCGTCTGATTCTGCTGCGGAGCCTCGCCCGTGCCTTGGGGTTGTTGCGCCGTTTCTGCCCGAACCGGCTGAGCGGGTGGGGCCTTGTCTTTTTCCGTATCGGCTGGGGCCGCAGCGTTCACCTGCTCAGGCTGTTCGGAAGGTGCGGGTTCGCTCCCGCCGTCTTTCTTCTCCTCCTTCGGAGGCTCCTTCTTTTTGACAACGGCATCCCGTTGTGTCGTCATAGCGTCCGTCTTGTAGGATTCCACGAGGTAAATCCATGGAGCCAGTCTGGACTTGAGTGTCGCAGTTTCCTCCTCAAGTTTCTTTCGTTCCTCGGCGGCTTTTGCGACCGCGTTCGTATCGCCGCCGGGCGCCGCATTGGTGTCCGCAGGCCTGAGGGCCACGTCAAACTTCACATAACGTTCGGTCCTGTTCGTGGGCGCGGCGCCTATCCTGGCGGTGAATACCTGTCCTTTTCCGGTGGTTGCCTCGAACACCGTGGGTTTGTCCATGCCGGTCTCAGAATCCGGAAGCCCGGGGTCTGCCACGTCCGCAAACCTCAGGTAGGAGAGAGCCGACTCCAAGCTGTAGAGTTTCGTTGTGTCAGTTTCTTCGTCAGCGGCCAGGCCTTCGACCGTAAGAGCGCTGCCTTCCGCAGCCCTGGAGAGCCTGAGCTCCGGCTTGTCCGGATGCCTGATGGAGATTGTCCGGATATCCGATCCGCTCACGTTGAGTATCTCGGTTTCCAGCCAGTCTCTTATCTGGGGAGTGATGTCCGACAGCGTGTCCGACACCAGGTACACGGTCTTGCCCCTGTCAGGAGATACGTACCTTCCATCCGGATAGCCGCCGCCGAAGGGAAAATCAGACCGGGGCGCCGCTTTCCTTTCGCGCGTCTCGCCCAGGAGGAGAGATGCTATCTCCCTGTTTCCGCTTCCGAGCAGCGTCACCAGCGTGCCTGCGCCGTCAGCAGACGCGGACGCGGAAGGCGGGCGGAGCTTGAGTTTGGCCTTCTGCTTTTCATCGAGCGAGACCGTCTGTCCGATCTTCAGCTCGGCTATCTTGACCAGCGTGTCGCGTATCCTGCCGAAGTCCGCAGGATAGGAATATTTGTCCGGCGCGACCCATGCGCCGTTCACTTTCGCAAGATTTGCCGTGGACGATCCGGAAGCTATGACAACGGTTTCGATGTCATTCAGCGGAATGTCCCTGAAAATCCGCTTGCCGACCCGGCTCTGCGCGGCGTTGTGCCTCGATGGCGATGTCAACACCGCCAGAGCTATCACCACCACGGCCACTGCGGCCAGAGCAAGAAGGCTGTTCTTCTTCATTGTCTGTTATCCCCCCCGGTTCGCGTCTTCAGAGAACGGCGGCGCATCCAGAATCCGATGCCGCCCAGCACGACGAACGCTGGCATGGCCGCGATGTTGACGGCCTTTACGAGAATGCCGAGCGTCTCTATGTCATGGCGCAGACTCTTGCGGACCATTTTCAGATCCTGTTTGATCTGAAACTCCTGCTGCCGGAATGTTTCAATCGCCTTCTTCTGCTGCTCCGACAGTATGAATCTCTGTTTGGGATCCTTCTCCGACTGCAATTCGCGGAGCCTGCTCTGGGTTTCCTGCAGCCTGGCTTCGAGTTCCTTCTCCTTCTCCTGCCATTGGAGCATGGCCTTTTCCTGCCGCTTGAGGACCACCTCAAACGGCCGCGCGAATGTTCCCCTGGATCGTATGCCCACAAGGTCGGCCGATCCCGCGGCCTGCTCGAGGGCGTTTGCGAAGAATATGGCGTTGTCGTTGAGAGGCTGGTACGCCCTGGCGCCCAGGAAGTTGATTTCCTGCACGCAGAACCTGTCGTAAATCATGTCGGCGTCGGCGATCAGTATGACCGTGCTCCTGCCCTCTTTCAGAGACTGTTCGGCGGAGGCGGGAACCTCGTTCGTGTCCGAACCGGATGAATCCCGCGGCGCTCCGTCTGGGAAGGCGGTCTTGAACGTGCCGCTCAGCCTGATCGCAATTGCCAGGGACGCTCCGCCGCTGCGGAACTCGCTGCGCACGGTCGAAGCGCCGAGCTGGGCCGAGAACGAGTTGACAAGGCCCGCGCTTTCGGAAGAGGTGATGAGCGGCGTGACCGCGAGGTCCTTGGTGCTTTCAGCTGAAAACGCGCCGGCGTAAGGGAGCATGATGGACTCGATTCCGCTTGTTAGCACATCCTTTGCGCTTGTGTTGGAGCGGTTCAGCGAGAGCCACACCGGGCTTTCCTCAATTCTGCCTCCGTCGCCCATTCTGACGCGCGAAATGGCGCGCATGTCCGCGACAACCTTGTTTTCGTCGTAACGGACGCCCCAGGCGGACAGAAGCTTTTCAAGGTTTGACGATGTGCGCGGCATCCCGAAAGGATTCGCGCCGCCGCTTGTTTCCATGTCCGCGACGCAGAGAGGGTCGAGCAGCGCCATGAGCTGCCCGCCTCGGAGAACGAACTGATCTATGGCGTACAGCGTTTTCTCGGAGAGATCCTTGGGATGGATGACGAGGAGAGTCTTTATGTCGTCGTCTATGCGTTCGACCGACGGCTGCAGTTCCCGGAACGTGTAGTCATCCCTCAGATCCTGGAATATGAGCCACGGCGCCTGGGACTGGGGTTTCGGCTGGCCCGGCATCGGGAAGGGCGGGGCGCGGGTGCCCAGCACCTGAAGGCTGCTGATGACTCCCACGACGGGCTTCTCAGGATGGCATACCCTGTAGATCAGCCGTGTAATGGTGTATTCGAGAAGCGCCTCCGCCTGCGGATCGAAAGCGGGAATTGTCGCCTCTGCGTCGCCCATTTGAGCAACGAGGCCCAGGTACACTGGCGGACCGAAAATATCCATGGGCTGTCCGGTCAGACCGTATTTCTGGGCCCATTCCTCGGCGTCGGAATCCGGGACCGGATCGTATTTTTCGAGCGTGATGCGCCCGTTTGAGGCCACCACGTACTCGCGGAGAAGATCCTCAACCTGCCGCGCATAGTTTTTGAGCACGGGCGGCATGGCCGGAGAGCTGGAGCTTGCAAAGAGCTTCAGCGTAACCGGCTGCTCCAGCTTGGCCAGAATGGCCTTCGATCCATCGGACAGAGTATAGAGCTTCTCGCCGGTCAGATCCACTCTGGCGCGAACTCGGCTGATGATGACGTTCGCCGCTATGATTATCGCGAAAAGAATCAGCAGGCCGGCGATTCCGCCGCTTGCCTTCAGGAACGATTTGGAAACTTGTTTGCTCATCTTGTCCTCTCCCGCGAATTCCGCCGAAGTTATGCCGATTTGCGGTTTTCAACAACAACGTGCGTCGCAAAAAGCATGAACACAATGATGCTCGCGTAGTACGCGACGTCCCGCAGGTCAACCACGCCCCTGCGCAGAGCCTCGAAATGGGGGATGAAACTGAAGGCTGCAATCGTGTCCACCAGCCACGCAGGCGCCCACTTCGAGAAGAAATCAGTGATGGGTTCCCAACCCGCAAGCAGCAGCACAAGGCAGATTGTGAACGACACCACATAGCTGATGACCTGACTGCGCGTCATTGAGGATGTCAGCATGCCTATGGAAGCGCACGCTCCCGCGAGAAGCGCCGTCCCTATGTATCCGCCGATGATGGCGCCCATGTCGGGATCACCCAGAATTGCCACTGTGACGACCACAGGGAAAGTCAGGGCAATTCCAACCACCATGAACAGCCATGACGCCAGGAACTTGCCCAGCAGCGCTTCAGAGAGCGTTATCGGCATCGTGAGAAGCAGCTCTATGGTGCCGGAGTCGCGCTCCTCGGCCCACAGCCCCATGGTCGCGGCCGGGACAAGGATCAGGAATACCCACGGATACCAGAAGAAGAACGGCTGCAGATCAGCCATGTTGCGCTCGTACAGCCTGCTGACGGAAAAAGTGAGGAATCCGATCAGCAGGAGAAAGAACACCATGAACACATAAGCCACGGGCGATTCAAAATACGACATCAGTTCCCGTTTCAGAACTACCAGCACATTTCGAAGCCTAGGCATTTGCCTTCTCCTCCTTTCCGAGGGTGAGCATCCGGAAGACATCATCCAGTCTGCCGGTCGGGCTGCGCGAGCGCAACTCGTCCGGAGTTCCGTTGAACACGATGGCGCCGCTGCTGATGATGATCGCTCTGGTGCACACGGCGTCCATTTCCTCCAGGATGTGAGTCGAAATGATTATGCTCTTCTGGGAGGCCATCTCCTTGATCATGGAGCGCACGATGTGTTTCTGATTCGGGTCAAGGCCGTCAGTGGGTTCGTCCATGATGAGGACCGGCGGATCGTGGAGAATGGCCTGGGCAAAGCAGACGCGCTGTCTGTAACCCTTGGAAAGCGTCCCGATTGACTGATAACGGACAGCTTCGAGATGGCATTTGCGGATGGCCGCCTCAACGCGCTCTTTCTTCTCCGCGCCCCTGTAGCCGCGGATCTCGGCGATGAACGACAGAAAGCCGGACACGAGCATCGAGTCGTAAACAGGGGCATTTTCGGGCAGATACCCGAACATGCGCTTCGCCTCGACGGGTTGTTCGACGATGTCATGTCCGCAAATGACGGCCGTGCCCGAGGTCGGCGGAAGAAAGCCGGTGATCATCCGCATAGTCGTGGTCTTCCCGGCTCCGTTCGGTCCGAGGAATCCCAGCACCTCGCCCTTCTCCACCTTGAAAGATACTCCTTTCACGGCCATAACCGGCCCGTAGCTCTTCACAAGATTCCTGACATCAATCATCGTCTCCCCCTTTCGCTCGCCGGGCTTCCCATTCCGTGCCGGAGACGCCGGCCAAAGTCGCAAGCGACCATGAAACCCGCCCGAGACTCAGCTGCGGCCCTGTCAGCCGCCCGAGCGACGGATCGGTTAGAGTTATCAAAAACCCATGTGGTTTCAAGCTTGCAGTGTGCCTTCCTAGTCCACATGCGGCGTCTCCTGCGCCGGGCTCTGTTTGGGCACGACAATCTTGAGCATGCCGTTGGACAAGATGGTATTCAGCTTTTCGGCTCCGCATACCGGGCCAGGCAGCCATATTCGCCTGTCGAGCCTCGCCCGTCCCTGCCCGCGCGTGTCGGTTCCGACCGGCGCATACCGTACCTGCAGAAGCCTGCCGTCAAGGCCGATATGAACGTCTGAGGATGATGCGCCTGGCATGTCGAAAAGAACCACGTAATTCCATCCATCGTCGCGAATATCCATGGCGGGGGTGGCCCTGAGCGTGGTCCAGGCCCGGTCAAGATCAACCACGCTCTCAAGCCGGTCGAACTCGTCGGCCATCCTCTGGAACATGGCCTGGAAAGCGCGTTCAGACGCAAAAAACTCCCGAAATGCGTCAGGCATTTCATGGTCCGGAGTCAGCGCCAACGCCCTGCCGGCTGGAAATGAACCGGAAACATGGCCGGCGACAGACAGTTGTGCGGTCCTGTCCGGCTTGTATGCCTCCCTGCATGCGGGAAGAGAAGCCAGAATACGCTCGATCCCCTGCTGCTGACGAGAAATTTCCGAGCGCAAACTGTGGAACGACCTCAGGAGCATGACCTGGGTCGCCAGTATGCCCAAAGCAACGGCTCCTGCAAATACCCGCCAGAGAACAGGACCCCACAGTTTTTCCCTGATTCTTTCCATTTGGGATGCGGCTGTTCGAAAAATACAGTGCGCACAGCACACAGCAAACGTCGTGCCACCAATGCGCGCTGCCCTGTCTTCACTCCGGTTTTTGCGATTGAGAAATGGCCAGATTGCATGACCTATCTGCAAAGATAATGTTTCAGGCGCAATGCGGTTTGAATGCGCAAACACAAAAAAGCGAAGAGGAAGGATGAGAGAAAGAGGCCATTTCTCAAACAGTTGTGAATTGCTCTACAGCGATACTTTATGAAGCAGATAGATGCGACAAAATGTTGCAGAGAAGCGTCGTTGTGTCGTAGTAATGACACGCATCAGGCAGGATTTGCTCTTTTTGTGCGCTTTGGAATACATGTTGCTCAGGTGGCTGAACCCGGATTTTGCGTTTGAGAAATTGCCAGATTGCATGACTGCTCGGAAAAACATGGTTTTCAGACATCATTGGGTTCGGGAGATGATTAAAGGCCATTTCCAGGATCGCCGCAGAGAGGTCGTCTGGCCTCATGGCCAGAAGCAGAATTCGGGGCAAATGTGAAAGGAATCAGGCATTTTCATGTTCCGTTGACAGTGCTGACCGCAGGGCTTGTAGCCGGCATGGCGATCCTTGCCGGCGGCTTCCTGTTTGCGCTGCACAGGATCCATGGGCAAATGGCTCACGAAACCGCGGCCTTGTCCGTCCTGCAAAAGGGCCGGAACATAGCCAGACAGCTTGCCGCCGAGAGATCTGTGGAGGCCGGCCTCAAATCCGAAGAGGACTGGCGCGATTTCGCGACCGCGGTCAGGCGGATTGCCGGGATTGAGCAGGGGCTGCAGTACGTTTCAGTCGTTGAGGATGATGTGACTCTGTTTCATGAACAGATGAAAAGACAGGACAACCCGGCAGAATCCGGCTCAGACATCCTGGTGGGAAGGAAGCTCCTTCAGTCGGGGGACACCAACATACCGCTCCTTGTCTTCACAGCGCCCTGCCGAGCGGAGGACGGACGGGAACGGATGGTGGAAGTTGCGCTCAGACGCGACACTGTCGGAGAAGAGGAAAGCTCTGCAATGATGGCTCTTGGCTCGATGTTCAAGCTGTCTTTGATCACAGTGATTGCCGCTTTCGGAATTAGCACGGCGCTGATCGTATGGCTGATGAAGCGCGAGGCCGGCAGGGAGCAGCGTCGCAGGGAGGAGGAGCATCTGGCGTTCGCAGGCATGCTTGCGAACGGCATAGTTCACGATTTCCGCAATCCGATGTCCTCGCTCAAGCTGGACGCGCAGATGCTTCGCCGCGAAGTGGACAAGGGGGCGTCCTCGAGGCGGGAGCGCATAGCCGAACTGTCGGAGCACATATGTTCCACCACGGACAGAATGGAGAAGGTTTTTCAGGAGTTTCTGCTCCTTTCGCGGCCGGCTGCAGAGCCGCCTTCAAACCTTGATGTGGGCCGGTGCATAAGAGAGATACTGGATCTTGTGTCTCCACGGTTTGAGCATGCAGGCGTGAAGGCTGTTCTCGAAGCTCCGGAAAAACCGGTTATTGTGAAGGCAACCTCAGCCGCGATCCGGAGGGCGCTTCTTAACGTGATCACAAACGCCGAACAGTTCTCGAAATCGGGCGGCACGGTTCTGATAAGGCTTTCATGCGGCGGCGGCAGGGCCGCGGTGGAAGTTCTGGACGAAGGGCCGGGCATTCCGCCGGAGATCGGCGAGAGAATTTTCGATATGTTTGTCTCCACCAGGCCGGGCGGGATCGGGCTGGGGTTGTTTCTGGCAAAAACCGCAGTAGAACAGTGCGGCGGCGCGATCCATGCCCGCAACAGGCCCGAAGGCGGAGCCTGCTTCACATTGACGCTGCCTTTGGCGGAGGAGGGGTGATTGCTTGAGCCGGCCCAGAGTGCTTATCATTGAAGACGATCCGGACGGATGCAGGTCAGTGGCCGAGGCAATCAGGGATCTGGGGTATGACGCCGTCGTAGCCTCGACCGGCGCAGAAGGACTCAGACTCTTCGAGAACGAACCCGCAGATGTCGTTCTTACAGACCTGGTCCTTCCAGACATCGGCGGGCAGGATGTTCTGACCCGCATTCTCGGGATGGACGATCAGACTCCCGTTATCATCATGACAGCTTACGGAACGGTGTCGTCCGCGGTTCAGACAGTCAAGGCCGGGGCTTATGATTACCTGACCAAACCGCTTGACCTGGACGCGCTGCAGACAAAAGTTGCGCGGGCCGTCGAAACGCGGAAACTGCGCTCGGAAGTTGCCGCCTTGCGCCGATCGCTCAGGGAGCGGAACGGAATTGAGGCCATAATCGCTCGTTCGCCTCAGATGCGGGAAATCGTCGAGCAGATCCGCCGCCTGGCCGACACCAACGCCACGGTTCACATCACTGGAGAAAGCGGCACGGGCAAGGAACTTGTTGCGAGGGCGCTTCATGCCGAGAGCCGGCGGGCGCAGGGCCCATTCGTGGCGGTCAACTGCGGCGCGTTTACGGAATCGCTGCTGGAATCGGAGCTGTTCGGCCACGAAAAAGGCGCCTTCACCGGAGCCGTAGCGCGCTCGAAAGGCGCTTTCGAGCGGGCCGACTGCGGCACGCTTTTCCTGGACGAGGTGGGAGACGCGCCGAAGCCGGTTCAGGTTAAACTGCTCCGGGTGCTGGAGGAGCGGGAGTTTTTCAGGGTGGGGGGGCAGGAGCCCATCAAGGTGGACACTCGTGTCATTTCAGCTTCTAACAGGGATCTGGAGGACCTTGTGAGGAAAGGGGAATTCAGGGAAGATCTCTATTACCGCCTGAAAGTGGTCACCATACGCATTCCGCCGCTCAGGGAGCGGCGGGAGGACATCAGGCCGCTTGCTGAGCGATTTGTGGCCGCGGCCGGCAGGGAGCACGGCCGGAACATCATTTCGGTTGATCCTTCGTTCTACGAGGCGTTGGAGCGGCGCGATTGGCCTGGAAACGTTCGCGAATTGAGAAACGCCGTGGAGGCCGCGGTGCTCATGTGCAGGGGATCCAGGCTCGGCGAGAATGATCTGCGCCGGGATGCTGGTATTGCGGACCATGTCCCGGCCTCGGCTGCTGCGAACATGACCATGGGGGAGATTGAGCGCGATGCTCTGATCCGGACGCTTGAGAGGTGCGGATGGAATCGCACGGTTGCGGCGCGCCGGCTCGGCATATCGAGGCGAACGATACAGCGCAAGATCAGGGAATACGGGCTTGCCGTTCCGGGAGATCCGCAGAGTCGCTCGGAGGGTGGGGAGCGATAACCGATTGCAGAAGCCGGCGCGTTGGGCTATACGTCCCCTTGATTTGTCCGGAAAGGCCGCGAAAAAAGGGGGAGAAAATGAGCAAGCTGGCAATCAACGGCGGACCCAGAGCAGTGCCCGAAGGCATGATCAAACCATGGCCTCCGATTACGGAGGTTGATCGCAAGTACGTTCTCGATTCGCTGAACCAGCCGAATCACGCATGGGGCCCGAACTGCTCGGCCTTTGAGCAGGAATTTGCGCAATGGAACGGCAACAAGTTCGCCATCACAACCAACAGCGGAACAGCGGCTCTTCACATGGGCGTGGCGGCGTGCGGATGCGGAGCGGGCGACGAGGTGATTGTGCCCGCCTACTCATGGTCGTCATCCGCCACTTGCGTGCTGCATCACAACGCAATTCCGGTGTTTGTGGATATTGATTTCGCGACCATCAACATTGACGTCAACAAGATCGAAAAGGCTGTGACAAAACGGACGAAGGCCATAATAGTGGTTCATCTTCACGGGCTTTCGGTCAACATGGACAAGGTCATGGCCATCGCCCGCAAACACGGGTTGAAGGTCATCGAAGACTGCTGCCAGGCGCACGGCGCGGAATTCAAAGGAAGGAAGGTCGGCACGTTCGGCGACTGCGCTGCGTTCAGTTTCAACCAGAACAAATGCCTTTGCTCGGGCGAGGGCGGGATGTTCGTGACGGACAACGAGGAAATCGCCGCCAGGGCGCGCATGGTCTGGTCTTTCGGCGAGACGCGCACGCCAAGCGAGAAGAGGGATTACCACGCGTACGCTCTGGGCTGGATGTATCGCAACAACGATCTCACGGCCGCATTCGGCCGGGCGCAACTCACCAGGCTTGACGAATACATCAGGATACAGCGAAGGCACGCGGCCATCCTTCTGAAGGAGCTGGCTGATGTCGAAGGCCTCATCCTTCCTGTTGAACCGCCGGGTCACAAGGCAAATCACTACAACTTCACCTGCCGCATAGACTGCAGGGCACTCGGATGGAAAGGCCATCCGAGTCGGTTCAGGGATGCGGTCATGAAGGCGCTCAACGCCGAGGGGGTTCCGGCCCATGTGTGGCAGCATTTCATTCTGCCGGCCATGACCGTATTTCAGGCGAAGAACGCATTCGGCAAGGGCAGCCCCTGGTGTTTCGGCGGCAAGGTTGATTACGATCCGAAGAAGTTCCCTGAGGCCCAGCGCCACACTGATTCGCACTTCGGCATGACTAACCCGCTTCGGGCTCCCAACGGTCCCGAAGCGGCGCGAGCCGTCGCAAAGGCGATCAGGAAGGTGTTCGCCAACATCCGCGAGCTTGACGTTGACAAGGCGCTTTCGTCATAGGCAGGGCGGTTAGCTCAATTGGCCAGAGCGCCAGCTTTACACGCTGGATGTTACAGGTTCGAGTCCTGTACCGCCCACCATAAACCCAGATTTTGTGTTTCGAGAAATATCCTTCTGCTTCTATCCTCTCTTTAGTTTTGGCGGTTCTGGGCAGGGAGACTTTCCATAAGCCGACGGCGGAGCTGCAGGCACTTATGTCATCAAACCCGCGTCGTGCCCCATCATCATGTTCGACAGTTTGTGTAATCCGGCCATTTGTCGAACGTGCCGTCTAGATTGATCACTGTTCCCATCCGTTTTTTCTGTAAGCGAAATTCTTACACTCGTTGTAAGCAAAATCCTGATAGTCGGGGATTGTGGGATTGAGGTAGGAGAGGGGGTGAGGCTGAGAGAGGGGTAGAG
>Ga0129299_1000803_pt1 | contig 20667 bp, 21 predicted proteins | sample ConPoolayeCmetaG_FD_94477 | JGI IMG/M metagenome (GOLD analysis project Ga0129299, IMG submission 94477) | Hot spring microbial mat communities from California, USA to study Microbial Dark Matter (Phase II) - Cone Pool mat layer C metaG ...
GTTCCCGGATGCCGCCCTGCCCGCCGGGGACATCCGCGATCACATCCTGGGACGCCTGGAGCAGTTCGAACCGCTGGGGGAAGGCCGCTGGGCAGCCACAATCAGCTATGCCGTTGAGGTGGCAGGCCGCGACCTGGGCCAACTGCTGACCGTGGCGCTGGGCCTTTCCAGCCTGCTCGAAGGAATCACGGTGGACCGGCTGGACCTGCCGGAGGGGTTGCTGGGGGCCTTCCCGGGGCCGCGCTTCGGCGTGGCGGGCCTGAAGGAGAGGACGGGCATCCACGACCGCCCGTTGCTATGTACGGCGCTCAAGCCGATGGGGCTGACCTCGGAGAACCTGGCCGATCTGGCTTACCGCTGTGCCGTCAGCGGCCTGGACATGGTGAAGGACGATCACGGCATCACCGACCTGCCCTTCTCGCCCTTTGCCGAGCGGGTCGAACGGTGCGCCGCCGCCGTCGCCCGCGCCAATGCCCAGACGGGCCTGAGCTGCCTGTATGCCGCCAATGTCACGGCTCGGCCCGACGTGGCGCTGGAGCGTGCGCGCTTCGCCCGGCAGGCAGGGGCGGGTGCGCTGCTGGTATCTCCGTTCCTGACCGGGTTCGGGCTGGTGCAGCAACTGGCCGCCGATGACGGGATTGGCCTGCCGGTGTTGTGTCACCCCTCCCTAAGCGGGGGATTCCTGGCAGGTGGCTCGAAAACCGGCTTCTCGCATTACCTGCTTTTCGGCCAGTTGATGCGGCTGGCAGGGGCTGATGTCAGTATCTTCGCCAACTATGGGGGGCGCTTTCCGGTCAGCCAGGAGGACAGCCACCAGGCGGTTCGTGGCTGCCGCGATGCCTGGGGGCACATCAGGCCCATCTATCCTATGATTGGGGGAGGGATGCAGGTGGGCCGGATCGCGGCGCTGCGTGAGGAGTTTGGCGAGGACTCGATCTTCCTGGTAGGAGGTGGGCTGCACACCGCCAGCCGCGACCTCGGCCAGAACATCCGCGATCTCTTGGCGGCTGTCGGATAGAGGGACCGCCGCCCGCCCGTGACCCTGGAGGAATCCATGCCCGACCCGATCCTGGTTGCCTACGCCACCCGGCACGGCGCGACCGCTGAGGTTGCCCACGCCATCGGCGAAGTGCTCGCTGCCAGCGGCGCGGATGTGACCGTGCGCTCCCTGGCTGAGGCGCACACTCTGGACGGCTACCCGGCGGCGGTGATCGGCGCGCCGCTGTACTCGGCGGCCTGGCTGCCGGAGGCCACCGGGTTCGTCAAGGCGCACCAGGCGGCGCTGGCGCGGATGCGCGTGGCCTGCTTCGTCCTCGCCATTCGGCTGCGCCTGCCCGACCCAGCGCTGCGCCAGGCCGTGCTGAATGCCATCAGCACCGAGCGAGTGATCATGAAGCCGCTGTCGGTGGGGCTGTTCGCCGGGGCGCTGGATTACGCGCGGCTGTCGCCCATCGTGCGTCTGCAGGTGCAGACCAAGGGCCTGCCTGAAGGTGACTTCCGCGACTGGGATGCGATCCGCGCCTGGGCGGCGGAGGTCGGCCCGCTGCTGCTGGCCCGCTGAGCGGGTGACGTGTTTGATACTCCGATCCCTGACGGTCATCCTTGCGGCCCCGGTAGGTGCGATGTTACACTGAACATGGATACCCCCGGCGCGCGCCGGGCTACCCGCTCCGGTCGAAGGCGCTGCATCGCCCTGACCAGACTGGCAGAATCCGAGGCTGCTCTCCCGGCATGAAGGCGTTGATTGTGGATGATGATCCGGTGGTCGCGGACGTGGTCTCGTTCGTCCTGCGCCGCGCCGGGTTTGAGACGGCCATCTGCCACGAGGGCCAGGCTGCGGTCGAGTGCTGGCAGCGGGAAGTGCCCGATCTGGTGATCCTGGACCTGAACCTGCCCGGCATGGATGGGCTGGCGGTGTGCCGCCGCCTGCGGGCGCTGGGCGATACACCGATTATTATCCTGAGCGTGCATGGCGAAGACGAGGACATCGTGCGCGGGTTGGAAGTCGGCGCGGACGATTACATCGTCAAGCCGTTCAGCCCACGCGAGCTGGTGGCCCGCTGCAATGCGCTGCTGCGGCGGGCGGGCACGCCGCTGACCACCCCCGGCCCGGTCATCGCCGGCGACCTGATCCTGGATGTGACGCGGCGCGAGGTGCGCTGGCGGGATAAGCCGCTGGCCGAGCTGACTAAGCTGGAATGCCGCCTGCTGGAAGTGCTGATGCGCAACAGCGGGCAGATACTCCCCTCGGATACGATCATCAACTATGTGTGGGGGCCAGCGGGCGGCGACCGAGTGATGCTCAAACGGCTGGTCTCCCGCCTGCGCCGCAAGATCGAACCCGACCCCGCCAACCCGCGCTACCTGGAAACGCTGGCCGGGGTCGGCTACGGGTTCGTGCCGCCGCACCATGAGGGTGAGCCGGGCCAGTGAGTCCCCGGCGTCTCTGATCTCGGACAAGGGGTTTCAAACCCCCTGCTTGAATAGGCGCTGGTTTGTCCCTCTACAGGAGTGTGGAACGATGCCACGCATTCTCCTCTACGCTGCCGGGCTGATCATCCTGCTGCACGGCCTGATCCACCTGATGGGCTTCGTGGCCTACTGGCCGCTGGCCCCGATCCAGGACCTGCCCTACAAGACGGCACTGCTGGGGGGCCGCTGGAACCTGGGCGCGGGCGGGATGCGGGCCTACAGCGTCCTGTGGCTGGCGGCTGCTGCCTGGTTCCTTGTCTCCGTGATCGGCCTGGTGTTGCAGCAGGGCTGGTGGCGGGCGTCGATGCTGGGCGCGGCGCTGCTTTCCCTGGCCATCTCGGCGCTGGATTGGGCCGTCGCCTTCCGGGGCGCGCTGATCGACGGGCTGATCATCGCTGTGATCATCGCTCTGCCCTGGCTGCGAACCCTGCTGCCGACGCCCTGAGCGGCTGATGCGGGGCCTGCTGCCCCTCCATCCTCAACCGCCAAGAACCCCGCTATCGCCCTTTCCGTTCCCCTCGCTCAATTGTGAAATCTGTCACCAATCTGTCACCAGTTTGATACCGGAACTGTCACCCGCCTCTGTTAAGCTGTAGAAAGAGGTGCTCCGGGGTCTATGCCTGACCTGGCCCGAGAAGCGCCTTGCTTTGAGGATTTCATATGGAGGACTGGATGCTCATTGCCCTATTGATCCTCACCGCTGTCGCCTTCGCGGCGCTGGCGCTGCGAGCCAGGCGTCTGCTGACTTCGACGCTATGGCTGGCGGGCGTCAGCGCGGTGGTGTCGGTCGTCTTCTACCTGTTGGGCGCGCGCCAGGTCGCCGTCATCGAGCTGAGCATCGGGGCTGGGTTGGTCACGGTGCTGTTCGTGTTCGCTATCAGCGTGGCCGGAGAGGAAGCGATGGGCGCGCGGCCCCTGCTCCCCGGCGTGCTGGCCTGGGCGCTCTCGATCCTGGCGATAGGGCTGCTGGGCTGGTTTGTGCGGTCGCTGGCTATGCCCGCGCCGCCCTCGGCGGAGCCAGCCTTCTCCGCGATGCTATGGGGGCAGCGCGGCCTGGATGTGCTGGTGCAGGTCATCTTGATCTTCGCGGGCGTGCTGGGGCTGCTCGGCCTGCTGGCCGAGGCCAAAGCCCCGCTAGAGAAGTCCGTCGCGGAGGCGATTATGGCCGAGCGCGACCGTGACCTGGCCGCGATGCAGCAGCGTGCCCATGATATACATCGGGAAAAGGAGATCGTATGAGCCTTTCCTCTCCCCTCACGATAGCCTGGCTGGGGATGGTGGCGCTGGCGGGGGTGGCCTTCTACGGGCTGCTGGCCGTCCGCAACCTGATCAAGCTGGTGATCGTGCTTCAAATCCTGGTCAAGGCGGCGCTGCTGGGGCTGGTGCTGGCGGGCGCGACCAGCGGGCAGGTCAACCTCGGCCAGAGCCTAGCCGCGACCGTCATCGTCGCTGATACGGTGGTCGCGGTGATCGGCCTGGCGCTGGCCGTGCAGATCAAGCGGCGGCTGGGCACGCTCGACGTGCGCGACCTTTCCAACCTGCGGGGTTAGGCTTATGGCAACGATACTCATGTGCCTGATCATAGGCCTGCCCTGGTTGGGGGCGCTGATTGTGTGGCTTGTCGGAGATGGCCACCCGCGTCTGCAACATGCGCTGGCGACGGCCTTCTCTGTGGGGGGCGGCATCGCGGCGCTGGCGCTGCTGCCGTTCACCTCGTTCGAGCCTGCGCTGCGCCTCTCGATGGGCGGCGTCTTCGGGGATTTCACCCTCGTCCCCGACGGTCTGGGGGTCTTCTTGGCGGCGGTGGCCGCCGTCATCGGCTGCCTGGCCGTCATCTTCTCCACTGATTACATGCACGGCGAGGCCCAGTTGGGCCGCTACTATGCCTTCGTGTTGCTGTTCATCGGCGCGATGGCGGGGCTGGTGCTCACCGGCAGCCTGCTGATCCTGTTCATCTTCTGGGAGATCACGGCGCTGTGCTCCTACGCGCTGATCGCCTTCCACAACGATGACCCCAAGGCGGTGGCGGGCGGCATCAAGGCGCTGATCGTGACCGGGCTGGGCGGCGTCGGGCTGCTGGCGGGCGCACTGATCGCCTTCGCCTATCTGGGCAGCTACGACATCAACACCTTCCTGGCCGAAGCGGGGAGCCTGCCCGCGCTGGCGCTGAGCGTGATCGCCTTCGGCTTCCTGGCGGGCGCGGCGGCCAAGTCGGCCCAGGTTCCCTTCCAGACCTGGCTGCCCGACGCAATGGAAGCGCCGACCCCCGTCAGCGCGCTGATCCACGCTGCGACGATGGTCAACGCGGGCGTGTATCTGCTGGCGCGTTTTTACCCGGCCTTCGAGGCCGTTCCTGGCTGGACGACGACCGTGCTGGTCGTCGGGCTTCTCTCCTCCCTCTTGGCGGCGATCATGGCGCTGGTCTCGACGGACCTCAAGCGGACGCTGGCGTACTCCACCATCAGCCAACTTGGCTACATGGTGGCCGCGATAGGGGCCGGCGCCGTGTTCGCCAGCCAGTTTCACCTGCTGAGCCACGCTGTGTTCAAGGCGCTGCTGTTCCTGGGCGCGGGCGCGGTGATCCACGCCGTCGGCACCCGCGACATGCGGCAGATGGGCGGCCTCGGCCCGCAGATGCCCTTCGTACGCGCCGTGTTCGTGATCGGCGCGTGGGCGCTGGCCGGGCTGCCGATTGCCAACGGCTTCTTCAGCAAGGAGCTGGTGCTGGAGGGCGCGCTGGGCCATGCCCCCGCCTGGGCTTACTGGGGGATGGTCATCGGCGCGGGCCTGACGGCCTTCTACACGTTGCGGATGGTGTCAATGGTCTTCTACGGCGAGCCGCGCGGCGCGACTCACGCCCACGACGCGCCCGCCGCGATGCGCGTCTCGCTGGCGGTGCTGGCGGCGGGCACGTTGGTGAGCTGGCTGCTGGTCGGCCTGTTCGACGACTTCCTGGGCGGCTCGCTGCCGTTCCACGAGATCGAGGCGGTGACCACGCCGGGGGTCATCGGCGAAGTCTTCACTGCCCCGGCGACGTACCTGGCCCTGGCGGTGATCGCCGCCGGGCTGCTGCTGGCGCTGCTGCGCGGGCCGCTGGTGGGGTTGGGCCGCGCGCTCGGCCCGCTGGCCCGCTTCGCCGACGTGGGCCTGGGCTTCGAGCACCTCAACCGGGGCCTCATCAACCTGACGACCGGGACGGCCTCGGCGCTGCGCGGGGCGCAGACCGGTGTGATTAGCTGGAACATGGTCGGCATTCTGGGCGGGCTGGTGATCCTGCTGGCGATCCTGGTCAGGGGAGCGTGAGTGATGAGTACACCGATGTTTGTCTGGATGATCGCGCTGCCCGTGATCGCCTCCCCGGTGGTCTATTTGAGCGGCCACCTGGGCAGGCGGATCGGGACGCGCCTGGCCCCCTGGGTGGCGCTGATCGCCCTGCTGGCGGCGTGGGTTCCCTTCGCGCTGGCGATCCCGGAGATCGGCGCGGTCTTCCACGTCGGGGCGATTTCCCTGAAGCTGGACGGGCTGAGCTTGCTGCTGGCTGCTGTTGCGCTGGGCCTCGGCACGCTGGTGGCGCTCTACTCCGGCCCCTACCTCTCGCACGAGGCGGGCACGGAGAAGTACTTCGCCATGCTGGTGGCGATGGTCGGCGTGATGATCGGCCTCGGCTGTGCCGCCGACCTGTTCAACCTGTGGGTGTGGTTTGAGGCGATGGCGGTCACGTCGTATCTGCTGGTCGCCTTCTACCGCGAGCAGCCCACCTCGCTGGAAGCGGGCGTCAAGTACCTGATGCAGAGCGCCGCCGGGTCGGCGCTGGTGCTGCTGGGGATCGGGCTGGTGCTGGCGCAGACCGGCACGCTCGACCTGGCGTCGATCCACGCCTTCGCGGTTCCGACGCCGGCGCTGCTGGCAGCGGGCGCGCTGTTCGTCATCGGCTTCGGCGTGAAGGCCGCCCTCGTCCCGATGCACACCTGGCTGCCCGATGCCCACTCGATGGCCCCCAGCGGCATCTCGGCGATGCTGTCCGGCGTGGTGATCGAGGCGGGGGTGGTGGCGATGCTGCGCTCGGTCGCGGCACTGGCGGGCGTGACGACCTCGTGGGGCGTCGTGCTGATGGTCTTCGGGGCGCTCAATATGCTGCTCGGCAACCTGATGGCCCTGCGGCAGACGCAGGTCAAGCGGCTGCTGGCCTATTCGAGCCTGGCGCACGTCGGCTACATGCTGGTTGGGCTGGGCGTGGCCGCCTACGCAGGCGAGGCTGCCGGGGCGCAGGGGGGCCTGTTCCATCTGCTGAATCACGGCCTGATGAAGGGCCTGGCCTTCCTGGCCGCCGGGGCGCTGCTGTACGTCCTGCACGTCGCCACGGGCAGCCACGCGCCGCTGACGGTGGACGACTTAAGCGGCGCGGCGCGGCGCTACCCGCTGGTGGCGCTGGCGCTGAGCCTGGCCGTGCTCGGCCTGGGCGGCCTACCGCCGCTGGCCGGGTTCATGTCGAAGTGGCAAATTTTCGTGGCTGGGTTTGCGACCCACAACCCGTGGATCGAGGCGCTGGTGGTCTTCGCGGCGCTCAACAGCCTGCTGTCGCTGGCCTACTACGCGCCGCTGGTCAACGCCCTGTATCGCAACCAGCCGTCCGAGGCCGTGACGCGCGGCCAGCCGATGCCGCTGGCGATGAACGTTCCGCTGGCCCTGATGGGCCTGGCGGTGATCGTCATCGGCGTGTGGCCGAGCATCCTGAGCTGGCTGACCGGCCCGGCGGGCGCGGCCCTGATGGCGAGTCTGGGCGGATAGTTAGCCTCACCCCCCGGCCCCCTCTCCACCAGCATAGCGAGGATGGGGGTGAGGCCCTACGCAGGAGAAGCGTATGAGCAACGTGCTGTTAAGCCCACCGGTGGCGTTCCTGATCAACCTGGCGCTCGTTGGGTTGCTAGTGCTGTTGGGCCGTCGGCTGGCTGGCCCGGCCCATATCACGGGCATGAAATCGAGCGCCTACGGCAGCGGCGAAGCGCCGCCCACCACCGCCGCCGCGCCCGGCTATCGACCCTTCTTCGTCGTGGCGCTGTTCTTCGCCATCCTGCACCTGGGCGTGCTGATGATGGCGAGCGGTGCTCCGTCGCCGATCTTAGCGTTGTATCTGGGCGGGCTGGCGCTGGCGCTGCTGGCGCTGATTCTGGGGTAGCCAGGAGCCGCGCCCCGTCGCTGCGCAGCACTGACGGCTCCCCCTCGCCACTTGTGGAGAGGGGGTTGGGGGGTGAGACCCCCACCACGGGCATTATCTGACCTCCCTCCATGCGCCCCTCCTTGCCTATGGCGGGGGGGTAGGGGGAGGGCAACGAGAGAACGAGAGGATCAAAGTATGGATGACAACCTTCCCGGACCCTGGCAGGCAGCGCTCGACCGGCTCAAGCTATGGGCGCGCCTCAACTCACCGTGGGTCATCCACTTCAACAGTGGATCGTGCAATGGTTGTGACATCGAAATCCTGGCGACTCTCACGCCGCGCTACGATCTGGAGCGGTTCGGCGTCAAGCTGAAGGGCAGCCCGCGTCACGCCGACGTGCTGATCTGCACCGGCCCGGTGACGCGCCAGGCCCGCGACCGCCTGATCCGCATCTACGAGCAGATGCACGAGCCGAAGTTTGTGGTGGCGGTCGGGTCGTGTGCGCTGTCGGGCGGCGTGTTCCGGGGCTGCTACGGGCACATGGGCGGCATCGACCAGGTGATCCCGGTCAGCGCCTACATCCCCGGCTGCCCGCCGCGCCCGGAGGCGATTATTGACGGTGTGGTCAAGCTGCTGACCGCCCTCAAGGGGGCGGCCCTGGTCGCCGAGCCTAAGCCTTCACCTGATGGGCCTCAGCCGGAGGTCACCGCGCCATGAATGTGGAAGAAACTCTGATGACGGCCAGCCAGATTCTCGAAGGCTGGGCCTGGAAAACCGAGACCACCCGCCCGGCGCCGACCCGCATCGACGCCACGTTGGAGAACAACGACGACCTTGTGCCACTGGTGGTGGCGCTGCGCGTCAAGCACCTGGGCTACCTCTCGGCCATCACGGGGCTGGATCACGGCCCAGAGGCGGGCTTCATGGAGGCCCTGTACCACTTCTCCAGCGGGCCGGTGATCGTGACCCTGCGGCTCAAGTTGCCGCGCGAGGGGGCGGTTGTGCCCACCCTCAGCGATATCATCCCCAGCGCGGAGCCGTTCGAGCGCGAGTTGGCGGAGATGTTCGGCGTGACGGTAGTCGGCCTGCGCGCCCCGGATCACCTCTACCTGCCGGAAGGCTGGCCGGAGGGCGTCTATCCGCTGCGCAAGGACTTCGATCCGGGCGTGCTGGGTGGTAATGGGCATCATGCCGAGATGGATGCCTGGTAGGGGCAGGGCTTACAGAAGGGACCCACGTATGCAAACCGACATCGAGAAAGCCGAGCGTTTTACCATACCCATCGGCCCGCAGCACCCCGCGCTCAAGGAGCCGGGACATTTCTCATTGACCGTTGATGGGGAGATCGTGACTGGCGCGACGGTGCGGCTGGGCTACGCGCATCGCGGCATTGAGAAGGGCATCGAGAGCCGCAACTGGGTGCAGAGCTTGTACATGCTGGAGCGCATCTGCGGCATCTGCTCGCATATCCATGCCACCGCCTACGCGCTGGGCGTCGAGGCGTTGGCAGGCGTGCAGGCTCCGCCCCGCGCCCAGGCCATCCGCGAGCTGGTAGCCGAGCTGGAACGCATCCACAGCCATCTGCTGTGGATCGGCGTGGCCGCGCACGAGGCGGGCTTCGACACGCTGTTCATGTATAGCTGGCGCGACCGCGAGACGGTCATGGACATCCTGGAAGGGCTGACCGGCAACCGCGTCAACTACTCCGCCAACCTGCTGGGCGGTGTCAAGATTGATGTGGATGACGCCCAACGCGACGCCATCCTGCGTGGGCTGGACTTCCTAGAAGGGCGCACCCGCCACTATCTCGACGTGGTGACCACCGACGCCACCTTCCTCCAGCGCACGCGCGGCGTGGGCATCATGACCCGCCAGCAGGCCGAACTGCTCGGCGCGGTCGGCCCAACGGCCCGTGCCAGCGGCGTCGAGCGCGACGTGCGTGTGGATGCGCCCTATGCCGCCTACGCCGACTTCCCGGTGAACCTCGTCACCTCTACGGCGGGCGACCTGGAAGCGCGCTTCGTGGTGCGTGTGCAGGAATTGTTCGAGTGCTACCGGGTCATCCGCGTGATCTTGGATCACCTGCCCGCGGGTGAGCTGACGGCCCGGATGCCGCGCCGCATCAAGGAGGGCGAGGCCATCAGCCGGGTGGAAGCGCCGCGCGGTGAGCTGTTCTACTTCCTCAAGAGCAACGGCACCGATACGCCGGAGCGCATCAAGGTACGCACTCCGACCATCTGCAACCTGACCTCGGTCATCAAGCTGGCCGTTGGCCACCAGTTGGCCGACGTTCCCATGATCCTGGCGGGCATCGACCCCTGCTTCTCGTGCAACGACCGGGCGGTGATCGTCCGGCGCGATGGCGCGGCGCAGGGCTGGACGTGGGAGCAGCTCAGACAATACGGGATAGAGACCTATGCTCGACGCAATTCGTAGCATCCTGGCGTTGTTGGTGTTCCCTGGCGGTCTGTTCCTATTGATCCTCGGCCTGCTGTACGAGTGGATCGACCGCAAGCTGATGGCTCAGTATCAGAACCGCATCGGGCCGCGCTGGTTCCAGCCGCTGGCGGACGCCTTCAAGCTGCTGGCGAAGGAGGAGATCGTGCCGGAGGGCATGAACCCCACCCTGTTCGTCGGCCTGCCGATCTTCGGGCTGGCGGGCTGCCTGACGGCGGCGCTGTACGTGCCGATGTTCGGACTGCCGCCTGCGCACAGCTTCCCTGGCGACCTGATCGTGACGCTGTACCTGCTCAGCCTGCTGACGATGTGCATGGGGCTGGCGGGGGCCAACGGCCTGGGGCGCTTCTCCCTCGTCGGCGCGACGCGCACCCTGACCCAGCTCTTCTCCTACGAAGCGCCCTTCCTGCTGGCGCTGCTCGGCCCGGCCCTCGTCGCCGGAAGCTGGCAGATCAGCGAGATCGCCGCCTATGCGACGCCCCGTTGGCTGATCCTGACCCAGCCCATCGGCTTCGTCGTAGCGGTCATCGGGTTGATGGGCAAGCTGGAGCTGCCGCCCTTCGACGCCCCGGAGGCCGAGACAGAGATCGTGGCGGGCGCGCTGACCGAGTACAGCGGGCGTGGCCTGGCGCTGTTCCGGCTGGGCAAGGGCGCGGAGATGGTCATCGGCCTGACGCTGATCGCCGCCTTCTACCTGGGCGGCGTGGCGAACCCGCTGTTCTTCCTGCTCAAGACGCTGGGGCTGCTGCTGATCGTGGCCGGGCTACAATCGCTGTTCGCCCGCCTGCGCATCGATCAGGTGGTCGGCCTATGGTGGCGCTACGGCGTGCTGCTGGTGCTGGCTCAGTGGCTCATCACCATCGTGGTAGAAGGGGTGGCATAAACCATGAGACTCGGCGCAATGATCGGCGACGTGACGACTTCCCTGTTCCGCAGGCCCGCCACCGAGTTGTACCCGTTTGAGCGGCGCGAGGCCCCGGAACGGCTGCGCGGCCTGCTGGCCTGGGATAGGACTAACTGCACGGGTTGTGGCCTGTGCGCCAAGGACTGTCCGGCCCTGGCGATCCAGATGCACGTGATCGACAAGGCGGCCAAGCGCTTCGTGATGTCCTACCAGGTCGATCAGTGCACATTCTGTGCGCAGTGCGTGCATAGCTGCAACAAGGGTTGCCTCTCGATGACCGGGGAGTACGAGTTGGCGGGCATCTCCCGCCCGGCCTTCCGGCTCTACTTTGGCGATCCTGCCGATGTGGAGATCGTCCGCTCCGGCCAGCCCCTCGGCGAGGAGATCGAGTGCGATGAAGAGGGCAACCCTGCCCAATGACCGGGGAGTCAATTCCCTGGCTAGCGCGAGCCGCAGGCTCGCGGCAAAGCCAAGAAAGGAAGCCATATGGCCCTGCTGATTATGCCAAAGGCTGCCCTGCCTGACTGGATCGACCGCCTGTGCGCGGATCATCGAGTGATCGGCCCCCGGCCCCTGCTCGACCAGACCGTGTTCGGCGAGATACACACCGCCGCCGAGCTGGACCTGGGCTACCGCACCTCGATCCTGCCGCCCAAGAAGGCGATCTTCCCTCAGCAAGAGGAAATCCTGAGGTTCCACACCAACGGCGGGCAAGTCGTCGAGCCGGTGATGGATGGCCAGCCGACCGTCGTGCTGGGCGTCCACACCTGCGACATGCACGCCATCGCCCTGCTGGATGCGGTCTTCACCGAGGGTCACGCCGACCAGCACTACCTGGCCCGGCGAGCCAATACGACCCTGGTCAGCATTGAGTGCCTGACGCCGTGCATGGAGCACGCCTTCTGCAAGAGCATGGGCACGCTGACCGTCCCGGAGGACTTCGACCTGCACCTGACCGACCTCGGCGACGACTACGCGGTGGATGTGGGGTCGGAGAAGGGCGCGGCGTTGGTCGAGGGCTTCGGCGGCGTGCGCGAGGCGACGGACGACGATTACCGCCGTCTTGACCGCGCCATCTCGGAGAAGTGGCCGCGCTTCCCCTATCGCCTGGAATTCGACGTGACCGAGCTGCCCAGCCTGCTGACGGTCAGCTTCAACAGCGTCTACTGGGAGGAGTTGGGCGACAGGTGCTTGGCTTGCGCCATGTGCACCAATGTCTGCCCGACCTGCTACTGCTTCAACGTGGTAGACGAGGTGGATTTCACCCTCAGCGCCGGGAAGCGCTTCCGCGTGTGGGACTCGTGCCAGTTGGACGAGTTTGCCAGGGTGGCAGGCGGGCACAACTTCCGCGAAAAGCGCGCCGCGCGTCAGCGCCATCGCTTCATGCGCAAGGGCAAGTACCAGCTTGCGGCCTACAACCGGATGGGCTGCGTGGGTTGCGGTCGCTGCGCGGCGGCGTGTCTGGTGCACATCACTCCCGTTGATACCTTCAACGAGCTGTACCGCCGTCACGGGGCCGCCGTGGACAGGCCGAAGGAGGTGAGGCGATGACCACGCCCACGACGTTGACTAGGCTCGGAGACACCCTGCGCGAGCCATCCATCTACCTGCCGACCCTGGCACGCATCGCCGACGTGCGCCCGATGACGAGGCTGGAATCGCTGTTCACCGTCGAGCTACCTGCTGGCCTCTCGCTGAATCACCAGCCGGGGCAGTTCGTGATGGTCTCAGTTTTGGGGGTGGGGGAAGCGCCGATCAGCATCTCGTCCTCGCCCAGCCGCAGCAATGGGACGTTCGAGCTATGCATTCGCAAGGCGGGGGACCTGACCGGGGTGCTGCACACGCTCGGCTCCGGCGCGACGATTGGCGTGCGCGGGCCGTTTGGCAATGGCTTCCCGATCCGCAAGTTCTACGGCAAAGACCTGCTGTTTGCGCCGGGCGGGTTGGGGCTGGCCCCGCTGCGCTCGCTGATCAACCAGGTGCTCGACGAGCGCCGCAACTTTGGCCGCGTCATCCTGCTGTACGGCGCGCGCCATCCCTCCGAACTGCTGTTCACCGACGAACTTCGGGAGTGGGGGAATCGCGGCGACGTGGAGCTGCACGTGACGGTGGATCGCGGCGATGAGACCTGGACGGGCAACGTGGGCGTGATCACGACCCTGTTCTCGAAGATACAGGTTCATGCCCGCAACACGGTGGCCGTCACCGTCGGGCCGCCGGTGATGTACCGCTTCGTGCTGGTCGAGCTGCTCGGCAAGGGTATCTTGGAGGGCAACATCTACCTGAGCCTGGAGCGCCGCATGAAGTGCGGCGTGGGCAAGTGCGGCCACTGCCAGATGCAACACGTCTACACCTGCCAGGAGGGGCCGGTCTTCTCCTACGCCCAGATCAGACACCTGGAGGAGGCGCTCTCATGACCAACCACAACGCAGCCAGGCCCAAGGTTGCCTTCTTCGATTTCACCAGTTGCGAGGGTTGCCAGCTCACCGTCGTGGACTCGCTCCAGACACACCTGGAATTGCTGGATGCCATCGAGATCGTCCGCTTCCGTGAGGCGATGAGCGAGGTGGGCGATGATTATCAGATCGCCTTCGTCGAGGGTTCGTGCTCGCGCCAGAGCGATGAAGCCCGCCTGAGGGCCATCCGCGAACAGGCGGCGCTGGTCGTGGCGCTCGGAGCGTGCGCCCACCTGGGCGGGATCAATACCCTCCGCAACTGGCAATCGTTGGATGACGTGCGCCGCTATGTCTACGGGCAGGGCGCAGCCCTATACGAGACCTACCCGGCCCGACCCATCAGCGCCGTGATCGAGGTGGATGCCTTCATCCCCGGCTGCCCTATCGACCGCGAGGAGTTTGTGCGGGCAGTTAAGGCGCTGTTGCAAGGCCGCAAACCAGCCATCCCCGATTACCCGCTGTGCGTGGAGTGCAAGCTGAAGGAGAACGTGTGCCTCTACCAGCGCGGCGGGACCTGCCTGGGGCCGATCACGCGGGCGGGCTGCGACGCCATCTGCCCGACTCATGGCGATAGCTGCGAAGGATGCCGGGGCCTGATCCCGCACCCGAACATGGACTGGATCAGGGCCGTGCTCGCCGAGCATGGGCTGAGCGAAGCCGAGATCGACGCTGACATGCGGATGTTCCTATCCTACCAGTTGATGGAAAGCGAGGGGGTGGGCCATGGCTAGTCCTACGACCTTCAAGATCGATGTCCACCACGTCACGCGGGTCGAAGGCCACGGCAACATCGTCGTCAACGTCCGCAGCGGGGTGCTGGAGCAGTGCGACCTGCAAATCGTCGAGACGCCGCGCTTCTTCGAGGCGATGTTGCGCGGGCGGCCTTATGGGCAGGCGTCGCACATCACCTCGCGTATCTGCGGCATCTGTGCCGTCGGCCACGCGACCACCTCGTTGCAGGCTACTGAGAAGGCACTCGGTGTGGAGCCGAGCGAGCAGACAACCCTGCTCCGCAAGCTGGTTTTTCACGGCGAGCAGCTCGATAGCCATATCCTGCACGTCTACATGCTGGTCGCCCCCGACCTGTTGGGCGTAAAGAGCGTCATCCCGCTGGCGAAGTCCGCCCCGGAGGTGGTGCTGCGCGCCCTGCGCATGAAGAAGCTGGCGGGCGACCTGTGCGCGGCGATTGCCGGGCGGCACACCCATCCCATCGCCATGACCGTCGGCGGCTTCACGCACTTCCCCACCGCGGCCGACCTGGCCGCCCTCGTCGAGCGGCTGGAGGCCATGCACGCCGATGTGGATGCAACGGTCGAGTTGTTCCAGTCGCTGGCGCTGCCCGACTTCGAGCGCGAGACGGAGTACCTCGCGCTCCGTAAGGACGACGAGTACGCCTTCATTGATGGGGTGATCACCAGCACCGATGGCGGGACGTGGCCGGTTGAGGAATACAAAGCCGTCACTAACGAGTACCTCGTCGGGCATTCCACCGCCAAACACGCCCGCAACCAGCGCGCTTCGTACATGGTCGGGGCGCTGGCCCGCTTCAAGATCAATCACGACCGGCTGCACCCGCGCGCGCAGGCGGCGGCGACGGCCCTGGGCCTGGCCCCCCACTGCACCAACCCGTACATGAACACCATCGCCCAAGTGGTCGAGATCGTCCACTGCCACGCGGATGCGCTGCGGATCGCCCGGCTGCTGCTGGAGCGCGGCGTTACACCGGAGGAACCCGCGCAGCCGGCCCGCCTGACCGGGGAGGGCGTCGGTGCGTGCGAGGTGCCGCGCGGCACGCTCTACCACCACTACGAGATCAAGAACGGGGTCGTGACCGGCGCGAACTGCATCATCCCCACTGGGCAGAACTTGGCCAACATCGAAGCCGATATGCGCGCCCTGGTGCCGACGATGCTCGACCGCACGCCGGATGATATCACCCTGGCGTTGGAGATGTTGGTGCGGGCTTATGACCCCTGCATCTCCTGCTCGACGCACATGCTGGAGGTGCGCTTTGTGGAGTAGCGCGACTCTCCCCTATGACTCCCCCTCTCCACTGGTGGAGAGGGGGTCGGGGGGTGAGGCCCCCACCCTCATCCTCGCCCTGGGCAACCCCCTGCGCGGTGACGACGGGGTGGGAGCGGCAATCCTCGATGCGCTGGCCGCTAGCGGGTCGCTCCCCGAAGGCGTGAACCTGCTGGACGGCGGCACGGCGGGCCTCGAAACGGCGCTGCTGCTGCACGGCTATGCGCGAGCGTTCATCCTCGACGCGGCGGACATGGGCGCAGCGCCCGGTGAGTGGAAACGTTGGCGCTGGCGTGACGTGGCTCTCATGCCGGGCAGCCTGGAAGGGACGCTGCACGGCGCGGGCCTGGCCGAAGCGTTGGCACTGGGGGAGGTGTTAGGCATACTACCTGAGGACATCGTGATCTATGGCGTGCAGCCGGTTGACGTGGGCTGGTCGCCGGGGCTGAGCGAGCCGGTGCAACAGGCCATCCCCGCGATCTGCCGGGACATCCTGGACAGTCTGATCCAGAATGATATGAAAGGGAGGCAATCTCATGGCGAAGATTCTTATTGTGGACGATGATCCCGACATCGTGCTGGCGACTCGCCTGGCGCTGGAAGATGCGGGTCACGAGGTGGTCGAGGCCAAGAACGGCACCGAGGGGCTGGCGCGGGTCAAGGTGGATCGCCCCGATCTGATCATCCTCGACGTGATGATGGACTCGACCACCGAGGGGTTCCAACTGGCGCTCAAGCTGCGCAGCCCCGACCCCTCGTCCGAGTACGCTCAGTTCAGCAACATCCCGATCCTGATGCTGACGGCGATCCACAGCACCACACCGCTGCGCTTCGGGCCGGACGAGGACTATCTGCCGGTGGATGACTTCGTGGATAAGCCCATCGACCCGGTCGAGCTAGTCAAGAAGGTCGAGGCCTTGCTGCACCCAGAGAAGAGCAAGTAGGGGCTGAGGACCACCGCCTTGCGCCGTTGGGGAGCGTCGTTACGCCTGCGCGGTGACGGGTTGAAGGGGATGGGTGATCGATGGTCGCACCGCCGAACCAGCCCAGCCTGCTGGAGGTGTCGTTTCGCTACGACGTGACGGGCGGCAGCACGCAGCTCATCCGCACCCGCTGGGTAGCAGGGGGGCTGGTGCTGCTGGCCACAGCGATATGCGCCCATCTCCTGAAACTGCCGCTGCCCGAGCTGCCGCTGTACGCGACGGGGCTGGCTGTGCTTGCCTACAACGGGGCCTTCGTCTGGGCCTCGCGGCGGGCCTACACACCCGATGTGGCGGCGCTGCTCAAGCGCACGCGCTGGATCGTGGCGGCGCAGGTGACGCTGGACTGGCTGGCGCTGGCCGCCTTCGTCCACTGGACAGGCGGCGTGACCAGCCCGGCCATCCCCTTCCTGCTGGTGCACCTGCTGATCGTATCCATCGTGCTGCCCCGCTGGCTGCCGTATCTGTATGTGGGGTTGGGCATGGCGCTGCTGGCTGCCATCGCGTTCCTGGAGGGGGCGGGCATTCTGCCGCACTACACCGTGATCCCCGGCCTGCCTGCCGACCTGCACACCAACCCGGTGTGGATCGCTGGGGTGCTGGGCTTCACCCTGGTTGCGGCGGCTGGAATCGCCAGCCTCACCGTGAACATCATGGCGCAGCTTCGCCAGCGTGAGGACCGGATCAATGCCCTGTTTGCGACCACCCAAGCAGTGACCTCTGCTACCAACATAACGGCGCTGCTGGATCGCATGGCGCGCACAGTAGCGGAGGCCCTGGGGGCGCGCGGCGCGGCCATCCACCTGCTGGACGAGACCAGCGATGCCCTGACAGTGGCCGCCGTCTACGGGTTGAGCCAGTCCTATCTGGCCCGCAATTCCCTGGAGCTTTCGCGGGGCGCGGTGGATGGGGAGCTGATGGCCGGGCTGCCGGTCGTGGTGCACGACATCGCAAGCGACCCGCGCATTCGCCATGCCAGACAGGTGGCGGATGAGGGGCTACGCAGCCTGCTGGCCGTGCCAGTGATCGGGCGCAGCAAGCCGCTGGGCATCCTGTGCGTCTACTCCGATCAGCCCGACCGCTTCACGCTGGCCGACGCCGACTTTCTGATGGCGATTGGCCGTCAGAGCGCTAACGCGCTGGAAAACGCCCTGGTCTTCGAGAGCCTTCAGCAGGCGGAGCAGGCCCGCGCCGAGTTCGTGCAGGTGGTCACCCACGAGTTACGTGCCCCGGTGGCTGGCTCGCAGACCCTGCTGCGGACGATGATGCGCGGCCTGGCAGGCGAGCTAAACGAGCAGCAGCGCGATCTGCTGTCGCGCATCGAGCATCGGCTCGACATGCTGATGGAGCTAGTCAACGACCTGCTGGCGCTGGCCGCCAGCAAGACGCTGGACGTGGAGGAGGAGTTGAAGCGGCAACCCTTGCAGCCTGTGCTGCGCCACATCGTGGATCGCGTCAGCCGCGAGGCCGAGGCGAAGGGGGTTCAACTTCAACTGGACCTGCCCTTTGAGGTGCTATCGGTGCGCGCCACCGAGGTCGGGCTGACGCGCATCTTCGATAACCTGATCGGCAATGCGATCAAGTACACCCCGTCCGGCGGGAGGGTCTGCGTGCGGGTAGTTGAGCGGCCCGCCGGGGTGGTCATCACCGTCTCGGATACCGGGATCGGCATCCCAGAGGAGGACATCCCCCGGCTGTTTGAGGGATTCTTCCGCGCCCGCAATGCCAAGGAATCGGGCATCATCGGCACCGGGCTGGGCCTGAACATCGTCAAGCAGATCGTCGATCGCTTCGGCGGCATGATCAGCGTCAGCAGCGTGCTGGGACAGGGCACGACCTTCAAGGTCACGCTCCAGCGAGCCAGCCCAGCGGACGAGGCCGACGAGGCGGCATGAGGAGAGGAAACACAAACCGCATTCATTAATCCTGCCCTGGCCTCCTCCCTAACCCAACCGACTCCCCCTCTCCATTCAATGGAGAGGGGGACGGGGGGTGAGGCTTACCCGGTCCACCGACCGGCCACGACGATAGAAAGAAGGTGAGCCATGCTGGTGAAACAACAGCCTGATGTAGAGGAACTGGAAGCCAAACGCGACATCGCCGGGTTAGTTGAGGCGTTGGCCTACCCGGAGTCTCAGACCGTGCGCTGGGCGGCGGCCCGCGCGCTGGGCGCGATAGCTAGCCCCGACACGGTCGAGCCGCTGATGGACGCACTCAAGGATGCAGACTGCTACGTGCGCCGTGCCGCCGCTGAGGCCCTGGGCCAGATTCGGGATGCGCGAGCCTGCGAGGCGCTGATCGCCGCCCTGAAAGACTCCGACCGCTACGTACGCCGCGCTGCCGTCGAAGCCCTGGGCGCGATTGGTGATGCCTGCATGTATGAGCCGCTGGCCGAGATGCTCAAGGACGAGTTCGCCGATGTGCGGGCCGCCGCACTGGCGACGCTGGGCCAGGGGCGCGCGGCCTGGGCGACCGATAAGATGATTGCGGCGCTAGAGGACGTGGATCAGACCGTCCGCAAGATGGCGGTCAAAGCGCTGGTGAATGTGGGCGCGCCCGCCGTGGAACCGTTGATCGGCGCGCTAGAGTCTCGAAAGTGGATCGTGCGGCAGTTCGCGGCGGCGGCTCTGGGCCAGATCGGGGACTCCCGCGCTGTGGAACCGTTGATCGGCTTGCTGAAGGACCCGGAGGCGGTGGTGCGCGAGTTCGCGTCGCGGGCGCTGGGCCAGATCGGCGACCGCCGCGCGGCCAAGCCGCTGACCGCCGCCGCTGCCGAAGACGTGGATAAAACCGTGCGCCACGCCGCCCGCGAGGCCCGGACAAAGGTTTAGCCCCCGCTCATACCCGTGCAGGGGCGGAGCGCCCCTCCGCCCCTGCCAGCGTCGCAGCCCAGACAACCCATCCGTGAAATCGGCGTTATCAGTGGGCTGAATCGTCCCCCCCTTGTTGCTGCCCGCCACTGGGTGTATGATGGGGTTGCCGGGTTCTGCTCGCCCTGGGCTATCTCGGTCCGGCGGCCCTAGCCAAGAGGTGCTCCAATGGCTGACCTCACAGGCCAGATGCTGGGGAAGTATCAGCTCGTTGCGCGGCTGGGGCGCGGTGGCATGGCGGACGTGTATAAGGGCTACCAGCCGGGCCTCGACCGCTACGTGGCGGTCAAGGTGATGCACGCCCACCTCGCCGAAGACGCCGACTTCATCACCCGCTTCCAGCGCGAGGCCAGAGCCGTCGCCCGGCTGCGCCACCCTCACATCGTCCAGGTGCACGACTTCGACGTATTCGACGGCCATTACTATATGGTCATGGAGTACATCGAGGGCAGCCAGACGCTCAAGGAGCTGCTGCGCGAGCTGAACGCGCACAACCAGCGCCTGCCCCTGGCGAGCACCCTGGACATCGTGGCCAAGGTGGCGGACGCGCTGGACTACGCCCACCGCCAGGGCATGGTGCACCGCGACATCAAGCCATCCAACATCCTGCTGCCCACCTCGGACTGCCCGGTGCTGAGCGATTTCGGCATCGCCAAGCTGGCCGGGCAGACGGGCCTCACCAGCAGCGGCGCGATGATCGGCACGCCCGCCTATATGTCGCCGGAGCAGGGGCGCGGCGAGCCTGCCGACGAGCGCAGCGACATCTACGCGCTGGGCATCGTGCTGTACGAGATGCTGGTGGGCGAGCCGCCCTACAACGCCGATACCCCCTACGCCGTGATCCTCAAGCACATCAACGATCCGGTCGTGCCCCCGCATGTGTACGTGGCTGGGCTGCCCGACTCGGTCGAGCGGATCGTGCTCAGGAGCCTGGCAAAGAACCCGGCAGATCGCTATGAGACCGCCGGGGCGATGCGCGATGCGCTGCGGGCAGCGCTGGCGGCGCTTGAGGATGCGACCCGCATCGCAGAAGCGACGCCGCCCCAGGGCCTCGAAGCAACGGCGGTGGAGGCCACCCTCCCCGCCTCCCCGCCCTTTGAACCGGAGACGCTGCCGGTTGCGCCCACCGCTCAGCCTGCGCTGGGCACGACCACCCGGCTGGCCCGGCGCGGCGTTCCCGGCTGGCTGTGGGGGGTGATCGCTGTCCTCGCGCTGGCGATCATCGGCGGCGCGGTGGCGCTGTTGGGGCTGCCGGGCGGCGAGCCGTTAACCACCCCGGAGCCTGCCGCCGGGGAGGGGGCTGCCGAGGAACAGCCTGCCGGAGAGCCAGCGGAGCGCCCGACGGAGA
>Ga0129299_1000804_pt1 | contig 20660 bp, 23 predicted proteins | sample ConPoolayeCmetaG_FD_94477 | JGI IMG/M metagenome (GOLD analysis project Ga0129299, IMG submission 94477) | Hot spring microbial mat communities from California, USA to study Microbial Dark Matter (Phase II) - Cone Pool mat layer C metaG ...
GATATACCGGCCGATCCATCGGGGCTGGGGTCTTCGGCGCCGTTCTCATGCTGACCTCAGACGCTATGCTATCAGTTCACTCCAGGGCCATTTCAGAACCTGTCTACATTCTCTCGGTGCTCGTGGCCTTGCTTCTTTTGTCGAGTTACCTCGACTGTCCAAAACAATCCTATCTACTGATGTCAGCAGGTGCTGCCGCTTTTGCCTTACTGTCCAGGTACGTAGGAGTCGTGCTGGTTCTAACCACGCTCAGCGGTATATGCCTGTTAGGGAAGATGCGGTCTCGTAAAAAACTTGTTGATGGTGTAACGCTGCTCGTTGTGAGCGGTTTCCCACTGTTGCTGTGGATCATTAGAAATGCTTATTTGACGGGAGAGACGACCGGGAGACAATGGGTGCTTCACCCGATTACATGGGCTCAACTCAGGATCGGGCTCAACACAGTATCGGACTGGCTTCTACCTTCTCAGATATTTCAAGAGACCGTGCGATTTACGGTTTTGGGGATATGTGTGACGGCCTTATTGACGCTCACGCTTTTGTCTTACAGGGAAAAAACACGCCTCGACAACCGTGAACGACCAAGTGAGGGATATGTAAATGGACTTAAACTGTTTATGATCTTTCTGATAACTTATGTAGGGTTTCTGCTGGTTTACATTTCTCTTGGAAGTGTGGATACTCCTTTGGATAGCCGCATTTTGTCACCTGCGTTTGTGGCGGTGCTTATTCTGACCGTTTGGTATGTGCACAAATTGAAAGCCGCTTTCCCCGGCAGAAAACGTATTGTGATAGCAATAACCGTTTTGTCTGCTCTGTTCGTACTTTCGTATTTAGGTCGAGGCGCCACCAGAGTGATTCTTAATCATACGAACGGCATAGGATACGCCAGCAAGGTATGGAAACAGTCAGTCCTGGTACAACGGGTAAGAGATTTGCCTGCGGAGGTTCCTGTCTACTCAAATGGCAGCGATGTGCTCTATTTGCTAACAGAAAGGCCAATTCATGGCCTACCTATCAAAGTAAATCCTGTCACAGGAGAGTTGAACACCACTTACATCGGGCAAGTCGCAGCCATGGGCGAACGCTTAAGAACAGAGAACGGGGTCCTTGCTTACTTTGACAGAATCACTTGGCGATGGTATTTACCTTCCGAGGAAGAACTGATCGAATTGCTTCCTTTGAAAAAGGTTGTGGAAGCCCAAGACGGTAGTATTTACAGAATCAAAGACTGACGGACACTTTGATCTCACCACCAGAAAGGGAGAGTAGCCATAACAGCCCATGTCATGTCAAATTGATTTTGAGCCCATCGGACGGCGCGCGTATTGCGAGCCGGGCCTGACCATACTTGAGATTGCCCATCGGGCCGGCGTGCAGTTGGCCGCAGTCTGTGGTGGGAAGGGAACTTGCGGCAAGTGCAAGGTGCAAATCCGCGAAGGCACGGTCTCACCCTTGAACGATGCAGAGAAGCGTGCGCTGACCCGCGCCGAGATAGAAGAGGGGTTTCGTCTGGCCTGTCAGACAGTTGCCTTGTCGCCGCTGAAGGTCCACGTGCCAGCGCACTCCCTGACTTCGACGCAACGGACGCAGGTCGAGAGCCTGGAGGTCGAGGTGACGCCCGACCCGCTGATCACCACCTGCGAGCTTGACCTGGCTCCGCCAACCAAGGATGACTTGCGCAGCGACGCAAGCAGGGTGACTGCGGCGCTGAAGCAGAGGCTTGGACCAAGAGATGTAGAAATAGACATCGCGGTATCTCGCCGCTTGCCTGTTCAGCTCCGCGAGACCCGTTGGTCCGGCGCGGCGGTGCTGCGTGATCGGGAGCTCATCCACTGGACAGCGCGAGGGCGGCCACGTTTGGGTTTTGCCGCCGATTTGGGCACGACCAAAGTGGCCGGCTATCTGGTCAACCTCAGCGACGGCAAGGTCCTGGCGGCTCGCGGCGTGATGAACCCGCAGATTTCTTACGGCGAGGATGTCATGGCCCGCATCAGCTATGCCATGGAGAGCGCGGAGCACGAGGCAATCCTCAATCGCCAGATTCGTCTTGCTTTCAACGAAATGATAGCCGAAATGTGCGCCGAAATTGGCGCCAGCACTGAGGACGTGGCCGATGCTGTTGTCGTCGGCAACACAGCGATGCACCATCTGTTTGTGGGCCTGCCGGTGCGACAGTTGGGGCTGGCGCCCTACGTCGCCGCAGCGAGCGAGGCCATGGACATCAAAGCCCGCGACCTGGAACTGGAACTGGCGCCTGGCGCGTATGTGCACCTGCTGCCTAACATCGCTGGCTTCGTCGGAGCAGATCACGTGGCGATGCTGCTGGCAACGGGCATTTACAAAGCCGATAAGGTCATCGCCGGACTCGACATCGGCACAAACACCGAGGTCGCCCTGCGCGCCCATGGCCGCCTGTTGACCTGCTCGACCGCTTCAGGGCCGGCCTTTGAGGGAGCGCACATCCGCGATGGCATGAGGGCCTCTGAGGGCGCCATCGAACGGGTGCTGATGCAGAATGGTGAGGTCGAATATCAAACGATTGGCGACGTCCGGCCGATTGGCCTGTGTGGTTCGGGCATCCTCGACGCGGTGGCGCAACTGTACAAACAGGGGATCGTCAATCGGCGCGGGGCCATCCAGCCAGTCCATCCCCGCGTGCGCGAGACGGAAAACGGCCGCGAGTTCGTCCTGGTAGAGAAAGCGGAGTCTGGCAGCGGCCGCGATATTGTCGTCACGAGAGAAGACATCGGCGAGATTCAGTTGGCGAAAGGCGCCATGCGGGCCGGCCTGAACATCTTACTGGAAAAAGCTGGCTTAAGCGAATCAGACCTGGATCAGGTGATCATTGCTGGCGCATTTGGCAGCTACATTGATGTAGACAGTGCAGTCTCTATCGGTATGTTCCCCCAGTTGCCATTGGAGCGGTTCGTGCAGGTAGGCAACGCCGCCGGCATGGGCGCACGGATGGCTCTGGTCTCGCGAGAACAACGGCGCGAAGCGGCTCGCATCGCCGCCCAGGCCGAATACGTGGAACTGACCAACACCCCGGAGTTTACCGAGGCATTTGCCATGGCGATGTTCCTGGCGTGAACAGGTTGGCAGCAGTTGACACATGATTGACGCTGTTACATCTGACCATCGGGGAGTGACTGTAAACGCATCAGGTAGACGTGATAAGACTTAGGATAGGGAAGCTGGCAGAATATTACACCATTTTGACCCTGCTGGCAATTTCTCTGGCCGGAGCGGGTGCAATAACCTACAGCACTACGGCAGGGGTGGGCCTTTCAATAGACTCGGCCAGTTACATTGAGACTGCTCGCAACCTGGCCGCAGGTCGAGGGTACGTGGTTATTTTGCCAGGCGGTGCATATGCGCCTATGACCCATTTCCCGCCCTTTTTCCCCGTCGTTCTAGCGTTGCCCGGCTTGTTGGGTATTGATCCTGTCGCAAGCGTGCGCTGGTTACACATCTTTTTGTTGGCAGCGAATACTCTCACACTCAGTCTGGTTGCCTTTTTCTGTACCGGCAGGTCTTTCTGGTTTTCGTTTGCCGCTGCTCTGTTGTTTGTCACGTCTGAGTCCATACTGACCATCCACGCCATGGCCTGGTCCGAACCATTGTTCATATTTTTGACCATGTGGGGGTTGGTGTGCTTGAACATATATCTCGCACGACCTCAGCGCAGGCTTTTGTTCGCATCTGCTGGCCTAATCGGGTTCGCCTTTTTGACCAGATACTTAGGTGTAGCGATCGTTGCAACCGGCGTGCTGGCCATCTTTTTGTTCGGTCCTTTTTCATCCCGACGAAAAATCGTTGATGGTTTTGTTTTCGCCAGTTTGTGCTGTGTTCCCATAGGAGCATGGTTGATACCAAACGCCTGGGTTGAGGGCCCTCCAACAATTCGTAATTTTGAGGTGCACCCCATCACCACTACACAACTTATGCGTGGATGGGATACTCTAAGAGGTTGGCTGTTGCCAGGTAGCGTACCCGACCTCGTTAGAGACGTAGCTTTACCAGGGCTGATCGGCCTCATGCTTCTGATAGCCTGGAGATATAGGTTGAATTCCAGGCCTCACTCGTGTTCCAGGTTTGTCTCGCTGTCCGCCCTATTCATGGCAGCCTATTTAGGCACCCTTATCGTCGCCATGTCTTTCTTTGATCCCCGTACACGTCTGGATTCGCGGATTCTGTCACCAATCTATGCGTTTGGTTTACTCCTCGGCGCTTGTTTGTTTGCCACCGCGTTCGCACGCGCAGGCAAAGTTCGGACTTTGTGGGCATTAGGGGTAGGGCTAGGGGTAGTTTTGATAGGCATCAATGTATGGCGGGGAACAATGTGGACTGTGACTCTCCATCGTGAAGGACTGGATTATACCAGCTTAGAATGGAAACAGTCCGAAGTTATTAACCGGATTAAAAAACTGGAAGACCGCGCTGAACTGTACTCAAACGAATGTGAGGCGGTCTACCTGCTGGCTGGCAGGCATTGTTCTCCTGCCCCTGTTCGCTCTGGCAACAATCAATATTTTGTCTGGTTTTTGCGGAGCTATCGTGGCGATTTGCCAGGCATGGCCTCCAGATTTGCCCTCAGAAAAATTGCGACCATGTCAGATGGCACGATATATGCCATTTCGCCTCGCACCGTGCTTTCATCACTCCCCCCACAGGCCAGTACAATCAATGCTCGATACGAGAACGGCCTCAGTCTGGTCGGCTATGAGCTCTCGCCCTTAACTTATGATGAGGCGAAGCACAGGCAGACGTTTGATGTCACTCTCTATTGGCAGATTCAGCGGGTCTGCACGGAGAACACTCAGGTAGCTGTTAAGATGGTAAACGCGGCTAAAACAGTATGGGCCAACAGTCAAGTCTACACTCCTTGCAGGCACTGGCATGATGGCGACATTCTGGCCGATACTGTGCCTCTGGAGATATACCCCGCCACACCACCTGGGTCGTATGATGTGGAAGTCATCCTACTCCGTCTGCGGGATGGACAGCAAATGCCGCCGGTGGATGGCCCTGATGTCGTCATTGGGCCAATAGAGGTTCCTTTTGACCCCAAAATCTCTCCAGAATCGCTGGACATACAACATCGAACCGATGCTCTGTTGGCACAATCGGTCCGTCTGATTGGATATAACGTGGCCGGCGGCACCAATCGGGGCGAGATGCTCTCTTTCACAGCATTTTGGGAGTGCCTTTCTCCGATGGATGAGAATTACAAAGTTTTCTTTCACGTCGTGGACAGTGAGGGGAAGCTATTGGCACAAAAAGACGGCGAGCCAGTGACAGGCTTCTACCCTACAACCACCTGGCGTGTTGGGCAGATCATTCGAGACCAGTACGACTTGTTCTTTGCCGACGAATCGGCGAGAAACGCGACTGGCTTGCGAATTGGCATGTACTCGTCGGTCACAGGGGAACGACTGCCGGTCACCTTATCAAACGGTGAACAGCCGGCCGATAGAGCAATAAAGATTCCCTGAAAATTTCAGCCACGTCAGCTTATTCCGACGGGAATCAGACGCTAAGCGTAGCCCAAAAGAGCGACGCAAACGATCCTTCAAAGTTCATGATAGTACCACGGCGTCAAATCGCCGTGCCTTCAGGTCGAATGCGCCGATGCGGTGATTGTTCGTGTCCGCCACGTAAATCCGACCATTGGCTATGCTCAGCCCGCCCGGCTCATTGAGGCCAATATCCGCGCCTGCTCCGCCACCTTCGGCAGCAGGTTCAAGGCTTTTTGCCACTCTGCTGGTAGGGTCAATCACTTTGATCTTGTTGTTGTACGTATCGGCCACGTAGATTTTGCCCGCGTGCCAGGCGACGCCAAGCGGGTGCTGCAACCGCACCTCATCTCCGACGCCGTCTTTATCACCGAAGTCGAACAGGCCCGTGCCCACTATGGTGCCAACGAATCCATCGCTTTGAAAATCGGCCCACCGCACCGCGCTGGCCTCACTGTCGGCAAAATACAGCCGCTGCCCATCCGTCGTCAGTCCGCTGGGTTGAGCCAGCAACGCCCTGGATAACGGGCCATCCAGCAGGGCCTCGCCGCCTGTGCCGGCATGAGGAACTACCTGCCCGCTGGTGAGGTCGAGCCGCCAAATCTGATGAGAGCCTGCCATGGCAATATACAGCCAGCCGTCATGATACAGCACGTCCCACGGCGAATTGAGCGCGGCCCGGCGGCCCGCCCCTCCCGCTTCAGCGAAGCCCGCCTGTTGTCCTACGCCGGCCACAGTCGTCACGGCGCCCTCGCTCCAATCAACGCACCGTATCGCATGGTTGCCCGTGTCGGCCACGTAAAGCATCCCGTTGACGTAAGCCATGCCCTGTGGATTGCAAAAGGTCGCCATCTCCAACGAACCATCGCCGAAGCCGGCCTGACCTGAACCGGCAATAGCTTTCACCGTGCCCCTCGTTCCACTCTCGTCTGGCTGCACGGCCAAAATGCGATGATGGTTGGAATCGGCGACAAACAGCCGCCCATCGTCCAAAGCCAGAACTTTGCCCGGAAAGGCCAGCGGCCGTTCCGGCTCTTTCTCGCGCTCCAGGCGCAGAGGTATGGGCCTGCGGTCAATCTTGCCCTGGCTATCAAAGTCCTGGATGATGCTCTGTACAACATGGGCTATAGCTTCGGCAGGCAGCTCGCCGGCCTGCGCGCCGACGAAGCGTCCGGCCGCGTCAATGAAAGCCAGCGTCGGCCAGGCCCTGACCGCGTAGGACCGCCAGACGCGGAACTGGCGGTCATTGACCACCGGGTGGGCGATGCCGAGGCGCAGCACGGCCTGGCGGATGTTCTCGGTCTCCCGTTCAGCGTGAAACTTGCCGGCGTGGACGCCGATGACGACCAACTCGTGCCCAAACTGTCTTTCCACTTCCCGCAACTGCGGGATAAGATGCATGCAATTGATTCAGCCGAAGGTCCAGAAATCCAGCAGGACGACCTTGCCGCGCAGGTCGTTGAGCGATAGAGCCTGGGGCACGTTAAGCCAATCCAGGCCGATGGGGAAATCGGGCGATCTGGTTGCCCCGGGGAAGAGGATGTGTTCCAAGTCAGGCTCCTGAACGTTTGCGCTCACCCTTGCGACTCTCGAATTGTCGCACCCAATACTCGACCTCAGCCGCAGAAACAGCCGGCTCGAATACAGGCTTGCGCCGCCGTCGCTTATTTCTGGGCGCATGAGTCTCTTTCATTTCGCGTGCGAACTCCTGCGCGGTCATCACCTGTGCGCCACGGCTTCGGGCGGCAGCCTGCACCTCTCTATCGGTAGAGACAACCAGGAGCGCGTTAGGCTCACGGCTTCGGGCGATCCTCTGGACAATCAGCTCATCAGCCGATGAGTCGAGGGCAGCGAAAAGGACTTTCACCCCGCCTCCCGACAGGTCCTGTGGCGGCGTGTAACGCTCGCCATGATCAAACACCACCGTAATCGGGCGGTTAATGGCGCTGCGGTATACCTTCAGTCGCTGTACCAGTCTGGCTTCATCGTCTGGATCGGAGAGCGACAGGTCTTCGATCTGTCCGATCAGATTATGGCCGTCAATTAAAATGGACATTCCGAAGTGATCACACTTCTGACGAGATGTCCCTTGCCTGTTCCTTCAGGGTCTCGATCCTCTTGCTGGCTATTTCCTTGCCCTCCTGGATGACCTTTTCAGCCTTTTGCTTGCTTTGCGCAATGTATTCATCCAGCTTGCGGCTCCATTCTTCCGTCGCCCTGCTGATCTCCCTGGAGAGTTCTTCTGCCTGTTTCTGAGCTTCTTCAGAAAGCCCCTCCGCCTTCTTTCGGAATTCCTCGGACAACCCGGCCGCACGGTCCTGAAGCTCTATCCCGGTCTCTTTGATCTGCGCCCGCGTCTCTTCGCCGGACTGAGGCGCAAAGATCAAGGCCAGAATCGCGCCGATCAGACCTCCAAAAATGAACCCGAGCAGAAACTCTCCGCCTTCACTTCGACCACCCATGTGAACCTCCTTAAAAATCAGTTGATTTACTATTGCTTCCGGCGGCCACGCCATCGAAACATGGCCGCAGCCGCCTGCTTCAAGGCCGCACCATAGCTCAGAGCCTGGATGGTGGGCGACACTATAGATTCACTCACGAAGTGAGTTGTGCCGCGCACCGTCCCCATCGTCTCGTTCAACGAGATCAAAAGCGGTTTGATCTCTTCCTCCAAAATGGTGATGAGTTTTTTGATCTGGAAAACCAAAACAAGGATCATTGCACCGATCAGGATTGACTCCAGTGCCAGAAGGACAATGGCGACGTCACGGACTGTCTGTATCCAAACAGGGCTCATCCCTTTTGCCTCCTTGACGGACAGGGGATGCGAATAAACGGGTTAAGATACGCGCCATTATATCACACCTTCAGCCATCTGGCAATGAACAGGCAAACGATGCTGATGATACTGCCCTCAACAACGTGCAATTCACCGATGCGAAACCAATTCAGATGCAAGAACCGGGCGGCTGCCTCGCCGATAGCGAATCCGACCAGGCTTGCTGCCCAGAAGATGGGCAGTTCCATCAACGTTTTGCCTTTGATGACATGAAATGCGCTGGCGTAAACAGACGCCAGAATCACGGCCAGCAGGATTGTTGGTTCGGACATCATAGCATCTGGTTCAGCGACCACGCCGCATCTGCTCGAACTCTTGTTCCAACTCTCGCCGTCTGGCTTCCCCGGCGCGTCTGCCCTCCTCGATGATGTAATTCACGTAATCCATTATTGCCTGTCTCAACTTCTGGCCTGATTTTGGCGTCCACAAAAGGGCCAGAATTGCCCCGATAGCCAGACCCCAGATCATCCCGTGAAGAAATCTAAAGAAGCCCTTCATTGCCTGTTTCCTCCTGCACGTCGTTTGTTAAGACTGTATTCTCTCCACCCATACCACAGGTTCTCTTGGTCCCACATGAGTTGGGAGCGGATGAGTCGCCCTTCTCTGATTGATTCGCGACAAGACAAGAACGGCCGGTTTCTTGCTCACGCGGCGCTGCGCCCTGCCACTCCGGAACCAGCCGATACACTGCCGCCAACAGTCCGCTCAAGTCTGGCCGGTCGAGGACGATTTGAGCAGAGCGGCGAACCCGCTCCGAGACCGGCTGCACGGCGACTCCAAGCCGACACACCGCGAACATCCCCACATCGGCCTCTCCGTCACCTACGGCCAGACACTCGTCCCTGGAAATCCGTTTCTTTGCCAGCAGGTCGGCCACGATGCTCGCCTTATCGGCCTCATGGACGTTGATGATCACCTCACCCGTGGCGACACCAGCCTCAAACACGACTTCGTTGGCTATGGCGCAATCCAGGTCGAGTTCCGCCTTAACGAGGTCAGCGTGAAACTGCGGCCCAGTGCTGACCACCACAACCAACGCTCCGACCTGCTTCAGTTCAGCCACCACCTGCCTGGCCCCAGGGGTGTACGGGATTTGTCCAACCAATGCGGCCAAGAAATCGCGCCTCAGCCCCCGCCACAATCTCGCATCGCGACGAATCCATTCGTCCGAATCAATTTCACCGCGCCTATACATCTCTGCAAATTGCTGAGTCTTTTCACCCCAACCCAGGCTGCGGTGGATAAACTGATAAGGGTCGCGGTCCAGCTTTAGGGTTCCATCCAGGTCGAAGAAGGCCGCTCTCAATTTCGACATCAATGGCTCTTCTGTTTCAGTTCGCTGAAACGAGGGTCGAGCGCGAGCATGCGCTCCAGTCCCGACCGTAAGTCGAAACGTGGAATGACGCCCAATCGCCGTCGCATCGTTTCAGTGCTGCTCACCAGGCGAGACACTCCGCCGCCGCCATCCATCAGGATCACCTGTTCAACTTCCTGGCCCGTGACTCTGGCGACAAGGGCGGCCAGGTCGCGGATGCTGGTCTCTTGCCCACTGCCGACATTGATGATGCTGCCATCCAGCCCATCTACCAGACTGGCCTGCACCATAGCTTCTACCACGTCATCAATGAAAACGAAGTCGCGGCTCTGCAAGCCGTCGCCGTGTATGACCAGAGAGCCGTGTCGAATGGCCTGCTGCAAAAACAGTGGCACCACCGGTGCATTGGACGGCGGGATAACCTGGCCGGGGCCATACGCATTAAAGATACGCAGAATGACGGTTTCGACCCCATTTAACTTACCCAGAGTTCTGACATAGTATTCTGCGGCCAGTTTGCTGACCGCATAAGGCGACTCAGGCTGAGGAATGGCAGTCTCATCGATCAGCGGCGAATTTTGTTCCCCGTAAACCGCACCGGAGGACGCCAGGACAACCCGCTTGACCTGTCCGGCGACTTTCATGGCCTCCATGAGCGCGACAGTGCCGCCCACGTTGACGTTATTGTACTCGCTGGGGAAGTTGATTGACTCCTGCACCGACACTTTGGCCGCCAGATGTAGCACACAATCAACATCTTGCAACAATGTCCACAATTTGGGGACATCCCTCACATCGCCGCGGTGAAAGACGATGCCAGGATGCAACCGCTCGGGGATGCCGGCGCTCAAATCATCCAGCACCCGGACGAAATGTCCCAGTGCCGCCAGCCGGTTACTCACCGCTGCGCCGATGAATCCCGCACCTCCCGTGACTAAAAATCGCTTCATAGACCTGCTGTCAGTTCTCCCTTGTCCCTAAGAATCTGTCAGGTTTCCCATGCTCTACAATTATATCATAAATCGCCGTGCGCGGCGAAGTGTTGTGCGGATGGGGGGTGTCCGTTACGCTTTGCACAAATTTCTATCGTGCAGTATAATGGATGTATGGGGCTAGGAGGTGAGAGGTGTCAGTCTCGTGGCTCATTTGACTCAGCACAGCAGTTAGGAGGAAAAGTATGGACAAGGCTAAAGGCATAAAGATCGGCGGCATCATGCAGAGCACTGACCTGAGCATGGTGGGAGTGATGTCTACGCCAGACCGTCCCGGTATTGCCAGCGCGATTATGGATAGCCTGGGGCAGCATGGTGTCAACGTGGAGTTCATCGTACAGTGCATCGATCTTAACAACCTGTCCAATATTGTGTTTTGTGTGAAAGAAGCTGTCGTTGACCAGGCTTTGTCCTTGCTCGAGGAGGTCCGTAAGGAAGTCGGCGCGCAACGGGTCGTTGTGACTCGCGACGTGGCAATCGTCTCCATTTTCGGCCCCGACTTCCGGCAGCGTCCTGGCATAGCCGGGGCGATGTTCAAGGCGTTGGCCGGGCAGAACATCAATATCTTGGCAATCAGCACGTCGATTTCCACCGTCTCATGTGTGATCGAGGCCGACCGCCTGGCCAAAGCGGTTCAGGCGATTCGAGATACCTTTGAGCTGCCTTGATGTCGTCTCATCTGGTAAGGTAAGAGACGTAATAGAAGACAATCGGGACGCTGAACAACAGGCTGTCGACGCGGTCCAACGCGCCACCATGGCCAGGGATGAGATGGCCGGAGTCTTTGGCCCCAACCTGCCGCTTGAACATGGATTCGGCGAGGTCGCCCAGCGGGGTGATGACCGATAACAGCGCGCCCAGGACCAGACCTTGGGCCAAAGGCAGCCCGAAAAACTGCCAGATAACCACAGTTGACAAGAGGCCGGTCAGCCAACCGGCGATGGTGCCTTCCCAGCTCTTCTTGGGACTCAGACGGGGGCAGCATTTATGCTGTCCCCATTTGATTCCAACCAGGTATGCGCCTGTATCGCCGACCCAAATCGGAACGCAGGCGAGAAGTATCCAGCCCAAGCCGTTGGGCATGTCGCGGAGTCGGAGAAACAGGTGGCCCATCCAGCCGAGATACAGGCCGCCAGCTACAGTGAGCGCCCAATCGCCGGCCGGTCTGTCGGCCAGTCTCTTCTCATAGGCTACCAGATGCCAGATGAGAGAGATGACCAACACGGCGGTTAGCAGCGGCTCCGCGACCTGCAGCTGGGGGAACCGGGCAGAGAGAAGCAAGCCCATCGCCAGCAGTATGCCCAAAGGAACGGCCGGGCGATAGCCGCCAACGATGGTCAACTGATAGAATTCGTATGTCGCCATCAGGATTATGGCGGCAATGGCGGCGAAAAACGGCCAGCCGCCCAGATACGCGAACAAGGCGGCCAGTGGAATCAAGATGGCTGCGCTCAAGACACGTTGACCGAGCATCCGATCATGCCTGTTCAGCGTTTGGCACAAGCCCGAAACGTCGCTCTCGTTTGCTGTAGGCCAGCAACGCCTTGTACAGCTCTTCTTTATCGAAGTCAGGCCAAAAGGTTGGGGTGGTATAATACTCGGCGTAAGCAGCCTGCCAGATCAAGAAATTGCTGAGCCGCCACTCTCCGCCCGTGCGGATAATCAGGTCGGGGTCTGGTTGACCAGCGGTATAGAGATACTGGCTGAATAGACTCTCAGTGATCATATCGGGGGCAACCTGGTCTTGCACAATCCGTTTGACCGCCTGGATGATTTCATCCCGCCCGCCGTAGTTGAACGCCACGTTCAGAATCAAGCGGTCGTTGTCCTTGGTCAGTTCGATAGCTTCACGAACCTTCTTTTGCAGCGATTCAGGAATGCCCTCCAGGCGACCGATGTGGCGGAGCTGCACGCCGTTGCGGTGCAATTCGTGCGTCTCCCGACCGATCACTTCGCCTAGAATTCGGATCAGGCCCATGACTTCAGCCTTGGGACGTCCCCAATTCTCGGTGGAGAAGGCATAGATGGTCAGAATCTTGACGCCAAATTCCACACAGCCTTGCAGTACACGCCGGATGTTCTCCGTGCCCGCCCGATGCCCGGCCAGGCGCGGCAAGCCGCGCGCCTGCGCCCAACGACCATTGCCGTCCATAATAATGGCGACGTGATGGGGTATTCTGCTCAAAGGCTCTCGCTGATCCGTTGTTGTGTTCATTCTTGTTGCCCAATCCGGTCCCTGGTTGGTCAGCTCATACCTCCATTATTTCTTTTTCTTTGGCCTTGCCGATTTCGTCCATTTGTTTCACGAACTCGTCGGTCATTTTCTGAAGTTCATCGCGCCCGATGAACATTTCGTCCTCGGAGATCAATTTTTCTTTTTCCATATCGCGCAAATCATCGATCCCTTCACGCCGGATGTTGCGCAAGGCGACCTTGCCCTCTTCCAACCTCTTGTTGACCAACCGGACCAGCTCCGCGCGCCGTTCTTCGGTCAGGCGGGGGATGCTGAGTCGGATGATATGCCCATCGTTCGAGGGAGTCAGGCCGAGGTCCGACTTCATGATCGCTTTTTCGATGCTGGAGATGATCGAAGCGTCCCAGGGTTTGATAGTCAGCAGCCGAGGCTCCGGCACAGAAATAGTGGCAAGTTGGTTGAGCGGGGTTGGCGCGCCATAATAATCCACCCGAATCCGTTCAACCAACGCGGGCGAAGCCCGTCCGGTACGCATGGTCATCAGGTCGCTTTGCAGCGCGTCGACCGCTTTTTCCATCCGCTCGCGGGTTTCTTTTAACAGATCTTTGATCATCAGCTTCACCTCCATGGACGTATGTTGCAGAAAGGTGCGTCAGTTTGAAATCATGGTGCCGATGGGATGTCCCATCACGACTTTTTCCAGGCTATCGGGCACCCAGAGATTCAGAACAATGATGGGCATCTGATTATCCATGCACAATGAAAGTGCGGTGCTGTCCAACACGCCCACACGCAAATTCAATGCTTCGATGTAGCTAATCCTCTCAAACCGCTCTGCTTCTGGATTGATCATTGGGTCTTCGTTATAGACTGCGTCTACTTTCGTGGCTTTGATGATTACATCTGCGTTGATTTCCATCGCTCTGAGCGCCGCGGCTGTATCTGTGGTGAAGTACGGGTTGCCAGTGCCAGCGCCGAAGATGACCACACGTCCTTTTTCCATGTGCCGGATAGCGCGCAAGCGGATGTATGGTTCGGCAACGGCGCGCATTTCAATGGCGGTTTGCACGCGAGTGGTCACGCCTACCCGTTCCAGAGCGTCTTGGAGGGCGAGGCTGTTCATCACCGTCGCCAACATGCCCATGTGGTCGGCTGTGGCGCGCTCCATGCCATGGGCGATCCCATCACGGCCTCGCCAGATGTTTCCTGCCCCTAATACGATAGCCATCTCGATATCCATGTCGTGGACACGCTTGATCTTGAGAGCCAGTTCTTCTGCCCGGTCGGGATCAATGCCAAACCCCTGGGGGCCGGATAGAGATTCTCCACCCAACTTGATCAAAATCCGTTTGTATTTGACCTCTGGCATGACAAATACCTCCTGCCTGGTCCGCCTTGCTCTTTATAAGCGGACAGCTCTCATTTGCTGCGCGATGACTCACCTGGGCCGATGTTGCTGCCAAATGTCGCCAAAAGAGAGCCCGCCCAGGCTCTCTTTCAGCAACATCCGTATATCGCTCAGACTATCGCTGGGGCCTCTGTGACAGAGCAAATACGCTGCCTGGAACCAGATCGTGAAACTACGCATGGTCTGACTCTGTTCATTCACCGCCCAGTTCGAAGCGGGCGAATCGTCTGACGACGATATTCTCGCCCAGCTTCGCGATCATCTCCAGCAAGAGTTTCTCGACCGTTTTCTGGTCATCCTTGATGTACGGCTGCTTGAGCAGACACATCTCCTCATAGAATTTGTTAAGTTTGCCTTCGACGATCTTTTCGACAACCTGAGGCGGTTTACCCTCACCGGCCAACTGCGCCCGATAAATGGACTTCTCCCGCTCCTTAACCTCATCTGGTACGTCGTCCGGGGAGACATATTGAGGGCGAGCGGCCACCACTTGCATAGCCAGATTATGGGCCAGTTCCTTGAATTCGCTCGTGCGGGCCACAAAGTCCGATTCGCAGTTCAATTCAACCAACGCTGCGACGCGACTACCGGTATGCACATAGGCCTCGATGAGCCCCTCTTTGGCTGCGCGGCCGGTTTTTGTGGCCGCTTTGGCCAAACCCTTTTCACGCAGGTATTCCACTGCTTTATCAAAATCGCCGTTGGCATGTTCCAAGGCCTTCCGGCAATCCAAGACGCCGGAGCCTGTGGCCTGGCGAAGTTCCTTGACCATTTCTGCTGATATTTCCACTTGAAATAAACCTCCTGAACTATTCTTGTAAGAACAAAGCGTCTCTAAACGTGAATCCATCGTGGCGAAAAGGAAGGGGGAGTGGTATCGCTTGCCTGTAATCCCCCTTCTCAACAGATTCTGTCTGATCCCTTTGAATGACTCCCTGGACGAATCGTGTCTCCAGGCCTTACTCTTCGTACTCGTCTTCGTACTCGTCTTCTGTTTCTTCGTACTCCTCGTCGAAGTCTTCGCCATACTCATCTTCCCCGAGCCGCAGTTTAGCCAGAGTGGAAGGGCCCAGGTATTGTTCATCTTCTCGTAGCCTGTCTTGTTCCTCTTCTATCTCTTGGTCTGCCATGGTGGCGGCTCGAATGTTCTTTCCCTCGATGACTGCATCTGCTATTTTGCCGGTAATCAATTTGATGGCGCGAATTGCGTCATCGTTGGCCGGAATGACGTAGTCGACCGGGTCCGGATCACAGTTCGTATCTACCAGAGCAATGACCGGAATCTCCAGGATGTTGGCTTCTTTGATCGCCAACGCTTCTCGGCGGACGTCGGTGACAAACAGAATGTCAGGCAACCGACGCATGTCGCGCATTCCACCGAATCGTCTGTTCAGCTTGGCGATGAGGTTCTGCGCGTCCAGAGCCTCTTTCTTGGTGAACTTGGCAAACTCGCCTCGTTCCCGTTGCGCCTCCATCTCCTTCATCTTCTCGATGCGCTTGAGCATCGTCCGGAAATTAGTGAGAGTGCCGCCCAGCCACCGTTGATTAACGTAAGGCATTTCGCATCGTTCTGCCTCGGTCTGGATTGTCTCTTGCGCCTGTTTCTTTGTGCCGGTAAACAGAACGCTTCCCCCTTGACTGACCGTGTCGCGAACCAGGTTATAGGCTCTTTCGATGCTGGCCATGGTTTGCTGCAGGTCAATGATGTGAATGCCGTTGCGTTCCGTGAAGATGTAGGGCTTCATCTTCGGGTTCCACCGGCGGGTCCGATGCCCGAAGTGGACCCCAGCTTCCAATAATGCCTTCATTTGAACAACAGCCACGTTTCTTTCCTTCCTTCCCTCGTTAGATTCGTCCGCCCATCGCATCCTGAATAAGGACTTCCGGCCATCGGGCACCGGAGCACGACTTATCCAGTTGAAGGGCGTGCTTAATTTGAACTAATGGCTCAAGGGGTTAGTATATCATAGCATTGCATAATAGGCAAATGCCGCAGACACAATTGCACGTTCAACAGGCCCAATGCCTGTGTTCCTGGCATTGGGCCTGTTGCAGAGTGGGAGTTTGACGGTGCGGTCCTTGTAGACGCTTTCGTGCCGGTTTCCGGTCAATCCTCCAGAGCTGGAGGCCGCCACATGTAGCTCTTCTCGAACAAGTCCTCGTAGATTTCCCAAGAGCCGTTGTTGTAGAAGACGTAAATCCACTTGAAGATGTTCTCCGGCCTCTGCTCGTTATAGTCGTTGTAATCGCGCACTATACGGACCATGAAGCCTCTTTCCATCTTCTGATATTCGCCGACAAAGCTGCGCGGTTCCTCAGTGGCCCAGCCCAACTTGCTGCCCGGCCCGCCCAGACCCCACCACACCTTGCCGAAATTGCCGGTAGGCTCGTATTTGTCGGCCGGCACAGGGAAGTCGCGTTTGACCACATCACCTGCTCTATAGGTATCCTGGAAGCTCTCCCATTGCCCACCTTCGTAGATGACGTAAATCCGATTCGTGCCTTTCCAGGTGAGCATGAAACCGCCCTCGAAGTACTGCTCGGTCATTTCCAGGGTCACCTGATCTTGGACAGCCATGCCAAGCCCACTTGCCACGCGGGGATTGTCTTCCCACACCTTGCCGAACTGAAAACCAGGGCCGTTGCGGGCCGGGCCAATTTCCTTGTACCGTTCCTCGCCGATCAGCCCCAGTTGCACCCGGTAGGGTTCGGGGTTCTCCGGATGCCATTCGAAGCGCGCTTTTTCGAACCATTGCACGATGATCCCGTTCTCAATACGCGCCTCGCTCAGTGGGAAGCCAAACATGGTCTCACCGCCGTGCTGATCGAAGAAGGTCAGAAATGCGTTCGAGACAATATGGCCGGTTTGTGGAAAATACCTTTGATTAGGGTCCCACGGAGTGGCTAGGTTGGCTACCGGCGCCTCGGGCGGCCCATGGATCTCTCTCCCCAATTTTCCCAGTACCACCTGGAAGCCAGGGGACAGTTCTTGTCGCCATTCAAAACGAGCGCGTTGGAAGTACTGCACGGGCACGCCGTTCTCTTCGTATACGCCGCTGATAGGCTCTCCGAACATCTCTGGTCCGCCACTCTTCTGATAGAACTCCAAGAATGCAGCCCTGACCCATTGTCCTGTCTTGGGGAAGAACTTGGATGGGACGTCCTTGGGCAGGGTGAAAGCCTGGAACGGATACTTGGTCAACCATTCTGCGCCGACGTTGCCCAGGCGGACTGACAACGGCGTGGAACGGTCCTGTTCCATTCTGGCCCGCTCAAAATATTGAACGGCCATCTTGTCGGTGAGAATGACCTCGGTGATCGGATTGCCGAAAAGAACTGCTCCGCCAGCAGAGTCATAGAAAGATAAGAAGGGACCAGAAACAATGTGACCAGTCGCGGGGAAATAGCGAGCATCTCTCGCTCCTGGCGGCACCGTGTTGGGCACAGAGGGATCAACCGAACCGTGAAGCAAGTAACCCAGTGGCCCTAACTGAATCTGGAAGGGTGGCGGGGCGTCGGCGTGCCACTCGAAGCGGGCTTTTTCGAAGTATTGGACAGTCCGGCCATCTTCGATGAATTCATCGGTGATAGGATAGCCGAAGATGGGCAAACCGCCGTGGGCCTCGAAAAACTCCAGAAACCCGCCCCGCACAGAATGGCCTGTTTCTGGGAAATACCGACCGACAGCAACTCCTACTTGTGCATAAGTTGGTACGGTGGTCAATACCAACAAGAGGCACAAACTCACAAAGCCTATAAGTCGCGTCTTTGTCTTACCCATTTTTCCTCCTTGCCTTGGGGAGGGCAACGCCTCACCGGAAGATCATGTACCACGCTTCATCACCAAAAGTACATTTACTTGAATTGTACATACAATCCGCGAGAAAAGCAAATTCAATGTTATTTTCTTTTTCCATTGGAAAACTTCAGTACCTGTGACCTCATAATCAAGAATTCTCGGCCCTGTGTCATCACACCTCGGTGACATAAATTTTTGCTTTGGAATGCGAAGTAAGCTATAATCGCTGCTACTATCTGGAAACGGTGCAAGATAACCCGCGTGATAATGAATTCTGACGCGCTTGAGGCGCAAATAGCAGTTGTAAAAGTGAGCAAGTATGCCAGCAGTGAGAGCGGCGATACCTTCGAGATGGTGGAACGACCGCTTGGCGGCGTTTCGCTGGTGTTGGCCGATGGCCAAAGGTCTGGCCGGGGGGCGAAGCAAATCAGCAATCTGGTGGCCCGCAAGGCCATATCGCTTTTGGCAGATGGTGTGCGCGATGGCGCAGCGGCTCGCGCCGCGCACGACTACCTGTACATGCACCGCGGCGGCAAGGTTCAGGCGACTCTCAATATTGTTTCGGTTGACCTGGTTAGCAAGACCCTGGTCTTGTCTCGGAACAGCCATTGTCCGGTAGTCATGGTGCAAGACGGTGTTCCTATCGTCATTGACGAACCGAGTTCGCCGATTGGCCTCTACCAGTACACGAAGCCACATATTATTGAGGTGCCCATCGTGCCGTCACTCTGCGTGGTGGTCTTCACGGATGGCTTTATGTCCGCCGGTCAACGGCATGGGCAGCAACTTGATGTTGTCACCTGCATTATGGCGAATTATCAGGCAAAACCATCTCCCACTGCTGAATCTCTGGCCCAGAGCTTGTTGGACGAGGCCTTAGCCCTGGACAGGCACAGGCCGGCGGATGACATTAGCCTGTTGGTGGTGAACATTGTTGCCGCCTCACGACTGCCAGATAGAGAGCTTGTCAGGCGCATGCATGTCAATTTCCCAATACCGGAGAGGTGGCCTTCTGAGCTCGCCCACGGCGCGCGGGCGCGCCGCTCATAGGGGAAGAAACACCGCCTGCTCCCGTCATGCTGAGCCGAAGGCGAAGCATCTCGCGCTGGCAGGCGTTGAGATTCTTCGGCGCTATCGCGCCTCAGAATGACGGAACAGGGTAGTTTCTTATGTAGGTTTCGCTCCAGTGGATTTGGAGGCAGTTACTGGTGGATACCAGACAAAACACGGGAACAGAAGTTCAGGAGGCCTGCGAAGATCCGGCTGCTCTGGCCGGGACAGCCGTTAGCAAGCATGTAATGGCCCTGTCGCGGCCCCAGATGGTGACTTTGATAGTGAACGTCGGCTTGTTTCTCAGCCTTGTCCTTTCGGTTGTCGCCCTGTTGCCTTTTCGTTGGCCGCTTGTGGATCAAGTGCACCTGCGTCTGTTTTCCAGCATCGCCGTGGTCGTATTTCTGGACATGTCTTTTTGGCTGGCCGGTTGGCCCGGAAGCGCGTTAGGCATCACCCTTTTGGGCCTGGCATTGGTATTTACGGCTGCCGTGGGACAGCAATTGGGTTTGGTGGGTGCGGTTTTGAGTTTCTTGGCAGGTTTTGCCGGCCTTCTGCTCATGTCGTCCGACCTGCCTTTCTTGAAAGACGGGGAATGGGTGAGCCGCGGCAATCTGATCATCTGTATCGGTCTGCTCGCTAACCTGATTGTAGCGGTGCTGAGTTTCTTGCTTTGGTTGACGTTTGGAACGGCGTAAGCCTGGTTCCAAGGTATGGTGTGTGGGAGGGAATAGTGGCCCGGTCGGAGGGTGAAAGCTTGCCTTTGTCTGTTCGCCTGATCATCATTTTCGGTATAATCTGGTCGGTCATAGCTTTCGTTTTCTTACCCTTCACTATGATCGCGGCATTTGGACGCGAGTGGAGTCCGCTGCTCCATCTCTGTTGGCTGTTGCTGCCCATCATCGTGCTCTTGACTTCACTCAAATACTGGTACACGCAGAAACGAGCCGGCGCTGTGGCCGACGCGATTGTCGCCTGTGGCATCTCCTTCGTCTGGCTGCTGGTGGTCGCCATCCAATTCATCGGCGGCGAGCTAGGGCTTGGGCTATTGCCTTACGTGGTGGTAGTGGCTTTTCTCATATTCACGGCCCTGAGTTTTTGGTCCTTTGTCCATTCACTGCCTGAAAGGGACCGCTGGGCTGGCTCAGCCATGTCCGGCTGGGGATACTGGAGCTTGTTTGTCAGCACCGTCATTTTTCTGATAATCACATCTGGCCTCATTTTCTATTTTCAGGTCTTCGCGGCCTAGCGGAGGACACAGGCATGTGGCCGATTATAGGTCATGACTGGGTAGTGGATATGTGGCAAAACAGCATAAGGGAGGGTCGGGTGAGACACGCTTACTTGTTGAATGGCCCTGCCCACATCGGCAAGCGGACGCTTGCCCTGACCTTTGCACAGGCCCTCAATTGCCTGTCGGATGCCAGGCCGTGCGGAGAGTGTCGGAGCTGCCAAAAGGTCGCTCGTGGAACGCACCCCGATGTGAGAGTCATCGAGGGACAGGGTGGTTCGATCAAGATTGACCAGATTCGGGAATTGCAGAA
>Ga0129299_1000806_pt1 | contig 20639 bp, 15 predicted proteins | sample ConPoolayeCmetaG_FD_94477 | JGI IMG/M metagenome (GOLD analysis project Ga0129299, IMG submission 94477) | Hot spring microbial mat communities from California, USA to study Microbial Dark Matter (Phase II) - Cone Pool mat layer C metaG ...
ATGTCGGGATTGTCCCGGTAGGCGGCCAGATTCCGCTCGTAGTCGGCCGCCGCCGCGGCCGCCGTTGTCCGCGCCAGGGCGGCCGCGGCATCGCCGGAGGCCGTTGGCGCGACCGCGAATTGTGCGGTGGCCGGCGCCCAGATCAGCAGGCAGGCGAGAATACTCACGCACGCCCTGGCAATGTGGCGGCGCTGTGGCACGAAAGCCGGCAACTGCGGGCACATCGACATCGTGGCATTATAGCAACAACAGTCCGCGCATGGCTCGCGCGCGGCGGATCCGCGGGAGGGGACGCCCGTGCTACGCGTGCTACGTGTGGGGGCGCAACGCCGTTGGGCACGGGCGAAGACGTCCGTGCTACGCGTGCTACGAGGTGCCGGCGCATGGTTGGGCACGGGCGAGGACGCCCGTGCTACGGATTGGGAGCGCCACGCCGTTGGGCGCGGGCGAGAACGCCCGTGCTGCGTTGTGCGCCCGCGCCATCCCAGAGCGCCTGCCTCGTAGACTGTCACGCGCCGCGGCCGTTCAGCGGACATGCCCTGTTGTTGACCGCAGGGGCCACCCCGGTAAGCTGCGCCGCTTCGCGGAGAAGAAGCATGAAAGACCGACCACTTCGCACCACCGTCATCGGCAGCTACCCCTTCCCCGGCTGGCTTGAATTCGCCGCGCAGCACCTGGAGCGGTTTGGGCCGGATGATCTGGCCGAGCTTCAGCGGGACGCCGTGATCGCGGTCGTCCACGATCAGCTCGCCGCGGGGCTGGACGTCATCACCGATGGCGAGCAGACCCGGCTGGACTTCAATCTCTCGTTCTACGGGCACCTGGAAGGCATCGAGCTGGAGAGCGCCCCGCGCCGGCGGCTGGGTCCGCCGGGGCACGACCAGCGCGGCCGGCATCTGGTGATTTCAGAGCTTTCCGCGCCTCGGGGTCTGGGGACGGTCAAGGAGTTCGAGCGGTTGAGGCAGGTGGCCGGAATCCTGACGCCGGCGGGCGCTGCATCACCCGCGCTCAAGGCGTCGGTGCCCGGGCCGTACACGCTTTCGGGGCGGCTGGTCGGCGGGAAGGTGTACAAGGATCGCTACGAGATCACCGAAGCGCTGCTGCCGATTGTGCGCGGCGAGCTGGAGGCCCTGGTGGCGGCCGGCTGCGGCGAGATCACCGTCGACGAGCCGTCGATGAGCTGCTACGCCCACCGCGAGGACCCGGCCCGTTTCGTCGACATCTTCAACCGCACCGTCGCCACCGTCGCCGGAAGGTGCCGGCTCTCCACCCACCTGTGTTTCGGCAACTACAAGGGCCGGGCCGTCGGCCCGCGCCGTTATGCGCCGATGTTCCCGGCTTTTCTCGAGCTGCACGTCGATGAAATCCACGTCGAAATGGCCAGCCGCGAGTTCGCCGAGATCGCGATCATCGAGACGATCGCGGCCAGGATGGATGTGGCCGTCGGCATCATCGACGTGAAGAGCTACTACATCGAAACCCCCGACGATGTGGCCGATCGCGTGCGCTTGTGTCTGCGGCACGCCCCGCCCCAGCGGCTGAGCCTGGCGCCGGATTGCGGCCTGAGCCAGACCGCGCGCTGGGCGGCGCGGCAGAAGCTGCTGAACATGGTCCAGGGCGTGGCTCGGGTGCGTCAGGAGATCGGGGCGTAGCCTCCGCGCACCTGCGCCTGGTACACGAAGGCCTCCAGCCGCGTCAGAAGGGTGGGGTCCTGCTGGCCGTCGTAGCTGATGGAGAGGATGGGCAGGCCGTCCAGCCGCGACTGCACCTGCCGCGCCACAGCGCTGACGATGGTGGAGGGCATGCATGAGAAGGGCATGACGTTGATGATCCCCTGTACACCCTGGCGGCACAGCTCGACCATCTTGCCGATCGAGAGAATGGCCTCGCCCTCGAAGGAGCGGTCCAGATAGGGCTCAGCCAGCTCCAGCAGTTCCTCGGTGGTAGGCTCATGGTGGCCGGCGAGCACCGCCGCCATGGCGGCCTCCATGTGGCGATAGACCTTGCGCTGGATGCGGTCCTGCACGTAGTTGCCGATCCAGCTTCGCAGGTCGCGATGGCTTGCCGCCTGCGCCATCCGCGTCCAGTTGTTGTAGTGGATCCACTCGGCGATGCCGGGCATGACGACCTCGGCGCCCAGCCCTTCGAGCTGGCGTACCAGGTCGTTGTTGGCGAAACGGTGGTGGCGCACATAGATTTCGCCGACGATGCCGATGCGCGGGCGCGAAGGACCGCCACGCAACGCCGCCAGCCGCGCCGCCGCCAGCTCCAGCGCCTCGGCGATGCGATAGTCATCCGCCCGCCGCTCCAGCATGGCGCACACCTCTTCCAGGGCGGCCTGATAAACGCGGTCGGCCGTGCCCGGCTCATTTTCATAGGGCCTCACGGCCAGCAGCGCCCGCGAGAGCACGTCGACGGCGCAGATGCCGGTCCACGCCAGGCGGGTGACGTTCGGATCGATCCGCTTCATCTGTCGGTAGAAGTCGCGGTCGTGCGCGGGCGAAATGATGGGCACATCGCCCAGCCCCAGGTCGGCCAGGATCAGCTTGTGCATGGCGTTGTACTGGCCGAAGCGGCACGGCCCCGAACCGCCGGGCATGAAGAACGCCGACGACGCCGGATCGAAATCGGCCCGCTGCGTCAGCCGCACCATGTCGCCGGCCGTGATGATGCACGGCAGACACTCCTTGCCGCTGCAGTGCCGTCGCCCGATCTCGATACTCGTCTCGTCGGCGATGGGGATGACCTGCGCCGGCTGCCCGCAGCCGCGGAATGCCGCCGCCAGCGCGTAGGCCTGATCGCCCATCCAGGGGATGTAAAGCGTGCGGGCCTGCCCGTTGCCATTGGCAAGCGGATAGAGGGGCACGCGCCGGCCGACGGGCCTCTGCGCGGCGTGGCGAAGGCTCTCCAGAAAAGCCTCCAGGCGCGTGACCACGCCGGCATCGGCCGAGTGCTCGTCGATTTCCACCACCAGCGACGGTTTGGGCGCCATGATGCGCTTGAAGTAACTGATCAGGAACGAATCGGGACCGCAGCCGAAGTTGGACAGGTAGACTGCGCTCAGCCGCGGATCGTCGCGGATGATTTGCGCTGCGCGGAGGATGCGCTGGCCGTATTTCCAGTACATCTGCGCCAGCACGCGGTCGTCGGTCTCGCCGGTGGGGCGCAGGTCGAGAAAGTCCATCGGTATCGGCAGCACCCCCAGCCTGCGAAGCTTGCCGCCCACATCGAGGCTCACGCTGCTGTCGCAGCCGTTGTACGGCCGGCTGACGATCACCACGGCGCGTTGATCGGGCTCCAGAGCGGCGAGGACTTCGCGTCCGCGTCGGCGGCAGGCCTCCTCGAAGTCGAGCTGTGCCTGCCAGGCGCGGTCCACCGCGCGGCGCAGGCGTGCGACGCTGACCTCCAGCGAGCCGCACACGCCCGCCAGCGACTTGCGGATGGAGCGCGGCCCCTCCTGAAATCGCACCGCCGGCTTGAGGACTTTGACGGTTTGCCCCGGTTTCTCGATGGCCGCGACGATCTGATTGGGAATGGACGTCACGTACGGACAGAGCTGGTTGAAGTCGCCGCCGCCCTCCTCCCGCGGCATCGACACCACGCTGGGAAGCCAGACGTAGTCCACGCCGCGCTCGATCAGTTCCAGCACGTGTCCGTGGGCCACCTTCACCGGGAAGCAGGGGGTGGAGACGACCGCTTCGATGCCGCGGCGGATGATCGCCGCCGTCGACGCCGGCGAGACCACCACGTTCACGTCCAGCTCCGACAGCAGCGTGCCCCAGAACGGCAGAAGCTGATAGTTGGACAGCGCCAAAGGAATCCCCACCGTCGGCCGGCCCTCCCTGCGTCTGGCGGTGATGTTCGCGTGCTCCAGCAGGAGCCGCTGGCGCTCGGCGAAGAGGTTGGGCAGCCTGGACTGCGTCGGCGTTTGCTTCTTCACGTTGTAACGGTCGCAGCGCGAGCCGTAGTAGAGCGTGGGTCGGCCCGGAAAGCTCACCTCGCTGATCTCGCAGTTGTTGCTGCATCCATCGCACTCGAAGGTGCGCACGTCATAGCCCCGCCGCACCGCGTCGAAGCCGCGAAACTCGCTGGTGGTTCGCCCGGCCTGTTCCTGATGGCGGCGGGCGAGCAGGGCCGCCCCGATGGCGCCGGTCACCTCGTGGTGCGGCGGGACGGTGATGCTCCGCCCGCTCACGCGCTCGAACGCCGCCACCACAGCCCGGTTGAACGCCGTACCGCCCTGGAAGAAGATGCGCTGGCCGATGCGCCGGTGGCCGACGACACGGTTGATGTAGTTGCTGACGATGGAGTAGGCCAGCCCCGCCACCAAATCCTCCCGCGCCGCCCCGCGCTGCTGGTGGCTCAGCAGGTCCGACTCCATGAAGACGGTGCAGCGCTCGCCCAGTCGGACGGGCGCGCGGCTGGCCATGGCCAGCTCGCCGAACTGCTCCCGGATACTGATCCCCAGCCGCTCGGCCTGCTCCTCCAGAAAGCTGCCCGTGCCGGCGGCGCAGGCGTGGTTCATCTCAAAATCAACCACCACGCCGTGGTCCAGGCTGATGTACTTGCTGTCCTGCCCGCCGATTTCAAAGATCGTGTCCACCTCAGGGTCGATGGCGGCGGCCGCCGTAGCCTGGGCGGTGATCTCGTTGATCACCAGGTCGGCGCCGATCAGATCGCCCGTGAGATACCTCCCCGAACCCGTCGTCGCCGCACCGCGAATCCTCACCAGCCCACCCACCTGCCGCGCGATCGCATCCAGCGCCTGGCCGACGGCCTCGATCGGCCGGCCCGCCGTCATCAGGTATACCTTGGCGATCACCTGCCCGTCGGCGTCGATGACGGCCACCTTGGTGCTGATGGAGCCTACGTCCAGACCGAGCCACGCGTCGATCGGGCCGGCGGCGGCGCGCGCCTCAAGTTCGCCCCGGCCGGGCAGCCCGGGCATCGTCCCATCGCGGCCGTTGCCCGGCGCAAGCAGCGGCGGAAGGAGGCCTCCGCCCACGGCCGGCTCGTTGAAGCGGGCCCGCAGGGCCGCCGGGTTCAGGCGCACGAGCGGCGATGCATCGCCCGCTGTGCGCCGCGCAATCAGCGCTGCGCCCAGCGCTGCGGTACACGCATGACACGCCGGCACGATCAGTTCTCCGTCGGACAGCTCGAAGGCGGTTCGCACCGCGTGCACCACGCCGGCGTTGGCCGCCACACCCCCGCAGAAGGCGATCGGCCGCGGCAGCTCGCGCCCGCGGCCCAGATTGCTCTTGAGATTGCGCGCCAGACCCAGGCACAGCCCGGCCACGATGTCGTGCACCGGCGTGCCGCGCTGCTGGAGATGGATCATGTCGCTCTTGGCGAACACGCTGCACCGTCCCGCCACGCGCGGCGGATTCCGGCTGCACAGCGCCAGGCGGCCGAACTCCTCCTCGATGGCGATGCCCAGCCGCGATGCCTGCTGGTCCAGGAAGCTGCCGGTGCCGGCCGCACAGTTGGTGTTCATGGCGAAGTCGAGGACTTGTGCCGTTTCGCCGCCGCCTTCGGGCAGAAGGATCAGCTTGCTGTCCTGCCCGCCCATTTCGATGATCGTTCGCACCTCGGGGTGAAGATGTCGTACCCCCGCCGCCTGGCAGATCACCTCATTGACGAACGGCACGCCCAGCAGTTGACAGATCAGCCGCCCTGACAAGCCCGTGCCGGCAATCACCTGGAACCAGTCGCCATATTCCCTAACGATGGCCTCCAGCACCTCCGCCATTACCTCCACCGGCCGCCCCTGCATGCGCCGATACACCTGGGCCACCAGCCGACCGGCCTCATCCACGACGACCGCCTTGACCGCAACCGACCCGGCATCGAGACCGAGCGCAAGCCGCTGTTTCCCGTTCCCTGACATAGGACCTTCCGCTGCTTCCTCGACCGCGCTGCCATCCGAACGGTTCTACCTTCGCTGCTCTATTATCTCCGCCAGCGGCGAGTCTTCAATGCGCAGCGGCAGGTCCACGCGCCCGCGGCGCCGGCTCGATTCATACGTGGCGAAGATCAGTTCCGTCGCCTGAAGAGCCTTGCGCGCCGAGAGTTCCGGCTCGCGACCGGTCTTCAGCGAAGTGATGGCGTCGAGGATGGCCCTGTTGATCATTTCGCCGCCGTGGATGCCCTCGGAGACCTTCACGTCCTCCCACTGGCTCTGTCCCCGCCCCCACATGCGCAACACGATGCGGTCGGGCGTGCCGATCTCGATCACGCCGTCGGTGCCGATGAGCCGGTTCTCCGCGCCGATGGAGGCTTCGTAGCCCGTCACGACCGTGCCGCGCACGCCGTTGCGGAACTTGAAGTGCGACAGCCCCTGGCCCTCGACGGGGGCGCCGAAGACCTTGCGGTTGCCGCGCACCTCGATCTGTCCGATGACCCAGTCCACCGGCGTTTCGTCGTTGTAGAAGAAGAGCATGTCGAACCAGTGCGTGCCCCAGTCGAACAGGTTGTCGCAGGCCGCCTCCAGCCGCGCCAGCCGCCCGATCGCCCCGGCCGCCAGCAGTTCCTTGGCCTTGCGGAACGGCTCGCCGAAGCGCCGCTGATGGTTGAAGGTGAGCTGCACGCCGCGCTCCCGAGCCGCCCGGGCCATGCGCAGGGCCTCGCCGTACGTCGGGGCCATCGGCTTCTCGCAGTGAATGGCGCGCACGCCCGCCTCCACCGCCGCCAGCACCATCTCGGCGTGCAGGTGCGGCCAGGTGCAGATGCTCACCATGTCGGGCTTTTCCTGGGCGAGCATGGCGCGGTAGTCCTCATAGACCCTGCCCGCGCCGTGTTCCTCCTGGAACTGGCGGGCGCGCTCGACCACGATGTCGCACACGGCCACCAGTTCCGCCTCGCCCGATGCCTTGTAGGCTTTGGCGTGCTGATGGGCCATCCCGAAGCCCGTGGCCCCCGGCGTGCCGTGCGGTCGGCCGGTTCCGATGATCGCTACTCGCAGGCTCGACATGCTCACTCTCCTTCCGGCGCCGCTAGGGCGCCTCACGCCCGATGCAGTACAGATGGCGCTGACCGCGCAGGTAGATCCGCCCGTCGGCGAACGCGGGCGTGGCGCCGGTGGGCTTCTCGCCCAGTTCGTTGCGGGCCAGTTCCCTGAACTGCGCTTCGGCTGCAACAATGTACATGCGCCCCTGGTTGTCGATGAAATACACCCGCCGCCCGGCGATGCTCGGCGATGACTCAAACGACCGCTCCCCATCCCCAAAATCGTGGTTCCACAGCCGTCGGCCGCTGCGGGCCTCGTGACAGCTCAGAACTCCGCTGGACGAGAGAATGAACACCAGCCGCCCATCGCTTACAGGGCTGCACACCGTGGGCAGGTCTTCATCGGCCGTCCATGCCACATGGCTGGCGCTGACATCGCCGCTTCCGTCGGGACGGATCGCCGACAGCAATGCCCCCTCGGCCGCCGTGAAGACCATCCCCCCCGCAGCCGTCGGCGCCGGCACCGCGTAGTAGCAGCCTTCCAGGGCCGTCGCGCGCCAGATCTCCCGGCCGCTGGCCGCATCGTACGAGATCACCAGCGGGTTGCCGCAGGTCACCACCTGCTGGCGTCCCGCCACCTCCAGCGGCAGCGGCGTGGCCCACCCCGCGCCCACCGGCCGCGGCGTCTGCCACAAGGTCCGGCCGCTGCCCGGATCCAGCGCCAGCAGCCGCGAGAGCCGCTGGTCGGCCTGGCCCTGGTCGAGCTGGATGATCAGCCGATCCTGGGCCAGCACCGGTGATGAGGCATGCCCGTACTCGTTGTGCGGCCGGCCGAGATTGCCCGCCCAGAGGCGCTGACCCTCGTGGCTGAAGCAGGCGATGTCGCCGTTGGCGAAGAGGGCGTAGAGCCGCTGTCCATCTGCGACCGGGGTGGGGGCGGCATGAGTTGCATCGTCCCAGACCTTGGCCGATCCCCCCGCCCCTTCGCCGACGCGCACGTCGCGGCTCCAGAGCAACTCGCCGGTCGCGGCGGAGTAGCAGTAGACCTCGCGGCGCTCGGCGTTGGCGCCCGTCAGAAACACGCGCCCGCCCCACACCACCGGCGAGCTGTGCCCGCTCAAGGCGATCGGCGCTTTCCACAGCACCCCTTCTCCGCTGGCGCCGTCCCACGACGTCGGTGCATCGTCATCGCCGTATATCCCCCGGCCGTTGCCACGAAAGCCCGGCCATCGCGAACGCGGCGGCGCCAGACGCTGCACATCGTCGGCGGCGGCCTCGACGACAGGCGCTGTGGCCGTCCCGCCTTCCGCCGCGACCACCTCCGCCAGGCGCTTTTCCTCCCCACTCAGCATCGTCCCGCCCACGCGCAGGCATGTCAGATCGCCACGGATGTTCTTCACGTACAACTTCCCCTCAGCCAGCGCCGGCATGGTCCAGCACAGCCCGGGCACGGCCCTGATCCGCCCATGCTCGCGCCAGCCCTCGGGCGATGCATCGGCCAGGATCACCTCGCCCTCCAGCGTCTGCACGATGAGCTTGTCGCCGGCCACGATGGGGCTGGGCCAGGGGATGGGCCGCTGCACCCACTTGACCTGGCCGGTCGCGAAGTCGATGCACTTGAGGTTCATCCTCCGCCCGTTTTCGCCGCCTATTGACAGGTCATCGCGATCGGGCGCGTACAGATACCCCTTGTGCAGCACCGCCGTCGAGCACAGCCCCTGCACCTCCTCGTTGGCCCAGACGATCCGGGCGCGCTGGGGCTCGGCCCGCAGCACCACGCACTCGCCCCCGCCATAGTTGCGGCCATGGAAGGGAGCCAGAAACACCAGATCTCCGCTCACGACCGGCGAGATCACGCTCATTTCCCCGTAGGGCACGCTCCAGAGCTGTCGGCCGCTCTCCAGATCGACGCACCGTCCTGTTCCGTAGATGACGCAATCCTTCCCGGCGATGCGCACGATGGCCGGCCCCGCGCCGTTCCACCCGCCGCCGCCAGGAGCGCGCCAGACCTGCCGCCCGGTTCGCTTCTCGAGGGCCACGCAGGAGCCGTTCAGATCGACCACCAGCAGCTCGCCATGCAGCAGGGGCGGGTTGCAGATGCCGTACTGGCCGATGTTCACGCCCATCTCGCCGGGTGTGCGGACCCATCGCGGCGTGCCGTCAGTGGCGTCGAGGCATCGCAGGTGGCCCTCCAGACTTAAGACATATACCGATTCTCCGTCCGTCGCCGGCGTCGCGCGCGGCCCCGGCAGCCGCACATCACTCGTGTGGTCGCTGCGCGCGGCGTAGCTGTGCTTCCAGAGGACCCGGCCGCTCTCGGCGTCGAAGCACCAGACCGTGTCCTCGCCCGAGCGATGTCCCACCGCGTAGGCCCGTCCTCCGGCCGCGATCGGCGATGACACGCCCGACCCCACATTCGCCTGCCACAGCACCACGGGCGGCCAGATGCTCACCGTCTCCGGCGAGACGGCGTCGCGGTTGGCGCCGCGCCACTGGGGCCAGTCGGTCGCCGGCGGTTGCGCTGCGGCGGCCGTCACCAGGCTCAGAAGCACGACCACGCTCAGGGGCACGCGGGTCACTGTCGCACCTCCGTTTCCACCAGGTGGCGCAGGTCGTCCGGCAGGCGCCTGGCCACCTCACGCCACACCCGCGCATCGCTCTGGTTCTGCACGTCCGGCCGAAACCCGAAGCGCAGGTAGAGCCGGATGGCGGGGATTCGCGGCGACTCGGTGGTCAGATAAGCCCGCTGGTGCCCCAGTTGGCGCAGACGATGGCACACCGCCGACACCAGCGCCCTTCCCAACCCGCGCCCCTGATACTCCGGCACGATGTCAACCCAGTGAACGCGCCCCCACGAGCCCCCGCGGTAGTCGTCGTTGAACCACGCCGTGGCCGTGCCGATCGCCTCGCCGCCGGCATCGCACAGGTAGCACTGCCGCTGCGCCAGCAAGGCCCTGTCCTGCCCGAATTCGCGCCGGAAAAGCGACTCGTCGATTCTGTTGTAGATGTCGGCACGGCTGGTGATGCGCACCCACCGTTGCTCATCGCCCGCCTCATACCATCGCAGAAAGAACGGCGCCGGCGCCCCGTATTGGCCGATGCCCTCCAGATCGGGCCGGCTCATGCGGATCGGGATGACACTCTCCGCTTCAGCCATGGTTTCTCCACCCATAGTGTAGATCGCCGGTGAGAAAAGCAAAAGCGCAACGGGCCCGGGAGCGGGGAGGAGGGCGTGTGACAGTTTCTGCGTCGGATGGAGCCAGGATAACCGTGGCACACGCTGAACCGCGGACCCAACCCAGCCGCCCGCAAGAGTCGTTTGGCACGGGCGAGGACGCCCGTGCTACGGCGGGGCAATGCTTCGTTTGGCACGGGCGAGGACGCCCGTGCTACGTTGTGCGCCGCCGCGATTCCGGACCGTCGGCCGCAGAAAGTGTCACGCCCCCCGGGGAGGACGCCGGCGAGGACGCCCGTGCTAAGCGTGCTACAGGGTGGGGGGGCGTCGTTCGGCAAGGGCGAGGACGCCCGTGCTACTACCAGCCGGCGGGTTCTCCGTAGCACGCGTAGCACGAGTATCTTGCGCATCTTGCCCCTGCCAGCACGGGCGAGAACGGCTGTGCCAGGTCGTGCGTCGGCGCCATCCCGGACCGCCGGCCGCAGAAACTGTCACGCGCCGTGCCATCGTGCATCGTGACCGCCTACTGGCACCTGCCCGTCGGCGCGGATATCATTCGACAATTGATCCGTTCATGAACCATCCGTCGTCAACACCTCCCGCCGTTGCGGTCATCACCTGCGCCGTCCTCGATGCGGAAATCCGCCATCTGGCCAGCTCCCTGCCATGTGTGCGGCACATCGAGACCCTCGAGCAGGGCCTGCACAATGAGCCGCCGCGCCTGCGCCGGGAGGTGCAGGCGGCCATCGAGCGTATTGAAAACACCTGCGCCGTGGACGCCATCGCGCTGGGCTATGGGCTGTGCAGCCGCGGCACCGAGGGCCTCACCGCCGGCCGCTGCGCCCTGGTGATGGCGCGGGCCCACGACTGCATTACGCTGCTGCTGGGATGCCGCCGGCGCTACGCCAGCTACCTGGCCGAGCACCCCGGCACCTACTGGTACTCCCACGGCTGGAACCGCCACCACCTTCCCCCCGGCCAACAGCGCTACGAGAAGCTGTATCAGCAGTATCTGGAGCGGTTCGGCGAGGATGATGCGAAGTATCTGATGGAGGTCGAGCAGGCGTGGTTCCGCTCCTACAGCCGGGCGACGTACGTCGATCTGGGCGTGGGCACGACCGGGGAAGACCTGCAATACACGCAGCAGTGCGCCCGGTGGCTGGGGTGGGCCTACGACTACCAGCGCGGCGATGCCGGCCTGCTGCGCACGCTGTTGAGCGGGCCCTGGGACCGGGAGCGATTTGTCGTGCTTCGCCCCGGCGAGACGTTTCAGATGACCGCCGATGACAGGGTCATCGAGGCGACGGTGAAGGGGCGCCGCGCCGCCCGGCCCGCCGATGCTACTCCGCCGGAGCCAGCCGGCGCCGCACCATGAAGCGAGCCCGCATAGACATCGACTGTCCGGATGGCCGACACCTTGTGCTGCACGTGCCGGCGGCTCGTGCCGGGTGGCGGCTGACAGAGCTGCTGCGGGCGGCGAACCTGCCGTTGAACACGCGCTGCGGGCAGCGCGGCTTGTGCCGCGGGTGCCTGGTGGAGGTGCTGGACGGAGCGGACACGGAGTCGGCCCGGACGGCGCGAGCCTGCGAACTGCGCCTCAAGCCCTCCGATCGGCTGCGCATCCGCATCCCGCCGCGCTCGCTGCTGGCGTATGAGCCGCAGATCGTCACCGACTTCCGCATCAACGTGCCGCGGGCACACGATCCGCTGGTGCGCGTGCTGAGAATCGATCCCCAGACGCTGCCCGCCGAAGCAACGCCCGCCGAGCGCATCGCCCGCGGCGTGGCGCGTCACTGCGACTCGCCGCTGAACCTGACGCCGCAGGCGCAGGCGGCGCTGGCCCGAGGCATCGGCCCGGGACCCTGGTTCGTCACCATCGCCCGCGGGACGGCCGGCTGGCTTATCACCGACGTCGCCGACTCACCGGCGGCGCGGCTGGTGGGGGCGGCCATCGACGTCGGCACCACCACCGTGGCTCTGCTGCTGGTGGACCTGAGCGATGGTGCCGTCCTGGCACGCGGCGCCGGTTTCAACCAGCAGATTCATCTGGGCGACGACGTGGTGACGCGCATCACACTGTGCACGCAGGACCCGGCCATGCTCGGCGAGCTTCAGGCGGCAGTGGCGCATCGGACCATCCGCCCGCTGCTGATGGAGGCAGCGCAGCGCGCGGGGGTGGAACCGCGGCAGATCGTCTGCCTCTCGGTAACCGGCAACACAACCATGCTGCACCTCCTGGCCGGCGTCAATCCGGCGTCGATGGGCGTGGCGCCGTTTACCCCGACGTTCCTGGAGCATCGCGTCCTGTTGGCCGGACATCTGCTGGATACCCAGCCGATGGCCTGCGCGCCGGACGCGGGCGTGCATCTGATGCCTGGAGCGGCCGCGTACATCGGCGCCGACCTGTGCGCCGGGATCATCGCCAGCGGGCTGCTGTACGACGACGGGCCCAGCCTGCTGGTGGACGTGGGAACCAATGGCGAGGTGATCCTCAAGCACGGACAGCGGCTGCTGGGCTGCGCCACGGCCGCCGGACCGGCCTTCGAAGGAGCGGGGCTGAGCTGCGGGATCCGCGCCGGCGAAGGCGCCATCAGCCGCGTGCGCCTCGCGGCCCGGCCATTTTCGATCGCCGCCGAGTGCATCGGGCCGGAGGGCATCAGGCCGGCGGGCATCTGCGGCTCGGCGTACATCGACTTTCTGGCGCAGGGGCGGCGGATCGGGCTCCTGGGGCCGACGGGGGGCTTCGAGCTTGACGCCGTTCCCGAAAGCCGCGAGACGATCGTGGCCCTGGCCGACGGCGACCTGGCGCTGCGGCTGCACGGCGGGGACAACGGGCGGGCGATTGTGGTCTCGCAGCGCGATGTCTCGCTGCTGCTTCAGGCCAAGGCGGCCATCGCGGCGGGCATCCAGACGCTGCTGGCGCTGGCCGCCGTCGAGCCGCGCCAGGTGCGTACGTTGTATCTGGCCGGCGGCTTCGGCGCGCACATGGACCCGACGCACGCCATCGAGTGTGGCCTGCTGCCGGGCTTTCTTCCCAGTCAGATACAGGCGGTGGGCAACTCGTCGCTGGCCGGCGCGTATCTGGCCCTGATCGACGCGGGCATGATCGAGGAGATGTCGGCGATCCGCCAGCGGCTGGAGGTGGTGGAATTGAACCTGGACCCGCGCTTCGAGGAACGCTACATCGACGCACTGACTCTGCCCGATATACCTGTTGGGACGATCCGATGACTGCGCGCAGCGTATTGACGAACCTGGCCGGAAACCGCGCCGCCCCGGCGGAGGAGATCACCGGCCCCAGCGTGCTCAAGCCGCTGCCGCCGGCGGGAACCTTCCTGCGCATCCTGGGGGTCAACTACGTTCACCTGAAGACCGACGATGACGGCGACCTGTACGTGACCGAACACGGCCAGCCGTTTCTGGAGCATCTGCGCCCGTGCAACTGGTATGAATCGCCGTGGTTTCAGGAGAAGCGCCAGCGGCTGGCGGGCACGAGCGTGGTCTATCGGGTGCCGACGCGGCCGGTGGCCGGACACGCCTGCCCGAGCATCGATCTGGTGGTCAAGTGGTCGCGCGTGGGCGAGGACGTGCCCATCAACACGTTCACGCTGAACTGCGCCATCAACGCCGAGTTCAACACGCCGTTCGAGGAGTTCTCGCTGGTGGAGGAGCTGCGCGAGGCGGCGCACGGCCCGCGCGAGCTGCGCATCCTCACGCAAAAGCCCCTGGCGATCTACGTCCCGCCGGAGCGCATGCAGCTCTGGCAGACGGGCCGCTCGCGCGAGCGCGTGCTGCGGCGCGTGGCCCGCCACGCGGGGGTGGAGATCGACATCCTGCGCTCCTACATCCTGCTCTACGCGTGGATCGACGGCCCCGACGCCGTCGAGGCCTATCAGCGGTCGATGATGGACAAGCAGGCGCAGGAGGCGCAACTGGCGGCGCTGACGCAGGCCGTGGGCGAGGAGCTGCGGCAGAAGGGCTTCTTCGTCGCCGACAACAAACCCACGCACTTCATCCTGCGCATCGACCGCCGCACCGGTCAGATCCGCCGCCGCCGCGACGGCCGGGTGCTCTACGCCCTGGTGGACTACGAGCTGCTGGCGCGCACCCCCGAGCACGACGAGGCCGTCAAGCGCGCCGGGCGCAACAAGTACCTGCTGCTTCAGCGCGACCGCTTCAACCCCCCTCCGGTGACGTTCCCCTCGCACCTGAAGCCGGCGAGCGTGCTGGGCGTGGACTACATCTACGGCCGGGCCGAGAGCACCAACGGCATCCTGTGGGTGGTGGGACGGAATCCCGAGCTGTTCGGCTACTTTCTTCCCGAGCGCTGGCGCAGCAAGCAGATTCAGCTTTCGCAGTCCAACCGCACCTGGTATACGCAGACCAAGGATCGCATTCACCTGGTGTGGAAGGTATCGCGCGTGGGCGACCTGCCTCCGGGGGACCTGGGCGAGCAGCGCTACAAGCTGCTGCTGGCCCACGGCTACAACAGCCCCTTCGAGGAGGTGGCCCTGGCACTGGAGATGCAGGCGCGCGGACTGCGCACGACCTACCCCCGGGCCATCTACGCGACCGGGCAGCTCAACGAGCTGGCCGGCTCGATGCTGGACGATCGGCGCTTCAAGGCGCTGGCCGACACCCGCTCGCCCGAGGGGCTGCCGGTGCTGGATCCCCGCTGCGACTACATCACGATCTGGGGCTACTGGCGCGGGCTGGAGGACAGCCAGGCCCCCGAAGAGGTGGGCCACTGGAACCCCATCGACGCCCGACAGGCCTGCGCCATCGGCATCATCGACGCCCGCGAGCTGGAGCAGATCATCGAGCGGCAACGCGCATCGCTGGCGGCCGCCGGCTTCGAGGATGTCAACCTGGCCGGCGACCACATCCTGCTGTCCTACATTCCCGGCGGCAGCATTAAGCGCGATGAGACGGGGCAGTATGAACTGAGGCACTGCAACATGGAGATGGTCAGGCGGTTGTAGACAGGACGCCTCCCGCATGCCCGCGGCGCGTTGCTGCCCGGGCGGACGGGCGCATAAAATGAGTTTCATGTCCGACACCGGCTCGCCGTGGACGATCCGACGACTTCTGGAGTGGACCACGCCCTTTTTTGCGCGCAAGGCGGTCGATGCCCCCCGGCTCTCGGCCGAGCTGCTGCTGGCCCACGTGCTGGGCGTGCCGCGCATCCGGCTCTACACCGACTACGAGCGCGTGGTGGAGCAGCGTCAGTTGAGCGCTTTCCGCGAGCTGGTGCAGCGGGCGGCGGAACACGAACCGATCGCCTACCTCACCGGCAAGGCCCACTTCTTCAACCTCGAAATCGAAGTCAACCGCGACGTGCTCATCCCCCGCCCCGACAGCGAAACCCTCGTCGAAAACGTCCTGCAGCTTGCCCGCAACGATCCGGCCATGCACAGCCCGCGCATCCTCGAGCTGTGCACGGGCAGCGGCTGCATCGCGGCGGCCATCGCCGCCCATCTGAAAAGCGCCAGCATCATCGCCACCGACATCAGCGCCGCCGCCATCGCCCTGGCCCAGCGCAACATCCAGCGGCTGGGGCTGCAGGAGCGGGTGAGCCTGGCACAGGGGGACCTGTACGACGCCCTGAGCGGATGCGTGGATGCGCGGCCTTTTGACCTGATCGTCGCCAATCCGCCCTACATCCCCACGGCACAGATCGCACGGCTCGACCGCAACGTGCGCGACTACGAACCGCTTGCCGCCCTGGACGGCGGGCCCGACGGCCTGACGCTGCACCGCCGCATCGTCGAGGGCGCCGCCCAGCGCCTGCGGCCCGGCGGGCGCATCTACCTGGAGATCGCCTTCGACCAGGGCGAGCCGGCGGCGCGGATTCTCCAGGGCAACCCCCAGTGGGACGACGTGCGCATCCTCAGGGATTCCGCCGGACACCAGCGCGTGCTCACCAGCCGGCGGCGCTGAGGGCGGTGCGTCTTACGCCGATTCCCGCCGACGCTGGGGATTGATGGCGAACAGCTGCTCGCGGCCGTCGACGACGTCCTCGGTGATTACGTACTTGCCGCCGGGCTGCTGCTCAGGCAGGGCGTACATCAGGTCGAGCATCAGCTCCTCGCAGACCGCGCGCAGGGCGCGGGCTCCGGTGTCGCGCTTGATGGCCTTCTCGGCGATGAGCGTCAGGGCTCCGGGCGTGAACTCCAGCTCGCTGCCCTCCATGCGGAAGAAGCGCTGATACTGCTTCACCAGCGCGTTGCGGGGCACGGTCAGTATGTTCACCAGCGACTCGACGTCCAGCGGATCCAGCGTGGCCACAACCGGCAGGCGGCCGACGAATTCGGGGATCATGCCATACTCGATCAGGTCCTCCGGCTGGCACTGGGAGAGCACTCGGCCGCGCTCGGCGGCCGAATCGGAGTCGGGCGCCTGCGAGTTGAAGCCGATCCGCCGCTTGCCCAGGCGCTTGCGGATGATGTCTTCCAGGCCGACGAAGGTGCCCCCGCAGATGAACAGGATCTGGGTGGTGTCCATCTGGATGTACTGCTGCTCGGGGTGTTTCCTGCCGCCCTGGGGCGGGATGTTGCTGATGGTGCCTTCGAGCATCTTCAGCAGCGCCTGCTGCACGCCCTCGCCGCTGACGTCGCGGGTGATGCTGACGTTGTTCTGGGTCTTGCCGATCTTGTCGATCTCGTCGATGTAGACGATGCCGCGCTGGGCGGCCTCCAGGTCGTAGTCGGCGTTCTGAAGCAGCCGCAGGAGGATGTTCTCGACATCCTCGCCCACGTAGCCGGCCTCGGTGAGCGTGGTCGCGTCGCCGATGGCGAAGGGCACGTGCAGGATTCGCGCCAGCGTTCGCGCCAGCAGGGTCTTGCCCGAGCCGGTGGGACCGATCAGCAGCACGTTGCTCTTGTCGATGTCCACCTCGCTGGCATCGGGCTTCTCGCTGACGCTGATGCGCTTGTAGTGGTTGTGAACGGCGACGGCCAGCGCCTTCTTGGCGTACTCCTGACCGATGACGTACTGGTCCAGAAACTCCTTGATCTGACGCGGGCTGGGGATGGTGTTGAACAGGGGCGGGCCGCTGCTGAGCTTGCGCTTCTCCTGGCGGATGATGTTATGGGCCAGGTCGACGCAGTTGGCACAGATGTACACGTCCGAGGGGCCTTCCACCATCGGACCGACGTCGCGCGAGGATTTGCCGCAGAATGAGCAGGTGGTCACTCGTCGTCCTCGAAAGCCCGAGCCGCCGCCGGCGTTCGGATTCATGGGCGGGTTGCCGCCGCCGCTTCCCGTGCGATTCGTACTGGCCATCGACTCGCCTTCCTGTTACACAACGTGCAGGGGCCGTGCGCCGCTAAGCGCCTTACATCGGCATGTCCCGGCCGCTTGCGGGTGTTTTTCACGACGCCGTGCCCCCACGCTTCGTATCGGAAGCGCGCTGCATCGACGCCAGCAGCCGCTCCCGGGCACGCGCATACTCCTGGTCGCTGAGCCTGCCCGATCGGTGCAGCTCGCGCAGCTCGGCCAGCGAAAAGCCGCCTGGAGATTCCTCGCTGGCGATCAGACGGCGCTTTGCCCAGCTCACCAGCAGAAACCCCACGATCACGGCGACGAACAACACCAACGACCACACGAGAATCGGGCCTACCGGGCTTTGTTCGGCCAGCATGCGCGGCTCCGGCATCCAGAAAACACCCTGACATCCTGATGCTACGATCAGCTTTCGCCTGCGTCAATCAAATGCCGGGAGATATGCCTCCGCGGGCAAGTCCTGATAAAAAACGGCGCGATAACCTCATCCCACGGCCGCCAGCGCCCTGCGCTGAATCTCCATGAGCTGGCGGCAGCCGACGCTGGCCAGGTCGAGCATCCGATCCAGCTCGCCTCTATCGAAGCCATTGCCATGCTCGGCCGTTCCCTGTACTTCGATCAGCTTCCCACCGGCCGTACAGGCGACGTTCAAGTCCACGCTGGCGCTGGCATCGTCCTCATAGTCCAGGTCCAGCAGGAGACGACCCTTCACAATGCCCACGCTCACGGCCGCCAACTGGTCCACCATCGCTTCGCGCGGGCGGTAATTGGCCGGGTCATAGCGGGGCAGCGGATCCGGCGCAGATCGGGGGGGCGGCGGCAGCTCGGCGGGCATGGCCGCCAGCGCATCGCACAGAGCCACGTAAGCCCCGCAGATGGCGGCCGTGCGCGTGCCGCCGTCGGCCTCCAGTACCTGGCAGTCGATCGCCAGCGTATAGGGACCGATTCGCGTCAGGTCGATCACGGCACGCAGCGCCCGCCCGATAATCCGCTGGATTTCCGTGCCGCGCGAGTCGGTGTGACCCGTTCGCGGCCAGGGCTTGCGCTGCGGCGTCGAGGCCGGCAGCATCACGTATTCCGCCGTCACCCAGCCCCCCGGGCGATCCGGGGCAAACCACGGCGGCACCTCGGGCGTGATCGATGCCGTACACCACACCAGCGTCCGGCCCTGCTGCCACAGCACCGATCCGGCCGGGGCGCTGGTGAACCGACGCTTCACAGTCACGGGCCGCAGTTGATCGTCCGCACGATTGTCCTTTCGCATGGGGGGCATTATAGCGGCCTGCCCGTCATGCCCGTTCCCCGGCCGGTCCGTTCATGAAAGCGGCCGGCGACAGTCGATGAAACTGGCAGCGCAGGCCCTATTACAGGACCGTCCGCATGCACACACCGCCCAAAGCCGCTGAACCCGCGCCGCCCGCCGGTCACGCGCAGCCGTTGTCCCAGGACTCGGCCGAGGCCATCCAGCGCCTCAACTTCCTCGACCAGTGGCTCGCCCGGCGCATCGGACAGGCCGAAGCGGTTGACGCCAGACTTTCCGCCCGGCTCGAACAGATCGAGCGCGCCGATGCCGCCCTGCGCGAGGTGTGCCAGTCGCTCCGTCGCGAAACGGCCCAGGCCACGGCTGTTCTCGGACAGCTCGGGGCAGTGCGTGGCCATGTCGCCGAGGAGGTCGCGGCGGTGCGCCGGCAGTTGGCCCGCCAGCTCCAGGAGGACGTCGACCGCGCCCGCCGCCAGCTCGATGAGGGGCTGCTCGACGGTTCACGGCGTTGGAAGCGGTTGGCGGCGGAACTCTCCGCCACGCTGCGGGCGCGGTACGAGCTGTTCAGCAGGGGGGCTCGCCAGATCGGCGACATGGTCGAATCGACGCTGCGCGACGGCATGGCCGATGCCCACCAGCGTGCCGAGGCGGCGGCGCGCCCCGTCCTGGAGCAGCTCCAGCAGCGCTGCGATGAGCTGCAGACGCAGGTCCAGGAAACGGCCGCCGCCTGCATCGACCAGGTGCGCCGGCACGTCGAGTCGCAGGCTCGCAGCGCACGGGAGATGGCGCAGGCGATCCTTGCCGACGCGGAGGTGTTGCTCAAACAGACTCTGACGCGGCTCAAACCGTCCATCGCACAGGAAGTGGAGCTGACCGCATCGATGATGCAACAGCGCCTCGTCAGTATGATCGAGTCGGCCCAGGCGCTGGTCGAGCTGCGCGAGGATCAACTGGCCGCGCGCATGGAGGCGACGCGTCCGCTTGCGGCGGCCGCCCTGCGTCAGACCGAGGCCGATACCGCCGCCGCCGTCGCCAATATAGAGCAGCAGGCGCAGTCATTGTTCGCCGCGATCGAGGATCGTCTGGCACGCCGGCTGCAACGGCTGCTGGGTATTGCCCATCGGTCCGTCGGCGATGCCGCAAGCCCGGCCGAATCCGCCGAGCCGGCCCCTGCCCCGGTAGCCGCGGCCCCGGAACTCCAGATTCTGCTCAACAGGACCGCCGTCGCGGCCCCGCCGACGTGCGCGGATGGGTGAGGCCGATTCGCCGCGGCTCCCGCATCGCGCCACGCGGGGGCCGCTTCGGTATCGGTATCGCTCGTAACGGCAACGCGAGACCGAGGCTGACCATGGGACGACTGTTCACAACGGTACGTACATTGGTGACCAGCGGCCGATATCTGATTGGCCAGCATGCGACCGAGCGACTCGAGGAGCGGGGCATCCTGGAGTGGCAGGTTGTCGATGGGATCGAACAGGCAGTACTGTTAACCGAGCAACCGGACGCATCTCCGAATCCAGCCGTCGAGGTTCGACAGATGTTGGCGGACGGCACGGAGGTCACAGTCCTCTGGTCGCACCTGGTCGCAGTGGACCTGGCCAAGCTGGTAACGGTATACTTTGCTGACGAGTAACGCCTATGCTGCTTCCAGGCAAGAGAGTACGACGGACGCGGCTGGTCCGCACGGACCGCTTTGTGGTCGCGGTGGATGTTGAGGCGGTTGTGCCCGATGCCGATCCCACCGAGCCCTGCTACGAGCCGCAGACGGTTGAACTGCTTCGGGAAGTGGAGTTGCGCGCAAAACAAGGCGATGTGGGGTGGCTCCAACAACGGGGGAAGGTCTACGCGGCCGTGGAGACCGCCTGAGATCAGCGCCCGTAGGTGCGGCACCGCCGCACGCTGGACATCTGGCACCGCCGCACCCGCCGCATGTTGGGAGCCCGTAGCCCGTAGGTGCGGCACCGCCGCACGCTG
>Ga0129299_1000808_pt1 | contig 20628 bp, 16 predicted proteins | sample ConPoolayeCmetaG_FD_94477 | JGI IMG/M metagenome (GOLD analysis project Ga0129299, IMG submission 94477) | Hot spring microbial mat communities from California, USA to study Microbial Dark Matter (Phase II) - Cone Pool mat layer C metaG ...
ATTGAAGTTTTAAAATTTAATCATATTAACATTCAGATTAATAATCATCTTCGTGAATATTCACAGTATTGAAAAGGAAATTTAATCCAAGCGACAGCTGAGCTGGCTGTGGATTAAACCTAAAAGATTCAGAACTATACAAACCAGAAAGGGCATATCCCCCCTGAATTATAAAATTCAGGCTACCGGCAGAGGTATTAATAAGCTCCAGCAAAGCCCCTATTTTGAGTTCAAGAAGCATAGCCATATCCTCGGATTTGATATCCCGCTGTGGTGAATTTTTACTTTCGGAGATTTGACCACCCATAGGGAATCCAATATTTAATCCGGCGGTGAAACCAGAGAAATAAAAAGATGGACCAATATTAAAATAACTAAATCTTTCGACCCAGTTTACATCTTCATTGCCATATATTTTTAGCTGATAGGCATAGCTGGAATAAGCTAAATCCAATACAGCTCCGGTTTGACCATTGGGTGTGAAAGGAACAAGGATAGTAACTCCAAAATCGGGTAAAGGAACAACTGCAAAACCATTTTTAATGCCCTGAGGTGGATCTATGGTATTAACTCCTCCTTTTCCAGCAACGAAGGGACCAACTTTAAGAAAGCCTTTAGTCATCAGTAATTCATCATCAGCGAGGACAGGAATAGCTATCAGCAATAGAATAATAAAAAATATTCTTTTCATAAAAACTCCAAATAATGAAAAAAAGATATGTTTCAAAAACTCAAATTTAGAAAAATAATTGTGTTTTCAATAAATAAAATTGGATAACGTCAAAAGTTTTCTAATTCAATAAAATCGTATGTAAGTATATTTTATAAGTAGTTATGGAGTTTAATCAAGACCAGAAGATTCAGGCTTTTGAATTTAAAGCAGAAATGAAACAACTCTTGAATTTGATTATCCATAGCCTATATACACATCCGGAGGTATTTTTAAGAGAGCTGGTTTCAAATTCATCCGACGCACTCAATAAAGTAAGATTCCGAAGACTAACCGATAATAATATTCTCGAACCCGAAACGGTACTCAAAATTACCATCAGCTTAAACAAAGATGAACAAAGCATCTCAATTGAGGATACTGGGATCGGTATGACAAAAGAGGAATTGATTGAGCAAATTGGAACTGTTGCAAGCTCTGGAACCCTGCAATTCTTTCAAAAATTGAAAGAGGAAAAAAATACCTTAGATGCAAATTTAATCGGTCAGTTCGGAGTTGGTTTCTATTCAGTTTTTATGGTTTCTGAAGAAGTAACTATCGAGACAAGAAGCATTGAAAAGGATTCAAAAGCTTATCGCTGGAAATCCAAAGGAGACGGTTTTTTTACAATTGAGGAAATTGAAAAATCAAATCGTGGGACTAAAATTTATTTTAAGTTAAAGGATGAACACAAGCAATTCTGCGATGAGAACACAGTTAAATCAATCCTGAACAAGTATTCAAATTTTGTTGACTTTCCAATTTATGTCAATGGCGAAAGGGTTAATACTGTTACTGCCTTATGGCATAGAAGGAAGGAAGATATAAAGGAAGAAGAATTAAATGAATTTTATAAATTTATAAGCAATTATTTTGAAGCGCCTCTGGGTCATTTGCATCTCTCACTCGAAGGGATTTTGAATTTCAAGGCATTACTATTCATTCCACAGTCAGCTCCACCTTTTTTACTGAGGGATTTCAATGAGAAATCTCTTCTGCTTTACTCAAAAAAAATATTTATTCAAGACGACTGCAAAGAACTATTGCCCGACTACCTGAAATTTGTTAAAGGTGTTGTTGATACTGAAGATTTACCATTAAATGTATCGAGGGAAGTAACTCAATATTCCCCGGTGATGGCAAAGATTAATAATATCCTAACTTCAAAGATATTATCATTTCTTGAGGACTGGTTCTATAATGATAAAGAGAAATATATAAAGTTTTTCAGAAATTTTGGCTCAATCTTTAAACTTGGATTAAATACAGATTTTAGCAATAGGGAAAAAATTATTGATTTAATGTTGTTCGAAACCTCAAAAACAGACAAAGATGAATTAATATCTTTGAAGGATTACGTTTCGAGAATGAAAGAGAATCAAAAAGAAATTTATTATGTCATAGGGAATTCAAGGGAAGCCATTCAGAAAAATCCGAATATTGAATATTTCCTTAAAAATGATTACGAAGTTTTATACCTGACCGATCCTGTTGATGTTTTTACTATTCCTCAAATAGGGGAGTATGATAAGAAGAATATAGTATCAGCAGATAAAAGTGACATTAAATTTGATGAAAGCGTTACGAATTCTCCAGATGCTCTTAGCCCTGAACTTAGTAAAAGGATACTGGATGTTTTTAAAAGGATTCTTGGGGACAGGGTTGAGGATGTAAGGGAATCCTACAGGCTTGTTGAATCCCCTGTTACTCTTGTTGTTGGTAAATCGGGGATGGACAAACAGCTTGAAAAAATGATGCAATATATGGATAAAGAGTTCAAGGCACCAAAGAGGATACTTGAAGTAAAAATGTCCCATCCCATAATAAAGAATTTAGCGAAGAGAATTATAGCAGATGAAAGCGATGAGTTAGTCAGGATAACTGTATTGCAACTCTTTGAAGGAGCCTTACTAATGGAAGGATATCTGTATGAACCTGCTGAATTTGTCTCAAGAATGAATGAGATCATATTAAATGCAACAAAAGTTTAAAAAATTTTAATTATATAAAAAAAATACTTGACGAACCCTATTTCAATATTGTATATTACACATAATAAATTGTCAATTTTTACTAAAGATTCTGTTATTTTTTAATATAGGTCAAATAATGAAACTTTCTGAATTTAAGTACTCAATGCAAAAAAACGTGGTTGCAAAATATCCTGCAGAACCAAGAGATTCAGCCCGATTGATGGTCTTAAACAGGGAAACAGGTGATATAGAAGAGAAAACATTCAAGGATATTATCTCCTATATGCACAAAGGAGATTGTATTGTTTTAAACGAGACAAAAGTTTTTCCTGCAAGGTTATATGGGAAGAAGGAAAAAACAAACGCCAAAATTGAAGTAATGCTATTGAGGGAGCTTAAAGCACCGGAAAGGATATGGGATGTTCTGGTTGAGCCGGCAAGAAAAGTCAGAATCGGCAATAAAATATATTTTGATAATAACAGATTTTATTGTGAAGTAATTGATAACACTACTTCACGTGGACGAACAGTAAGGTTCAGCTATGATGGGAATTTGTTTGATGTTATAGAGCGAATAGGAGAAATGCCCTTGCCAGACTATATTAAAAGAGACCCCACCGAAGAAGATAAGGAATCTTATCAGTGCGTTTTTGCAAACGACGAATGCCTTGCTTCAATAGCACCACCAACCGCCGGATTGCACCTTACTCCTGAACTATTAAAAGCAATTGAAAACAAGGGGGTTAGAATAGCAAAAATTTTACTAAATATAGGTCAGGGAATTTTTGAAAAAATTGAAGTAGAGGATTTGACCAAGCATAGAATGTATTCCGAATACTTTTACATTTCAAGAGAGGCTGCCGAAACGATAAATAAATCTCTGAAATCCAAAAAGAAAGTCTTTGCTTTCGGGGCAAGTGTTGTGCGTGCACTTGAATCATCAGTCTTAACATCCGGGACTGTTAAGCCAAATAAGGGATGGACTGATAAATTTATTTATCCCCCTTATGAATTCAAAATTGTTAATAATCTTGTAACCAATTTTCATCCACCTGCATCTCCTTCATTGCTACTTTCAGCGGCTTTTGCAGGTAAGGAAAATTTATTTAAAGCATACAAGAGGGCAATGAAGCAGGAATATAGATTTTATGCCTATGGAGATGCTTTATTAATTTTTTAATTTTATTTATCATTCCACAGTTATAATCATTATATCTTATTTCATTAATGATAAGATACTATTTATTACTCTATCCCTAATAATAAAAAATACAACTATTGTGCATAGATCTTATTATTGTTAATGCATTTCTATAAAGTTGATTTTATAAAAAAAATAATTAGGATAATTCCTCAATTAATTTTATATTTAAAATTACTTTCGGGGGGGTCTTAATTTTTTTTTGGAGATTTTATGAATAATGTTCAGCTATTGGATATGAGTTCAAGAGCCGGCACAGAGGTTCCGCTCTTTACTATGTCCGTTCCGGCAGGATATCCTGATGTAATCGAGCCGGACGTTGATAAGGTCGTTGATTTGAATGAATTTTTGATAGAGCATCCAGCAACCACGCTATTTGCAAAAGTAACAGGGGATTTTGGAAAAGGGGCTGAAATAAGAAATGGTGATATCCTGATTGTTGATAAAGGAATTGAACCAAGTGATGAAAAATATGTCTTGGTTTCAGTAAATGGAGAGATGACTGTCAAAATATACAGGGAAATTGATAATGAGAAGTATTTAATTTCAGCGAATCTGTCATTCATTCCATTAATGCGGGAAGAATATATCAGTCATCAATTAATTGGTGTAGTCAGAAAAGTTATACATCCTTTATAATCGGTCAATAAGAGATGAAAGCAAGGAAAGTAGTTGATATTAGCCGTCAATTGAGGTTTGAATTCGAAAGTGAGCTGGTAACTGCCAAAACTCATCCCAAGATTAAAAAACAATCAAAATCCGAGAAATCTGAACTTGATTTGAGCAGAATGCTTGCACCACATCCAGAAAACACCTATCTTGTCAGGGTTACAGGCGAAAGTATGATAGGGAAAAATATTTTTGACGGAGATATTCTGGTGGTTGATAGAAGCGAAAAACCAAGTTCAGGTAAAATTGTTATCGCATCTTTAAATGGAGAGCTGACTGTTAAAACCTACGTTGAGAAAGATGGGGAGGTATTGCTTGTTTCAGCTAATAAAAAATTCGTTACCAGAAAAATTGAGGATTATATAGAGTTCCAGATTCAAGGAGTTGTGAAATATGTCATTCACGATTTATGATTTAACTTCTCGTAGATAGTTTTTCTGCAATTAGGGAATATTCATCAAGAGAGTTAATAATCTTATCAAGAGCTAATCTGTCAGTAAATCCACAAAGTTGTTCTCCGTAATTTTTGAGGGAGTTTATTCTATGTTCCTCACCAATAGTTTTAATTTCGACAGCAAATTTCCGTATAGCTCCAATCATCATAGATTTTTTTAACTTATTGCAGGTTTCAAGCAACTCACCTGTGATTCTTTCGATCAATTCTTTATTTAAATTCTTTTCCTCCAATTCAATTATATTATCAGGCTTATTGTTATTTTCAACAATATTTGAGGAAGCATCAGGTAAAATTTGCTCATCTGACTTTTTGTGTGGAAGGTATTTCAGCAAAGCATCAAAAAGATCTTTTCTTTCGAGAGGTTTTCGAATGAAACCATTGAAACCGATTTGTTGAATTTTATCTTCGTCGGATTTCATAGTGGAAGCTGTCAGGGCAATAACAGGAATGGCATTGGTGTCAGGATTTTCCTTAATAATCCGGGTAGCTTCGTATCCGTTCATAACAGGCATTTTTATGTCCATAAAAACTATATCCGGTTTATATTGGTTAGCAAATTCAACGGCATACTTACCGTTATTAGCCTGAATGAGTTTCAGATTATGATTTTTAAGAATTTCGATGATTAGTTGGCGATTAACGTCGGTATCGTCGACAATCAGAACAGTTGAACCCTGAAATTCGACATCAAATGTTTCCAATTGGACAATATCATCTGTTTTCTCAATGTCAGTTTTATCTGGAATTTTAATATCTGGCAGGAAAATTCTGAAAGTGCTGCCTTTGTTAACCTCACTTTCCAGAGTAATATAACCATTCATCATCTCGACAAGGCGTCTTGTGATTGTTAAACCAAGACCTGTTCCGCCATAGACTTTCTGGGATTGCCCGTCTTGTTGTCTGAATGCTTCAAAGATAACATTCATTTGTTCTTTGGGAATTCCAATGCCTGTGTCAATAACTTCAATAATTAAATCAAGGCTTTTTTCGGAAATTTTTCTTGGGTAAGCATTTATATGAACAAAGCCATTTTTGGTGAATTTAATAGCATTGCCAACCAGATTTAGTAAAATTTGTCTTAATCTTGTGTCATCAATAATTAAATAATCAGGAATAACGGGGTCGAGCATATAATCCAGCTCTATTTTTTTTTCATTTGCTTTTATGATGAAGATTTGTTTAACGTCCTTGAGCAGCTCTTTGAAATTAGCAGTGTTATATTGCAATTCAAGTTTTCCTGCTTCGATTTTTGATAAATCAAGAATATCATTAAGTAAAGTGAGTAAATTTCTACCGCTTGTCAAGATTGTTTTAACATATTCACGATTGGTTTCATCCTTTATTCTGGTAAGTAGTAATTCACTGAAACCAAGAATAGAATTCATAGGTGTTCGGATTTCGTGGGACATATTAGCAAGAAATTCCCCTTTGAGTCTGCTGGCTTCGTCAGCTGCTTCTTTAGTTTTTCTGAGTAGTTCAGCTTCTTTTTTCTTTTCTGTAACGTCCTGAAAGATAGTAACAAGGCATTTTTTACCATAAAGATCAATAGTTTTAGCGGTAATGACAGCATTAACCTCCTCAGAATTTTTCTTTTGCATATCGAGTTCGTATTCTCTGATATGGGACTTTTCGCCAATTTTATACTGAATAATCGAAAAGTCAGATGAATTTTTCCAGATGGGTAGGTTTTGAATAAGGGCGTCAGATGGAACATCTGATTTTTCGAGCCCGAACATTTTGAAAAAATTTGAATTAGATTCAATGACATTTCCTTCGGGGAACATAATTAATACTATAGCAAAAGGGGAAGAATGAAGAATAGTGAAAAATGTTCCCAAGCTTTCGCTAAGAGAAACTTCGGTTGCTAAACGAGCTGAGATTTCATTTTGAAGGCGTTCGTTGATTTCCTGAAGCTGAAGTCGAGAGTTTTCGAGTTCTTGATTCATTTCGTTGATATAAGCCTTTTCCCATTTTTCTTTGTTAATTTGCTCCTGATATCTTTTTCTTTCTTTTAGAATGAATCTTCTACGAAGAATGAAAATAAAAATATTTAAAATTGTTAGAAATATCAGAGAAATCAGAATAATCATACTATCTCTGCCAAAATCAGATGAAAATATTGATTCTGCTTTTACATTGAAAGTAACAGTCAAAATCAAGAATATACAAATCAATAATATTTTTGCTATTGATTGCTTTTTAATCAATTTTTATACTCAAATTTCACTAACAAGAAAAAATATCGTCATTTTTTCTGTGTAATTAAATAATCAGATGCGAGCAGAGAATAAATTCATTAGCAGAAAAAAAGAATTGAGTTTTATTTAATTAATTGTTAATTTACATTTGTAACTAAACACAAAAGTATTCTTTTAGTTTAACATTATAACTAATTCAACCTTTTTATAAATTTAAGTTGGTTTGGAAAGAACCAATTATTATGGAATTAACATTAAGGATAAATTATGGCACAAACTTCAAAACTTGAGAAATCCGTGCAAGTAGCATTAGAGAACTTTATGGGTCTATCAAATGAAGAGATTTTTTTGGTGTTAACTGATGAGTATTTAAGCGATATCGGAAGGGTTTTTTTTGAAGTTGGGAAAAAAATTACCAACGAAGCACTCTATGTTGAAATGAAAGCAAGAGAAATAAATGGACAGGAACCCCCCGAACAAATAGCCGACCTTATGAAAAATGTGGATGTTGTGGTTTGTCCAACGTATCGCTCTCTTACACATACAGATGCCAGAAGAGAAGCGTCCAGCCGGGGAGTCAGAATCGGAACGATGCCCGGTATAACATTGGAAACAATCGAGAGATGCTTTGGAGCGAACCCCGATAAAATTGTCGAATTGACAGATATGGTTTACGAAAGAATGAAAAGGGTTAGTTATGTTAGGGTTACTACAAAAGCCGGGACAGATTTTATAATGAATATTAAAGGAAGAAGGATTATTCCAAGCACAGGAGTTCTGAGAAAAATCGGAGAAAGTGGAAATTTACCATCAGGAGAAGTTTATACTGCCCCATGGGAGAAAAAATCAAACGGAATTATAGTATTTGACGGGTCCTTTGCCGGAATAGGACTTCTTAAAACCCCAATAAAAGTTGAGGTTAAGAATGGTTACATACATAAAATTGAGGGGGGCAAGGAAGCCAGTCAACTTGAAGAAATACTAAATAAAGCTGGAAAAGATGCCAATGCTGTTGCTGAATTTGGCATTGGAACAAACTATAAAGCAAAACTTTGCGGTCAGATTCTTGAAGATGAAAAGGTTCTGGGCACAATTCATATTGCTTTCGGAAACAATGTTTCAATGGGTGGTAAAATTAATGTTAAGAGCCACCTTGATGGGTTGGTTAAGAAGCCAACAGTCTATTTCGACGATGTTATCGTCATGAAAGATGGTAAATTTACCAAAGAAATGGAGGTATAAGTCTTCTTTCATAATAAATTCCAATCAAAATGATTGAAATACCACATACACTTCTTGAGAAGCTCTCGAAAGCAAATAGTGTTGTTGTTTTGACGGGAGCGGGAGTATCTGCTGAAAGTGGGGTGAAAACCTTCAGAGACCCCGATGGTTTATGGGCTGAATTCAATCCATTGGAGCTTGCAAGTATTGATGGTTTTATGTCAAATCCACAAAGAGTATGGAGTTGGTATCAGTATAGAGTTGAAATCGTTAAAAAGGTAAAACCAAATCCCGGACATTATGCTATAGCAGAAATGGAAAAGCTGTTTAATCATTTTGTATTGATAACTCAAAATGTTGACAGATTGCATCAAAGTGCAGGCTCGACCAATCCTATAGAATTGCATGGGAATATAATCGATAATCATTGTTTCAATTGTAAAAAGCCTTTCTATGGTGAGACTGCTCTTCCGAATGGTGAAATTCCGAAATGCGAGCACTGTGGAGGGCTTATCAGACCCTCAGTTGTTTGGTTTGGGGAAATGCTGCCTTTCGATGCATTAGTTAAAGCCGAAGATGAATCGGCTAATTGTGATGTTTTCTTCAGTGTTGGGACTTCAGCCGAAGTCTATCCATCTGCAAATCTTCCTTTTATAGCCAAAAGAAACGGGGCTACTGTGGTTGAAGTCAATCCGAATATTACAAAACTCTCTAATTATGTAGATTACAGAATTGCTGCACCTTCAGGAGAGTCTCTGCCAATCCTGTTAGAAAAATATAAAGAATTTATAAGAATGACTTCATAAATCCTTATCTTTTTTTAATTATTGCCGATATTATTTATTCGAGTTTCCTTTTTTGAAATTAAGTTACAAATAAAAAGTTTTAATATGGATTAATTTGGAACTTTGTTTTTAATAAAAAAAAATTTATATTTGCTTTTCGTAATATTTATTGGAGGTTAAAAATGAATTTGAGAAGTGTAACAATTTCGATTTTTGTTGCAACTTTATTACTGGTAATGGTCAGTTGTAATGTTGATAACAGCAACAGCCCATCCAGCAGTACAACAAAAACAGAACTCACAAAACCCGGATTTAATGACCAATACATTATTGTATTGAACGACAGCAAGGATGCAAACTCATTATCATATATTTCGCCTGACGTAAAAGCCAGAATGATTCTATCTTCCAATGGGATACCGTCAGATGCTTTAATTTTCGTTTATGATAAAGTTTTAAACGGATTTGCCGCAAAAATGAGTCTTGAGCAAGCCAATAAACTTGCTTCAGATCCGAGAGTAAGCTATGTTGAGCCTGATCAGGAAGTTAAATTGCCTGAGGATATAATTGAAAATGTTGATATGAAAAATGATCAAACCCAGACTCAGACCACACCATGGGGAATTAGCTATGTAGGTGGTTTCATTAATTCCTCAACTATTTCAAATGTAGCGTGGATTCTTGATACTGGAGTTGATTTAACTCATTCGGATTTAAATGTTGTTACAAGTCGTTGCACAACATTTGTAACAAGCGGGGAAGATGCAAGAACAGCCAATGATTTACATGGTCATGGTACTCACGTTGCTGGAACAATTGCAGCAAAAAATAATACTATAGGAGTAGTAGGAGTTGCTGCCGGGGCAGGTGTTGTTGCGGTTAAGGTATTAAATCGTTATGGCAGCGGGACATATTCACAGATTATATCAGGTTTGAATTATGTTGCAAGGTATGGTTCCAGAGGTGATGTTGTCAATATGAGTTTGGGCGGTTCAGCTTCTACAACTCTTGACAATGCTGTTAGCGATTGTGCTTCTTATGGACTATATATCGCAATTGCAGCTGGGAACTCATCGGCTAACGCAGGGAACTATTCACCAGCAAGAGTAAATGGAACTGGAATTTATACAGTATCAGCACATAATAGCAGTGGTTATTTTGCTTCATTTTCGAATTATGGTAATCCTCCAATTGATTATTGTGCACCGGGAGTTAGCGTATATTCTACCTATAAGGGCAACAGATATGCTACTATGAGTGGAACTTCAATGGCAGCCCCTCATGTTGCTGGTATTCTTCTTGCAACAGGTGGACAAATAACCAACAGAGGAACAGTTTCCGGTGATAGAGATTCGTCACCAGATCCACTTGCTTATCATAACTAAGTTCAAAAAAAATATGTAAAAAAAATATTTAAATCCGGCTCTTAATCGGGGTCGGATTTTTTATTATAATTATTTTTTGTAAAAATTAAAATTTTCTTATCTTTGTAGTTCTATTTTTTTCAAAAATTAATTTTTAATGAAATGCCAAAGATGAAAACGAAAGGTTCAGCTAAGAAAAGATTTAAGCTGACTGGAACGGGAAGAATAAAGAGAGAAAAGGCTTTCAAGAATCATATATTGACCAAGAAAAGCCGAAAAACGAAAAGAAACCTAAGGCAATCAGCCCTTGTTCATCCTGTTGATGAACCAAGAATCAAAAAGTTGATTGCATTAGCATAATTTTAATTTTTGCAGAAGGGGTTCAAGCGAAGCTCTCCCTGAGCAATTTTTTTATATTAAATAAAGGGGTTTATATGCCAAGATCAAGAAATAAAGTAGCATCGCATAGGAAAAAGAAGAATTTCCTTAAACTTGCTAAAGGTTATTGGGGCAGAAGAAAAAATGTCTGGACAATAGCCAAACATCACATCGAAAAAGGCTTGCAATATGCTTATCGTGACCGAAGAGCCAAGAAAAGAACATTCCGCTCTCTCTGGATTGTCAGAATTAATGCTGCCGCAAGATTGAATGGAACTACTTACTCCAAGCTGATGCACCTGCTGAAAGAAAAAAATATTAATATTAACAGAAAACTCTTAGCCTATTTTGCTATGAATAAGCCCGAGGTTTTCAAGTTAATAGTTGAACAGGCTAAAAATTAATATAATTCAATTACCTATTAAAAATGCAGGAAGAAATCAAAAAACTCGAGGCTTCGATAAAGGAGGAATTATCCAATATTGATAGCCTCGATAAACTTGAAGCATTCAAATTGACCCATCTGGTAAAAAAAGGAACAGTTCAGTCTTTGTTCGAAAAACTCAAAGATGTTCCAAAAGAACTTAAACCTGAAACAGGCAAATTGTTGAATCAGTTAAAATCATTTGCTGAAAATGAATATAAAAATCTTAGGGAAAGGTTTGATAAACAGAAAGAAACAACAACTGATTTAGACCTCACTTTGCCCGGCAGAAGAAATTTTAAAGGGACATTTCACCCGATAAATCAGACATTGACAAAAATGGTCGAAATCTTTGTTTCTATGGGATTTGAAGTAGCCGAAGGTCCGGATATCGAGGACACATATCATAACTTTGATGCTTTGAATTTTCCCCCCGATCATCCCGCAAGAGATATGCAGGACACATTTTTTATAGAGAGTGATGGGAATTTGCTACTCAGAACTCATACCTCCCCAGTTCAGATAAGAGTTATGCAAAGTCAGAAACCCCCTATCAGATGTATAATGCCGGGCAGAGTTTACAGAAATGAAGCTATTAGCGCCCGCTCTCTGGCTGAATTTCATCAAATCGAAGGATTATATATAAATAAAAGAGTAACTTTTGCTGAATTAAAGGGTACTTTGATTGCATTTGCAAAAAAAATGTACGGCGAGGAATCAAAATTTAGATACCGCCCATCTTTCTTTCCATTTACTGAACCAAGTGCAGAACTCGACATAACTTGTTTCCTTTGCAAAGGTAATGGCTGTCGTGTTTGTAAATATTCGGGCTGGCTCGAAATTGCTGGTTGCGGTATGGTTCACCCCAATGTTTTGAAAGCTGGAGGTATAGACCCGGAAGAATATACAGGATATGCTTTTGGTTTTGGAATAGAGCGGGTTACAATGCTTAAGACAGGCATAGATGATATCCGACTGCTTTATGAAAATGATGTTCGTGTATTAAATCAATTCTAATTTTTTTAACAAATCAATATATTCTGAATTTATTGATCGTAAAATAATACAAGTTTAAATACTTTTTGAAACAAATAGAATTATTCGATATTGAATAATGATTATTTAAATAAGTATTAAATTTGTATTTTTTGATTACTTTAATGCAAATAAATTCTTCGGATTAAAATATGAGTGAACAAATTATTCCTGTGAATAACGACAAAAATGGTATAGAAAAAACATCGGAGGGTATCCTACTTGTTGCATTAATAATAAGGTATAAATGGTTTATATTATTATTTACTCTTGTAGGAACATTAGTCGCCACAATCATTGCATTTATTATGCCTAACTGGTATAGTGCAACAGCAAACGTTGTTCCTCCAAAAAGTACAAGTCTTGGTTTTGAAGGAATGATGAATAATCTGTCTTCAACCCTGAAAGATATTGGACTTACAAAATTAGGCGGTAAAGGAGAAGGAGCCTATAGTTTGCTTGTAATTCTGGATTCAAGAACCGTTAAGGATAGTATTATAAAAAAATATAAATTAATGGAGAGATACGAAATTGAATCGGGGAGGATGGTTGACGTAAGAAAAGCTTTCGAGGAAAATTTAGAAATTGAAGCCGAAAAAGAAGGAAATTATACAATAACTATAACAGACAAAGACCCAAAAGTAGCAGCTATGATGGCAAATGATTATGTTCAGATTGCCAATGGATTGGCTCAGAACTTATTCAATCTGGAATCGAGGGTCAATAGAGAATATTTGCAAAAAAGGATAAATGCAACAGAGGAAAATATATCAAGAATTTCGGACTCAATAAGAATATATTCCCAGTCTAAATTAATTTTTTCACCACAAGATCAGGCAAAAGCTCTATCAACAGCTTTGATTGATTTGAAGGCTGAATTGATGAAACAGGAAATCATTCTGGATTTATTAACCAATAAATACGGAAAAGACGATCCATACACGATTATGCAAGCCGGTGTAATTAACCAACTAAAAACACAACTTTCTAACGCACAGAATCAGCCCGGATTTGGAGGAAATTTTGCTTTGAACAAAGCAGCTGAAGTTGGAATTGAATTTATGAGGCTTTATGCAGAATTCGAAACAATGAACAAGGTTAAAGCTTTTCTTATTCCTATGCTTGAGGAAGCCAGATTAAATGAAATACGGCAGACTCAATCACTCTTTATTGTTGACAAGGCAATACCTCCAGATAAAAAAATAAAGCCAAAAAGATCACTAATAATTTTAGGCTCAGCAGTGGGTTTGTTTTTATTATCTGTGATTTTTACTTTGATTTTTAACTCTTATAAAAGTTTTAGCAAACAAGTCAAAAAAATCAATTCCGAAAACAATAATTAAAAACGGGTTTGAACGGAGCTTTTAAAATAGAACTCAGGGATTTTCGGGAAAAGATCACAGTGGGGTCTGTTTCTATTCTTACTCTTATAACTGCTGCTGCAATTTGGGCGGGTATTGATCAGGAATATGGTCTGATTGTTTTGGCAGGGATAGTTGGTATTTTATTAATTTATGCTTTCATTAAACATCCGAAATTCTGGTTATACTTTGTAGCTGTTTTTTCAGGCACTTATTTCGTTGAGACAAAACCGGGAGTATCTGCTTATGATGTAATCACAGGGATTTTTCTGCTGGGTGGACTTTTTCTCTGGTTAATATGGGTCATCGGAGTAAAAAAGGTAAGGCTTTTCAGAAATGCTGCCGATAAGGCATTATTAATATTCTTTCTGTTTGCACCACTTAATGCTGTAATTGCAATTATTAATGAAGTCACTTTTCTTGATTGGGTTAGAGAATTTGGCTCCTATGCAATGATTCTTTACTATTTTCCAATCAGGTATCATATACGAGAAAAGAAAGAAATAATAACTTTTTTAAGTTGTTTTTCAATTGCAGTTCTTTATTGTGTTTTCAATCAATTCTACGCATACAATCAGCGTGCAATAAGTATGGCAGTTTATGCATTTGAACTCGAGCGTTCCTTAAGAATCAATCAGACTTTATTCACAGCTGCAACGATATTTGGGATGGTGTTCACTTTATATACTAAGAAGCCAATTCTGAAGACTCTTTTGTTAATATTTACAGTCCTTTCGTTTGGAGCTTTGCTCGTTTCGTTTTCAAGGACTTTCTGGGTAATATTGATTGCAGTTATATTGGTAATGATGTTTTATATAGACAAAAAATCGAGAATACAAATCGTAACTGCCACAATTGTAATAATGGGTGCGATTTTTGGAATCGTCTATTTTGTTTTTAAGGAAAATACTGCTGTGATACTCAAGGTTGCAGAAAAGAGATTAACATCCACAACAAAAGGACAGAAAGATGAGTCTGTGCAAATTAGATTCAGTGAATACGAAAAGGTATTTGATGGTATTCTTAATAATCCATTAGCCGGGAACGGATTAGGAAAAAAAATTAGTTTTTTTGATCCTTTTGGTCTTTATACGATTAAAACAAATATTATTCATAACGGATACCTATGGTTTTTGTTCAGGTTTGGGATACCTGCATCATTGCTAATTTTTTTCTTCTATTTATATTATCTATTTAAGTTGGAGAAATTAGCCCGTAAAACTGAGGATAAATTTACCAAAACTTTATATTTAAGTTGTTTTCTGCTGATGCTTTTAATGATAATATCAGATTTTACAAGTGCCCAATTTATGTATAGAGATGGTATATTTACGACAGTTATAGCAATTGCATTTGCTGAAAAATTTGTAAATTACAATCGAAAAAACAATCAAATTGAATTGAGAAATGATAAACAATCTGGATAAGACCAGAGGTGATTATGCCTCAAAAATAAGGCAGAATATATTTTTTGGTCTGACACTGCTTATATTTTCAATTTTTGTTATCAGGCTTGGTTATCTGCAACTGATAAAAGGGGGAAAATACCGATCTGAAACAGAAACACAAAGTCTGAAGCAGGAAGTTGTTGAGCCTTTCAGAGGTAACATCTACGATAGAAATAATAACTTACTTGTTCATGGTGAACCTTCTTATACTGTTAGACTGACACCAAACGAATTTAAAGAATATAACCTGAAATTACTTGCTTATTGCCTTGGTATGGACACAACATCTCTAATAAATATATTATTGAAAAATAAAAGGTATACACAGTTTGACCAGATCAAAATAGTGCGGGATGTTGAACCAAGCAAAATTGCATTGATAGAAGAACTCAGCGATATTCTTCAAGGGATTGACATTTCAATAGAAACCAAAAGACTATATGAATTTAAGGGCAATATGTCTCATATACTTGGTTACACCCGAGAAATCAGCATCCCCCAGCTTGAAAGATATAGCTATTATAAAATGGGTGATGTCATAGGCCAGACCGGAATAGAATTTACTTATGAAAACTTTTTAAAGGGAACGAAAGGAGTTCGCTGGGTAGCAGTTGATAGATTGGGCAGGAAATCGGATTTTAATTCAGGGAAAAGTGATATACCTGTTAATAACGGATTCGATATCAAATTATCAGTGGATAGAGATTTACAAGAAAAAGCAGAAGAATTGATGAGCAACAAGCGAGGAGCTGTTGTTGCTATTGAACCATCAAGCGGAGAAGTTTTGTGTCTTGTTAGTAAACCGGATTACGATTTACGGGTATTTGCGGGAAACACCAAAAATAATTTTTACGGCGAATTGGAGGCTGATAAAGATAAGCCACTATTCAATAGAGCACTTCAGGCTGCTTACCCACCCGGTTCAACATGGAAAATGCTTGTTGCAATAGCCGGACTTAACGAGGGGCTTATTAATGAAAATTCAACAATATTCTGCGGTGGTTCCTTTAATTACGGAAACAGGAGTTATGGCTGTCATGGTGCTCATGGCTCGGTAAATGTAAGAAAGGCTATTCAGGCTTCATGCAATGTGTTTTTTTATAATTTAGCTCTTAAAATCGGGATTGAAAAACTTGGCAAGTATGGAAAAATGTTTGGCTTCGGAGAGCTTTCGAAGATAGATTTGCCCGCAGAAGGCAAAGGAATTATGCCAACAATCGAATGGCTCGAAAAAAGATTTGGAAAAGGAAAATACCCAAAGGGAAGTATTGTAAATTATGGTATTGGGCAAGGCGAAATATCTGTTACACCACTTCAGATGGCAATATATACAGCAGCTATAGCCAACAAGGGTGTTATTTATCAACCTCACCTTGTTCGGGCGGTTAGGCGTGATTTGAGTGAAAAATGGAAAAACATTGATTATGATGTCAAAAGGTTAAATATAAATCCAAAAGTTTTCGATATAGTAATTAAAGGTATGTATGATGTGGTAAATACTCCCGGAGGAACAGCCACTCATGCAATGTTACCTAATATAGCTATTTGTGGCAAGACCGGCACAGCTCAGAACCCACATGGAGATGATCATTCCTGGTTCGTTTGTTTTGCTCCAATGGAGAATCCTAAAATTGCTATTTGTGTTCTGGTGGAGAATGCAGGATTTGGAGCTACTGTTGCTGCTCCAATTGCAAGTCAATTAGTTGATACCTATCTGAATAAACCAAAAAAACCTGGTAAAGACAAGAATCTTGAACAGATTCAAGATTCAACAAAAAATTCAATAACGCAAAATGTAAAACCAAACTAATCATTTGGTTAAGTTTCTACATCGTCATTTTTGATGTATGTCAAAAGTTCAAATTTTTCTCTGAATTGATTGAAAACTGAATCGGGTGTGTCTCCATTAATATAAATTAACTCACAATCTGACTGATTTCGAAAAACCCATGAATTAATAATTCTAAGTTCATTGGCTTCCTGTTTGTTTAAAGTTAAATTTCCGTTTTGACCATTATAGTAAATATTGTGTATCAGACTATGAACAAAATCCTCCTGAATTTCTGAATTATTCAGGATAATCTGATTAACAAGTTTACCATATTTGATAAAAAGACAATCTAGCTTATCAATGGAGTTTGTTTTGTGCAAAATAATGATGTTGTTGTTATTGACCGAAACCGGAAACAAATTTTTTTTCTGAAAGAGTTTCTTCATTTCCGTAATCTGATTTTTAATCAGGGATGCTTTCTCAAAATCTAATTTATCAGAGTAATCGAGCATTTTATGTTCGAGTTGTTTGACAATACCATCGGAAAAACCTCCGAGAAAATATCTTACTTTGCTTACTTCTTCAAGATATTCTTCTTCTGATATGATAGCGGAGCAAGGAGCATCACACCTCTCAATCTGATAATAAAAACAATTTTTGTGATCAATATTTGGAGAAAGAGGGTTATCGCATTTGATTAATTTAAATTTTTTATTTATGGATTCAAGGATTTCATTGACGAAAATGGAACTACTGAAAGGACCAAAGTATTCGGAAGAGTCATTATCAACTTCAAATGTTAATTCAATTCTGGGAAATTTGTCTCCAGACGTAAGTTTAATGAAAGGGAAAGACTTTTCTCTTTTGTCTAAAGTATTATATGGTGGCTTTAGCTCCTTAATTTTTGCTGACTCCTTGATTAAAGCCATCAGTTCAGTGCCGGTTTCTTCCCAAACCAGAAGATGTGAAAGCTTGAGCATTTCTGAAATTTTTCTTGATGTATATGGTTCACTGTTAAAATAAGAATTTACCCTCTCTTTTAATGATTTTGCTTTACCTATATATAGTATGTTTTTGTATTTATCAAGGAAATAATAAATACCCGGAGTATCGGGCAATTGCTGAAGTTGATTTTCGAGTCGTTTGAAAACATTCAAAGGGGTTTTGTAATTGTAGATTTTTTTATTCTGGAACTTGAGAAGTTCATCAATATGGGCGATGTTATGCTCTCGTTCAGCGATTTCGAGCAGCTCAATCAGAATCTGAGCAGTTGCGAGGGCATCGCCCAAAGCCCGATGTCTGCCATTAACAGTGATGTTAAAATGATTTGCAAGAGAGCCAACATTTTTCTTTAAATTCTTTCTTAATAACCTCCTTGAAAGTTTAAGCGTGCAAAGTCTTTTCAACTCTGGCGGTTCAAGATTACATCTTAAAAAGGTGTTCAGAACAAAAGCCCAATCAAATTGAGCATTATGAGCAACAAAAACGGCATCATCCTGCCTGAAATATTTTTGAAGTTCAATGAATACTTCATCGGCTTCCAGAGCAGTAAATACCATTTCGTTTGAAATACCTGTCATTTTACTTATGAAAGGAGGTATAAACTGATGTGGATTTACTAAGGAGGTGTATGTTGATACAATTTCACCTCCAATAGTTGTAACGCAACCGATATCAATAATCCTTTCATTGATTGGATTTCCGCCAGTTGTTTCGACATCTACAACAATAAATGGTATTTCCCAGATTGACTTCATTGTATTGGATAATAAAACCGACGGCTAAATTAAGAAATAATATTGTTTTGTTTTCAAGATTTTTAAAATTCTGTTGTCTTTACTGTTAAGAATTATTGAGGATTTGGGGTTGTTTTTGCTTGTGTATCAGATTCAACACTGTGTAATAAATCTGACAAGGAATTAACACTATTAATATGATAAACATTTAGCCCAACCCTTCTTGCTCCATCAATGTTTTTAATAAAATCATCAATAAATAAAGTTTTTGATGGAATTAGAGAGTGCTTTTCAATGATGTAGTTGTAAGATGCAGGGTCAGGCTTTCTGAGGCCTATCCTGAAAGAAAAGAAGCATTCATCAAAAAGCCCGAACAATTCTGTGCATTCAGGATAGAACTTTGTGTAATGAATTTCACTGGTATTGCTAAATAGGAAAATTTTTCCATACTTTTTAAATCTTTTGATAATCTCAATTGAATTTTTATATAATCCTATGAGTGTTTCGTTCCAGATGGAAATAAGATCTTCATTTGATACGCTAAGGCTGAATTCTGATTTGAGTTTCTCAAGAAAAAATTCTGTAGAAATCTTACCACATTCGTAATCATTAAAAAGCTTATGATTGCTGTAATCCTGATATATTCCTTGTTCTCTGATGAAAGGATCCGAGCTTAGATTACATAATTTTTTGATGGATATCTCGGTGTCAATCTCATACAAAACACCGCCAAAATCGAATATAAAATTATCTATATTTGTGTAATTCATTAATAAATCCTTTTTAATCTTGCCATAAAAAAACCGTCACAATTGTGCATTGACGGAAGAAGTGTGATTTTATATGTGTCAGTTCCAGTGAATTCTACATTAACACCAAATTTAGAGAAAGGCTCAATAAGGCTATCAGGTTTGAAATCCGGGTGATTATCGAGGAAACTTGCAACTATATCGTCATTTTCTTGGCTCATAATAGAGCAGGTTGAATAAACCATTATTCCACCAGGTTTTACAAATTCAGAATAATACATTATGAGTTTCAACTGTTTTCTGGAGTGCTTTTCTAAAAGCTCGCTGGTCAATCGCCATTTTGTCAATGGGAGCCTTCTTGAGGTTCCCATTCCTGAGCAAGGAGCATCAATCAGGACAAAATCGAATGTTTCTTTCAAAGTATCAGGGAGAACGCCATTCTTATCGAAAAGGGTTTCAATAGAATTGAAACGATGCTTATTAGCTCTTTTTCTGAGTTCTTTAAGTCTTAAAAAATCAGTATCGAAGGCAATAATTTTACCCGAGTCCTGCTGAATATCAGCAATATGAAGGGTCTTCCCGCCTGCACCAGCACAGGCATCAAGGACTTTTGTGTTTTTCCCGGGAGCTAGTGCAAAAGAAATTAACTGACTTCCCTCGTCCTGGACTTCGAAAAAACCATCTTTGAATAATGGATTTATGTTCAGTTGAACTCTTTTTTCAAGTATCAAAGCCGAAGGTGAAATTTTTGATTCAGAAACATTAATATTATTTGATTTCATGTGGTTACTTACTATTTCTTTATTGTGTTGGAATTGATTTACTCTGATAGAAGTTGGGGCTTGTTCTTTGAAGGCATTACATAAATTCATCACAAACTCGGTGCTTTCATAAGTGTTTATTAGATTGTCAATTATCCATAGCGGCATGCAGGAATATGTTGCAAAAGCTATCTTCTCATCATTGCTGAAATTATTGTAATTTCTCTTTGAGAGAGTCTTTGAAATTTTTTTGAGTTCAGAAAAAACTGAACAAATGCTTTCATAAATTTTGACAGCGATATTATAATTTACATCGGCAAATAAACAAATGGAGTAGATAATTTCATTTTTTAGACTAACTGAATCACCGTAAAGTAAATTTAAATGG
>Ga0129299_1000811_pt1 | contig 20597 bp, 13 predicted proteins | sample ConPoolayeCmetaG_FD_94477 | JGI IMG/M metagenome (GOLD analysis project Ga0129299, IMG submission 94477) | Hot spring microbial mat communities from California, USA to study Microbial Dark Matter (Phase II) - Cone Pool mat layer C metaG ...
CCCGTTAGCCTTTCTCGTAATGCACCCTGTTGCCACCAGTGGCGCAGCAAGTTTGGGCAGGAGTCGTGGCCGATGATAAACGACAAGTCGCCCGTGGCCGACCACAGAAGCGTCTCTTCCAGCCATTCCACCTGTGCCGGGTCGTTGCTGATTGGCTGGTTCGGCAGGTCGTACAATACCAAGCCACGATAGCCCCCGATCTGGATCACCCCAAGCGGACTTGGTGCCAGGTAGCCGGCATACCTATCCGGGTCATCATGATCGCCGCAGGCCACCACGGTCGGAGCGTCGAAGGCCGCCAGGAAGTCCGATAAGCGCTGCCAGCCGGTGTCCAAGTCGGGATGCGTCACATCCAGGAGATCGCCCGTCAGCACGATCAGCGTCGGCCCATACAGGTTTACTTCCTCCACAAGCCGCCAGTCAAAGTCTGGCACCGTCAGTCCGTCGACGTTCATGTCGGACAAGTGCACCAATCGCAAGCGCTCCCACAGAGGCTGCACGGCCACCGCATGACGAGCCGTCAGCCGCTGACCAGCCACGCTGACAACCAAGTCATATGTCGCTGGCGGGGTGGGCGGCGGCACCAGCAGCTCAAAGCGCTTCTCGGTCGCACCCAACTCGAGCAGTCGCCACTTCAGATGGTGACGGTGCACCGGGTAGCTATCGCGCACCAGTTCAAACGCGACGTTGGTTGCCGGAAGCTCCCCATGCAAGACGGCCCGAAAGCTGCCCCCGGGGGTCACAAATACCGGTCGACCCTGCGTCGGTGCCAGAAGAGTGCAGCGCGCCGCCGAAGGCGCGACCGGCCGGCTCGACCGCGAGTTAGGTGCGTGGGCGCGCAGCACTGTCACGCCCACCGTCCACATCAGCGTAACGGCGACCCAACGTCGTTTCACGTGCATGCCTTGCCGGCCGGTTCGCGGCTCCATATGCTGTCATCGTGTCGGCGTGGGCCTCAGATTCAGCATTAGCAATACTGCGCGAATGGTTGCGCAATGAGCAACGACTCGGCGTACCGCATTGGCCGTTGCCACCTTGCGGTCAGCCGGAGAATGTGCCCGCGGATGCCGCCGAGTCGCAGTGCCAGCGTACGGTACGGACGGTGGCCGCCCAGCCCTTCGAAAGTGTGCCGCCGCCGGTGCCCAGCGGACCGGTCTCCGTTGTGCCGACAACAGCATCCCTGTTTGTTGATGATCCCGACTTGCCACCCCTGTGTCGCCATGAGCTGTCGCGGCAGGATGCTTCGGCGGCGCTGGCCGACTTGGAGGCGCGTTTTGTCCGCGGCTGTACCAAATGTCGCCTGCATGCCGGTCGAACGCAGACGGTCTTCGGGGTGGGGCACCCGCGTCCGGACCTGGTGTTTGTCGGGGAAGGTCCGGGAGCTGACGAGGACGCGCAAGGTTTGCCTTTCGTTGGTCGGGCTGGTCAGCTTCTGACACGCATGATCGCGGCCATGACGCTGACTCGCGAGCAGGTTTACATCTGCAATGTGGTGAAGTGTCGCCCGCCCGATAATCGCACGCCGGCCGATGATGAGATGGCGACATGCAGCCCGTACCTCTTTCGACAGTTGGCGATCTTGCGTCCGAAAGCGATTGTGGCTCTGGGACGACCTGCCGCGCAAACCCTTCTGGCGAAGAAGGTAGCGATCACGGCCCTGCGTGGCGTGCTACACGACTTTCCGCCACCGGCCCTGGCTGCCATAGGCGTGCCGCCGGCCAAGCTCATGCCCACGTTTCACCCGGCGTACTTGTTGCGCAATCCGGCAGCCAAGGCAGACGCCTGGAAAGACCTGCAAGTCGTGATGCGTCTGTTGGGCTTGAGGGCGCCGCCACGCCGATCTTAATTGCCGGTGAGTAGTCCGGTGGGCGAACGCCTGGCCGGGACAAGCCCGCAGGGGCTCTTGACCCTCAACCGGGCAAACATGCCTGGTCCGTCAAAATCCGGGTATTTGCCCGGTACGCGCGCTGCCGTCCTTACGTATGCTGATCAGTAGTGCGACCATCTACGCCGCGATCTCGTCGGTCGCCGCTCGGCGGTGATGGGTATGTCAGAACCGGTCAGCCAATCACCGACGATTTACCTGCTAGGACATTCACTGCTTGACCGTCTGGCCTATCGCCGGCTCTTGGCTGATGAGCTGGGTCTGACAGTGTGCGTAGATTCGGACTTCCGACCGACAGCCGTCTGGGCGGCGCTGCGCAGCCAACCGCAACTTGCGCTGGTCGATGCTGACGTACCCCGACCGGAAGTCACCGATGCCTTGCGCATGATCAACCGCCTGCGCCCGGAAACGCAGATTCTGCTGCTTAGTGCCGCGGTCGAGCCGGCCCAGGTCGAGCCGTGGGCACGCTGCAAGTTGAATGGTTATGTGGTCAAAGATGGCGGCCTCGACGAACTGCGCAACGCCATCGACACGCTGAAGGCCGGGCGCGAGTACTACAGCCCGGGGATTCGAGAGGCTTTAACCCGCAATTCGCAACGCGCCGGCGGAACCGTCAAGCTGACGGCGCGCGAGGCCGAGCTGCTGCCGCTATTGGCACGCGGTATGACACTGCGCGAAGCCGCCAAACAGATGACCATCAGCTACAAGACGGCCGATTCGTACCGGTCGGCGTTGCTGCGCAAACTGGGCATTCACGATCGCGTCGAGTTGGCGCGCTACGCCATCCGGGCGCGCATCATCGATCCGTAAGGGCGGCCCCGGGGCAGCCAGGGAGGTATGGGGCGACCAGGGGGCAACTGGTCGCCCCAAACGCCGAACAGCTCTACGCCACGGGCCAAATTCACCTGCCGCACCAACACTCACGCCTATTTGTCGCAATATCAGCAGCCGACCGCCAACCATCATCGTCGGCCGGCACCTGAGTGCATCACGACAGCTAGCCCTCGACCTTTGACCCGCCCGTCCGGAGGGGGATTACGGAGAAGATCTAGTCACCTTGCGGCTGGAACAACGCCCGCTCCCGCAGCTCCACGGCCCGCTGCACGACCTCGGCCGTAGCCGGTTCGTCGGCCGGCTCCAACACGAAAGTCGGAAGAACGTGCTGGTCACGGATCATGGTCGGAACAAGCGTCTCGGCAACCAGATCGAACGGCGGATACTGATACCAGGGAGGAGCGAGCCGATAGTGCGTCTTCAGCGTCTTGTAGCCCGCTTTGCGGAGGATGATGTCGTAATCGCCGTACCACAAGAAGTGGAACGTGACCGGGCTGACGCCGACCTCCTCGTCGTTGACTACGACCAGCGCTCCAGGCGGGTCGGTTTGAATCCGCGCCGTCCGCTCGACGCACCCGCCCACGCCGGCAACAAGGATCAGCACTAGCCATCGGCAGGCCTGCATCCCGGATTCCTCGTGCCTGGTGACCGACCCGAGCGTTGGTCACGCTGCCGGCCGTCAACGCAGCGCAGCAACCCGTCACCGTCGGCGGTCATTCTAGCCGACGACAGCAGGGGTGTCACTGGCCGCGCAGGTCATCGGCCGACTGCAAAGACTACGCACGCCACGCCGCCCGAGCACACGCAGGTATCAGAGCTGGCTGAGGCGCTTGGGGCCGGCGGCGGCGACTTCGGGCGGACAGCCGTCTTTGAACAGCTTGAAGTTCTCAATGTAGCGGGCTGCCAGCCCGTCATACGTCTTCCAGTAGTCGTCCTTGTTGCTCCAAGCGTTGGACGGATCGAGGACTTCGGTCGGAACCTCTGGGCAGGCGGTCGGCACCTCGAATCCGAATAGCTTGTCCTTGCGGTACTTGACGTCATTGAGCTTGCCTTCCAGGGCCGCATTCAGCAGGTTGCGCGTGTGCCGAATGCTGATGCGCTTGCCCACCCCGAAGCGTCCACCAACCCACCCCGTGTTGACCAGCCAGCAGCGTGCCCCGTGCTTCTTCATCTTGTCGGTCAGCAGCTTGGCGTAATAGAACGGGTGGTGCACCATGAAGGGGGCACCGAAGCAGGCGCTGAACGTAATCTGCGGCTCGATGCCCAGCCCGATCTCGGTCCCGGCGATCTTGGCCGTGTACCCGCTGATAAAGTGATAGACGGCCTCGTTCATGTTCAGCCGGGCGATCGGCGGCAGCACGCCCGAAGCGTCGCAGGTCAGGAAGATGACGTTGCGCGGGTGCGAGTTGACATAGCCCTCGGCCACCACGTTGGGGATCAAGGTGACCGGATACGACGCCCGCGTGTTCTCGGTGAAGCGGTCGTCGTTCAGATCGATCCGGCGCGAGGTCGGATCCCACACCACGTTCTCCAAAATCGCCCCGAAACTGTGCGTCGCCTGATAAATCTGCGGCTCATTCTCAGCCGACAGGCGTATGACCTTGGCGTAACAACCGCCCTCGAAGTTGAATACTCCTTCGTCGCTCCAGCCGTGCTCGTCGTCGCCGATCAGCCGCCGCTTCGGATCAGCCGAGAGCGTGGTCTTGCCTGTCCCGGACAGGCCGAAGAACAGGGCCACATCGCCGTCAGCCCCGACGTTGGCCGAACAGTGCATGGCCATCACACCACGCAGCGGCAACAGATAGTTCATGATCGTGAAGATGCTCTTCTTGATTTCGCCGCCGTAGCTGGAATTCGCCACGATGGCCAAGCGTTGGGCAAAGTTGATGATGATCGCCGTATCGGTCCGCGTACCGTCAACGCGCGGGTCCAGCTTGAACTTCGGGGCGGCGATCAGCGTGAACTCCGGCACGTGGCGGCGCAGCTCATCCGGGTTGGTCGTGGTGATGAACATGTTACGAGCAAAGTGGCTGTGCCAGGCCTGCGTCGTGATGACGCGGATGGGCATGCGGTATTCGGGGGCGGCCCCAACGAAGCAGTCCTGGACGAACAGTTCATCGCCTTGGAGAAAGGCCTGCAAGCGTGTCAGCAGGCCCCCGAACTGGGCCGGGGTGACCGGACGGTTGTATTCGCCCCACCAGATCTTGTCCTGGTTCTCTTCTTCCCTGACCAGGTATTTGTCCTGGGCGGCCCGGGCGTTCCACTTGCCGGTATGCACGATGAAGGGGCCACCCTGAACCAGGTGACCCTCATTGCGGAATATGGCTTCTTCGACCAGGGCCGGCACTGGCAGGTTCCAGTACACGCGGTCCAGGTCTTTCAGCCCGTGATTGCTCAGATCGTACTCGCTGGCCAAGTCCTTGGCCTGTTTGCTGGCCGGCGTTTCGAACTCCAGATACTTCATGGGGCAACTCCGATGCCAAGAGTCAAATGAAAAGTGAAAAATGCAGCAGTCCGAAGGCCCCCGTAACGGCCGGACATCCTGAACGTGCCTGCCGTCCTGGGTTAGCGCACCACCCCTTCTGCATTTTTCCTTTTTCCCTGAGCATTCCTAAGTCCAGTCCCGCACCAGTTTCCGGTTGCCGATGTAGAGTTCGTTCGGTGCGTTGGGGTCCAGGGCCCACTTCATCCGCTCAATGCCTTCAGTAATGTCCTTGACCGTCCCGCAATAGCTGATCCGCAGGTAGCCCTCCATGCCGAACTCTACTCCTGGGACCGTCACCACCAGCACCTTGTCCAACAGAAACTTCGCCAGCTTCGTCGAATTCTTGTTGTAGGCACTGAAGTCGGCGAAACAATAGAATGTTCCGTCGGGTCTGGTCACCCGCACACCCTGGAACGTCTTCAGCCGACCGATCAGCACGTTGCGATTGTTCTCCAAAGTGGTGCGCAGACTCTCCACCGCGGACTGCACCCCGTTGAGCGCCGCTGCCGCCGCCACTTGGAGCAGCGCCGACGGTCCTGAGGTCTGATGGCTCTGGATATTCGTCATAACTTCGATGAGCTTCTTGCTGGCCACCGCCCACCCGATGCGGAAGCCGGTCATGGCGTATTGTTTGGACACGCCATTGATGATGATCAGCTTGGAATCTTCGCCCTTCTTCTTGGCGTACTTCCAGCAGTTGATCGGCTGACGTCCATCGAACACCAGGCGATGGTAGATATCATCCATTATGAGGTATAGATCCCGTTTCTCGCAGAACTCGACGATCTCGGCGATGAACTGCTCGGAGTACATAACCCCGGAGGGGTTGTTCGGGCTGTTGATGATGACGGCTTTCGTGTAGGGACCGACCTTGGCTTCGATATCCGCCAGTCGCGGGTGGAAGCTGCCGTCCTCCGCGTAGACCGGAACCGGTATTGCCCCGCACAGCTTGGCCATTTCCGGATAGCTAACCCAGTACGGCGCCGGAAAGATGACTTCCTCCTGCGGATTCAGTACAGCCTGGAGGGCCACCATGATGGCCTGCTTCGCCCCACCCGACGCCATCACGTTTTGCGGTTCGACCACCCGATCGTAGAACTGCTCGGTGTAGCGAATGATGGCCTGCTTGAGTGCCGGAATGCCGTCAGCAGGCGTGTAACGGATCTCGCCCGAGTTCAACATTCCGGCCGCTGCCACCAGCGCGTCCAGTGGGGCTTTGCTCTTGGGCTCCCCGCCCCCTAGGTGGATGACCGGGTCGCCCTTGGCCCGCAAGATGGCCGCCGTCTCATTGAGCTTGAGAGTTACCGATTCTCCGATGGTCCGTGCAATCTGACTGATGCTCATCGCGTCGCATCCCTACTGACCGCCTGAACCGCGCTACATAGCGGTAAACCGTATAACCTAGCGGAGCGCGGGCCGACCGGTCAATCTCGCCCGCCGCCGATTGCCTGCGATTCCTGCCGATATTAGCATCGCGCCACAACCGGTCGGGTCGGCGGCTCGACCGCCCAAGTGTCTCCCGGAGACCCGCTATGCTAGTGGACGTGCACGCACACATCGGCGTGTTCACCCCCGATGCTCCGCGCCCCGTGCGCGTGGCCATGTACGCCGGCTCCTGCGGCTTGCAGGTCGTCCTGGTGTCCAACCGTGATGCCGCCGCTCAGCCGCGCCCGGCCGCCGATCGTAACGAAACGGACACTAATCTGGCTTGTCTGGAGGCATGCCGGATGCACCCGCGGCTAGCAGCTCTCTACCGTGTGCGCCCGGGTGCGCTGGACAGTCACGTACACGCGCTGGCCGGAGCACTGACCAGCGACCCGTTTCGCGGGGTGACATTCTGCCCCGAAGAAAACGGGTTCGAAGCCGACAGCCCCTTGCTGGACGCTTACATGCGCGTGCTGGCAAGCGGCTCGTGGCCGGCACTGTTCTGCGTGACAGCGGATGAGCGCGCCGCCCCGACACGCATCTACAACCTGGCCCGCCGACACCCCACGGTGCCCATCGTTCTGTGCCCGTGCGGCAGCGGCAAGGTGCAGCGTTCGGCGGCGCTGGATGTGGCAGTCCACGCGCGTCGGCAAGAGAACGCGGAGCTGTACCTGGACACGTCGCATGCCGACGCCGACGGCGTGCGTCTGGCGGTGCGGTCTTTGGGGGCGCAGTACGTGTTGTTCGGCAGCGATGCGCTGAGCTACGGCGATGCCCACCTGCCACGCCACATCGCCCTGCTGGATGAGTTGCGTAAGACTCTGCCGTCCAATGAGTTCAAGCAGGTGGCCGGCGAAAACGCCGTCCGCCTGTTCCGCTTGCCGGTGCCCGGCGGACAGTCCAAACGCGGGTGATACCCGGTTGTGTCAGCCGCACAGAGCGCCGCCGACCGATAAACGTTTTGCCGCAACACGATGGCCCCGGTCGCAGCGGCTCGCGAACCTGAATGGGTGACCGGCGTACTAGGGAGTGAAAGGTGGACCAGAAGCGCGACGAGGAGCTGCTGGCAGAGCACCTGGCGGGTGATCCTCGGGCCTTCGAAGTCTTGGTCGCACGTTACGCGGAAGATCTTTACAACTTTTTTCAGCGCTTCGTCGGCAATGCTGCTGCCGCCGACGACTTGGTGCAAGAGACGTTCCTTCAGGTTCATCTGGCAGCGAGCACATTCGATCCGAGCCGGAGCTTCAAACCGTGGCTGTACACGATTGCGGCCAACAAGGGTCGGGATTACATGCGATCACGCGGGCGCCGACCGGCACAATCGCTCGACGTGTCGGTCGACCGGCACGGTGGTCCGTCACCGGCCGACCTGCTGCCCGCCAGCGACGCAGCACCGCCGGCGGCCTGCGAGTCCTTGGAGGACCGTCAGACCGTGCAGGCGCTGATCGCCCAAATGCCGGAACCACAACGCCTTATGCTCGTACTCGGCTACTACCAGCGATTGCCGTACGCGCAGATCGCCGAAATACTTGGCATTCCTGTCGGAACGGTCAAATCACGGCTACATGCCGCCGTAACTCATTTCGCCAAGTTGTGGCTGGGCCGCATGCAGCGTCCCGCCAGTGGGCATTAGGCCGGAGATAGCCAGCAATGTCGATCGGACCGCAAGACAGTTTCGACCCGCGACTACTGGACCTGCACCTGGGTCATCTGTCGGAATCCGAGCGGGGCGAGCTACGGCGGCGCCTGGCGGAAGACCCACGGCTGGCGGGACAAAGTGCGGCTCTGGAAAGCGTCCTGACAGCACTCGATTCCTGGGCACATGCGCCGATGCCGGCGGATCTCAGGGCCCGGGTCGTTGCACGCGTCCGCGCCGCCGGCCCGGCACCGCGATTGTGGCGCGCATCAGATCAGTTGACCGAGCACCTGGAGCGCACAGCCACGCGCGTGCTGCCGCTGCGCAATCTGGCGGACATCGTGGCGGTTGCCGCCATGATCGTCTTGGCCGTGGGTATTGGTGTGCCCAGCATGCTGCACATGCGAGAGCGTCAACAGCGCCTGGGCTGCTCGTACAATCTGGCGCAGGTGGGCGGGGCCATACAGCAGTACACCAGCACATTCAACGCCAGCTTGCCCTTCGCCGGCTGGGGTCCCGGCAGCTCCTGGCAGCCGGAGAGCGCAGCCGGCGCGGCTACGATGCCCAATCGGCGACATATCTATCTTCTGCTTTCGCGGTCATTCGTGCTTGATCCGCGGGTGTTCGTTTGTCCGGCACAGCCGCACGTGCCGATGTCGCCTGCCGCCGTGTCCCAGCACGCCGATTTCCTCGAAGCGCGCAACCTGAGCTACGCCTATCAGAACATGGCCGGCGTGCGGCCCTCGGCCAACGATGATCCCCGCCTGCCGGTCCTAGTGGACGAAAATCCGCTTTTCGAGGACGGACGACTGCGGCTCGACCTTCTAAGACTGCGCGACCCCGATCGCACCAATTCGCGCGCCCACCGCGGCGCCGGCCAGAACCTGCTCACCCTGCGCGGCGAGGTCAAATGGGTGACCACGCCGCTGGCCGGCGTGGACGGCGACAACATCTGGACGTTGCGCGGCGTATCCGACTACACCGGACGCGAAGGCCCGCTGGCAGCAACTGACTCTCATCTGCTCAAGTAGCGCTCCCCGGAAGCACAGACTCGGGCTGCGACTAGTCGCCCTCCGCTCTGCGACATCTATAATCCGCGACTTTGAAAGGCAGTCGGCGTTGGCGAACGTGTGGCCAGGTGGCCGAGCTGACGCGGCATGGCAGGCGACCGGCGTCGCGGAAGGGAGTTGATGACCCAATCGTGGACATGGTGGCTGGGTTTCAATTCGCTGGTGCTGGCCATGCTGGCAGTAGACCTGGGCGTATTCCAGCGCCGCGCGCATGGGGTTCGTTTTCGCGAGGCCCTAGCCTGGAGCATGGTCTGGATCGCGGCGGCCCTGCTGTTCGCGCTTGGGTTGTGGCTCGGCTGGCTTGGCGAATACCTAGCTGCCGACCGCCCGCGCATCACACTGGAGTTCCTGGCCGGGTACCTGATCGAGAAATCGCTCAGCGTGGACAACCTGTTCGTCTTCGCGGTGATCTTCAACTACTTCGCCGTCCCGACCGCCCATCAGCACCGCGTGCTGTTCTTCGGTATCCTCGGCGCCCTACTCTTCCGGGCACTTTTCATCTTCGGCGGGCTGTGGCTGGTGCAGAAGTTCACATGGATGGTTTACGTCTTCGGCTTGTTCCTGATCTTCGCCGGTCTCAAGCTGGCCATTGCCAAGGACAAGGAAGCTGCCCCGCAGCGCAACCCGTTGCTGCGGCTGGCACGCGCCACCCTACCAGTGACGAGTGATTACGTGGATGGGCGCTTCTTCGTGCGAGCCGACCGCCGATGGCTGGCGACGCCGCTGCTACTGGTGCTGCTCCTGATCGAGACCACCGACATTGTCTTCGCCGTGGATTCGATACCGGCGGTAATCGCCATCACCAAAGACCCATTCGTGGTCTACACCTCCAACGTGCTGGCGATTCTTGGGTTGCGCGCCCTGTATTTCGTCCTGGCCGTATTCTTGCGGATGTTCCGTTACTTGTCGTACGGGTTGGCGGTCCTGCTGGTATTCACCGGCCTCAAGATGCTAGCTGAACCACTCTTCGGCTTCCACATGAGCCCGGGGCTGTCGTTGGTGATCATCGGGAGCATACTCGCCATCACCGTGGTCTGGTCGCTGCTGGCGCCGTCGGCCCCGAGGCCGGCAGCGCGCCCGGCCGGGCTGCGCGCCGGGGGCGACAAACGCTAAACTAACGGGTTTGGCAGGCGAGCAGAGGAGCATGCGCCGGGCTGCGGCACGGGCCGCCAGCCGCAGCCGACCGGTTACTGGGTCAGTGTCCGTGGAACCGAAGTTCATTCGTATCGTCGGAGCGCGGCAGCATAACCTCCAGGACATCAGTCTGGACATTCCGCGCGACCGACTGGTGGTCATCACCGGGTTGAGCGGCTCTGGCAAGAGCAGTCTGGCGTTCGATACGATCTACGCCGAGGGTCAGCGCAAGTACGTCGAGTCGCTCAGCGTTCACGCCCGGCACTTCCTGGAGCAGGTCGGCAAGCCCGAAGTGGAGCGCATCGAGGGGCTGCCCCCCACGCTGGCCATCGAGCAGCGTGCCAGCGCCGCCAACCCCCGTTCCACGGTGGCCACCACCACCGAAATCTACGACTTCCTGCGCGTGCTGTTCGCTCGCGTCGGGACGCCACACTGCCCGCAATGTGGGCGACAGATCTATCGTCGCACCGTCGATCAGATTGTGGATATCGTGCTGCAATATCCCACGCGGACGCGCGTGTTGATACTGGCTCCGCTGTCGCGCGGCCGCCCGCGGGAGCTGGGTCCGGTGCTGCGCCGCATCCAGCGCGAGGGGTTCGTCCGCGCCCGCGTCGATGGACGCCTGTGCGACGTGGCCGAACTAGGCCAACTGCCGGCCGCCCATGCCGCCGACATCGACGTCGTGGTGGACCGGCTGGTAGTCAAGCCGGAGATACGCGCGCGACTGGCAGATGCCGTCGAGATCGCTCTCAGTCTGGGCGAGGGCACCACCGTCGTGGCCCGCCACGACGCAACCGACGACAGCGACGACGCGCAACACGCCACCAGCGACGGCTGGACCGAGGAGGTTTTCAGCGAGCGGCACACTTGCACGACCTGCGGCGTGAGCCTGCCGGAACTGGCACCGCGCGTCTTCAGCTTCAATTCGCCCTATGGGGCCTGCGAGCGATGCGGCGGGCTGGGCACCACATTGCGCTTTGATCCACAACTGGTCGTACCGGACGAAAACCTCTCCCTCGCTGCGGGCGCGATAGCGGCGTGGATGGGCGGCAACAAGCGCCTGGCGGCGGCCAACCGCAAGACGCTTCGCCGATTGTGCAGTGCCCTCCAGATCAAACCGGACACCCCCTTCAAAGACCTGCCTGCCGAAGCGCGGCGGATCATCCTGCACGGCACAACGTCAGCCGACGTCGAACGTTACGGACTGGACTTCGAGGGCGTCATTCCGAACTTGGAAAGGCGCTGCCGGGCGGCCGGCGGCAATGGCGTTCGGACGCGACTCGGCAACTTCCAGTCCGAATTTGTCTGCCCCGAGTGTCACGGGGCGCGCCTGCGGCGCACGTCACTGGCCGTGCGCATCGCCGGTCACAACATCTACGAAATCACCCGGTTGTCGATCAGTGCGGCCCAGGAGCTGTTCGCCGGGCTGCATCTGGAGGGTGAGGCCGGACAGATCGCCGATCCAATCCTGCGCGAGATCCGCCAGCGGCTACGCTTCATGAACGATCTGGGCCTGGGATACCTGACACTGGACCGCGCCAGCGCGACGCTCTCCGGCGGCGAGGCTCAGCGCATCCGACTAGCAACGCAGCTTGGTAGCGGCCTGGTGGGCGTCTGCTACGTGCTCGACGAGCCGACCATCGGTCTGCACCAGCGCGATAATGAGCGTCTGCTGCGTTCCATCCGCCGCCTGGTGGACATCGGCAACACCGTCATCGTGGTCGAACATGACGAGGACGTCATCCGGGCCGCCGACTACCTGATCGATATGGGGCCGGGGGCCGGGCTGCACGGCGGACGCATCGTGGCCTGCGGCCCACCGGCCGACGTCTTGGCCAGCCCCACCTCGCTGACCGCCAAGTACCTGCGCGGCGAATACGGCATACCGCTGCCGGAACATCGCCGCGCGGCGCGGCGCGGCGAGTGCGTCCAGGTGCTCAAAGCCGCCGAAAACAACCTGAAGAATGTCGACGTCAGCATTCCGCTGGGCGTGCTGTGCGCGATCACCGGTGTCAGCGGCAGCGGCAAGAGCACGCTGGTCTCGCAGATTCTGCTGCCGGCGTTGCGCCGCCGATTGTACAAATCGCGCGAGAACCCGGGCCGGCATGAACGGCTGGTCGGCGCCCATCGCATCGATCGTGTCATTGAGATCGATCAGACGCCCATCGGTCGCACCCCGCGCAGCAACCCGGCCACCTATACGGGCGTGTTCGACGAAATCCGCCGACTCTACGCGCGCACCAAGGAGGCGCGCATTCGCGGCTACGGCGCCAGCCGCTTCAGCTTCAACGCCAAGGGTGGCCGCTGCGAAGCCTGCCAGGGTCAGGGCACGCGGCGGATCGAGATGCACTTTCTGCCGGACGTCTTCGTCGAGTGCCAGGAATGCAAAGGCAGTCGCTACAGTCGGGAGACCCTGGAGGTGCGCTACCGCGGCAAATCGATTGCCGACGTACTGGAGATGCGTGTGGAAGAGGCGCTGCGCTTCTTCGACAGCTTTCCGAAGATCAAGCAGGGCTTACGGGCGCTTTCGGACGTGGGGTTGGGCTACCTGCGCCTGGGACAGCCATCGAACACGCTCTCCGGCGGCGAAGCCCAGCGTGTCAAGCTGGCAGCCGAGCTGGCCAAGGGGGCCACCTATCCGGCGACTCCCGACGGCCCGCCCAGCGCTTCCGCCACCCAACGGGCCAAGTTGGACTTCCACACGCTTTACGTGCTTGACGAACCGACCACCGGGCTGCACTTCGCCGACATTCAGACGCTGCTGGCAGTGCTCAACCGGCTGGTGGACATGGGCAATACCGTGTTGGTGATCGAGCACAATCTGGACGTCATCAAGTCCGCCGACTGGGTCATCGACCTGGGCCCGGAGGGCGGCGATGCCGGCGGCCAGATTGTCGCCGAGGGCCCCCCCCAGGCCATCGTCGCCAATCCGCGCAGCCATACCGGCCGCTACTTGCGTGCCAAGCTCCAGCAGACCGGCTGAACAGCGACGGCCGAACCGGTGCTTGTCCGGATCGGCCGTTTGACGTTCGCTGACTCGTACAGGCCGACAGTCTGCGGCGTGGCTCACTCGGCCACGTCGAAGGTGGGCGGACCGGCACTGGCTTCCGGCCCCGGCACATTGCCGGAGACCTGATTCTTGCCTGCGTCCGTCGTCAGGCTCTCGCCCACGCTGGCCATGATCGGAATGCCGGGCGAGGCCCCGTCCGGGTTGTCCTGGACGACCAGCCCGCGTAGCGGTGAGCCGACACGGGGCCACGTGTCCAACGTGCGTCGCCGGGCGCGGCTCTTGGTCTCGTTGAGGGCGATACGCACTTCGGTGAAGGCTTTCTTGACGCTGTTGAGGGCGGCCTCGGCAGTGCGACTCTGATTGCGCAGCGAGGTGACTTCGCACTCGTAGAACTGGCGCTGCTCGACCAGCCGAGCGTTTTCGCGCTCCAGGTGCGTGATCTGGATCTGGAGGTTCTTCTTTTCGGCACGCAACGCTTCGATTTTCTCGTCCAGAGAATCGACCACCGCCGTCAGTTCGCGCACCCGGTCCTCGGTGGTGCGCAAGGCCATCTGGAGCTTGTTGCGTTCGGCCGTGACTTCCTCCAGGGCAAGCTGGATCTCCTGAAGCTGGGACTGGAGGGCGGCGCGTTCCTCGAGCATCTCGCGCTGCGTGCGCTCCAGTTCGTCCACCTTGTTGGAGAGGTTCTTGCACTCGGCGCGCAGGCCGTCGCGCTCCTTGCGCACCGGCCACAGCTCATCGAGCTGCTTGTTGGCGGTCTTCAGCTCGATCTTCAAGCGCGTGCGTTCTTTCTCAGAGGTGACGAGCTGTTCATTGGCGCGCTGCAAGCGGGCGTTGACATCGCCCAGCTCCTCTTCCAGCGAAGCCACGTCCCCGCGAAGCTGTTCCAGGGCCTCGACCCGCGTCTGGAGCGTGACCACCTGCCATTCCAGCTCCTGCACGCGCTGGTTGGCAGCTTGCAGTTTCTCCGACGTGCTGGTCAGTTCGCGCTCCAGCGTCTCGCGGATCTCCTGGTGCCGGTCGAGCTGGTCCTCCAGCTCGTTGATGACCGCCAGCACGTCGTTCCGCTCGTCGACGAAGGTGTCCTGCAAGCCGCGCGGCGGACTGTTGCGCTCGCCCGGCCCGGAAGCCTGACCACTCTCAGCTTGGCTGGCGTTGGGGTTGATTTCGGGGGGCTCCCATTTGGTGGTACCCGCACCGACCGAGTCGCCGGCCCGCGGCTCGGTCTGTGCCGCCGTCATCTGCGGGTTCCCCCTGTCCGCGTTGCCTGCGTTGCGTCTCGTGCGGGAATTGGTCTTTTCCATGCCTCGTGCTTCCTTACGTCCGTGTAAGGTGCGCCCCGGACGCGGGGCCTGTCGCCACTACTCCCGGCCGGGCGTCGGACCAGGCCGGCGACGCCAATCTTTATCGGCGGGCTGTCCACGCCGGCTTGACCGGTCGGACGCCCCCGCCGCGCAATATCTGCCTTCGGGAGATCTGTCAGCGACCGGCTTGAACGAGCGGAGGGCACGCGCCCGGACGGATTCGAACCGCCAACCCTCGGTTCCGAAGACCGATGCTCTGTCCAGTTGAGCTACGGGCGCAGGAGCTGCGCGCTTTATACATCCCACCACGCCGACCGACAAGCCTTGGCCGGCATCGTCCGCCGCCGCGCGCCCACGTTTACGTGATGGTCGTTATCCGCTAGTTTGGCGCCACACGGCAATCCAGCCCGCGTCGGTGGGCGGCGGTCGGGCACGTCGAGGATTGCCGCCGGGAGAGCACTGATGCGCAGCCTGAGTCTATTGACACTGGTTGGGGCGACGGCGCTGGTCCTGTGCGGGTGTGCGGCGCCGCGTCCGGTCACGATGAGTTCGTTGCTGAGCGAAATGTGCGACCTGGGGCGCCTGCCGGAGTTCCCCGACCCTCCCTTCACCTGCCGACAATTCTCCAGCTACGACCGCCGTTCGACGACGCCGGCGGACCACGACTCCTGGTTCGCCAATCACGACGCCAATCAGTATCTGCGCGTGGAAGAACGCGACGGACGGAAAGAATACGTGATGATGGATGCCGACGGCCCCGGTGCGATCGTGCGCATCTGGTCGGCCAACCCCAAAGGGACCCTACGGATCTATCTCGATCGCCGCGAAAAGCCGGTACTGGAACTGCCGATGCGCGACCTGCTCAGCGGCAAGCTGACCACCGTACCGGCCGCCTTGGCTGGTGAACACAGCGCCGGCTGGAACTGCTATCTGCCGATTCCCTACGCGCGCCACTGCAAGGTGACCAGCGACGCCGACGGGTTCTACTACCACGTCAACTATCGCACCTACCCGCGCGGCACGCCCGTGACGACTTTCCAGACCGACGACCTCGGCCTGCTGGCCTCCCAGATCGCCGATATCGCCCAGCGACTGTCCAAGCCGCGCGATTGCGGGTTGGCGCCAACGGCGCCGGTCGGCTGCAAGATCACGCAGTTGCCGCAAGGTCGCTGCACGCTCGGGCCGGGTCAGATGGTGGAAGCCTGGCGCTGTTCGAATGAACGCGGCCAGGCTCGGGCTATCACCGACCTGCAAGTACGCGTCGAAGCCGCCGATCGTGAACGGGCCTTGCGCGAGGTGGCGCTGTTGCTCCAGTTCGATGAGCAGCCGCCGACAATCTGCCCGTTGGGCGACTTCTTCGGGGCCGGCGTCGGGGCGGCAGCGTACGAATCGCTCCCCATGGGCATCACTCCCGACGGCATTTTGTGGAGTCACTGGGTCATGCCCTTCCGCAAGACGGCCCGCATCGAGCTGCGCAACACCGGATTGCAGCCGACCGTGGTCACCCTGAGCGCCGCTACCAGCGAGTACCAGTGGACCGGCCGCACAATGTATTTCTACGCCGGCTGGCGCGTGGCCCGTGACGTGCCGACACGTCCGTTCTGCGACTGGAACTACGTGCGAATCCGTGGCGGCGGAGTCTTCGTCGGCGCCGCGTTCGCGATCGCCAATCCGGTTCGCCACTGGTGGGGTGAAGGAGATGAGAAGATCTACGTGGATGGCGAGGGATTCCCCAGTCACTTCGGTACCGGCACCGAAGACTACTACGGATACGCCTGGGGCAACAACCGCCCCTTCACTCATGCTTACCACAACCAACCCCGTTGCGACGGCCCCGGAACTTATGGGCACACCGCCGTCAATCGCTGGCACATCAGCGACCGCATACCATTCCAGCGCGACTTCCGCTTCGATATGGAGCTATGGCACTGGTGGGAAGGTGCCGTACCAGAAATGTCGGTCATGACTTACTGGTACGGACGTCCGGGCACCCGCGCTCTGCTGCCGCCTCTGACGGATGGCGACCTGCGCCTGACACGCCTCCCCCCCTACAAGGCGCCGCGCGTCGCCGGTGCCCTGGAGGGAGAGGAAATGACCATCGTCGCCAAGACCGGCGACGTCGGCCCGCAAGAGATCGCCGACAGCAGCAATGACAACCAGCTCTGGTGGCGCGGCGGACAGGTCGGCGACCAACTGCGACTACGCTTCCCGGCCCCCGCCGCCGGCAACTACCGCGTCTTCGGCCGCTTCGTCAAAGCCCAGGACTACGGCATCGTGCGCCTTTCGATCAACGGCGTGCCCGCTGCCGAACCCATCGACCTGTATGACGCCAAGATCAGCCTGTCCGGCGAGATGTTGCTTGGGACATACAGTCTCCAGGCTCAGGACAACGAGCTGACCGTCGAGATCGTCGGCGCCAACGAAAAGACGCTCGCCGGTCAGTACATGTTCGGATTGGACTATCTGCGTGTGGAACCGGCCGAGTAACGACGACTAGCGCGTTTCGCACTGAAAGGTCGTTCTGAAATCGCGGCACTGGCTCCATCCGGGACCACCACGATGGCAGTCCCCGGCATGATCGGGGACGCGGCCGTTATCAGCTGCGGCACCTGCGTCCAACTTATCGGGCATTCGACCTTCAAGATGGCGCTCGGTAGCGCTTACGCGATTACAAAAAAAGTCGCTGTTGTGTGCCGATTACCGCTGACGGAGCACTGGAGGCGCGCTATACTACATTGTCCGAGCGGCGAGAGGTACGTACAGGTTTCCCCCCCGGCCTGTCGGCCCCCCGCTCGGATCTTTTCATGCGCTGCCCGGCGCCGCACCGCAGCTACCCCCCGGGCGGTCATCGACCGATCAGCCCCGTCGCCACTATACTGCCGCTTTCACGGATACCTTGTCCGGCATAGTTGGTAGTTTCGCCGGCCCGCCCCCAAGCTTGGCCGACGCGCGTACAACGAGGTGTCAGCAATGGAAGTGGTATTAGACGGCAACTCGCTTTCCATCGAGCAGATCGTGGCGGTCGCCCGCCATTGGGCCAAAGTGTCCATCGCCCCGCAGGCCCGCCAAAAAGCCCAGCGCTCACGCGATTACTTGGAAAAATGCGTGCGCGAGGGCAAGGCGATCTACGGCGTAACGACCGGCATCGGCGAGCTGGCACGGGTGCGGATTTCGCCCGAACAGAGCGCTGAGCTGAGCCGCCGCATTATCTACAGCCACTCGGCCGGCACCGGCGACTTCTTCCCGCCCGATGCGGTCCGCGCCGCCATGCTGTGCCGCGCTAACGTGTTGGCCAAGGGTTACTCCGGCGTGCGCCTGTCGTTGATCGACACGGTGATCGAGATGATCAACAAGGGAGTGATACCGGCGATCAATGAAAAGGGCTCGCTGGGCGTCTCCGGTGACCTCTCGCCGCTGTCACAGTTCGCCGAAGTGGCCATCGGCGAGGGGCGGGCCTTTTACCGCGGAGAGCTGATGTCGGGCGCCGAGGCCATGCGGCGGGCCGGCGTGAAACCTACCGACCTGACCTTCAAGGAGGGGCTGGGACTGATCAACGGGTCGCAAATGATGACCGCCGGCGCCGCCTTGCTGGTATATGACGCCGAACGTGTGCTCAAGAATGCCATGATCGCCGCCGCCATGACTCTCGACGCGCTGCGCGCTGTGGAGCGTGCTTTCGACCCGCTGGTGCACCGGCAGCGGCCCTATCCGGGGCAGAACGCCGTCGCCGCCAACCTCGTGCGTCTCTTCGCGGACAGTCAGATCATGGCCGACAAGACCGGCAAGGTCCAGGACGGCTACAGCATGCGCTGTACGCCGCAGGCCCTCGGTCCCTCGCTGGACACGCTGGAGCATGTGCGCCGAGTCGTCAACATCGAAGTCAACTCGGCCGCTGACAATCCGCTGTTCTTCGGCGACGAGGAACAGTACTTCGCCGCCGGCAACTTCCACGGGCAGCCGGTCGGTATGGCGGTAGATTTTCTGTGCATCGCGCTCTCCGAGGCGGCCGACCTTTCGGAACGGCATACGAACCGGCTGCTCAATCCGGTGCTCTCCGGTCTGCCCGACTTCCTCATCGAAGGCAAGGGACTCAACAGCGGGCTGATGGTCGCCCAGTACACGGCTGCCGCCCTGGTGTCGGAAAACAAGGTGCTCTCGCATCCGGCCAGCGTCGACTCGATCAGCGTCTCGGCTGACCAAGAAGACCACGTCAGCATGGGGCCGATCGCCGTCCGCAAGTGCGGCGAGATCCTGCGCAATGTGCGGACGGTGCTGGCGATCGAGATGATGGCTGCTGCCCAAGCGATGGACTTCTACCCCGGCAAGAAACCCGGCCGGGGTACACGCGTGGCCTACGAGGTCATTCGACAGAAAGTGTCGTTCATGAAGGACGACCGGGTGATGTACCCGGACATTGAGGCCATCCGCCAGTTGATCGAGTCTAACACAATCCTCGACGAAGTGGAGCGTGAAATCGGCCCGCTGTACCTGGCACGCGACATGAAAGACTTGCCGCAACCTAACGTGCCCTGTTGAACAGCCGATCGTCCGGTCCCGGCACGAGCATCATCCGAACCACCTGTGTCGCGAGGCGGGCTCGCCGTAGCGTCCCGACAGACCGCGGTTTAACGCGGCAGCTCGTACTCCATTACCTCGCAGACGCGCTTGAACTCGCCCTCCAGCTCTTGCGCCAGGGCCCCCAGTCCCTCCAGCGTTCCGGCACGCGCGGATTTCTCCAGTGTGGCGGCCAACTGGTTCATGCGCCCGGCCCCCAGATTGGCCGCCGCCCCCTTCACCGCGTGAGCTGCCTGTGCCAACGACCGGCTGTCACCAGCCGCAAGCGCCGTCCGGATGGCACCCAGCAGGGGCGGCACCTCAGCCTGGAACAGTTCCAGCAGGCTCTTCAGAACGGGAGCGTAGTCCGGGGCAGCCGTGTCCAGCGGGTTCTGCCACGTACGCCGGATATCGCCGGAGTCGGTCGCCGAGACCTCTTCAGCTGCGGCCGGTGACGGCGCCAGGCCCGTGACGCCGGCGCGCCGCTGGGCACAGCGTATCAACACCTCTTGGAGCGCCGCCGGTCGGAACGGCTTGGCCAGGAAATCATCCATACCCGCCGCTCGGCAGGCTTCCCGGTCCTCACGCAGTGCTCCGGCCGTCACCGCCACGATCAGCGGACGCTTACTGGCTGGGTAGCTGGCGCAAAGGCGCTCGGCGGCCTCTAGACCGTCCATTTCCGGCATGCGAATGTCCATGAAAACCACGTCGTAGTGCTGGCGCTCGACGGCCTGAAGCACCTCGCGACCGTTCGCAACCACGTCCGGACGGTAGCCCATGCGCTCCAGCATCGCCACCGCCACTTTCTGGTTCACCGCCACGTCCTCCGCCAGCAAGATGCGCAGCGGGTAGCGCTGCGCCAGGGTAGGATCGAACATGGCGCCGGCGCTGCTGGACAGTAACCGCACCGGCTCGCGGGCCGCTGGCGCCCGAATAGTGAAGTGGAATGTCGAACCACGGCCAGCGGTGCTCTCAACACCGATCGTCCCGCCCATCAGATGCACCAACCGCTTGCTGATGGCTAATCCCAACCCCGTCCCCCCGTAACGCCGCGTCGTCGTCACGTCCACCTGGCTGAACGGCTCGAACAGCAGGGGCAGCTTGTCCGCGGGTATGCCAATGCCGGTGTCGCTGACGGCGAATCGCAGCTCGTACTCCTGCCCTTCCAGGGGGCGCGCCGACACCGATACCAGCACGCGCCCGCGCTGCGTGAACTTGATGGCGTTGCTCAACAGGTTGACGAGCACCTGCCGCAGGCGG
>Ga0129299_1000812_pt1 | contig 20584 bp, 9 predicted proteins | sample ConPoolayeCmetaG_FD_94477 | JGI IMG/M metagenome (GOLD analysis project Ga0129299, IMG submission 94477) | Hot spring microbial mat communities from California, USA to study Microbial Dark Matter (Phase II) - Cone Pool mat layer C metaG ...
CGCCTCGAGCGCGTGCGCCACGAAGGATGATACGCGCCGGAAGGCGAGATAGGGCAGGATGCCCGTGGCGAAGAACAGATAGAGGCTGTTCCCGTAAAGCGCCGGCCGCCCCAGCGCCTTGAACACGGCGACGAAGGTCAGGATCAGCACGACAGGCTCGGCCAAGGCCCAGAGATAGCCGAGTTGCGCCCGGCCATAGCGTGAGCGGGCCTCGCGCAGGATGAGCGCGCCGATCACCCGTCCTTGCACACCAGCAGCTGCCCTCAAGCGACATCCTCCCGTCCCGCGCCGCCGGTTCGGCGCGCCAGAACTCCGATCCGCGCATGGTTCGAGCTGGCCATCTCAGTCCGGTGCGATCTGCAGGCCGCCGCGCAGCGAGGCCGTGCCAAGCGCAATGAGCTTCAACACCTTGGCGATCTCGACACCCTCGGCATTCGCGGCATAGAGCACGTCCTTGTCCTTCAACAGAAAACCGCGGGCGAGAAAATAGGAAACGGGATCGCGCAGGCTCACCCTGTAGACAACGGGGACATGCGTGCTGTATTTGCTGCTCTCATAGCCGGGCCGCAGCATCCAGACGACATCGCGCGTCTCGTAGCGGAAGAGAAACAGACCCGTTGCATCGGCCCTTTGGTCGAGCGGGCCGCCGGTCGCCGCGATCGCCTCCAGAAGATTGACCTGAGGCGAGTCGAACGCATAGACGCCCGGCTTGGCGACGGCCCCGAACACGGTGTATTTCTTGGGTTCGTGGCTCAGATAGATGCGGTCGCCAGGATTGATGTAGATGTTCTCGTCCTGGTTCTCGACGACGGCTTCCAGAAGCTGGCTGCCGCGCTTCGGCCCGCGGATGAAGGTGACGTAGGTTTCGCGCGCGGGGAACTTGGCGCCGCCAGCGGCGGCCAGAACATCGAGCAGCCGGTCCCCGTTGAGCGAGAGGGGATAGCGGCCCGGATTGACCACATCGCCGCTGACAACCGCGGTGTTGCTTTCATTCTTTGCAATGGAGACGACCACCTGCGGCTGGATCGCCCGGTCGGAGATGCTCTTGACGATGGCCTGCTGCACCTCCAACGGCGTCTTGTCGAGAACCTGCAGAACGCCGGCATAGGGCAGCGAGATGCGGCCGCGCTGGTCGACAAGCACCTGCGGAAACTCGGCATGCCGGCTGGAGCCGGTTGAGAACAGCCCGCCGTCGCCCGCCTCCCAGATGGTGATGGCGAGCGTATCGCCGATGCCGATGCGCCGATCCGGGCTGGCCGTATATTTCTTCGGAAAAGCTTGACTGAGCCCGAGGGAATGCACGCCGGCAAGGCTCGCCACCACGGAGTGGTCCAAATCAATAACAAGATAATCTGCGTTGCTGATGATGCCAGACCCGAGTTCGATCTCTCGCGCAGTGGGACCGGCGGCGGGTGTGATCGAGCAGGCACACAGCGGCAGCAGCAGCACCGCGGACAGAAACCGACGCAGAACCATATGTTCACAACCCGATGGGCAGACAACGAAGTCCGTTCCACCTACTCTGTATCATTGGGCAAAAAATTTATCAATCGAGCATATTTTTGGAATAATTTTCTTCTCCTTGGTGTTGTTTTCTTGCTATCCGGTAGGTCTGTCGTGCGGCACCAGGCGATGGGGAGAGATCCGGGGGCGCAATGAAGGACAGCACAGACCACGCCATTTCCGCCACCAGATCCGTTGCGATCCTCGGCTGGGCCTGCCGCCTGCCCGGCGCGCGGCGTGTGGATGAATTCTGGCGCGTGTTGCTTAAAGGCCGTTGCGCGATCGGCGCGATCGGTCTGGATCGCTGGCAGACGGAGCGTTTCTATCATCCCCGGCCGGGTGTGTCGGGCAAGAGCTATACTTTCGCCGCCGGGCTGATCGAAAACATCTGGGCGTTCGATGCAACCGCCTTCGGGATTTCCCCGCGCGAAGCCGTGCAGATGGACCCGCAGCAGCGGCTGGCGCTGATGCTCGCCTTTGAGGCTCTGGAGGATGCCGGGCTGGCTCCGTCCGCGCTGAGGGGCGAGCGGGTGGGCGTCTATGCCGGGGCGTCCTCGCTCGATCACGGCAATCTCAGGCTGTTCGATGCGGCAGGCATCGACGGGGCGACCATGACCGGCAATTCGCTGGCGCTCGTGGCCAATCGCGTGTCGCACGCCTTCGATTTCCGCGGCGAGAGCCTCGCTATCGACACGGCGTGCTCCGCATCGCTGGTGGCGCTGCACCACGCGGTCGGCGCGCTGCGGAGGGGGGATGTATCGCTGGCGGTGGTGATCGGCGTGAATGTGTTGCTGAGCCCGCTCCCGTTCATCGGCTTCTCGGCCGCGCGGATGTTGTCGCCCAAGGGCATTTGCCATCCTTTCGGCGCGGAGGCGGCGGGATATGTCCGCGGCGAAGGCGGGGTTGCATTGATCCTCGCGCGCAGCGACGAGGCGCGCGCCCGGCGCAGTCATCACGGCGAGATTATCGCAACCGGGGTGAATGCGGACGGGCATACCTTCGGCATCGCCCAACCGTGCGCCGCATCCCAGGCGACGCTGCTGCGCGCGGTTCATGCCAAGGGCGGCATAGCGCCCGACGACCTCGCTTTCATTGAAGCGCACGGCACGGGCACACAAGCCGGGGACGCGGCCGAAGCTGAGGCGCTCGGGGTGGCCGTGGCTGGGTGGCGCAGCAGGCCGCTCCCCATCGGCTCGCTGAAAGGCAATATCGGCCATCTGGAACCGGCCGCCGGGCTTGCCGGTGTGCTTAAGGCCTCGCTGGCGCTGGAGCATGGCCTTTATCCGCCGACCCTGTCGGGCCGCAGCCTGAACCCGGACATTCCGTTTAAGGCTCTCAATCTGCACGTGGCGCAAGAGGCCGTCCGTTTGACAGAAGCGGACGGTGTGCTTGCAGGCATCAGTGCATTTGGCTTCGGCGGGGCGAATGCCCATGTCGTCATTGCGCGCGGCACACGCGGCGAACCGGGCTCCGCCGCGCCACGCAGCGGCTCGTCACCCGCCGGCAGCGACTTGCCCGGAAAGCCGTCGGGGATAGCCCGGCTGCTCTGCTTCACCGCCAGGTGCGGCGGGGCTCTCGCGGCCATGGCTCATCGTCACCATACGATCATCGACGATGAGGGCGAAGACCCCGCACGCCTCGCCGCGGCTCTCGCCCACCGGCGCGACCTGATGGAAGAACGCGTCGCGATCCTGACCGGCGATGATGCCGCGCTTAAGGCCGCTCTCGTCGCCGCCGCGCAGCAGGCGCCGCACCCCGCTCTCGCCCGAGGCCGGGCCATAGCCCCCGCCGCAAAGACCGCGCTCGTCTTCTCCGGCAACGGCGCCCAATGGGCGGGTATGGGGATCGTCGCATATGAGAGCAACCAGGCATTCGCGCTTGCGTTCGACACCGTCTCCCGTCATATCCAGGCGCTGGGTGGCCCCGATCTCGTCGAGGCGATGAGAGATGCCGCGCTTTCCGAGCGCCTTTGCCAGGCCGCAATCGCCCAGCCGCTCCTCTTCGCCATCGAAGCGGCGCTGACTGATTGCCTTGTCGGTATGGGGCTGAAGGTCGCCGCCGTGATCGGCCACAGCGTCGGCGAGGTGGCGGCCGCTTACGCTAGCGGCGCCCTCACGCTCGATGACGCCGCGCAGCTCATCATCGAGCGGTCGCGCCACCAGGAGCCGAGCCGGGGCGCAGGAACCATCGCCGCCGCGCAGCTTTCCCCGGACGCGGCGGAAACCATCCTTCGGGAGCACGGCTTCAAGGATGTGTGCATCGCGGCCTTCAACAGTCCGCAATCGGTCACCGTCTCCGGCTCGCATGAGGGGATCCGGCGCTTTCATGGGATCGTGTCGTCGGCCGCAGTGCGCTGCAAGATCCTCGACATCGACTATCCGTTCCATTCGTCGGCGATGGACCCCTGCCGCGACCCGCTCATCGCATCGCTTTCGTGTCTGAAGCCCACGCGCTCGCAAGTGCCCTTCGTCTCGACGGTAACGGGCAAGGTCTGCGAAGGCACCTCGCTTGATGCGGGCTACTGGTGGCGCAATGTGCGCGAACCGGTCCTGTTCTCCGCTGCGGTGGAGGCGGCATCGCGCCTTGGCTGCGAGGTCTTCCTCGAGGTCGGGCCCCGCCCCATCCTCCTCAAATATCTCAACGAGTGCCTGGCGGGATCGGAGCGGCCGAGCGCCGTGCTCGCAACGCTCGGATGGCAGGACAGCGCCGCGGCCGACCCGGTGCGCATGAGCCTCGCACGGGCCTTCGTTAACGGCGCGGCGCTCGACATCACCCGTGCCTTTGGCGAGGACCCTGCCGGGGAAATCGCGCTTCCCGAGTATCCGTGGCAACTTTCCGAGTTCAGGATCGCCCAAACCGGGGAAGCCTATCCGGGCGCGGGCGGCGGGCGGGAACCGCCCTGTCATCCGCTCATCGGCGTGCAAGCGATAGCGGGCGCGCCCGTGTGGCGATGCCATCTCGACGCCGAAACGCTTCCCTGGCTTGGCGATCACAAACTTGCCGGCAGGACGACGCTTCCTGCCGCCGCGCTGGCGGAGATGGCGACTGCGGCGGCCTGCGGCTGGCTCGAATCACAGGCGGTCGAAATCGGCGATCTCGACATCACGCTCCCCCTGATCTTCCGGCAAGGCGAATGCCGCGAGGTGGAGGTGCGCCTTGCGCCGGAAAGCGGCAGGGTCGTCATCCTGAGCCGCCCGCGCCTTGCCGGCGCGGCATGGGAAACGCACGCCACCTGCCGCTTTCGGGCCTTGAGCAACACCCAAGCGCAGCCAGCGCCGGCGGGGCTGGTGAATATCCCTCTGCCAGCGGAAGACCATCCCTGCTATGCGCGTCTGGCAAAGGCCGGGCTCGACTACGGCCCCGCGTTCCGCCGCCTTGGCCATGCGCAAACCGAACCTGGCGGCGAAATCATGGGCGGCGAGGTCCGGGCCAGCCTCAAGCCTGCCAGCACGGATGTGCACCCCGCGCACCTGTTCGATCCGATTGCACTCGACGCCGCGCTGCACGCCCTTGCCTGCTTGCCCGACGCTGCGCTTCAAAATGCGGGCGCTGCCTTCGTCCCGGTCCGCATGGCCTCGTTGCGGCTGTATCGGCCTCGGCTCCGTGCCCATGCCGCCCGGCTTCGTATCGCGGGGCGCACGCCACGCTCGATGACGGTCGATCTTGTTCTGACGGACGAAGCGGGGCACGTTTTCTTATCGGTCGAGGGGCTGCGCCTGCAGGCCGCAAGGCTCTTGCCTGCGCTCAATCTCGAGGAAATGGCCTTGACGTGGCGGGCCAAACCCGTGGGTCTGCCCGGCCGCGCCAGAAAAGTTGACACCGACCGCATGCGAGCGGTGCTCGACCATGCCATGCAGCGGGCGCGCGGCCATTGCGGCGAAACGGAGAAGGCACGGGAGGCAAGGCTGCTGCTCGAAGCAGGCGCGCACCGGCTTGCCTTCGACGTGCTGCGCTCGCTCGCAGATCGCGATGGCCGGCTTGACCCTGCCGCACTGCGCCGCACGGACCGATTGCATGATGCGCGCGCTGGCTATCTGGAAGCCCTGGCGCATCGGCTGGCCGCGGCCGGGGTCGTGACACTCGACAATCGGGGATATTGCATCGCGCAAGACCCGGCATTGCCCGCGCTCGATGCCATCCTGAGAACGGTTATCGCCGATCACCCCGAATGGGTAGCGGATTGCGTGGTGCTCAGCCATGCCGCGGCTGTCCTGCCCTTGTGCCTTCCCTCGCCGCCGGAACACGGCATCTTCATGGCGACGACGCGCGAGCACGTTGTGCGGGAGGGGCCGCGTCACGCCCGGCGCAGGCAAGCCCTGGTTGCGGCCATTTCCGCATTAGCCGAAAGCCGGGGGAACGGCGATCCCTTGCGCGTTGCCCAGGTCGATGCGCATGACGCGTCCCTCGCGCTGGCGCTGCGCCCGCACTGGCAAAACGGAACGCTTACCCTTTGCCTCCACCCCGGCTCGCCTGCGGCCGAGCACAGACTGCGCGATGCCCTGCCGCCATCGCCGCACCTCGACATCAAGGGCTACCTCTGCCTCGATCAAGCCGTACCCGGTCTGGCATCGCCGTTCGACATCGTATGCCTGTTGAGCGACCCATCAAGCGATGCCGCCGCGGACGGGCTTGCGGCCCTCGCTGCCCGGATGTTGCGCGCCGGCGGACTGTTTCTCCTGTCGCCGACACCCGACTCGGTGCTGCTCGAGGTCGCGCTTGGCCTCGAAGTTGGATGGTTTCCCGAAACCGCAACCGTGCGGGCGGCGCCGGGGAGTGCCTCGGCCATGTGGCGAACGGCACTCGGCCGATCCGGCTTCACCCTGCCGGAGGGTACAGCGTGCGCAGATATCCTGCTCCCGGCGATGTGCCCGGAAACCGTGACCGCCGCAAGCCCTGCCTTGTCCGTTCATCCGGGAGAGAGAGGCGCGCGCGTGCTTGCGCATGCCGGGCAATGGCCGCTTGCCGCAGCGATCCGCGACAGGTTGCGCGAACGCGGCTTCGACGCCGACTTGGCTGCCATGGATGGCCTCGATATTCGCGCCGCGCCGCCGGCACCCCCGCTTGATGCCGCTTCAAACGGCGGGCACGCCATCGTGCTGCTCGATCCCACCCGCGACGGCTGCACGGCAAGCGAAACGGTCTCGCGCTGCCTCGCCCGGCTGCAATCCGTGCTGACGATGCCGGATGCGCTCCGGCATGTGTGGATCTGCATCGAAGGCGGCCTTGATCATCTGATCGCCGGGACGTGCCTCGATCCGGCAGCCGCCGCGCTGTGGGCTGCCGCGCGCGCCGTTGCGAATGAAGCTCCCCGGAATCGGATCCGGCTTGTGGATTTCGACCACGGGCTAAGCGATGCCGAAAAAGCGGAGCGTCTTGCAGCCTGGATCGCGGAGCCGGGCGAGGAAACCGAACTCCGGCTGGGCCGGACAGGCGCTTTGCGTCCTTCGGTGTTGGCGGGCAGCCCTACTCTGCAGGATGAGCCGGGCAGAACACGAGACAGGGAAACGGGAGCTTGCCTTACCCTCGCCGCACCAGGAAGCACCAACCGGGTGCATCTCAAAACGATTGACCGGCGCGCGCCCGCTCCGGGTGAGGTCGAGATTGCCGTTGCCGCCGCCGGGCTTAATTTCCGTGATGTGATGTGGGCAACGGGCAGCTTGCCCGAGGAGGCGATGGAGGACGGCTTCGCCGGTGCCTCGATCGGCTTTGAGTGTGCCGGGACGGTTACGCGCCTCGGCGACGGGGTCGCCGACATCGCCGTGGGCGACCGCGTCGCGGCGATGGCGCCCTCGGCCATCTCCAGCCATGTTCTCGCACAGCGTTGCGCCCTGGTGAAACTGCCGCCGGACATGCCGCTCAGCGCGGCTGCAACCATGCCCACGGCATTTGTGACGGCGCATCACGCCCTCGTGCGGCTCGCCCGCATCGAACGCGGCGAATGGCTCCTCATCCATGGGGCGGCCGGCGGGGTCGGGCTTGCGGCGCTTCAGATCGCCAAGGCACGGGGCGCGCGCGTCATCGCAACCGCTGGTGCCCCGGAGAAACGCTCGCTGCTCAGCACGCTTGGCGCGGAGCACGTGTTGAATTCACGCACGCCCGCCTTTGCGGACGAGATCCGCGCGCTGACCGGCGGGGTCGATGTCGTTTTGAACTCGCTCAGCGGCGAGGCGATGGAGCAGAGCCTGCGCTTGCTCAAGCCCTTCGGCCGGTTCATCGAGCTCGGCAAGCGCGATTTCTTCGCCGGGACCATGGTGAGCCTGCGCCCGCTGCGCCGCAACGTATCCTATTTCGCCGTCGATGCCGACCAGCTTCTCTCCGCGCGGCCCGAATGCGCGCGCGAGCTTTTCAGCGACATTCTCGCCGAGATCAAAAAGGGCAGCTATACGGCCCTGCCCTACCGCGTGTTTCCGGCCGCCGAGGTGGGCCATGCCATCCGCCTGATGCAGCAGTCGGGCCATATGGGCAAGATCGTCATCGCAGCGCCCGCGCCGCAGGACTGTCCGTGCGAGCGGACCGATGTGCGCTTCGCCCCCTGCCCTGAAGGCATTCACATCATCATTGGCGGTCTGGGCGGGGTTGGCGTCAGCCTCGGCGAATGGCTGGCGGATCTGGGCGCGCATCATGTTGTGCTTGCCGGGCGCTCCGGGAACGCCCAGCCCGATGCCGAGGCAACGCTTGCCGCCCTTCGCCAGCGGCCCATCCGCGTGCAACTCGAGGCCTGCGACGTGACCGATGCCGCAGCGCTTGACGCATTGCTGGTGCGCCTGCGCGCCGAAGGCCCCATCACAGGCATCATTCATGCGGCCATGGCGCTCGACGATGCGCCGTTCCTGCATCTGACGGGCGAGCGCATCACCGCCATTCTGCGCCCCAAGATCGACGGCGCCAGCCATCTCGACCGGCTGACCCGTGCCGACAGGCTCGATTATTTCGTGATGCTGTCCTCGTTGTCAGCCATGATCGGCAATCCCGGTCAGGTGCCGTATGCCGCCGCCAATGCCTATCTCGAGGCGCTTGCGGAACGGCGCCGGCGCGAGGGGCTGCCCGCGCTTGCCATCGGCTTTGGAGCCATCGCCGATGCCGGTTATCTGAAGCGCAACCCTGCCGTCGCCGAAACGCTGGCGCGTCGCACCGGGGGCCGCGCGCTTACCATCGCCGAGGTCTGCGCCGCACTTGGCGAACTGCTGGCGCAGGGCATGCGCGCGCCTGCAAGCGTCACTGTCGCCCGCCTTGCCGGGCACGACGCGTCTGCTCTGTCGGCTGTCTTGGCAACGCCACCATTCGAAAGCGTGCAACGGCTGGTCAGAGATGCGGAAAACGGGGCGGAAATGCCACGCGATTGCCTCGCCGAAACGATTTCAGCCATGAGCGAGAGCGAAGCCTGCGAGACGGCGGCCCGCCTGATCGCGGCCGAGGTCGCTGCGGTGCTGCGCCTGCCCGCAGAGAGCATCAACCGCAGCCGTCCACTTGGCGAGCTCGGCATGGATTCCCTCATGATGGTTGAGTTTCAACTGGCAGCGGAACAGCGGCTCGGCCTCGATATGTTTCACCTTGCGGGAGCGCCCGGACTAACGATCGAAACCATCGCGGCAAGGCTCGTGCGCCGCATCCGCTGCGGTGCGGAGCAACACCGCAGCCGCGACGCGGACCTGATCCGCACCCTGTCTGACATACACATCGTGCCCGGCGGCGATGATGTCAGTTCGCGCGTTGCGGCGCAGTCGCCCCGGCAGCCGGCTCTTCAGGAGAGCCTTGCGCCATGAGCGAGCCGCGCGAACGCCTCACCCGCGGCGAGATCGAAGCCGTGACCTCATGGCTCGGCGGACTGCCGTCAATGTCCCCGCAAGCCGGCGCAGCGGCACAGCCCTTCTGCCCGGCCGCAAAGGGCTTCGAAACGTTGCCGGCCTATTTGCGCATGCAGGTTCAGGCCGACACCGCAGCGCGCCTCGGGCTGGCGAGCCCGTTCTTCCGCCTGCATGAAAGCCGCAACGGTCCTGAAACCTGCGTCCGCGGCCGGCCCTGCCTCGACTTTACAAGCTATGATTACCTCGGCCTGAGCCGGCACGACCATGTCACCGCAGCCGCGAAGGCCGCCATCGACCAGCACGGCACCTCGGTTTCGGGCAGCCGCGTGGTGGCCGGGGAGCGGCCCCTGCATCGCGACCTCGAACGGCGTCTCGCCGACCTCTATCATGCCGAGGATGCCGCCGTGTTCGTCAGCGGGCACGCCACCAATGTCAGCGCCATTGCCGTGTTGGCCGGCCCGGGGGATCTTGTCCTTCACGATGCGGCGGTCCACAACAGCGTGCTGCTCGGCGCCGAGCTCTCGAAAGCTGCGCGCCGCAGCTTTCCCCACAACGATCTCGACGCGCTGGAAGCCATGCTGCGCGAACACCGCGCGCGCTTCGCCAATGTCCTCATCGTCGTCGAGGGGCTTCATTCCATGGACGCGGACACGCCCGATCTGGCGCGGCTCATAGCCCTCAAGCAGCGTTTCGGCGCCTGGCTGATGGTGGACGATGCGCATGGGCTCGGCGTTCTGGGGGAAAGCGGCCGCGGCATCTGGGAGCATGCGGGCGTCGATCCGCGCCGGGTCGATATCTGGATGGGGACACTGAGCAAGACGCTTGCCGCAACGGGCGGCTACATCGCCGGATGCAGGGCGCTCATCAACCTGATGAAATTCGCCGCCCCCGGCTTCGTCTACAGCGTCGGACTTGCGCCAGCCCAGGCCGCAGCCGCACTCGCCGCGCTTGAGGTCATGGAGCGCGAGCCAGAGCGTGTGCAGCGGCTTGCCGACAACGGCGCGCTGTTCCACCGTCTGGCCCTGGCGGCAGGGCTCGACATTGGCGTAAGCTGCGGGCGGGGCATCGTGCCGGTAATGACGGGCGACAGCCTGCGCGCGGTCATGCTCTCGGAACGTATGCTGGCTCGGGGCATCAACGTCGTTCCGGTGATTCACCCTGCGGTGCCGCCGCGCGCTGCGCGCCTGCGCTTCTTCCTCACGGCGGAGCATACGTCCGAACAGATCGGGACGGTGGTGGAGGTCATGCGGCAGGAGTTTGACGCCCTTAGGGACTGGACGCTCGACCCGGCGCTCCTGCCGGGCGGGGCTGCTCCGTGACGCTGGCGCATCGCCTGAATGGGACGCCCGCACCGGAGAGGCTCGGGCAAGGGCGGTCCGCTGCCGCGGTGAGCCGCAGCCCGATCTGCATGCCGCCCCTGTGCGCCGGAGTCGCCTGGTGGAACCGGCGGGCCGTGACGGCGCTGCTTTCGGTTGATGGCCCGGCCGCATCGCCGGTTTTCTTCCGCACCGTGGAGGACGCGCTCGCCGCCGCTCCGCAGGAAGCGCGTATCTATGCCTGGGCATCGAAGGCGGGGGATAAGGAAACGGCCGCGGCCCGGCGCGCCGGGATTGATCTTATCCGCATCGAGGACGGCTTCCTGCGCTCGGTCGGGCTGGGTGCGGGCCTCGTCCCGGCCTGCTCATTCGCCGTGGACAGATGCGGCATCTATTTCGATGCGCGCCAGGAAAGCGACCTGGAGCACCTGCTTGCAACCCGCGACCTAAGCCCGGAGGAAACTGCGCGCGGATACGCCCTGCGCCGCGCCATCCTGGCCGCCGGTCTCAGCAAATACAACGTCGAGGCGGGGGGAGATGCAGCCGGCATCCCCTGGGAGCGCGGCGTCATCCTCGTTCCCGGGCAGGTGGCGGGCGATGCTTCGCTGCGCTTCGGCCTCATCCCCGCCGACTATGGAACCGGTTCGGACATGAACCTCGCCCTGCTCAGCGCCGTGCGCCGGCGCAACCCGGATGCCTTCATCCTCTATAAGCCGCACCCGGATGTGGAGGCCGGTTTGCGCCCCGGCGCCCTGCCGGAGGCGGCGGTTCTGGCCCATGCCGATTGCATCCTTCGCGGCGGCGACATCGCGGCGCTGCTTGCGCGCTGCGCTGGCGTGGAGACGCTCACCTCGCTCACCGGCTTCGAGGCGCTCTTGCGCGGCAAGCGGGTGACCTGCCACGGCGCGCCGTTCTATGCCGGCTGGGGGCTGACCGAGGATCTGGTCGCAGTCCCGCGCCGCACGCGCCGCCGCAGCATCGACGAACTGGTGTTCATCGCATTGGCGCTCTACTGCCGCTCGCTCGATCCGGCAACGTTGAAGCCGTGCAGGCCCGAACGCCTCATCGAGGCGCTCTCCACGCTGAAGAGAAGCCCGGCGCATCGCGCGCGCATGGCTGTCTGCCGCCATGCCTCCCGGCTCGGGCGGCGGCTCGGGCTCTAGCGGCGGCGCGCAAAGCTTCGCGTAGCGCGGATTGGCGCGGGCCGGGACAGCTGGAGCCGAAGCGCTCCACCGCGCCGGTAATGATCTGCCGGCTGAGGCCCTCGACCGCCGCCGCAAGGCCCTCCTGTCCATACAACGAACCGGGCACCTGCACGCTGGCCGCCAGCGCCGTTGTGAAAGCGGCGACGAGACCGGGATCGGGGCACTGCGGCGCCCGCCAGAAGGAGGCAAGATCGCCCTGGTGCGTCAACCCCGGCACGTCATAAAGCGCAGGCGCCAGCGTCTTGACCGGCACGCCCGCGCCGAGCGCTTCGATCCCGGCGGTGCTGTTGAGCGTGACGAGGCCCGCCGCGCCCTCGATGCAGCGCCGAAGCCCGCCGCTGTCGATGAACTGCACGCGCTCCTCAAGAGCATATGTGCGCACAAGCTTCGGCAAGCGCCGCCGCCACACCTCAAGCCCGTTGTCGAGCGGATGCGCCTTCATGAGCAGGCTCTGATCGGCCGGGGCATGCGCCGCGAAGGACCGCAGCACCTCCTCGATCGCGGCGAGCATGCTGCCCTGGGGCGAGCGGTGCCGGACCTGGAAATCGCCCTCCAGCTGTAGGGCGAACACGTGGAATTGTCCTGCCCGCATGTTGCCAAGGCAGGAGGCGGCCTGCCGTTCGCGCCGCCTTGCGGTCAGCAGCCGCTCCGCCCAGGCGGCATATTCGAGCGGCGGATAATAGAGCGTATGGCGGCGATAATGCGGCGCCAAGACCCAGAGCACGGTGTTGGCAAGATTGTAGGCCATATCATATGCGGCCATAGTGGCAAAACTACCGGCCCCGGCCGTTTCGAGGGGCCCTGATCCGAGTAGAGCCGGCGCGGTCGCAGCGAGGCGCCGGATTGTCTCGGGGCAGGCCGGGAAGTGCGACGCCGCGCCCGTGCCATCCGCCTCGACGGTCAGCCAGCCGGGGCGCAGATACCCCAGTTCAGTGACGATGACGCGCACGCCCATGCGCCGGGCGATGCTCGCGGCAATGCGGTGGTAAAGCCGCCGCTCGCCATGCAGGAGCAGATCGGTGATGCCGCGTTCGGCGATGGTTTTCTCCACGAAGCGCGGCCAGTCGGCAATGCGTCCGCGATACCACGTGCCGCCCCGCCCCCACAGCAGCGCGTCGCCCGCGCACATATGGATGCGGTGAACGGCGTGCCCATCCTCTGCCAGCCGGTCAGCAAGCCGCCGGTAGAGCGGTGAGAGCGGGCCTTGCAGGACCAGGAACGATCGTTGCGGCATCAGCGCGCAAGCCTTAATCCCGCTCTGCGCTTGCGGCGATGGCCCCGGGCGCAGTGCTCGCGGCGGAAGCTGCCGGTTGCGGGCTCCCCTCCCAGTCGCAATGTGGGATGCCCTCGGCGCGGGCGCGCCGCAAGCGCGGCGGCGGGCTCACATACGCGCCGGCGCCGTTCACCGCCTCATGCTCAAGCCGCCCGATCATGGCGGCGATGGCGGCGGCCCGTCCTTCGCGATTGTAGAAGCTGCCTTTCACCTGCACGCTGGCGGCCAGGAGCCGGAAGAATGCCCGCACAAGCTCCGCATCCGGCGGCTCGGGCGCACGCCAGAAGCCATCGAGCGCGCCCTGATGCGTCAGCCCGGCCATGTCGTAGAGCGCGATGCCGAGCGCCTTGACCGGGCATCCCGCCAGCAGGGCGTGCATCCCGCAGGTCGAGTTGATGACAACCATGCCCCGCGCCAGGCGGATCAACGCGGCGAGGCAGCCGCCGTCGATCACATGCACGCGCGCCTCGATCCTCGCCGCGTGGGCCAGACGCCGGATGAGCCGCGGCCAGCCCTCCAGCCCGTTGTCGAGCGGATGAACCTTGAAGACAAGTTCGGCCTCAGGCGGGGCGGCGCGCGCGAAGGAGCGTACCACCTCGCCGATGAAGGCGGACTGATGCGCGAAACGCGAGTTGGCGCGAAGCTGATAGTCACCCTGCATCTGCAGGGGAACGAGGAAGGTTTGCGTGCGGCGCGCCAGCAGCGTCTCGATCAGCCGTTCCGCGCGCCGCTCGTTCCATGGCCCCGCCACGAGACGGGGGATATAACCGAGGTAATTGATAAGCGTGTTGCAGGACTTGTCCGGGGTGTAGCGCGGATAGAGGCAGGCGAAAAAAAACGCGGTCAGATTGTAGAGCACCTCGTTGAAGGCTTCCTGGGCAAAGCCGTGGCGAAAGCGCGGGGTCAGGTCCGGCTCGGGAAGGGCGGCGGCGAGCCGGCGGATCAGGGCGGGATCGGCGGGGACGTGCGACTGCGCCGACATGCCGTTGCGCTCGAACGTGATCCAGTCCGGGCGCAGATAGCCGAATTCGTAGGTGTAGGCGGCGATGCCGAGCCGGCGTGCCACCGCCGCCGCGCTACGGTGATAGGGAAAACGGTCGGCATAATAGAGGATGTCGGTTACGCCATTGGTCTTCACGAAGGTCTCCAGAAATGTGCCCCACTCTGCCAGCGGCCCTTTGTAGTTGCAGGCCTCGCCACGCCAATAGAGCCAGTCTCCCGCGCTGAAATGGATGCGCAGCGTTGCGTGCCCCCGTGCCCGCAGCGCAGCGGCAAGCTCCCTTGCGAAAGGCGAAGGCGGCCCTTGCAGGAACAGCACGGTGTGCTTGCGCATGAAATCTCCTGCCCTTCGCCAGATCGGCCAAAGCCGGCCGGGTGCTCCGGACCAAGTTAAAATTCAGTTTGCATTTTAATCTTTATAGTAGAAAAATTTTTCTATACAAACGGGAAAACAGAGGCTCTGCCTGATGGAAAAAACAAGAGGGGGCGGCCCGTTAGGGCCGGTGTGTTCATGTCCTGCGTCTTAGCGCCATCATCGCCTGCCGAACCCTCCGCGCCTTGCGCCGGCACGCCCGGACACAATGAGCAGGCGTTGCCCTTCACAGCCGCCATGCCGGGCGCGACCTGGGCGAGCGAGGCCGAGACGCCCGACCTTGCCCGGCACTGCGAGGAACTGCGCGCGCGCGTGGCGGACCTCGAGGCCGCGCTGCAGCTTCGCCTTAGGCAGAGTGCCGCCAAGGACAAGCTGATCGAGGATTTGAGCAAACGCGCATGGTGGTGGCGCAAACCCTACATCCTTGCCGCCGCATCACGCCAGGGCTGAGCCCCTGCCGTGATGCGGATCGCCTTCGTCGATCATTCGTTCCACCAGAAGACCTGCTCCAACGCCTTCTTCCTGGCGCTGCTGCGGACCCTAGGAGAGGTGCGCACCTATTACGACGACACCTGGCGCGAAGGGCGCTCGCCCGATGTCCGCGAGATTGCCGGGCAGGGCTACGACATCACCGTCGTCTTCCAGATGGAGAAGGTGCTGCTGCGGCTGCTGCAGGCCGGCTGCCCCAACCTGGTCTTCGTGCCGATGTGGGACAGCTGCTGCTATCTGAACGAGGATTACTGGCACCGCATCGCGCCGGTGCGCATCGTCAGCTTCAGCCGGCACTTGCACGAAAAGCTCCTGCGGCTCGGCAACCGCTCGGCACACTTCCAGTATTTCCCCGACCCGGAGGGGTTCGCAACCGTCCGGGATTTCACATCGCGGCGCGGCTTCTTCTGGCAGCGCCGGCACGATCTCAACTGGCGGCACATCCGCGCCCTGCTCGGGGATGCTCACTTTGCCCGCTTTCACCTCCACTGCGCCATGGATCCCGGCTGCGGGGAAGCATGGCAGCCGCCCCCGCGCGACGTGCTCCGCTTCAACATCACTGCGACGGACTGGTTCGAGGACCGGCGGGATTTCGAGGATCAGCTGCAACTGTCCAACATCGGCTTTGCGCCGCGCCTGCGCGAGGGCATCGGCCTGACCTTACTCGAGATGATGACGATGGGCATGTGCGTTGCCGCGCCCAATCAGCCTGTTGCCAACGAATATGTGCGCCACGGCGTCAACGGCCTGCTGTTCTCCGCCGAGGACCCGCGTCCGCTGGATTTCTCCAACGCCGAAAGGCTGGGCGCACGCGCGCGCGAAACCGTGAGGCTTGGGCATGAGCGCTGGCGCCGCGACGCGGGGGACCGCCTGCCCGCGTTTCTGTTGGGCGAAGGGACGGCGCCGATCGCCAGCCTGCATGATTTCGGCGCGTTCGACCGCGCCCGGCACACCGGGGCGGCTGTGCCCGGTTTGCGCGCCCGCCGCCGACAGACGACGGCCAGCGCCCCTCTGCTCACGGTGGCGGTCTGCATCAAGAACGCCGGCGACGCCCTGGAGCCGACCCTCAGGAGCATAGTTTCGCAGGATTTTACGGACTTCGAACTCGTCGTCGTCGATGCCCTTTCGGGCGATGTCACGCCGGACATTCTTGCGCGCCACCGCGCCGCCATCGACGTGCTGCTGCGCGAGGCGGATGACGGCCCCTACTTCGCCATGAACAAGGCGGCCGCAATCGCGCGCGGGCGCTGGATCTGCTTCATGAACGCGGGCGACACGTTCTATGCCTCCGACACGCTCTCGCGCGCCCTGTCGGTTGCCCCGGCAAGCGCCCGCCTCATGTTCGGCCATCATGTTTTCCGGCGCGCCTCGGGCGAGGAGATATTCGTTGCGGCGGCGGATTTCGACTTGAGCTGGCGCCGGCTCAAGCACGGCAAACTCAAGCGGAGCTGGCTGAGGGGCCTGCCCTGCCACCAGGCCACCTTCACCGAAACCGAACTGCTGCGCGCCAATGCCTACGACACGCGCTTCGCCTATGCCGCGGATCAGGACTTCCTCTTCCGCATGCGTCAGCTCGGCGTGAAGCCCTACCATCTTGACGATATCATCGCCGTTTATGCGGATGGCGGCCTTTCGGCGCGCCACGAAGCGGACTGTTTCGAGGAATGGCGCCTGATCGCCCTGCAGCATGGCCCGGCGGGGCCGGTGAATGCATTGTATGATCGGTTGCAGCGCCGGCACAAAGCCCGCCCAGCCCCCAGCCCCGCGCAGCCACGGATGGTCCCGCAGCCGCGCACCTTGATCGGCAGGTTACTGTCCTGGCGGGAGATGCGGCGCAATCTCAAGCTGATCGAGCGCTCAAGCCTTTTCTTCGAGCGCTGGTATCTGAACACCTACCCGGATGTGTGCACCGACGGAATGGACCCGAAGCTGCATTATCTGCTTCACGGCGCAGACGAGGGGCGCGACCCCTCCCCGTTCTTCGACACCAGATATTATCTTGCCGCCAACCCGGATGTGCGGGAGGCGGGCATCAATCCGCTGGTGCATTACATCATCCGCGGTCACCGTGAGAACCGCGCGCCCAATCCCTGGTTCGATCCCGAGCGCGACGTGCCCGAAGCCCGTAGCGCCCCGGGAATTCCGCCGCTCACGCTTTACGTGGCGAAACTCGCCCGAACGCCAGCGCGTTCCTGAATGAGCGGCACCGGCACTCGCCAAGTCATCGCGTCTCGTCGGGAGCGCGCTGATAGATGTCCTCGCTGCGGATGATGTCGTCCTCGGCGAGATAGCTGCCGATCTGCACCTCGATGATCTCCAGATCGACGATGCCGGGATTTTCGAGCCGGTGCCATTCGGTTGCGGAGATGTAGATCGACTCGTTCTCGCAGACGAACTTTTCCTGCGCGCCGACGGTGACCTTTGCGGTACCGCGCACCACCACCCAGTGTTCGGAGCGATGGTGGTGCATCTGCATGGACAGCTTGCCGCCGGGCTTGACAAACAGCCGCTTCACCTGGAAGCGGGGGCCCGAACTGAGGGTCTCGAAATAGCCCCAGGGCCGGTGGCTGCGCACATGCTGGGCGTGTTCGCGGCGGTTGGACTGCTTCAACTGCATGGCAAGCTTGCCCACGTCCTGGGCGCGGTGGCGCCCGGCCACAAGAATGGCGTCGGGCGTATCGACGACGACAAGGTCTTGCACGCCAAGCGTCGCAACCAGCGCGCGCCCGGCATGGACGTAGCAATCGCGCGTGTCAACAAGCATGGTGTCGCCGCGCGCGACATTGCCGCCCGCATCGCGCCGTGACACCTCCCACAGCGACGACCATGAGCCGACATCGCTCCATCCCGCATCGAGCGGCAGCATTGCGGCGGCCCCGGTCCTCTCCATCACGGCATAGTCGATGGAAATGGCCGGACTGGTGGCGAAGCTCGCGGCCTCCAGACGGCGGAAATCGAGATCCGGCTGCGCCCCGGCGACCGCCCGGCGGGCCGCCACCGCCACAGCAGGGGCGAGGCGCTCCAGCTCGGCAAGGATGCGGGCCGCGCCCATGACGAAAATGCCGCTATTCCAGAAATAACCGCCGTCTTTCAGGTAACGGCGCGCCGTGTCCGCATCCGGCTTCTCGGTAAAGGCCGCCACGCGGCAGGCATCGCTGCCAGAAAGAGGCTCGCCCCGGCGAATGTAACCATAACCCGTGTGCGGCTCGCTTGGCGCGATGCCGAACAGCAGCAAGTCGCCCGCCCTGGCGAGCGCGGCGGCAGCGCGCACCCGCTCGCGGAAGGCGCCCACATCCTGCAACAGATGATCGGAGGGCATAACGACCATCACGGCGTCGGGCTCCTGAGCGGCGATCGAATAGGCCGCGGCAGCAATCGCCGGGGCAGTGTTGCGGGCGACCGGCTCGAGAAGAATTTCGCGCGGCGTCACTTTGGCCTTGCGCAGCTCGTCGAGCAGCAGGAAGCGATAATCGTTGTTGCACACGAGCGTCGGTTTCTCGAAGCCCTGTTCCGGCGGCAGGCGGGTCAGCGTTGCGCCGAGCAGACTGTCCGCATCCTCATCGAAGAACCGGATGAACTGCTTAGGGTAGAGAGCGCGGGAGAGCGGCCACAGCCTCGTGCCGGAGCCGCCGCATAAAATGACTGGATAGATGCCTGACATAGCGGTACCGAGGTTCGAGCCACACCAACGCCAAGAGCGCCTGCAATCGTCTTTCCTCACCATGATCATGGTTCAGCAAGACGCAGCGTCCTCTGTCCACCATACAACGCAGCGATTAACTGGGCCGAAAAATCTCTTCTAGAATTGCTGTCATCTGCCCGGCTGGTTGGCGTCCCCCGCCTCAACACGCAAGAGAGCCGCTGCGGTTTCTTCACGGCGCTGTTTCGCGCGGGCGAGGAGATCGGATTGCGGCAACGTCTTCGCCAGGTGCAGCGCGTCGTCATGCGCGGCGAGCGCGCGTCGCATCATGGCAACGCTTGCGTGAAGCGCCCCCAGCCTGCGCCTCGCCGTGCCAAGGCCGAGCAAGGCGCGCACCCTGAATGCCGGGCGTGCCTGCGGCGCATGCTGGGCAAGCGCCGCGAAATGCTGCTCGGCCTCCTCCATCAGCGCCGCATCGCCAAGCGTTTCGCCGGCCGCGAGCAGCGCGGCAGCAAGATCGAATGCGAGGCCCTCGCGCAGACTTGCGTCGTGCGCCGCGCCGTCCATGCTCAGCGCGCCCTTCAGGGTGTTGCACGCCGCCTCGAACGTCGCCCTGTCGCGCCGCAGCTTTGCGAGCTTAAGCAGAGTGGCGGCCCTCGCCTTCCGGATCGGGATCACAGCGCCAGCAACATCCGCGCCGGCGGCCCGCGCATCGGCAAGCGACAGGCATGCCAGCGCGCGCTCCAGCAGCGCTTCGCCGTGCCCGGTCTCGTCATGGTCCGCCCACGCCTTATAAGTTCCGCCCATTTTGAGCAGAACCGCCGCGCTGTCCTCCAAGGGTGAAAGCTGCAGCACCTCCTCATGGGCGGCGATGGTGCGACGATACGAGTCAGCGGCGGGAGCCTGCGCAGCGAAATCGGCGAGCGCCTCGGCCCGCTTGACGGCAGCGGCGAGGGCAAGAAAATGCTCGCCCTTGGCTGCCTTGCTCCGGGCAAACGTCTTCAACTCTGCGTCCGCCTGCTCCAGCAGCTCGGATTCACGCCGGCAGGCGGCGATCGACGCCTTAAGCGCAGCGCGCGCCATCGCCGCCGCCCCGGCAAGGGTGTCGGGCGTCTCGCCGAGCGCTGCGGGGAAATCATCGAGCGCGCGCAAGGCATGCTCGAGTGCGGTGATCCGGCGGGGCGGCAGCAGCGCCCTCGCGGCTATGGCCAGCAGTTGGTGCGCGCGAAGCTGCTCACGCTCTTCCGGCGTGAAGGCGGCCTCGACAGCAAGGGCGCTGGCATACTGATTGGCTGCCGCCTCATAGGCAGCCGCCGCCACCAGCGCCGCGCCGTTCGCCAGGGATATGTCCGCCTGCAGGCATTTGAGACGCGCCCAGCGAACCGGCTGACGCGCCTTGTCGCAACGCGGAAGCATCAGGGCGACCACGCTTTGGGCATGCTTCAACGCATCGCGGCCGAGCTGCGGCTGCGCGCGGATGAAAGCGCGCACGATGCGGGCAACGGCTTCGTCATAACGCCGCACGCCATCGGGGGACGACAGGCTCGCGCCGGCCAGTTCGAGCGCGCGGACATGACAGACAAGCGCGCGCGACGCCCGCCCGCCGATCTCGAACAGATGGCCGCTCAGCGCCATGAGGGTTTCGCCTGCCGCATGATCCCCAGCCTGCGCGGCGCCCTCCGCCTGCGCGCAGAGCGCTTGGCCTGCCTCGACGAACCGTCCCGCGGGCAGAAGAGCCAGCAACTCGGTCTTGGCAGAGGGCGGCAGGACAGCACCATTGCCGAGCCCGTTCAGACTTGAGACAATGCCGCGATAAAGCCAGGCAGCTGCTTCGAAGCGGGCATGCAGCTCCTCAGGGCGGGCATCCTCCGCACTGGCGGCAGCGATGACGCCATCGAAAACGCAGGCCGGCATGGTGCCGGCATGCGCCAGCGCGGCGGCGTGGTCGCGGCACAACGCCTCGCGCGGGCGCTGCCACCAC
>Ga0129299_1000816_pt1 | contig 20530 bp, 27 predicted proteins | sample ConPoolayeCmetaG_FD_94477 | JGI IMG/M metagenome (GOLD analysis project Ga0129299, IMG submission 94477) | Hot spring microbial mat communities from California, USA to study Microbial Dark Matter (Phase II) - Cone Pool mat layer C metaG ...
CACCTGCTCCCAATGCCGCTCCATGAAGACGAAGGCGAGGATCGATTGCAACAGCACGATCGGCGCAATGATGATGATGAGCGCGCGCGCATAGAGGCCCTTGGGCAGCAGGTTGCTGAGGGCGTGATTGGCGCGCAGGAAGCCATGGCGCAACCTTCTGAAAATGCCTGTTCTGGGCCTTGCGGCCGCCTCGTCCGAAAGCGTTGTCATCATTCCGTGTAGAGCACGTAGCCGCGGCCGCGCACCGTTTGCAGATAGACCGGGTTGCTCGGGTCAATCTCTATCTTCTGTCTGAGCCGGTTGATCTGCACATCCACGGCGCGCTCGCTCTCCGCGCCGCCCGAGCCGCCGGCCAGTTCCTCGCGCGAGATCGGCACGCCGGGGTTCATGACGAACTGGCGCAGCAGCTCGCGCTCGCGTTCGGTCAGCTTGATGATCTCGTCGTCGCGCCGCAGATCACCGCGCCGGACATGGAACAGGAACGGCCCGATGCGGACCTCCTCGCTCTGCACGGAGGACTTTGTGCGCTTGAGGATGTTCGTCATGCGGATGAGAAGCTCCTTCGGCTCGAACGGCTTCGGCATGTAATCCTCCACGCCGATTTCGAGGCCCTTGAGCCTGTGGTCCGGCTCCGAGCGGGCGGTGAGCATGAGAATGGGAACCTGCGAGGTCTCGCGCAGGGACTGCGCGAGCGAAAAGCCGGATTCGCCGGGCATCATCACATCGAGAATGATGAGGTCGAAGGCAAGCCCGCGCAGCGCGCCGCGCGCACTAGCGGCATTCTCGGCCACGCTGACGCGATATCCGTTTTCCGTCAGATAGCGGGCGAGCAGGTCGCGGATGCGCTGGTCGTCGTCCACGATGAGAACATGATGGGCGTTGTCTGGCGGCACCGACGACCTGGCTTGATCCATCGCATTCCCCCCAAGCTTCGCAGCGTTCCGTCAGCAGGCCCCGGATGCGAATGCGAGTTCCGGGCCCTCCTCGCACCCGTTGCGGTGCTCGCCCTCCTCGACGGCCAGCCCGGAAGCCGGCCTGTTCTCGGATAGCATCGCGCCAAGGAAGCGCGCAACCACCGCCTCGCCCTCCGGTCCGGCTGCGGCCAGCGCGTCGCGCAGCAACCGCCCTTGCGCAAGCATGAGTTCGCGCATCAGGGCTTCGCCCTTGTCGGTCGCACGCAGCAAGCGTTCGCGTTTATCGGTGTCGCCGGGCGTCTGATGGATGAAGCCGCGCGCGACAAGCTGACGGAGCACGCGCGACAGGCTCTGCTTGGTGATGTTCAGGATGCCGAGAAGATCGGCGACGCGCAAGCCCGGCCGGCGGCACACGAAATGAAGAACGCGGTGATGCGCGCGGCCAAAGCCATAATCGGCGAGGATGGCATCGGCGACGCCGGTGAAATCCCGATAGGCGAAGAACAGAAGCTCGGCGAATTCGATCAAACGCGAGTCGGGTATCTCGGCCGGTGCCGTCGCGCGCGACATTGAAAGCACGGTTGCTCTTGTAGTTATGTCAGCCATGTTGACACATTTTCACAAGATCATTACACATGGCAATCTATTTCTGAATTCAAGCGGCTTCGCGTCGAACCGGCTAAGTCATGCGGCCTCAAAAGTCAATTTCGGCCCTGTTTCGGCCAACCCGACGCACTTCAGGCCCGCGCATCTGCAACGCTATCCATCACGGAGGAGACGATGGCGCCCATTCCCTACGATAATCGCGACGGTTTCATCTGGATGAATGGCGCGCTCATCCCGTGGCGAGAGGCGAAGGTGCACGTCCTCACCCATGCCCTGCATTATGCGAGCGCCGTGTTCGAAGGCGAGCGCGTCTATAGCGGCGAAATCTTCAAGCTCACCGAGCACACCGAACGGCTGCACGCCTCCGCCCAGATGCTCGGCTTCACGATACCCTACAGCGTGGCCGAGATCGACCAGGCCTGCCGCGACGTGGTGCGGGCGCAGAACATTGTCGATGGCTATGTGCGGCCCATCGCCTGGCGCGGCTCGGAGCAGATGGGCGTCTCGGCGCAGGCCACCAGGATCAACCTCGCCGTCGCCTGCTGGGACTGGGGTTCGTATTTCGATCCGGCCGCGCGCATGAAGGGCCTGCGCCTGCGCATGGCCGACTACCGCCGCCCCGATCCGGCCACGGCGCCGAGCAAATCGAAAGCAACCGGCCTTTACATGATCTGCACCATCGAGAAGCACAAGGCTGAAGCCGAAGGCTATGCCGACGCGCTGATGCTCGACTGGCGCGGACGCGTGGCCGAGGCAACGGGCGCCAATGTGTTCTTCGTCAAGAACGACGTGCTGCACACCCCCACGCCGGATTGTTTCCTCGACGGCATCACGCGCCGCACGGTGATTGAGCTTGCCAGGAAACGCGGGCTCGAGGTGGTCGAGCGGGCCATTCTGCCGGAAGAGATGGAAGGCTTCGAGCAATGCTTCCTCACCGGCACCGCCGCCGAGGTGACGCCCGTGTCCGAAATCGGGCCTTATTCCTTCAAGGTGGGGGACATCGTCAAAACGCTGATGGAGGATTACGCGGCAGCCGTCCAGCCCAACGCACCGGCCAAACTCGCCGCCGCCGTTTAGGCCTGGTGCTGAAACCAGCGGGAGGCAGCAGCGTCGTCATCGGCTTTCGCGGCGACCCAACGGCCCTCTTCATCCCCGGCCAGCACTTCCTTCTTCCAGAACGGGGCGCTGGTCTTGAGATAGTCCATCAGGAATGATGCCGCCTCGAAGGCAGCCTGCCGGTGCGCCGATGCGGTAACCACGAGCACGATGTTTTCGCCCGGCAGCAAGGTGCCGTAACGATGGATGACAAGGCTGGCGGCGAGCGGCCAGCGTGCGTTCGCTTCCGCCTCGATGCGCGCCAGTTCCGCCTCGGTCATGCCGGGATAATGCTCCAGCGTCATGGAGGCGATGCGCTCCTCGCCCGACCCTTCGCGCACCGTGCCGGTGAACGTCACGACCGCGCCGATATCGGTGCGTCCGCCCGTCAGCGCCGCAACTTCCCGCCCGATGTCGAAATCTTCCCGCTGAACCCGTATCATGATGATCTGCCCGGTCTGCTTTAAGCCGTTCTCAACCGCCAGTGACGGGCGGGAAGAAGGCAATCTCGCGGGCGCCGGCCACTTTCGCATCATGCTTGACGTGGCGCTGGTCGATGGCGACGCGGATGACATCCGGACGCTCGAATGCGGAGCGGAACTGCTCCCCGCGCGTGCCCATCCATCCGATCAGGTCCGCAACCGTCTCCACTTGCCGCGGCAGGTCGATGATCTCTTCCGCGCGTCCGGCCTTCTCGCGCACCCAGGCGAAATACAACAGTTTTACCGACATAGGATCATGGCCTCTGATGGTTGATCGCATATCGCAGTCCGGCGCGGCAATAGTCGAAACCGGTGTAGAGCGTGACAATCGCAGCCGCCCACAGCAGCACCAGCCCGATATCGGTTGCGCAGGCACACAGCTTGTCGCCCGCGCCGCCGGCCAGCAGGAAGCAGAGAGCGACCATCTGCACCGTCGTCTTCCACTTTGCCAGACGGGTAACGGCGACTGTGACGTTCAGCTCGGCCAGAAACTCGCGCAGTCCGGACACGAGGATTTCCCGCATCAGGATAATCAAGGCCGCCCAGATGGACCAGCCCGAAATCGTCTGATTGGAGACGAGCATCAGCAGCGCCGCGCCGACAAGCAGTTTGTCGGCGATGGGGTCGAGCATCCGACCGAGCGGCGATTGCTGGTTCCAGGTCCGGGCGATATATCCGTCGAAGAAATCGGTAATTGCGGCTACGGCGAAGATGGCGAGCGCCAGCCAATTCGCCAGTTCGCCCTTGACGAAGAACATCACCGCGGCAAGGGCCGGCACCGCCGCAAGCCTCGCATAGGTCAGCAGATTGGGCAGCGCCAGCGCGGAGGCGTGTCGGACGGTCTGTTCCATGCGCGTCAAATCACCATGCATGCCCCGAGTTCGTCAATGCTTGGCATTATAGAGGAAATATGGACACGATTGCCCGGCCTGATGCGAAATTGAACGAGACGCTGCGGCTCGCCGATGGCCGCGTGCTCGGTTACGCCGAATATGGCGCGCCCGGTGGCCTGCCGTTTCTCGCCTTCCACGGTACGCCGGGCTCGCGGCTGATGTTCCGCATCGCGGACGCGGCGGCCCGAGCGCTGGGCCTGCGCCTCATTGCGCCCGAGCGCCCGGGATACGGCCTTTCGAGTTTCGCGCGGGGGCGCACGCTGGCCTCCTGGGCAGCGGATATGGAGCAACTCGCCCGCCATCTCGGCATCGAAAGGTTCGGCGTGGCCGGCGTCTCAGGCGGCGGCCCCTACGCGGTGGCCTGTGCGGCGCTGATGCCGGAACGGGTGCTGGCGCTTGGCCTCATCTCACCGGTCGGGCCGGTGTGCGGGCCGGAGCGGCCGGAGCGCATCGGGCTTGCCCACAGCCTGATGTTCGACCTGCTGCCGCGCACCCCGCATGTCTATCCCGCGCTGTTCCGAGCCGGTCGGCTTGCCTTTCTGCATGCGCCGCTGCCGCTCTATGCGCTGCTGATGAGCCGGGCGACGCCGTCCGACTGGAAAATCCTGAAGCGGCGCGAGGTCCGCCGCAACCTTCTGCAAGGGATCGCCGAGGGACTGCGCCCCGGTGTCCGCGGCGCCCTCGCCGAGATGAAGCTGTTTGCCAGTCCGTGGCACCTGCCGCTGCACCAAATCCGCGCGCCGGCCATCCTGTGGCAGGGCACGGCGGATCGCAACGTGCCCCCGGCCTGCGCCTTCCGCCTTGGCGCGCTCATCCCGGGATGCACCGTCTACCGGCTCGAAGGCGCGGGGCACTACTGGATCTTCGATCACATGCGTGAGGTGCTTCAGACTTTGCGGGACGCGGCGGGGCAGACCTGCTAATATCCGAACATATGATATCCGTGACAGAACTTCAGATCACCACGGCGCCAGCCTCATGATCCCCATTCGCGACTCCCTTGTCAGCGACCGCGCGCCGATCGTTGTCTATGCACTCATCGCCATCAACCTGGCCGTGTTCCTGTATCAAATCGGGCTGAACGAGAGCCAAGCCCGCGCTTTCGCCATGATCTACGGGCTGGTGCCGCTGCGCTATACGGAACCCTTATGGGGCTTGCGGGCGGGCCTTCCGCCGGATGATTACGCCCCGTTCCTGACCTCCATGTTCCTTCATGGCGGCTGGCTGCATATCATCCTCAACATGTGGACGCTGTTCATCTTCGGCCGCTCGCTGGAGGGATATCTCGGCCCCGCGCGGTTCCTGTTGTTCTACCTGGCATCCGGGGTCGCCGCGGCGCTTGTCCATTTCTATTTCAATCTTGACTCCGCCTTGCCCGTGGTCGGCGCATCGGGCGCCATTGCGGGCGTAATCGGCGCGTATGCCGCAACCTTCCCGCGCGCCAAGGTCACGCTGCTGTTCCCCATCATCGTCATTCCGCTGATTTTCAACGTGCCGGCGTTGAGCTTTGCCCTGGTCTGGTTCGCCCTGCAGGTAATGCAGGGGGCGAGCGACCTGATGACCCCCTCCATGGGCGGCGGCATAGCCTGGTGGGCGCATATCGGGGGGTTTCTAGCCGGGCTCGTGCTGCTGCCCGTGATGCTGCTGTTCGGCACAGGCGGCGCGGTGCGCGAGGCTGAATGGGCGAGGCCACAACCGCCACCGGAAGACGATCCGCCCTATCCAAGAGGGCCGTGGGGCTAGTGCTTTGAAGTCTTGCCCGTCGACCGCCGGCGCGACGGGCGGCTGACGGGCGGCTGTGCCGGCTGCTGGCCATAGGTGGCGAACTTCAGCAGAACCCTTTCCATCTCGGCATCGTCGAGCACATGCACCTCGCCGAGCATGAGCACATCCAGATATTGCCGGCTGAGCATTTCCACTTCGCGGGCGAGATCGAGCGCCGCCTCAAGCGTTGGGCCGGTGGCGATCTGGCCGTGATTGGCCATCAGGCACGCCTTGCTGCGCCCAAGCGTTTCCACCACGGCCCTGGCCAGTTCGGGCGTGCCGAAGGTGGCGTAGGGCGCCAGCGGGATGTCCTTGCCCCCGGCGATCGCCACCATGTAATGGAAGGCCGGTATGGGCTTGCGCGCGCAGGCAAGCGAGGTTGCCGAGGGCGAGTGGCAGTGGACGACGGCGTTGGCCTCGGGCTTGGTGCGATATATGGCCTGGTGGAAGAACCATTCGGAAGAGGGCACTCGTGTGGCGCCGGGGGTCGAGCCGTTGTCCTCAACATAAACGATGTCTTCCTCGGCGAGCGTTTCGTAGGCCATGCCCGTGGGCGTGATGAGCATGCCGGTGCGCCAGCGCGCGGAAACGTTGCCGGAGCGGCCCGGGCTCAGCCCTTCGCGGCTCATGGCAAGCGCCGTTGCGATGACGGTGCGGCGCAGGGCCTTCTCCGCGGCTGCGGCTTCACGCGGCGGCATCGGTCCGCTCGGGATAAAGGGAAAGGAGCCCCTCCGGGGTGGCAGCGCAAACCCCGCGCTCGGTGATGAAGGATGTCACCAGCCGGGCGGGCGTCACATCGAAGGCCGGGTTGGCGGCGAGGCTGCCCGGCGCGGCGATATCGACGGCGGTGATGGCGCCGGTTGCATCGCGGCCGGTCATGCGCGTCACCTCCTCCGGGCCGCGCTCCTCGATCGGGATGGCCATGCCGTTATCGAGGCTCCAGTCGATGGTGGAGTGCGGGAGGGCAACATAAAAAGGCACACCGGTATCGTGCGCGGCAAGCGCCTTGAGATAGGTGCCGATCTTGTTGGCCACATCCCCGCGCGCCGTGACGCGGTCGGTGCCGACGATGCACAGATCCACCTGCCCGCGCTGCATCAGATGCCCGCCGGCATTGTCCACGATGAGCGTGTGCGGCACGCCGTGGGCGCCAAGTTCATAGGCGGTGAGGGATGCGCCCTGGTTGCGCGGCCGGGTTTCGTCCACCCAGACATGGACGGGAAGCCCCGCGTCATGCGCCATGTAGATCGGGGCGGTCGCCGTGCCCCAATCGACGCAAGCGAGCCAGCCGGCATTGCAATGGGTGAGGATGTTCACCGGGCCGCCCTGCTTGCGCTCGGCGAAACCGCGCAGGATGTCAAGTCCGTTGAGGCCGATGCGCCGGCATGTCTCGACATCGGCATCGCAGAGTGCGGCGGCTTTCGCATAGGCCGCCGCGGCCCGCTCGGATGGGGGCAGGGGGCGCACCGTGCGGTCCATCTCGGCGAGCGCCCAGCGCAGATTGACGGCGGTGGGCCGCGTCGCTGCGAGATGCTGGGTTGCCTTTATGAGGGAGGCATCGGATGGGTCCCGCCGCAGTGCCAGGCACAGACCATAAGCCGCGGTGGCGCCGATCAGGGGCGCGCCGCGCACCACCATCGTCCTAATCGCGCGGGCGGCATCCTCCATCGTCTCCAGCCGCGCGATCTCGAACCGGAAAGGCAGCTTCGTCTGGTCGATGACGTGCACCGACCAGCCATCGTCGGCCAGCCAGATGGTGCGGTAATGGCGGCTATTGATGCGCATGTCAGTGGCCTTCGAAAGCGATCAGGGCATGCACGGGTATACCCTTGGAGGTCAGCTTATGCTTGCCGCCCAGATCGGGCAGGTCGATGACGAAGGCCGCGCCCGCCACGATGCCGCCGACGCGGGCGACGAGCTTTGCCGCCGCCTCCGCGGTGCCGCCCGTTGCAATGAGATCATCGACGATCAGCACCCGCTCGTTGGGCCGGATGGCATCCTCGTGCACCTCGATCACATCGGTGCCGTATTCCAGTTCGTAATCCTGGCCGATAGCCTTGGACGGCAGCTTTCCCTTCTTGCGCAGTGGCACGAAGCCGGTGCCGAGCCGGTCGGCCACCGCGCCGCCGAGGATGAAGCCGCGCGCCTCGATCCCGAGCACAGCCTCGATGCCGGCGGTGTGATAGGGCTCGCACAGGCGCTCGATGCAGGACTTGAAGCCGCTGGCGTCCTTCAGGAGCGTCGTGACGTCGCGGAACATGATGCCCGGCTTCGGGTAATCCGGGATGGTGCGCACCAGCGATTTCAAATCGAGTTCGACTTTTTGCATGATTTTCCTCTCAACCGCGATTAAGAACCCGGCCCGCAACCGCGTCAAGCTTGGCGAGAAGCGCTGGGTCGCGCGCTTCGGGTGCGGTGATGATCGCAAATTCGAGCGCCCTGTCCGAGCCTATCGGGCAGGGTTCGTGCTCGCGCGGGAAGTCGCGGGCGAGCCGGGCGATGAGCCGTGCCGCCTTTTCCGAATTGGCCTTCATGATGGCGAGGATCGAAGTGATGTCGACGTCGGTGTGATCCTCGTGCCAGCAGTCGTAATCCGTCACCATGGCCACTGTGGCGTAGCAGATCTCCGCCTCGCGGGCGAGCTTGGCTTCCGGCATGTTGGTCATCCCGATCACGTCGCAGCCCCAGGCCCGGTAGAGATGGCTTTCGGCGCGGGTGGAGAATTGCGGTCCCTCCATGACCAGATAGGTTCCGCCGCGCGTGTGGGCGATGCCTTCCGCCTGCGCCGCGGCGGCCACTCTCGCAGCAAGGCCCGGGCTGACCGGATCGGCCATCGCCACATGCGCGACGCAACCCTTGCCGAAGAAGCTCTTCTCGCGGGCGAAGGTGCGGTCGATGAACTGATCGACGATGACGAAATGCCCAGGAGGCAGCTCCTCGCGGAAGGAGCCGCAGGCGGAGACGGAGACGAGATCGGTGACGCCGGCGCGCTTCATGCAGTCGATGTTGGCGCGGTAGTTTATGGCGCTGGGTGAGAGCACGTGGCCGGGGCCGTGGCGCGGCAGGAACACGATCGGCAGCCCGGCTATTTCGCCGAAGTGCAAGTCGCCCGAAGGGTCGCCCCAGGGGGAGAAGATGCGCTGTTTGCGTTTGTTGTCAAGGCCGGGCAGGTCGTAAAGGCCGGAGCCGCCGATCACGCCGAGAACGGCTTGCGTCATGTCAGATCACCTCGAAATGATAATCGCTGCGCAAGAGGCGCCAGCTCCTGTCCTTGTGTCGGCTACGGGGAGACATACCACCTGAAGCGGCGCGCTGCATGTGTAGCTGGGAACCGCGCGAGCCGATGCGAGGGGGGCGTTTGCGTTCGATAGCGATCATCCGGCCGCCAGCCTCGATTTCGCCCGCATGGCGCTTTGCTTTGATCCAGGCGGTGAACATGCACCAGTTCGAATTTCGCATTCGGTTCAGATCGGGCATCGGCCGTGACGCCCCTCAGGCAGGGACCGGAGAACACCGGCTTGTCCTTCATCTACGGCTTATCGCGCGCGGCGTGCCGTTTCAAGGCTTTAAGCATCTCCTCGCCATTTTCCCCTGCCTGACGCGAGGCCAATGCCCGCCTTTGGGGACAATCGCCACCACTTCAGCGCAAGGCCGACGGTTCGGCCGCGCGATCTTGCTACCGAGGGAGAGAAGCGCCCGGCTTTTGGGTTTGGGGCATTCGGTCGCCGAAGATGCGGGTAGGGAAATAGCCACGCGAATAAGGGCGAATGCCAGCAGCCAGCATAAAAGAAACCGATGTTTTGCCCAACGTCACTCCGCCATGGCGATGCAAATCTGCAAGACACGCCGGCGATCACCAAAAAAGAAAGCCCCGGCAACGGGGCTTTGATTTCGTGCGCGCAGCGATCGATATCCGATCAATGTTCGATATTGCGCCAGAGAGCCCGCTTCGACAGATAAAGCAGCAAGCTCAGAATGATCAGATAGATAATAACCTTGAGGCCGAGCTGCTTGCGCTCCTCCAGCTTTGGTTCGGCTGCCCACATTAGGAAAGCCGTCACGTCGCGGGCGTATTGTTCCGCCGTTTGCGGCGTACCATCGCCATATTCAACGATATCGTCCGACAGCACATTGGGCATGGCGATCTGATGTCCGGGATAGACACGGTTGTAATGCGCTCCAGATGAGAGTTCGAAGCCCTCGGGCGGATCGACATAGCCGGTCAGTAGCGCATAGATATAATCGGGGCCCTGTTCCTGATATTGCGTTGCCAAATCGCTGATCAAATTCACCGGAAACATGTACCAGGCCGCATCGCGCTCGATGGTGCGTGCCTTCGCGATGACGGATAGATCCGGGGGAGCTACACCGTTATTCGCGGCTGCCGCGGCCTTTTCGTTCTCGTATGGCGCCTTGAACCTGTCGGTGGGTAGGCCGGGGCGGGTGAACATCTCGCCGTCGTCATTCGGGCCGGCCGTGACCTCGACGGAAGCGGCGATCGCCTTCATCTGTTCTTCGGAAAACTCAGGGCCGCCGGGCTGGCTCAGGTTGCGATAATAGAGCAGGTTCATGCTGTGACAGCTGGCGCAGACATTGTAATAGACCTTGAAGCCGCGCTGGAGCTGGGCTTGGTCGAAGTAGCCGAACAACCCGCCGAAGGTCCACTGCTGCCGCTCGATCTCGACAGCGCCGCCCGCAGCCGAAACAGGCTGCGGGATTGCCAGAGCGAGGCCCAGTCCTGCCACCGCTCCGGCGAATGCGCATTTCAAGCGTTTGATTCTTTCCATGATGAACGATCCTCTGTCCGATCATTCCGCCGGAACGGCTTGTGGCTGCGGGCCAGCCCCTGTTTCGCGTCCATAGATGGTCTCAGCAACGCTGCTGGGCAGTGGGCGCGGTGTCTCGATGATGCCGACCACAGGCATCACCACCAGGAAGTGCAGGAAATAGTAGGCGGTGAAGACCTGGCTGGCCACGACATACCACCCTTCGGCCGGCTTTGCGCCGAGATAGCCGAGTGCAAGGCAGGTGAAGACAAACAGCCAGAAGAACCACTTGTAAATAGGCCGATAGCTGGTCGAGCGCACTCGCGAGGTGTCGAGCCATGGGATGAAGAACAGGATCACGATGGCACCGACCATGGCAATGACCCCACCAAGCTTGTCCGGGATCGCGCGCAGGATAGCGTAGAAGGGCAGGAAATACCATTCCGGCACGATGTGCGGCGGGGTCTGCAGCGGGTTTGCGGGAATGTAATTGTCGGCATGGCCCAGGTAGTTCGGTGCGTAGAACACCAGATAGGCGAACAGCACGGCAAACACGGCAATGGCGAACACATCTTTCACCGTGTAATAAGGGTGAAACGGTATCGCCTCCTTCTTGACATCCTTAATGTCAACGCCCGTAGGATTGTTGTTGCCGGGCACGTGCAACGCCCAGATGTGCAAGCCGACGACGCCCGCGATGATGAACGGCAGCAGGTAATGCAGGCTGAACAGCCGGTTGAGCGTGGCATTATCGACCGCGAAACCGCCCCAGATACACTGCACCAGCGTTGTGCCGAGACCTGGTATGATGCTGTCGAGCGAAGAAAACAGGTTGGTGATGACAGTCACCGCCCAGAAACTCATCTGACCCCAAGGGAGCGAATAGCCCATGAAGGCGGTTGCAATCATCAGGAACAGGATGATGACGCCGAGGATCCACAACACTTCGCGCGGCGCTTTATAGGAACCGTAATAGAGACCGCGGAACATGTGAATGTAGACCGCAAGGAAGAACATCGATGCGCCAACGGCATGCGTGTATCGCATCAGCCAACCATAATTCACATCGCGCATGAGATGCTCGATGGAATTGAAGGCATGATCGACGTGCGGGGCGTAGTGCATCGCCAGGATGATGCCGGTCACGATCTGGACGAGCAGGCAGAAGGTCAGAATGCCCCCGAAGGTCCAGAGATAAGTGAGGTTGCGCGGCGTCGGGAAGGTGACGATGCTGTCATACATGAACCGGATGATCGGCAGCCTTGTGTCGAGCCAACGCGTGAAGGCCGTCTTGGGTTGATATGTCGATTGGTGAGCCATGAGTGAAACCTCAACCTATTCTGATCTTGGCATCTTCTACGAAATTGTAAGGCGGTATCGGCAGGTTGGATGGCGCCGGGCCTTTGCGGATCCGCCCGGAGGTGTCGTAATGGGAGCCGTGACAGGGGCAGAACCACCCGCCATACTCGCCCCGGCTGTCGCCTGTGCGCTGGCCTTTCGGAATGCAGCCGAGATGCGTGCAGACGCCCACCATCACCAGCCACTGCTCGCGGCCTTCCTTCACGCGGTTCTTGTCCAACGCGGGCAGGGACGGTCCGCCCAGCAGCTCTGCGGACTGATCCTTGAGTTCGGCAAGCTCCACGGCCTGCGCCTGCTTGATTTCCTCTTCCGTCCGATGCCGGATGAACACCGGTTTGCCGCGCCACATCACGGTGATCGCCTGACCCTGTTCGATGGGGCTCAGGTCAACTTCAATGGAGGCAAGCGACAGGGCCGACGCATCCGGGTTCATCTGGTCGATCATGGGCCATATCGCAGCCGCCGTTCCGACAGCGCCGAACGTGATAGCTGCGATATGTATGAAATCGCGCCTTGACACTGCATCATCACTTGTTGTCGCCATGCCTGTCACCCTGTCATTCGAACAAACGTGTAAAAACGCCGACATTTATGCACAACGCTGACCCAAGTCCAGCTTCAAGGCGTGCTATTTGTCTTTAGCCATCCTTTTTACGCTATTTAATCATAATAATTTTGAATGCCGCATGTTGTGAAGGCTGGATCGGGACGGCAAATTGGCGCAATTTTGGATTGCGCCGCTCCATCGGATCAATTTTTCCTGCTCATGCGTCTTGCACTTTACCAACCCGACATACCTCAGAACACGGGGACTATCCTGCGGCTAGCCGCCTGCATGGGCCGGGGCGTCGATATCATAGAACCGGCTGGCTTCGACCTCAGCGATCGGGCATTAAAACGCGCCGCACTCGATTATCTCTCCTACGTCCGTATACAATGTCACGACGATTTCGAACAATTTCGACGCGCAGCACGTTCTGGCGGATCGCGCATTGTCCTGCTTTCGAGCCGCGGCAAAACGCCGTATACAAAATTCCGCTTCGAAAGCAACGATACTTTGATGCTGGGACGGGAAAGTGCGGGTGTGCCCATGAGCGTGTTCGAGGCCATCGAAGAGAGTGTGGTGATCCCGATTCAGGCGCCGCTTCGTTCATTAAATGTTGCAGTCGCCGCTGCAATGGTGTTAGGTGAAGCGATGCGTCAAGTTTACTGGACAGGAAATTCGTCCGCATCTGTAAAGCGAGATTGACATATGAGTTTGGCCGTATCCACGTCGGTTCAGGTGGACGTCAAGAAAAAATCGCCCCTTCACCCTCGCCTCAAGGCCAAGAAGCAGCGGGCCGCCGCATGGTTCGGGCACCTGCGCGACAGTATTTGCGAAGAGCTTGAGGCGGTGGAGGCCGATCTCGCCGAAGGCCCGCACCGGGACATGCCCCCGGGTCGCTTCGTACGCACGCCCTGGAGCCGCAAAGATCACACCGGCGCGGATGGTGGCGGCGGCGTCATGTCGATGCTGCATGGCCGCGTGTTCGAGAAGGCCGGCGTGCATGTCTCGACGGTTTACGGCGAATTCGCTCCCGAATTCCGCTCGCAGATCCCCGGCGCCGAGGAGAGCCCGCAATTCTGGGCATCCGGCATCTCGCTCATCATCCACCCGCGCAATCCGAACGTGCCGGCGGTGCACATGAACACCCGCTTCGTCATCACCTCAAAATGGTGGTTCGGAGGCGGAGCCGATCTGACGCCTGTATTGAACCGCCGCCGCACGCAGGATGATACGGACAGTATCGCATTTCACGACGCCATGCGCGCCGCCTGCGAGGCGCACAAGGTTGCCGACTACGCCCGCTACAAGGCCTGGTGCGACGAATATTTCTTCCTGAAACATCGCAACGAGCCGCGCGGCATCGGCGGCATCTTCTACGACTACCACAACTCGGGCGACTGGGAGGCGGACTTCGCCTTCACTCAGGATGTCGGCCGGCATTTCCTGCGCATCTATCCGCAACTCGTTCGCGCCAACATGCACACGCCCTGGACGGACGCCGACCGCGAGGAACAGCTCATCCGTCGCGGCCGCTATGTCGAATTCAACCTGCTCTACGACCGCGGCACGGTGTTCGGCTTGAGAACCGGCGGCAATGTGGATTCGATCCTCTCCTCCATGCCGCCCGAGGTCAAATGGCCGTGAGTGGCCTAGGTAATCGCGAAGGCGGGGCATTCGCTCCCATGCTGCACACCGGTTCACTTGTCATTAATCACGAGAGCCGGTAGAACATCTTGCGCTGCGCGTAAATTGCGCAGCACGCCTTGCCATGCCGTGTCATGGCACCCGTGACAGCCTGAAGCCCGAAACGCCGCGCCGCACCCCGCATGGACAACGCTACGCCATCGGATAACCTCTCGCTCAGGCTCATCGATGTGATCTTGGATGAAACCTCCATCGGCCGGAATACCCCGGAAGTGGAGCATGAGCGCAAGGTTGCCATCATAGATCTGCTCGAAGGCAATTATTTCGCCCTGTCGGATGGCCCCGAAGGTCCATACAAGCTCACCCTGGCGATGGCCGAGCAGCGGCTGGTCTTCACCGTCACGGACACATCCGACGTCGAGCTTTCCACATTCATGCTGTCGCTGACGCCCTTCCGCCGCATCGTGAAGGATTACTTTCTCGTCTGCGAAAGCTACTACGAGGCCATCAAAAGTGCGCCGGCCAGCCGCATCGAAGCGATCGACATGGGCCGCCGTGGCCTGCACGACGAGGGAAGCAAGTTGCTGATGGAACGCCTGAGCGGCAAGATCGACATGGATTTCAACACGGCCAGACGGCTCTTCACCCTGTTGTGCGCCCTACAATGGAAAGGCTGAGCGACTTGGTGATAGACGGCAAGGAGAATGGGCTGCCCGGCGCGGTGCTCTTTGCCTGCAACATGAATGCCGTGCGATCGCCGATGGCGGCGGCGCTCCTGCAGCATCTGGCGGGGCGGAGAACCTATGTCGAGTCGGCAGGGGTGCGGCCGGGCGAGCCGGATCATTTCGCGGCCGCCGTCATGGACGAGATCGGCATCGACATCTCCCGCCACCGGCCCCATTCGCTCGACGACCTGAACGACACGAGCTTCGACCTTGTCATTACGCTTGCGCCCGAGGCGCATCACAAGGCGTTGGAGATGACCCGGACCATGTCCGTCGATGTGGAATACTGGCCGACGCCCGACCCGACTGCCGCGGTGGGCAGCCGCGAGCAGATCCTCGATGCCTACCGTGCCGTGCGCGACGGGCTCTTGCGGCGCATCAAGCAGCGCTTCCCCTATTACGGCACGCCGCAGGTGTGACGCACCGCCGGCGCGATCAGCGGAAACGTGTCAGATCGAAGTTCGAATAGCATTCGCGGCTCGGCAGATTTGCCTTGCCGGCGATCGCGTTGGCAAGCGCCTGCGCCAGATCCACGCCCTCATCCTTGCGCCGCACGCTGACGAACAGCACCGGCCGTTGCCAGCTCGTATCGCCCCTGTCCTTCGCGGCGCAGGCATCGCGGAACTGGCCGAGATTGAGCAGCCAGATCACGGCCTGCGAACCCGAGTGCCTTTCCAGCCACAAAGCCGCAGTCTTCGCCCGTTCGGCCGCGCGGGCACTCTCGACAGCCACGGCGCCTTCCTGCGAGGCGACGCCCACCGCCATGATGTCCGGCGCGGCAGCAAGGCCCTCGCGCATTTCAGCGGCGAAGACGCGCGCCGCGATATCTTCATCGCTGAGCACGTCGTCATTTCGGATGATCTGATCGCTGCTGCGCCGCGCCCAGGTGTAATCCTTCGGCATCACGATCACGAAGAAGTCGGCGCCGGCGCCCGCCGCGTCGCGCCCGGAAACCGGGAACACTGCCGCCTCGCCCCAGCGCGTTGCCGTCACCTCGACCTCGCGCACTTCGACATCGCGCACTTCGACATCGCGCACCTCAACTGGCTTGCGTCCAAGCAGTTCATCGAACAGCTCCGGCTTGACGACAGCCACCGTGCCCACCGCTGCGCCGCCCGCCACCGTGGCAACTGCGGCCGTGGTTGCCGCCTTGGTCTTGAGCAGCGTTAGAAGATACTGGCCCCATTCCTGCGCTTGGTTGATGCGCTCGTACCAGGTATCGACGAAATCATACCGGTCATACCAGCGCCTCAGAAAGCCCTTGCGTTCCGCTTTGTCGCCCTCGGCCGTCTCATCCGGTTGGGTCATGCCGTTAAAGCCCCCGTTTCTCATCCTCTCCATGATTACTGCATCATTACTATATACCAGAAACCTGAAAGCCATTGTGACGCGGTCAGATTGCGGGGATGCTGCGGAAGAAGCCCGCCTGCCGCCGACAATACGCTTGATTTTGCGTTGCAAGAGAGCCAATGTCCGGATCACTATTGATGGGTTGGGAGAGATGTCGAAAGAGGAATTGCTGGAATTTCCGGGCGTTATCAGCGAACTTCTGCCGAACGCGACGTTCCGGGTCAAGCTCGAAAACGGCCATGAGATCATTGCCCATACGGCTGGCAGAATGAGGAAGAACCGCATTCGCGTTCTCGCAGGGGACAAAGTCCTGGTGGAAATGACGCCTTATGATCTTACCAAAGGACGCATCACGTATCGTTTCAAGTAAGGCACGGGAGCTTGCCAATCAGGCCGTAGCCACTGTGGCCAAGGCAAAGCCGGCCCCCGCACAGCGGCCGCAGATCGCCAAGCATGTTCTTGTTCTTGCCAGCGCCTCGCCCCGGCGGCTTGCGCTGCTGGAGCAGGTGGGCATAGAACCGACGGCGCTCAGGCCCGCATCCATCGACGAGACCCCGAAAAAAGGCGAGCGCCCGCGCAGCCTTGCGCAGCGGCTTGCACGCAGCAAGGCCATGGCAGCGCGCGAAAGGCTGCTTCGCGAACCGGACCTCACAGGGGCTTACATCCTCTCCGCCGATACGGTCGTCGCGGTGGGCAACAGGATCCTCGACAAGCCGGAATACCTGAATGAAGCGGCTGCCGCCTTGCAGACGCTCTCGGGCCGCTCGCATCGTGTCTACACGGCCGTCTGCCTCATCACGCCCCAGGGAAGCGTGCGCATGCGCACGGTTGAGACGCGGGTGCGTTTCAAGCGGCTGAGCCGCGAGGAGATCGACAGCTATCTGGCCAGCGGCGAATGGCGCGGCAAGGCCGGCGGTTACGCCATCCAGGGCATCGCCGGCGCGTTTGTCGAGAAGATCGTGGGCTCCTACACCAATGTCGTCGGCATGCCGCTGATCGAGGTTGTCAGCTTGCTGGCCGGCGAGGGCTTCCCCATCTATTTCAATTGGCTGAACCGGGCCGAGGTGGAATCTGCCTGACGGCCCGCGCCACACCGGAGCCTCATGTCCGAAAATCCGCCCCGATCCGCAAAGCAATGCCCGATCTGCCGCCGGCCCGCAGTCGAGCGTTACAGGCCGTTCTGCTCCAAACGATGCGCGGACATAGACCTGAACCGCTGGCTCTCGGGCGCTTATGTCCTGCCGGGCAATGCGGACGCCGAGGAGGATGGTGGAGGAACCGATGCAGGCTTGGCATCCGATGGTTCGAGTGAAGCGGGGCCGCACGAAACGGGCGGGTGAAGCGGCTTGCGCTAGTCGCTCATCGCGCGCAGCGACTGCCCGGCCGCGGCCACGGGCCCGAGCAGGTTGATCATCGCCGCCTTGGCCATAACGTCGCCCGTGTTGACGATGCGATGCGGCCTGTCGGCGTGGTAGCGGCCCGTCTCCCCGGCCGAAAGCACGAAGGACTCCTCGCCGACCGTCACCGTAACCCGCCCTTCGAGCACGCTCAGATTTTCAACCGAACCGGGCGGATGCGGATCAGACTCAAGAACGCCGCCGGGTTCCGCCTCGAAATAATACCATTGGACAAGTTCCACGCTCTTGATCCAGCCGATGATGCGCAGGCGGCACTTGCCGTCGTCGCTCAGCAGCAGCGGCGTCGAGGAGGGCCCCTGCTTCTCGATCAGGGCCGGGCTGTCGTCGCCCCTCAGCATGTCCTCAATCGGGGCGTTGAGCGCGCGCGAGAGCTTGTAGAGCGTGGAGAGCGTGGGGTTCGTCTCGTTCTTCTCGATCTGCGAGATGATGGATTTGGCCACGCCCGACTGCTCGGACAGGTCGCCGAGCGAATAGTTGTAGGCGGCGCGCAGACGCTTGATGGTCTTGCCGAGCTTCTCCGTAACGTCGAGTGGCTCGCCATCCTGTGATGGTTTTTTGATTGACATTTTGCCGTCCAATAAGCACATTCGGTCCGTTCGATATAACGAACGGCATATCATGTTTCGACATTATGGTTACACCAATTCGTCCGTGAATGTCTTGATATTTGAGAGGGATCAAGGCGCCTTGAGCGTCGGCCAGGAATAAGGGCCGAGGTGATAAGTGCTGGAGAGTGTTCAGGGGTTTTTTTTGATGGGTTTCATAAACGTCACGGATACGCAGGGAAAAACGCACAGGCTCGAAGCCGTCGAGGGCTGGCGCGTCATGGAAATCCTGCGCGATTACAAGGTGGGGATCGAAGGCGTCTGCGGCGGTGCATGCACATGCGCGACCTGCCACGTCATCATCGACGAGAACTGGTCATCGCGGCTTCCTCCCCCGCGTGAGGAGGAAATCGAAATGCTCGACAAGGTGCCGGTGACCTATCCCACGTCGCGCCTTGCCTGTCAGATCATCTGGGATGACGCGCTCGATGGGCTGACCCTGACGGTTGCGCCGCAATAAGGTTTCGTTCAAGGCAGATCACCCGATGAAACAGAACGATGCAAAACATATCCTGATCGCCAATGAGCTGTTGAGCGGCCTCACCGTCTATCTCGACAATGATCTGGATTGGACGACGGATGTCCGCGCCGCCGCAATCGCGCAAACTCAGGACGAAGCGCGTCGACTCGAAGAGGCCGGCATGAGGGATGTCGCCGCGAACCGCGTCGTGGGCGTCTACCTTGTCCCCGTGGACGTGCGCGAGGGCGGCGAGATCGTTCCACGCCATTTCCGCGAACGCATGCGGGTTCGCGCCTATCCCAGCTTCTGGGCGGGCAGCAATCAGGAAAAGCTGAAGGGGGCGTTCCGTGTATCAATATGATGCCTTCGACCATCAGTTCGTGCGCGAGCGGGTTAGGCAGTTCCGAGGCCAGGTGGAGCGCCGCCTCACGGGCGCGCTGAGCGAGGACGAGTTTCGACCCTTGCGCCTCATGAACGGGCTCTATCTTCAGTTGCATGCCTATATGCTGCGCGTGGCGATCCCATACGGCACGCTGTCCTCGCGGCAATTGCGCCAGCTTGCCCATATCGCCGAGACCTACGACAAGGGCTACGGCCACTTCACCACGCGCCAGAACATCCAGTTCAACTGGCCGCAGCTGAAGGACGTGCCGGACATTCTCGACAAATTGGCGGATGTGGAGATGCATGCCATCCAGACCTCGGGCAACTGCATCCGCAACGTAACGGCAGATCCCTATTCCGGTGTCGCGGCTGACGAGGTGGCGGACCCTAGGCCGACGGCGGAACTGATCCGCCAGTGGTCGAGCCTGCACCCCGAATTCTCCTTCCTGCCGCGCAAGTTCAAGATCGCCATCACAGGCGCGCCGAACGACCGCGCGGTGATCAAGTTCCACGATATCGGGCTGAGGCTGGTGGTGAGCGAAGCCGGCGCAAAGGGCTATGAGGTGTGGGCCGGTGGCGGGCTGGGACGCACGCCGATGATTGCCATGAAAGTCGCCGATTTCGTGAACGAGGACGATATCCTTGCCTTCATTGAGGCGATCATGCGAGTCTACAATGCAGAGGGGCGGCGCGACAACAAATTCAAGGCCCGCATCAAGATCCTGGTGCACGAGACCGGCGCGGAGGAGTTTCGCCAAGCCGTGCTGCAGGAATTCGCCGCCATCGACCGCAGCGCCATGCCGCCCGTCGCCGAAGAGCTGCGGTGCATCGAGGCGCACTTCACCCCGCCCCCCTACGAGGCGTTGCCCGCCCACTCGCCGGTGCTCGCCCAGGCGACGCAGCGGGAGCCGGATTTTGCGCGCTGGGTTCGGGTCAACACGCGGCCTCACAAAGCGCAAGGTTATGCCATCGCCATCATTTCGCTGAAGCCCGTGGGCGGCGCGCCCGGCGATGCAACAGCCGACGAGATGCGGGCAATGGCGCAGCTGGCGGACGACTACAGCCTCTCCGAATTGCGGGTGAGCGCCGAGCAGAACATCGTGCTGCCATATGTCAAGCAGGACGACCTCTTTCCGCTGTGGCAGGGGCTGCGGCAGGCCGGACTTGCCTCAGCGAATGCCGAACTGATCACGGATGTCGTGTCCTGCCCGGGCCTCGATTATTGCGCACTGGCAACCGCCCGCTCCATCCCGCTTGCCCAGGAAATCACCGAGCGTTTCGCCGATGCCGCCCTTCAGGAGACGATCGGCCCGATCCGCATCAAGATTTCCGGCTGCATCAACGCCTGCGGCCACCACCATGTGGGCGATATCGGCATTCTGGGGCTGGAGAAGACCGGCGCGGAAGCCTACCAGATCACGCTCGGGGGCGATCCGACCGACAGCGCGGCCATTGGCGAGCGCTCCGGCCCTGGCTTCCCGCCGGAGGGTGTGGTGGATGCCATCGAACGGCTCATCC
>Ga0129299_1000821_pt1 | contig 20436 bp, 21 predicted proteins | sample ConPoolayeCmetaG_FD_94477 | JGI IMG/M metagenome (GOLD analysis project Ga0129299, IMG submission 94477) | Hot spring microbial mat communities from California, USA to study Microbial Dark Matter (Phase II) - Cone Pool mat layer C metaG ...
GTCAAAGTATCCAATATCAATAAGTTTAATCGATGAATGCTCGATAGATGTTCCGTTAAAAAAAATAGTGTCAATCCACAGTCCCTCGCTTGTCCAATACACTGCGGCAAAACGATTCGTACCATAGGCGGTTACTCCGAACTCCGGTGTCCATGGTAATGAAGAGGAATCACCGATATTGTCTTTAAGCATACCGTTTGTATTCAAAGATAAATTTTTGTCAAACACATTGTAATAAAGGTTAACTTTAGAGCCGGATGCTCCGCCCCCAGCGTAGAGTATGAGAATCGTATTTATCCTGTCGAAGGCATGAACGGATGAAGTGAGTGGAATTTCAGGAGCAGCGATAGGCAATGTACTGTCAGGTAACATTGAAAGGGTACTTGCATTAGATTTCAGTTTTCGTAATACGAGCTTGTTGCTCGAATTACCATATGAGAGCAAAAAGGTATCACTTGAAAAATGCATTAACCATGGAACGGTTGGATTAGCTAATATTAATGGTGGTGTTGATATTCTCAAATTCGAAACTCCGATGACATTCGCATAATTGCCGCTGGTATCAAACGTAATTACATATCCGGCAAAACCTGAAGCAATATTCAGCGACAGAATATGCTTTCCCGCATTAAATCGTGGTGTGTTCGTTGATCCAAACGCATCATTTCCTAACAGCCGGACCGATTTGTGATAAACACGATGGGTAATGGCTGAGTCAACAAAGGTAAAATAAAAGGTATCAGTATTATGCACGCATACTGCGGCGTTATACGTTCGTGACGACATTCCTACAAGATCCGAATCCCCCCACACTTTCCCCAACTGATAGTGGCTGATGCTGAGCCTGATGCTGTCGGCAATAATAATACGGCTGCTGTCGGCCGGCGAGGTAAAATTATTGGAATAATATGTTCCGGCAGAGAGCGGCACTATGGCAGCGAGGAGTAAAAATAAGGGTGTCCGCTTGAGAAGTGGCGCTTTTGTCCAGACCTCCCCCTCAATCCCCCCCCGAATCGGAGGGGGAAGCGGGGTTATCATCTGAAGAATCATAAGTGTCCAGCCCTTATGTTTCCTCTGATTTTGGAAGGGGCTCATCATCGATATCCCCCCTTCTTCCGTTTGCGCCGCTGAAACGGAAATCCTTACGTTCGTCTCCATCCCCCCCTTCTCCGATTCGGAGAAGGGGGGGATGAGGTCAAAACAAACAGACATGAGCATACAGGACACCCTACTATCTCACCACGGTCGCGGCTTTCTTGCGCCGTATATACCCCTGCCCCGACACGTCATCGATGAATCCCTGCTCTTCTCTGGCGAATTCCCTGCGCCATTCTGCGTACCTGCGTTCCCGCAACAGCTCGAGCGAGCGCACTTTTTGGGTTGCTTTTACCAGGTCTTTTCTCTTGGCCTCCGCTTCCTGCTGTAATCTCTCGATTTGATTTCCCTTTGCCAGCATATCGAGTTTCAGCTTGTGACGGTAGGCCACACCCCGGCGCATGGAATCCACGTTGCAGCCCTTCATCCGTTCCTGTTTCTGCTGATCCTGCAGTTCTTTAAGCTGCCGGCCAATGTCGGCCAGTTCCTGCCGCGCCTTTTTTACTTCGGCACTCTTGGCCGCAAGCGCGAGCTTCGCCTCTTCTTCCTTGCGCCGCCGAAGGTTGAGAAGGGTTTCAAGTGTAAATCTGAATCTCTGCATGTTTCACATGACCGTCATTTTTCTGAAAATCCCACCCATCTGCTTGCCATTCCCCCATCCCCGCATTCACACATTCCCCCATTTCCCGCCTATCCATTGACGATCTTATCTATCTCCGCCAGTTTTTTCACCGCCTCCTGCATGGACAATCGCTCATCGCGGCGTTGGCGCAGGAAATCGTTGAGTTGCTGGTTGACCTTAATCGCCTTGTCCACCATTGCGTTGCTTCCCTGTACGTAGGCGCCGATAGTGATTAAATCTTCGTTTTCCCGGTAGGCCGCCATCAGGCTTTTCACCCGGTTGACAAGGCCTTGGTGCTGCGCCTCAATCACATCGGGCATGCACCGCGAAATGCTTCGCAGCACGTCAATTGCAGGGTAATGATTGCGATGCGCAAGCTGGCGCGACAGCACGATGTGGCCGTCGAGAATGCTTCGCGCAGTGTCCGCCACCGGCTCATCCATGTCGTCACCCTCAACCAGCACCGTGAACATGCCCGTTATGGTTCCATGCTCCGAGGTACCGGCGCGTTCAAGGACATTGGGCATCATGGCAAACACCGAGGGGGTATAGCCCTTGGTGGCAGGCGGCTCGCCGATCGCAAGTCCGATTTCACGCTGCGCTGTTGCCAGCCGCGTGACCGAGTCGCACAGCCACAGTACATCGTCACCCTGATCGCGGAAATACTCAGCGATGGACGCGGCCACCATAGCGCCCTTAAGCCTGATAAGCGCCGGCTGATCGGATGTGGCCACAACGACCACGGAGCGGGCGAGCCCTTCTTCGCCCAAATCCCGTTCGAGAAACTCACGCACCTCCCTGCCCCGTTCGCCAATAAGCGCAATCACGTTGACGTCAGACGAACAGTTCTTTGCCATCATCCCAAGAAGCACGCTTTTTCCCACGCCGCTTGCGCTGAAAATGCCGATCCGCTGGCCTTTTCCCACGGTCAAAAGGGCGTCAATCGCCTTGATTCCTGTCTCGAGCGGTTCGGTGATACGGCGGCGCTTGAGCGGATTGGGTATGCGCGAGAAAATAGGCCGGTACGATTCAGGAACCAACCCCCCCTTGCCGTCAAGCGGATTTCCCAACCCGTCGATAACACGGCCGAGCAGGCGGCGGCCTACGCCGACGACCAAGGGTTTTTTGGTGCTCACCACGGTCAAACCCGCATGAATTCCCTCGATAGGCCCGAGCGGCATGAGCAGCGTACGCTCCTTGCGGAAACCCACGACCTCTGCCCTGCCGACCACTGTGCCGTTGCGCTCAATGGTGCAGACATCGCCCACCGAGGCCATCGGGCCGGTCGACTCAATCAAAAGGCCGATTACTTCGGTCACTTTGCCGTGCACCCTGATCGGTTCAGCCTCTGACACAGCCTGAATGAAAGGTGACAGGTCGGTATCTGAATTCATAGGGATTACTGATGCGCCGTGCCGCCAGCCTGTGCGACCGGCGACTGCCTACCGGCAGCGTCTTCCTTCGACGGCTGGGGTTGTACCGACGTGTGGATTTGCCCGGAACTTAAGAGGCTTTCCCATGTTGTATCAATCACGTCGCGTATCTCATCGAATAGTACCCCTGTGCGCGCATCGGCCACGCCAGAGGCTGATTCGATAATACAACCGCCCTGCTCGATGCGCGGATCCGCTTCAATTTTGATTCCGTCGAGGCGATCGGCAACAGACGCCCAGAATTCCTTCTTTCCGGTCACGTTCTCAAAGTCTCCGGCAGCCACCCGCACAACGAGACGTTCGCGTTCATGGATATAGGCCAGGGCTTTTTTAATGACTTCGAGCACGATATCCGGGTTGAGCGAAATTTCAGCGGCAACGATTTTCCGCGCTATCGCCATGCTCAATTCGAGCAGCATGCGGCGCGCGCCGGTAAGATATTGCTCTTTCGCCGTCCGCACCTCAGCCAGCATCGACTGAAAGCGATTAGTTACCTCGACAATTCGTCCCTCATACTCTTTCTCGGCGTCGGCTTTGCCCGCCGCACGTCCAGCGGCCTCGCCCTCGGTTTTGCCCTTGTTGTAAGCGGCTTGGATTGCGGCCTGCGCTTTTTTCTTTTCGGTCTCAATCTGCAAACGCAGCTGCTGAATCAGCTTTTCCCTCTTCAACAGCTCGATTTCGTTCTTTTCAAAAACGCCCTGTTTGCCTTCTGATTCGGAGAATTGTTCAAGTGAAAATGGTTTGACCGGAAAGTTTCTCCCCTCGTCTGTCTTGCGCTTCAAAATGCGGCTCAACCCCGCGGTGACAGGATCTTTCGAGGTCAGGAGGTGGTCGATAAGCTGCGACACTTGGTCTGATGTCAGCGGAGGGTTCGTCATAGCTGTTCCTCGAAACGCGGGGTGCCAGGGATATTCAGAATCACGTTTTTCCCGTCCGGTGTGACGTTGATTATAAAAAAAACGAAGACGCCATGATGCACTATCCGATTATACGACTATCTCCTCTTCCCCCCCGCGGCCCGATATGATAATCTCGCCGTCCTCTTCAAGCCGTCTGATGACGTCGACGATGCGCTGCTGCACCTCCTCGACATCCTTCAGCCTGATCGGTCCCATATATTCCATTTCTTCCTTGATCATTTCGGAGGCGCGCGAAGACATGTTCCGGAAGAATTTTTCCTGCAGCTCCTCCGAAGCGCCCTTCAGCGCCATCGACAGTTCCTTCGTATCGATCTCTTTGAGCACCCTCTGCATCGACCTATCGTCGAGCAGGAGCACATCCTCAAACACGAACATCAGGTTCTTGATCTCGGTCGCCAGTTCCGGATTCTCGCGTTCGAGGTTGCCCAGAATGTTCTTTTCGGCGCCACGGTCGACATTGTTCAGTATCTCGGCGACGGCTTTGACGCCTCCGATCTCAGACACGTCGCCGCCGAACAGCGATTTCACCTGCCCTACCAGCACCTCTTCCACCTGTTCGAGGGTTTCGGGCGAAATGCTTTCCATGGTGGCGATACGCGTGGCGACGTCCACCTGCAGTTCCTGCGGCAGCGCGGAGATAATCGGCGCGGCGTTCTGTGGCTCCATGTGGGCCAGAAGAAGCGCAATGGTCTGGGGATGCTCTTTCTGGATAAAGTTCACCAGTTGCTTGGGGTCGACGTTTTCGAGCAGGTTGAAGCCGGTAGTGCGGATGCTCTGCTGGACCTTGTCGAGAATTTCCTTAGCCTTGCGCGGACCGAGGGCGGATTCGAGGATTTCGCGGGCGTAGTCAAGACCGCCCTGCGAAATGTATTGCTGCGCAAGCGCAAGGTTGTGGAATTCCTCCAACACGGCCTCGCGTATCTCGTGCGAGATATTTTCGAGCCGCGCGATCTCTGTGGTAAGCTGCTCCACCTCGTGCTCATCGAGGTTTTTGAATATTTCCGACGACGCCGAGGTGCCGAGCGCCACCATCACGATGGCCGCCTTCTTCGGCCCCGGTATCGCTTCGATATTTACCTTCGGACCGGCCGCTTTCGGTTCCTCTTTGCCGTAGGATTCCTTGTAAAATCCCTTCTCGCCTTTCGCTTCGGTTTTCGCCGCCTGTTGGGCCATAGTGTCTTCCCTGAAAGTATGATACTGCAACGTATTCTGCTTCAATTATATGATTGTTTTCAGCCGGATTGCAAGCGCTTAGCTCCAGTGATTTCCCATAAACCGCAGGGGGATGCCCGCTTTATTTCCCCACCTTCGCGGCTTTCTGCTCTTTCTGTGGTTTTTTCGCATGCGGCTCGTTGAGCCATTGCCTGATAATTGCCGCTATATTCACCGGCTCTTCCCGCGCCATCATCTCCACCCGTTCCAGGAGTTCGTTGCTGCGGCGTACCGGCTCAGGCACCTCCACCGGCACTTCTTCTGCCGGCCCGAGCGACTCTATCTGCGGCACCGGCGGGTTCATCGCCTCGGCGATTGTCTTCGCCAGATAACGCAGGAAGAATATCAGCAGCACCGCGATAATGAATGCAAGGACATACTTGGCTATCATCATAATCCGCTCCCATTTCCGCTGCGCCTCAATGTCTTCTTTCTCGCGGCGCAGGTATTCGTTGTCAAACTGAACATTGGCTATACTGACCTGGTCGTCGCGCAAGAGCTGGTATCCGACCGCATTGCGCACCATTTCTTCAAGTTTCGATATTTCTTCACTGGTGCGTGCTTCGTACACCCACTCGCCCTTTTCGCCTTTTTTATACCGGCCGTCGACCGCGACAGCCACGGTCATGCGCTTGATGTTTCCTGTTTCCTGCACGATATTCTCCATGGTCTTGTCGATCTCGTAATTGGTGAGCGAACGCTCGCGCTGGTGATCGCCGTCAGGCGCGTTTTTCGTGGTTTCGTCGCTGCGCTCTTCAGAACGTATTACGCGGCTTTCCGGATCGTATTTCTCGATCGTTTTTTCGACCTGGTCGAAATCAAGGTCGACCGCGATCTGCACCGTTGCCTTGCCGGGACCAAGCACCCCCTGCAGCATCCTCTCGACCTTGTGTTCGAGGTATTTCTCGACATTCTGTTGAAGTTCAATATTGCGGGAGCTGGCCAGCGCGGTGGGATCGTCGGTGTAGGGATTCGACAACAGGCGTCCCTCGAAATCAACGATGGATATGCCGTCAGGCGTGAGTCCTTCGACGCTTGAGGAGACGAGGTAGGCAATGCCGCGGATTTGTTCCTTATTGAGCGAACGGCCCGACTTCATTTTTACCACAACCGACGCCTTGGGTTCTTTTTTCTGATCAAGGAAAATGCTTGGTTCCGGGATAACGATATGGAGACGCGCCGCCTCCACCTCATCGAGCCCCTCGATTGTCCGGCGAAGCTCGCCCTCGAGTGCGCGCCGCGCATTGAGCTTTTGCACAAAATCGGTCATCCCGAAATTCGTCGCGTCGAACAGCTCGTAACCTACACCCTTGCGGCGCGGAAGGCCCTCGCGCGCAAGCGCCATGCGCACTTCATACAACTTTTTCGCTTCGACAAGTATTGTCGCGCCGTTATCGGCAAGCTTATACCTGAAATCTGCATCCTGGAGTTTCTGGGTGATTTCGCCGGCTTCCTCGAGCGCAAGGCCGCGGTAAGCGACTTTGAATCCGGAGTCTTTCGCTGGGACGCGGGCAAACAGCGCAAGAGTGACGAGCCCGAAGGCGGTGAAGGCGACGATAGCGGTGGAAATAATCTTCTGCTGAAGCGTGAGTTTACCCCAGATGGCCGATACCTGAGCAATGAGCTGCTTGAAAAATTCCGACATTCTCCACTCCTTCTATAGCTGTTCCACCGCACGGACGGCGCTACCCCGCGCCGCCATGCATAGATTCGCGTACCGCGGGATCGTCAGATTCTCATGCGTATCACTTCTTTGTATGCATCGATGACCTTATTCCGTATTTCCATCATTAGGTTAAACGCTATATTGGCCTCCTGCACCGTATTCATCACCTGATGCACATCGGTTATTTCGCCCGCCGCCATTTTCTGAATCGATTCGTCCGCCTTAAGCTGCATGGAATTGACTTCATTCATATACTGGGAAAGCGTTTCCTTGAACGACGGTCGGCCGGTCTTGCCTGCCGCCTGCGTGAGCTTCCCCAGTTCTTTTCCTGTTCCGCCCCTGACAGGTTCAATGTTGTTAATGCTGTTCATAATAGTAAGTCTCCCTGTATTCAAGTTATTCGTTCGAATTCCGGCATGTGCCCGATATATTACGCATATGCGTCAAAGAGCGTCCCCAGCACCTGTTTAGGTTTTGCCGGCTGTATTGCAGAACCCGTTGCGGGGGCCCGGTACGACGGCGCAATGTTTCCGGCGGCTTTTATGTGCGGTGCGGCCGCTGTCCCGGCCCTCTGCGATGCAGCAGCGGACATTTTTCCCATCGGTACATCGAATCCTCCGTTTCTTACCCGGGCGCTATGCACAAGTTTTAAAAATGCTTCAAGCGATGCCGGCTGTGTTGCGTTGATATTCACCGTGCCATACCCCCCTGTAATTACATCTGAAGCGCCTGTTGCAGCATCGCTTTTGTCGCGTTAAACGCCGTCACGTTCGCCTCATAGGCGCGTGTGGCCGCGATCATGTCGGCCATTTCCTTGACCACATTGATATTCGGCATGGCCACGTAGCCTTTTTCGTCCGCGTCAGGATGCGAAGGATCGTATACCATGCGCGGCGGCCGCTCATCCTCGCGTATTTCCGCCACCCGCACGCCATTGCCGAAAAACCGCTCGTCACGGGGATAGTCCCTCGGCGGAATCGGCAGGTGGCTTTTATCGGTCTGACGGCCTTCAAGCGCCGGCTGCTTATTGAGCAGGCGCACGTCGCGGCGATCACTGTCGGCTTCAAACACTACGAACTGGCGGCGATATGGACCGCCCTTATCGGTGCGCGTCGTCTCAACGTTGGCAAGATTCGAGGATATGGCGTTCTGGGCCAGCCGTTGTGCGCGCAATCCTGAGGCGCTAATGTCCAACCCTGAAAACAATCCTGAAAGAGGCATAAGTATATTTCCTTCCCGTTGCTATTCAGTACGACAACGATTTGATATTTGTGATATACAACCTATTGGATATTCATGCTCTTACCCTGGATCGCCGCGTCAAGCTTGCGGTATATCCCCCGTAAAAACCTGGTCCCGTAATTAAACATTATCTGGTTCTCCGCAAGCTTTGACATTTCCATGTCAATATCGACATTATTCACGCCGCTCGGCAGCGTCGGATCGACCGGCCGGTATGCGTTCGGCTGCACATTGGCAAGGTCGCGGCGGCCGATATCCATATGCTTTTCATTCGTCGTCACTCCCTTGAGCCTGGTCTTATCCAGTGCCTGGCGAAGCTGCTCCTCAAAACTGACCTCGACACGCTTATACCCTGGCGTATTCACATTGGCGATGTTATTGGCGATGACTCGCGAGCGCAACATCGCCGCATCAAGCGTTCGAAGCAGCAACGGAGCATTGCTGTCTTTCTCAAATAATATTCTTTCAAGCATATAGATCCGGCATTCTATTTGGAGGCATGTCGTAAACGATGGCGTGATTCGCCATCAAGATTCGAAGCAACGGGTATGCCAAGAGGCATATATTATAACTTGTGAGACGATCCATTGCCTTTAACCCCCATAAGGCATTGAATAGGCATTAGATATGACGCCCAACTTTAGTCAAGGCAACATTTTTTTAAAAAAAGTCTAAAGTCTACATACGTTTTGCCGATAAGAGGCGGCCGTATTTGCCTAGAAGACGGGAAAATCTTGCAGACATTTGCGTCCTTGCGATTTCCGGCTTATTGCTCAAGAACATGATCACGGCACTCTTTTTCTCAAGATAATCAAGGCTATAAGATCAAACCGTATTATCTCACGGGAAGATTTTCGACCGAGGAGTATATAGTGACCAGCGAAGCGAGATCGGTGGCGGCAAACACGTCGGTAATTTGCTTTCCGGGATTAATGAATGCGAGTTCGCCGCCCGCGTCGCGCATCGATTCGGCGCAGTGAATGCACATGCTGATGGCGCCGGTATTGAGGAAGGAGTCAGGACTGAAGATAATCGCGATATGGCGGCCGCGATTACAAGAGCCGCAATGCGCATCTGTTTTGTCTATTCTTTCGAAGATAGGTCTTCACTCTGCTCAGCGAGCAGCCGTTCGACTTCTAAGCGTTCCTTGCCGTATTCAAAGGCATTGGTGAGAAGATATTCGATTTTGGCAAGCTGGTTGATGATATTATTTAAAGTGCGGCTCAGCACGAGGAACAGGATAAAAAGGCAGATAATCGCGGCGATGGAAATGGTGAGAAAGCCCAACATATGCAAACCTGCGAAAGATGGCGACCGTGGCCGAATATTCTATACACAAAATAGTATATAACAATCAGGCACTGTACAGCTTTACCACAGACGGCCTGAGTATATCAGCCTTGACGGTGGTACTAGGTATTTTCTATTTTAAGTTCTTTGAATTCATTTTACCTCTTACGCAGTGTGGAGGACAGCGGTGAAAGAAAAGATTCATCCCAGATACGAGCCCGCCGAGTTTTCCTGCTCGTGCGGCAATGTAATCAAGACCCGGTCAACGGTCAAAAGCACCCATATTGAAATCTGCAACAACTGCCATCCGTTTTACACCGGAAAGCAGAAGCTGGTGGACAGCGCAGGACGTGTCGACAGGTTTCGCAAGCGCTACGCGAAAGCCGTCAAAGAAGCCTAGCTTTTTTGCATTTTTTGGGGGGCGGGGAGGAACTATTCCTTCGCGCCCCGTCATGTTTTTTATCCGCAGATAACCATGCATCAAGTGATGGGCATGACATCTCCCGCATTCATTTCAAGAACCACACATCCATGCGGCCATCGTGCCGGCATACGTCGCTGTATTGTCATCACGCCCCAGCGCCACGGGCGGCTGAAATGGCCGGTTATGCGCGGCGCAATCACCCCATTCGGCTCCCTTTCAATCGGACGAAAGGCGCTGGAGGCGGTGGTATGATAGAGCGTGTGCGGGAGATGCTGCTGCGCCACGAGGAGCTTGAACAGCGGCTCGCAAGCCCCGAGGTCACCGGCAATCCGCGCGAGATGGAAAAAATCAGCCGCGAATATAATTCGCTCCAAAAATCGCTGCCGCTTCTGCGGCGCTACGCCGACGCCTGGGCGCGTTGCGACGGCGCGCGGTACATGCTGAAATCCGAATCCGATCACGAACTGCAGCAGATGGCGCGCGATGAGATTGAAGCGTGTGAGCGTGACCTTGCGTCGCTCGACGACGCGGTAAAGAAGCTCCTTGTTCCAGCGGACCCCGATGATCTCAAGAATGCCGTTGTCGAGGTGCGCGCAGGCACCGGCGGCGTGGAAGCAGGACTTTTCGCCGCCGACCTGTACCGTATGTATACGCATTTCGCCGAATCAAAGGGATGGAAGGTCGATGTGCTGAGTTTCAGCGAGGGTGAGCTCGGAGGCGTCAAGGAAGTCATTTTCGGCGTAGAGGGCGCTGGCGCATACGGTATACTGAAATACGAATCGGGCGTCCACCGGGTCCAGCGGGTGCCCCAGACCGAGGCCCAGGGCCGTATTCACACGTCGGCCGCCACGGTGGCGGTCTTTCCCGAAGCGGACGAAATAGAGGTCACGATAGACCCGAAGGATATCCGCATCGACGTTTTCCGCGCGGGAGGCAAAGGAGGACAGCATGTCAACAAGACCGAATCGGCGGTGCGGATCGTACATCTGCCCACGGGCATAACGGTAAGCTGTCAGGATGAAAAATCGCAGCACAAGAACAAGGCGAAAGCCATGAAAGTGCTGCAGTCGCGGCTCTACGACATGACAATCGCCGAAAAACACCGGCAGGAATCTGCCTCGCGCAAGAGCATGGTAAGCACGGGCGATCGCAGCGCGAAAATCCGCACGTACAATTTCCCGCAGAACCGCGTCACCGATCACCGGATCAATTTCACCCTGCACACGCTCGATGATTTTATCGCCGGAAATATCGCCGAGATGTCGGAAGCGCTTGCTGCCGCAGATATCAACGAGCGGCTGAAGCCTGGAGCATACATCGGATATTCGGCGACTGAAACCCCAAGGCACAATCCGTGATATGATTCTGCCGTGATGGAAACGACCATCCTCTCACACCTGCTCATGGAAACGGCCCGGATGCTTGCCCCAGCATGCGGAGAAGTCGCGCGGTATGAAGCCGAGCAGATTGTTGGACACGTTTTGCACTGTTCCCGTTCGGAAATCTACCTGCGGGCGTATATGCCGGTCAGTCCTGAACAACGCACCGCCGTCGAACGGCTGGTTGCCCGCAGGCGTACAGGCGAACCGCTGGGATACGTGCTTGGTACGGTCTATTTTTTCAATACCGACATTGTGGTAAACCCGGCTGTTCTTATTCCGCGCCCTGAGACGGAAACGCTGGTTGAGACAGTTCTTGCGCGTGAAACCGGTATGCGCATCCATTTCCTCGATCTGGGCACGGGCAGCGGCGCAATCGCGGCCGCGCTTCTTCATGAACGCCCCTTGTGGAAAGCCGCCGCATCTGATATTTCAATCAACGCCCTGCGCATGGCAGGTAGTGCAATCACCGGCAATCGCCTGCTGGTATGCGCAGACGGTTTCACCGCTTTGAAGCATGCGCCGGCATTCGATTTTATCGTATCCAATCCGCCCTACGTGGCGGCCGATGAGTGGGACGGACTCGACCCATCGGTGCGACGATTCGAACCGCGTATTTCTCTCTACGGCGGTGACGACGGACTCGATTTTTACCGGCTGATTTCATCGCAAGCAGGCCGCTATTTGAAATCAGGCGGACGCATATACTGCGAGCTCAGCAGCTCGCGATGGAAAGGCGCGGAAGCATTATTCAGAGATTCGGGATGGGGCGATGTGAGTATTCGAAACGATTTGAGCGGCAGGCCGCGGGTGCTCTGCGCCGTAACAAGAACGGGAAATTCGCGCGATGAAACCTCTGGGCGATAATATGTTTACCCGGCCGCTTGCGGCAATCTATGCTTTTGCCATGGACGTGCGCAACCGGCATTTCGACGCATGCGGTGGGTATGCAATCGGCATGCCGGTCATCAGCGTCGGCGGCATACACGCAGGCGGAACGGGCAAAACCCCGCTCACTATGTTGATAGCACGGCAGCTTACGGAATCGGGACATACTATCGCTTTTTTGAGCCGCGGCTATAAGCGGCTGTCTTCACATCCCGTCATTCTCCATCCCGGACAGCAGTGCGGATGGGAGCATATTGGCGATGAACCGTATATGCTGCGTTCGCAATTCCCGCAGTCGTGGCTTGGAATCGGAGCGAATCGTGTCCAGTGCGCGCGGCGCATTGTTTCGTACCTGAAAAAAGAACGTGCGGTATTCATGCTCGATGACGGTTTTCAGCACCGGCGGATTCATCGCGACGTCGATATCGTCTGCCTTCCACCCGACCCTTTCACCGATCGCTGTATTCCGTCGGGATACCTGCGCGAACCGCTGAAAAGCCTCGCGCGCGCCCATGCTCTATGTGTTATCGGAAGTGTTGACGAGACCGAAGTGATGATGCGCGCCCGGGAAAAGCTGGTGAAGCATTTTCCCCATGCCTGTGTTGCGGTACTGCGGCAGACGGCGGCCGAATGGGTAAACGCCCACACCGGCGAACGTGCTACCCTGCTGCCACTCGCGTCGCCGGCGCTTGTCTGCGGTATTGCCCGGCCGCACCGGTTTGTTGCGATGGTTGAAAAAGCCGGGATAAAGCCTCTTTCGTATCATATTTACCATGACCATCACATCTATTCGGCCGCAGACATCTCGCGGGCCATGCGCGGGGGGGCTGACGGGGTGATAACAACGCAGAAAGACGCATGCCGCTTAAATTCAATAAAAAATCTTGTGCCCATTAATAATATATGGTATCTTATGATATGTTTAGAATTCTATGACACCGCGATGAGTACATCGTTGCTCTCATTGATAGAAAAGTTAACACCAATCCATCAAGGACCATAAAGGAGGAATGAGCCATGCGGGCTGTCACTCTGGTCGCCATGTGTGTGGTATTATTAACGGTGTTAATGGTATCGAATCCGCACGCCGCGGAAACCCGGTTCGTAAAAATCAGGAAGCCGTTCGCAAATGTCTACCAGTTTCTTGATCCGAAATCCAAGGTGGTGAAGCAGGCGAAACGGGGCGATTGCTTCGAGCTGATTTATGAAGGAACTTCGTGGTACCAAGTGAAAGTTGCCAATGACGTCGGATGGCTTGAACGCCGGGCTGGAAATGTCGTTGAAAATCCGGGGTTCACAATCCTATCGATACCTATCGGAACATTCGTATTTTTTATCCTCCTGCTTATGGGCACTTTTGTCGGCACATCGCTTTTTATTTACCGGCAAAAAACCGCAGAGTTGTGATTGTCATGCACTATGCCCACCAGCAGACATTTCATTGCGCTGTGTATCGGCGTATGCATCGGTGTATCCGCCGGGAGCGTCGCCGCATTCATCCATCCCGGCCAGCGCGGTGACGGGGGATTGGAGAGGCGGCTCAATGAACTCGCAGGCGCTTTCTTCGCGGGGCCGGCAGTCTCCCAATCCGCCGCAAGCGAACTTCCAATAGTTCAACAACCGCCGCCGGCCGCGCTTCCCACGGCAAAATACGCCCGCATTACCGGCGGCATGGTGCGTGTGCTCGAACGGATAGACCCTGCATCGCCCGTTCTCGGGCTTGCGCGAAAAGATTCGTATTTTCCGCTGATCGCCGTCTATGAATCATGGTGCAAGATTGATTTCAAGGGAAAGCCGGGATGGGTGGAGCGGAGAAACGTCCAGCTTACCGACGAAATATCATCACCGTTTTTCAAACAGTTGGTTGTTGCGATGTCGGTGATGACCGCCGCAGCGCTCATCCTCATCGGCATTATCATCGTCCGCAACCGGTTCGATCGTCTCCGCGGAGAATGGATTGAATCCGTTCACATCCAAAAAAACGTCCTCATCGTCGCCGGCGTCGACAAACAAATCCGGCGCTACCTCTCCGACACCGTGATATCGCTGGAGAAATGCTTTTCCGAAATCGGTTTCCAGATACATCGGGCCCGCGACGTGAGCGCGCCGATAAAAATGCTGATGCACCTGCTGCCCGATATCATGGTGGTCGATTGGTCGCTTGATCCCGGTATTCACGGCGTCATCGCACGCCTTCTCTCCTCACAAGCCACTGCGGGCAATATTTTTACCATTTTTTACAACGTGCCGGATGCGGCGGAGGCGCAGCGCCGTTCATCAATTTCCAACGCCCAGTACTTGGGGCATACATTCACCGACCGCGAGCTGTTTTCACTCATCACTCCGCTCCTTATCACCGGTGAGCAGCCCAAATCCCTCCGTACCAGCGTGGAATCTTCGGCGCTCGAGGGCGCAATTGCGGGCGGCAGCCTGCTTGAGGTGTTCCAGTTCGTCGAAATCGGACGGAAAAGCGGCTGCCTGCTTATAGAGGACAAACGGCCTGTCGGAATGGTATTCTTTAATCAAGGGATTATTGTCTATGCGGCGACCCGGCGTTCGACGGGACGGCAGGCGATATTCGATATCCTCGGCCAGAATGCGGGAAGGTTCCGGTTCATTTTGGATAAAGAAGCAAAAGCGGTCAATTGCAATATACCTACACTCGCCGTCCTCATGGAGTGGTCGAAAGAAATCGATGAAGCTCATGGGCGTTGACTATGGACGGCGGCGCATCGGCGTCGCGGTCACCGATGAGTCGGCGGTGTGTGTGCGCGGCCTGGATAGTATTGTGGTGCGGCACGACAACGCCGTTCAGAGGCTGTGTGCGGTCGTGGCTCAGGAAAAACCGGAACAGGTGATCTTCGGCGTTCCGCTTGACGAAAACGGTGGAGAAACAGCGATGTCGCGGGAAGTGCGCGCGTTTGCGCGCAGGGTGGGAACAGCAACTGGATGCGGCGTCCGGTTTGTGGAAGAGAGTTTTTCCTCTCATGACGCCCAACGGCTGGCCATGCATCGCCGGCGTAATCAGCGGCGCGACAAGGGAATGATTGATCGCCTTGCCGCATGCCTGATTCTCGAACAGTATCTGCGGGAAACCGAATGAGCCGGAATGGAGAGATGGAAGTTCGCGGAGGCACCGGCATGTTTCTTCGGGAAAAATATCCTCCCATAGCGATTGCCGCCGTGGCACTGCTGTTGCAAGGCGTTGTCTGCATTCCCCCTGAACCGCCGGTTCCGGATCGCCTGAAAGCGCCGGTTTTTAAAGAGGGAAAAGTCGTCGTTGAACGCTTGAACGGTACCTATGAGGAACTCATCTACCTGAGATGGGCGCCGCCGGACACTGATTCGGTCCCAATCTCAGTTAAAAACTACGTCATAATTCAACACCTTCCTTTCGACACCGCGGCCGATACGCTCGGCGTACTGTCATCCGAACCAGAGATACTTCCGGCCACACGGACATTCGCGTATCAACGCACCGAAAATCTCCGGCGGTACGGCTCAGGAGAGATCCTGTCGATGTATTACCAGATTTACGCCGTCGACAGCCTTGAACGCCCAGGCGATACGTCGGAGCCGTTCGGCGTTGCGCTTCTAAGAAATGTAACATTGTTAGCGCCAACTGACACGCTTTCCGGGAATAATTTTGTATGGGAAACACGATTTATTCAGGATGAAATATTCACCAATATGATGCTCTGGCGGGAGGCCGACGCATCGCTGATATTTATAAGCGATACCGTCGATTATTTCACAACCTATTATGATATCAAACAATTCAGCGCACGCATTCCGAACATTCGCTGGCCGCTGCAATCCGGTATCTATACATGGGCGGTGAGACTTGAAAAACCGCAGCCCCCGCCGGGGGCGACGTCGTTCACACTGGGGACATTCCGTGTTCCGTAATGCACGGCATTACAAACTCTGCGCTCTCTTGTTGCTGCCGGCGCTTGACGCGTGGGCAGCGCGCTACGGCGTCGTGTCAATCAGCCCCTCATCGCTTGTTGTGTCATGTTCGTTAAATCAGAACGAGACCTCACGCCTCCTCCGCGGCATTCCTTTCACATTCGGCGTCGCCTGCACGCCCGGCGTACGGCCGGCAGTATCAATAGAACCACACGTCACTGCGCAAACGGCGCTTGTCGCGCGCCTGTCTGCCGCAGGATGGATGGGCGGCGATTATATCCAGTGGATAACGTTCGAAGCCGCGCGGCGTTCGATATCGGCGGATCCGGCCGCGCCGGCCGAATGGCGAATAACGCTTTCCTTCAATTCACCCATCTATCCGGCAGCCGCATCGCCCGTCATCAGAAACAACATCGTCCGCCTGCCGGTACAACACGGCCTTTTAAAAATGTCGTCGGTCTCCAAACCCGCGCTTCCATGCTCTGTCGGCGTTCGTATCGAAGTCAGCAGCGACGGCATGTACCAGGTCAGCGGCCGCCGGCTCAGGGAACTGGGCGTGCCCACTCATTTAATACCCACGCGTCTGTATCGCTGTCACTGCCGCGGAACAGAGGTGCCGATGTATATCACCAATTCGTTTCATGAATATCTTGCCGACGACGACGCAATCGTATTTCACGGTCGCGAGCTTCGCGGTGAAACGACCTGGTACACGCAATACAGCAGCACCAATATATACTGGCTCACCTGGCAGAGCGGCGGCGCCGGCCTGCGCATCGCGGAAATTTCGGGCGCCCAACGGCGCGAGCAGAAAAATTTTATCGATATCACCGAAAGCGGCCGGCAGATTTCCGCCAAAGAATTCGCTGATACCGCGCATATCGAATTCGACAACGATATCCGGTGGCTCGGAAGCCTTTCCGAGCCGGCGAACCTGGAAGATACGGCATCTGATCCCAGCGCCGACAACTGGTACTGGGACGTGCTCGGCGACAAGGAAATATCACAGTTCGCCGTCGACATTCCCAGCCCGTCGCCGTCGCTGTCACAGACCTACCTCGGCCGCATCCGCATCGGCTTGATGGGATTGACAAACTATGACTCCATTGCAGATGATCATCAATTCCAGATTCTTCTTAACGGATATTCACCCGGACGGACCGCGCCGCAGTATGCGATATGGGACGGGCAGACGAGTTACGTGTTTGAATCCGCCCCGTTTCCGGTCGGCGATCTCATCCATGGCCGCAACATCATTACGTTCATTCGCACCCCCAATCGCACCGACATGGTGGCGCTGAACTGGATAGAAGTCGAATACATAAAAGGATTTGTCGCGTATGACGACATCGCCAGGTTTCGCAACCATCCCGGTTCCATCAACCAGGTCGTCCAATTCGAGATAACCGGATTTTCTCAGCCGGAAATCGAATTGTGGGACATCGAAAAGCACCGTTATTTCACGGGATGTGAGGTGCGAACGGCAAAGTCCGCTACCCGTACCACCTATACGCTCGTATTTCAAGACAGCATCACCTCCAACACACGGTATATTGCCCAGACAACAACCCGCAGGCTCTCGCCGTCCGGACTCGTATTGGATACCATCAGGGAGTGCGGAGACTTCCCTCGGGGCGTCGATTATATCATAATCACATCCAAAGCTTTTGCCCCGCTTCTCGAACCCTTGAAAGCGGCCCATGAAAAGCGGGGATTGAAGGTGGGTATAGTCAATATCGAGGACGTCTACAACCGTTTCTCCTATGGCATCCGCGACCCGGAAAGCATCCGCACCATGCTGCGCTATATTTTCGGGCAACATGCTTCCTCACCGCCACGTTTCCTGCTTTTTGCCGGCGATGCATCACACGATTTGTATAAGAACCCTTCCCGCATCGGATTGACCGTGGTGCCGACACACCTGCGGCGGGTTCCCGGATGGGGGCCGGCGGCTGATGACGGTTACTTCGCGACGTTCTGGGGGGAGGACAATTTTCCGGATATAGCGGTGGGACGCCTTCCCGCGCGAGACGCGACGGATATGAAGGTGATGGTCGATAAAACGGTCGGATATATCGAAAACCTCGAACACGGTTACTGGAAAGACAACATACTTATCGCCGGCGGACGCGAGGCAGAATTCACCATCCACAACAATGAGTTGACCGCGGATATCATCGGCCACCGCATGAATGTTTTGCGGATGGACGCCGATCCGGCGTCGCCGTATCTCAAGCCCGCAAGCACCGCTTCGACAACCATGGCCGGCTATATAAACGCAGGCCTGTTTCTCATTAATTTCGCAGGTCATGGCGGCGGCAACGTATGGTCGGACAACAGTTTCTTCACCATCGGCGATCTGCGAAAACTCCACAACGCCCAATGGGGACTGAGCGGCCGTCTCCCCATTGTCTTCAGTTTTACCTGCCTGACCGGTTTCTTTGAAAGCGTCTTTTACCCCTCGCTGGGCGAGGAATTCGTGCGGTACGGCAACGGCGGGGCGATTGCGTTTTACGGCGCGGCCGGATATTCCAAACGAGCAACCGATATCAACCTCAACCGTATCCTGCTCGATAACGCCCTGAACAACTCATTCGCGACATTGGGAGAGCTTATCACAACTACCGAGCTGTTGATGGTGGTCACCTACGGCGATGAGGTGCTGCCGACAGTGTTCCAGTATAACCTTCTGGGCGATCCCGCGCTTCCCTTTGCGCTCGCACCCGACACGCTTGGCCTAACGCTTCAGTCGAGCACGCTGCGGGGCGCGGACACGCTGAAAATCACCGGCTCATCGCTGCCGGTGCGTGCGGGCAAGGTAAAGGTGCGGGTACAGGACGGCGTCCGTCCGTGGCACGAATGCATCACAACCGTGAACAACGGCTCGTTTTCCTACGCGCTTCCTGTTTCGCCGTCGGTGTCCACCGCCAACGGAGTCGTGCGGGCGTTTGCATGGAACGACTCGGCTGACGTGTGCGGATGGGCGACGTTTTCAAAGGACACCATCCTCATTTACGACGTGCGCATCGATCCGCCTCTTCCGGCAATCGGCGACAGCGTGACCGTAAAGTGCAAGGCGGCGGTTGAAGCCGAAGCGACCGGCATTCGCATCCACTGCCTTCATACGGTCGCCCCCGCTAACAAGGAAATCGTGGACATGGAACAATACGGCGCTGGAACCGACCTTGTCTATGATTCATCGTCAAGCTACTGGGTAAGCACGCGCAGGCTCCCCACGGCCATGTCGGAAGATTTCAACCTTACCTGGGTGCTTGCGGTCGAATTTCGCGTCGCCGGATCGCGTATCGGCAAATCGCAACTGTATACATTCACCCTTGCCGGCAGGCCCGATCTGACATTTACCAACACTCATCCGCCGGTGACCTGGCGCGGCGACTCACTCCGTATCGACTTCCAGATACTCAACAAGGGTAATGCCGCTACTCCGTCGGCATACGGGCTGACTTTTTTCTGGGGTGACGGATCAAACAGCGATACGGCGTTCCATATCGATGCGCCTCCGCTTGCTCCCGGCCGGACTGCGGATTTCAGCCACGCCATTGCTGATACGCAGGGCGATATACGGCTCACTGGAATAGTGAACGGAGCCGGGGTGTTTCAAGAGATATCGATGCATAATAACTCGGCCGCAAGCAGGTTCAGCGTCGTGTATGCTGATGTGCAGACTTCCGCCGACTCGCTTCGATCACAGGGCGGCGGATTAACTCTGAAGCCTGCAGACAGTCTGCGCAATCTCCTGCGGATTTTTTTATTCAAGGAACCTATTGCCCAGGCAACGCCGCTGCCAACGGAATCGGTCTGGCTTACGCTGGCGGGCGAAAGCGCCGGCGCGTTTCACGTCGCCACCCGTCCCCGGCGAACCGCTGCCGATTCACTCGTGTGGTATTTCACGCCGGATCCCGCCGCAGCGGGACTGAACAAGCCTGCGCGCGCAAAAGCCGATTCCCTTTTTACCTCGGTATACGCCTACGACAGCGCTGCCGCGCGATGGCATTCCCAAGGCGGCTCATGGGCAGGTTCTTCGGCGTCATTCATGTTGAAAAGCGCTGCCGACGGTCCATATGCGCTAGGCACATTGGTTGATCGCACCCCGCCGATTATCCAGGTGTTTGTGGGCGGCCGCGAGATTTTATTTCTCGACTATGCGGCGAAGGGCAAGCCGTTCAACATCATTATCGCCGATCCGTCCGGTATCGCCCCAGCATCGGTACAGGTACTGCTCAACAATACGCCGCTTGACTCAGCACTGCACTCTGACGTGCGATCCGAAGAGGACGGCACAACGGTCACGATGACCGTATATCCGCCTCCGCAAAACAGGGTTGATTCGCTGAC
>Ga0129299_1000822_pt1 | contig 20432 bp, 11 predicted proteins | sample ConPoolayeCmetaG_FD_94477 | JGI IMG/M metagenome (GOLD analysis project Ga0129299, IMG submission 94477) | Hot spring microbial mat communities from California, USA to study Microbial Dark Matter (Phase II) - Cone Pool mat layer C metaG ...
TCCTGATTCTGTGCGACAACACCACCTCAGCGGAACCCGTTCGGCGGCGCGATGCGGGGCCTCCGCCGGGCTTCAGGGAAACCCAACATGGCCATCAAGCAGCTCACCGAGGAACAGATCCGCACCATGACGGCGGAGGAGAAGGACCGCTGGTGGCTGGAGAATGTCTACCAGGGCGACGTGCCGCAGCTCACCTTCCGCGTGGTGGTCTGCGGCTTCCTGCTGGGCGGGGCGCTCTCCATTACCAACCTTTATGTGGGGGCCAAGGCGGGCTGGTCGCTCGGCGTGGGCATCACCTCGGTCATCCTGGCCTTCGTGATCTTCAAGGCGCTCCAGAAGATCGGGCTGGGCCGCAACTACCACGTTTTGGAGAACAACATCCTCCAGTCCATCGCCTGCTCGGCGGGCTACATGAACGGCCCGCTGATCGCCAGCATGGCGGCGTACATGGTGGTCACGAACCAGGTGATCCCGTGGTGGCAGATGATCATGTGGCTGCTGGGCCTGGCGACGTTGGGGGTCCTGCTGGCCTTCCCGCTGAAGCGCCGCTTCATCAATCAGGAGCAGATGCCCTTCCCGGAAGGCCGCGCCGCCGGCGTGGTGCTGGATACGCTGCATAGCGAGGACACGGCCAAGACCGTGCTGCCCGCCAAGCTCCTGGTGATCTCCAGCCTGGTCGCCGGCGTGCTGAAGATCGGGCAGTGGTCGGTGCTGCACAACTGGCTGGAGCGCGTCCACCTGGGGATCCTGGGCATCCCCGAGATGCTGGACGGTTGGTACTACCGCCTGGCGGAGCGGTTCGGGTGGTGGGTGCCCCACATCATGGGCACGCCGCTCCGCGAGCTGACCATCCGTCCCGAGCTGGACATCGCCATGTTCGGGGCCGGCGGGCTGATGGGCATCCGCACCGGCGTGTCGCTGCTGATCGGCGCGATCATCAACTACTGCATCCTGGCCCCGATCATGATCGACCGCGGCGACATCACGGGCACGACGGACGCCGCCGGCGTGACGCATTTCGGCTTTCGGGCGATCACGCAGTGGAGCCTGTGGGGCGGCGTGGCCATGATGACCACCGCCTCGCTCTACTCTTTCCTCGGGCGTCCGCGGATGTTGATCAGCGCCTTTCGCGGGCTGCTCGGCCGGGGCAACCGCCAGACCGAGGATTGCCTGAAACACATCGAGTTCCCCCTCTGGATCGCGCTGCTCGGCGTGCCGTTGGCCGGGGCGTATCTGGTGGTGATCGCCCACTGGTTCTTCGACGTGAAGATCTGGCACGGCATCGTGGCCATCCCGCTGGTCTTCGTCTTCGCCCTGATCGCCATCAACTCCACCGCCCTGACCTCCATCACGCCGACCGGGGCCTTGGGCAAGATCACCCAGCTCACCTACGCCGTGATCGCCCCCGGCGTCATCACCACCAACATCGCCGCGGCCGGGATCGGGGCGGAGGTGGCCGGCGGCTCGGCCAATTTGATCCAGAACATCAAGCCCGGCTACATGTTGGGCGGCAAACCGCGGTTGCAGGCCGTCGGCCATCTGATCGGGGCGGTCTCCGGGGCGGTCTTCTCGGTGATCGTGTTCTATCCCTTGTTTCTACGGAACAACCCGGCCGGGTTGATCACCGAGCAGTACCCCTATCCCGCCGTGACCATCTGGAAGTCGGTCGCGGAGATGCTCACCGCGGGTTTGAGCAAGCTGCCCGCCACCGCTTTGTACGGCGCGTTGGTCGGGGCGGTGCTGGGCATCGTGCTGGAGGCGGTCCGCCTCGCCACCAAGAATCGCTTCCCCATCTCCCCGATCGGCATCGGCCTGGCCTTCGTGATTCCGTTCACAACCTGCCTAGCGATGTTCGCCGGAGCGTTCGCGTTCTGGCTGGCGGGCCGACTGTATCCCCGGCCGGAGCAGCGGGCCAACGAGGTGCTGGTGCAAAACCAGGAGGCGGTGTGCGCGGGGATCGTGGCCGGGGCGGCCCTGGTCGGAGTAGCCCTGATGGCGTTGGAGCTGTTCGTGGTGTGAGGGCGGCCGATACGAAGGGGGCCCCTGGCGGCCGCGGCCGACGGGGAGCAGCCCGCGGCTGGGGGCGAACGGAGCGGAGGAAACGACGGTGGCCATGATCCCGGCGCAGGACTACGACCGGATCGCGGCGGAGTTGCAGGCCCTGCTCCGCCCGCGGTTCGCCGACGTGACGGTGCAAATCGGCAACAACCTCCATTACCGCGGCGTCAACATTGTCATCACCTCCGCCGCCTTCCGCGACTGGCTGCCGGAGCAGCGGTTCCACCACGTGGTGCGGGCGATTCCCGCCGCGTTCTACGACGAGCACCTCCGCGGGGCGGGCGTCTGGTTCGAGCTGGCCCCCGGCGAGACCGGCCGAGACCTCATGCGGATGCCCCGCTCGGAGGACGTGGCCGCGGAGGAGCCGAAGATCCTCGGCCGCCTGCGGAAGGAGCGGTTCTTCAAGAAACTGCGGGCCGCCGCCGCCGGGGAGCCGGGCGGCCCGTCGATCGACGGCCTCACGCTCTGTCGGCGGCTGCTGGCGGAGGCCGGCTGGGCGCCGGAGGAGATCACGCGGGCCTGCCTCGTGTTCATCCGGCACGGGGGATTCTGCGACGCCCAGGTATTAGCCGATGTGCTGCCGCTGTTGTCCCCGCCGCCTTGAAGGCGGAAGACCCGAGGGCGACCGTTCACCGCGGCCTCCACCACCGTCGAGCGGCGACCACGAGAGGATTCCGGTTCACCATCGGCCGACCGGCGGCGGTTGGCCCGCTACTTTTTCCGCGGCTCGTCGTCGTCGTCCTCCTCGCCTTTGGGGTAGTAGTCCATCGCCCACTTCAGCAGGGCCTTGGCCAGGCCGCGGGCCTTCCAGTCCACGCCCAGCCCGACCGTCTTGCCGGTCCGCCCGATGGCGTTGCCCGTGGCCAGCACCTGCTGCGTGTCCTTATCCACCAGCGTGACGCGGGCCACGACCTGCTCCAGCGGGCCGAGCACGTTGTCCGTGGTGTCCGCCACCTCGTAGTGGACCAGGGACACGTTGAAGACCAGGGTCTTTCCCGGCGGGGCCTTGGCCAGCCGCGACTCCTTCAACTGCTTGGCGAACTCGGCCTTGAACTTGGGGATGAAGTCGGAGGGCAGGTTGCGGCCGTAGTCGTTCTGCACCGCGCCCAGCTCAAACCGCCCGTAGGCGTCCAGCACCTTCAGCTTCTTGCTGGCGGCGAGCGGCTGCTCCTCCCAGTAGTCGCCCTTGGGACCGAGGGCCTTCTCCGCGCCCTCGCCCACCAGCCGACCCATACATCCCGACGACCACATCGCCAGCCCGACCAGCACCGCCAACGACCAACCCGGCAAACGCTTCATGGTGAATCTCCTTCTCGCACGAATGAACGGCCGACGCGCGGCATCATAGGCCCGCGGCGGCGGCGGTCAATCCGGCGGCGGGGCCGCAGCCTCCGGCGGGTCGACCGCCGCATCCGGCCCAGACGGGTCGAGCGGCTCCTCCACCGCCCGGCCCAGCCGCTCGCGGACCCACTGGGCCAGGGTCTCGGCACTCGGCAATTGATCGAATCGCACGAACACGCCGGCCGCCCGCTCACCCTGAAACAGAAACTTTCCCACCAGCCACAACACCTCGCTGTGGGCCGAGTCCTCACCGCCGGACGGGGGCGGGGCCGCCGCCAGGGTGTCGGTGCAGCACCGCAACCACTCGGCCGCGGCCGTCTCCAGCTCCGCCAAGGGCACGGGCGGGCCGCCGTCGATCGATTCGCCGCGGGCAAAGAAGGGCCGGACCAGCATCCGGTCCACCGCCCGCCGCCGCGGGCCGCCCCGTTGGATGATGAGCCAGCCGCAACGGGACAGGTCGGCCAGATGCCGGTAGGCCGGACGGGCCGTCACCGCCGCCGTGCGGGCGAGGGTCTGCCGGACGGCCTCCGCCCGCTCGAACTCCAGGGCGGCGGCGGCCTCCCGCATGGCCCGGCGAAGCCGGTCGAGGCGGTGCTGCCGGTCGCCCGAGGTAAAGTCGGCCGCCGCGGCGAGCATCTGGCGGTAGTCGTCGAGCGTGATGCGGCCGCTGCATGGGGCGGGGCATTTGCCCATCTCGAAATACGCGCACGGCAGGCCGTGCGGGGCCTGCTCCAGGATGTTCTGGTAGCGGCAGAGGTCGAAGGCGTCTTCGAGCATGGCCCGCCAGTCTTCGGCGGCGGACCGCGTCGCCACCGGACCGAAATACCTGGCCCCGTCGCGGCGGACCTCGCGGACGGCGGCAAAGGCTGGAACCGGCTCCTCGAGCTTCAGCCGCAGGAACCAGACCGGCCCGAAGGCGAGCTGGCGGCGGTAGTTTTGGGGGTAGAGCACGCGGGCCGCCCGCCAGTGCTCCAACGCCGTCTCGAAACGGCTGAACGTCTCCCGCCAGTGGACGCGAGCGGCGACCTCGGAGAGGTCCGCCCGCTTGCTCTGCCGCTCCGGCGGCCGCGTCAGGCGGTGAACCACCACGCGGCGGAGATCCTCCCCGCCGGCCAGTAGGATCGGGCGGTCGTCGCGATCGGCGATCAGATAGACGCCGCCCCTCGCCGGCAGGAGGGTCGGTGCGAACGCACCGCCCGTCGGCAGCTCGAGGTGGTGGTCGAATAGGTCGGCGAGGCTCATGGCCGCTTTCCGTTTGAACAGGAGTGCGTCCGGCCGCCGGCGGCAGCACGCTCACCGCGGCGTCAGGCATTCCTCCTCGATGTACCGCAAGTAACGATGGGCCACCTCATCGGGAATCGCCGGGCGATTCCACGACAGCGACAGCGTGAGGCGGTCTCCGAAGCGGCTGAAGACCGGGTTCCAGCCCGGCGGGGTCGGCAACGGCCCGCCCCCGTACAGGTCCAGCACCTCCGCCCCGAGGAAGGTCCGCAGCGGTGGATCGACCTCCCGATAGCACGAAAAACCGCTGGACAGCCGCTCGAAGCCGAGCGGCAACGACAGCAGCACCCGCTGTGCGGTGGCATGGAGGAACGAGGCCGTCCAGAGCAGCGCCCACTGGCAGAGATCGCCCTGGGCTGCGCGGTATTCCGTGACCTGCCGTTGGAGGGTCTCGCCGAGGCGGCGGAAGTCCGCGACCTCCTCCCGCGTTGCCGCCACGACCGGAGAGACGAGGTAGTTGCCGTGCAGGGGCCGCGGCACCGGCCCGCCGGTTCTGCGATCCGCCAGGGTCACCCGATCCGGCAGGGTGATGCAATAGGCCGGGGACTGCGTCGTCAGGCTTTGATAGACGCGATCCACGGCTCGCAGCACGCAGGCTGCCAGGTACCGCGTATAGAGTCCCGCGCCCGGCGGCGTCGAGTTCCTCGCGTGGGTTTGAATCCGTTGCGTTTCTTGGGCATCGAAGTGCCGGTGGACCGCGGCGTGCCCACGAAACGGGACGCCGGAGGCCCGAACGAGCGGGGCGAACTCCAGCCCGCGATGGCGACCCTGGAGCCGAAGTCCGCATCGAGCCAGCCTCAAGCGCTCGGCCCACGAATACTCCCGCAAGGGATCGACCGGTTCCCCAACCGGGCCGAGGATCGGGGGAGGCGGGGGTTGGTCCGCGGGAACGTCGACGAGAGGGGTTCCACCGGAGGCGACGTCGGCCAGGAACCGCTGGGCCCCCTCGGCATCCATCAGGCAATGCGGCCACCGCAGAATAAACCGACTGCGGCGGTCCGGAAGGGCGTAATGTTCCAGGCTGACCTGCGGCCCGACGGACATCGGCCAGTTTCCGGAATAGCGGGCGTCGAAGAAGCCGGTCAGGCGGGAAGCGGCGTCCGCGTCGCCAGTCAGGTCGGCGTAGTGGTAGGCTCGTGCCGCCGCGGCAGCGACCGCCGCCGGGGAATCGCACCATCGCCAACAGGCCCGGCCGCCCACCGGGGTGAACCCAAGTCGGGCGAAGGTGGGCGGAGTTCGACGCAGGGCCGCGGCCAGAGCGGACTGGGCCAGCCTGGGGTCCACCTCGCCCCGGATGTCCACCGTCATGTAGGCCACGTTGCCGCCCTGCCTCCGGCGGGCCAGCGCAAGATGCTGCCCCAGGATGAGGTAGTCGCAGGGATTCAGGAGCTGGCGACCAGCCATTCAACGATCCGCCCGGCGGTCGGCGGCTCGGCCGGGGCCGCCGCAAGGACTAGCACAACATCGGACGATAACTTTGGCAAGGAGTCCGCTTTGCAGATCAGCGGAGTCGTCGGTATAGTCCGCGCCCGACCGGACCTCGCCGGTCGCCTGCCGAGGGAGACGCCTCTTTGGCAACCATGCTCTGGCTGGTGCTGATCGCCGAACTCATCATCCTATTCCTGTGGGCCGGCGGCGCGCTGTGGGTCCGCAGCCTCCGGGCTGATGACCAGATGCGAATCGAGCCGCGGCCCGGCGATCCGGTTCGCGGGGATGCCCCGCGGCTGGCGGTTTTCATCGCCGCCCACAACGAACAGGAACGGATCGGCGCCTGCCTGGACCGGCTGCGTGCGCAGAACTACGGCAACTTGCGGATCACCGTCGTAAACGACCGCAGCGACGACACCACCGGAGACCAGGTGCGGGCGGTCATCGCCCGCGACCATCGCGTCCGGCTGGTCGAGGTGGACGAACTGCCGGACGGATGCATCGGCAAGACCCACGCCCTGGCCGTGGCCGCGGCCGACGTGGAGGCCGATTACCTGCTGTTCATGGACTGCGACTGCCGCCTGGTACCGGGGGCCCTCGCGGCGGTCATGCACAAGGTGATCAACGAGGGGCTGGAGTTCGCCTCGCTGTGGCCGCGGCTGGAACTGCGGAGCCTGCCCGAACGGCTGCTCACGCCCGCGATCAGTTGGGTGCTGGGCATCTGGGGGCTGCTGAGCCTCAAACGGGGAGCGGCTCATACCGAAGTGAAACTCGGCAACGGCCAGTTCATGGTCCTTTCCCGCAACGCCTACCGACTGGTCGGCGGCCATGCGGCCTTCGAGGCGGAACTGGCCGAGGACCTGATGATCGCCAGCAAGGTGGCGGCGCTGGGCCTGAAGCGCTGGGCCGGACTGGGGGAAGGACTGTATGTGACCTCCCGCGACAACAACCTCGCCTGCACCTGGAACTCGCTCACGCGGGTGGTGATCGGCAGCCTGGTCCAGACCTGGCGGGTGCTCCTCAGCACGCAGTTGCTGCTGGGCGGAGTGGTGCTGCCGGTCTGGCTGCTGCCATTGGCGCTGCTCTGGGCCTTCGCTGGAGCGGGCGCGGCGGCCTGGCTGCTCGCCGTCACCTGTGGCCTGCACCTCGCGGCCATTGTCTTCGTCGTCCGCCGCTTGTTCGTCATGACGCTCGAAGACAGCCCTTCGGTGGCGTCCTTCATTCTCGGAAGCCTGATCGCCACGGGGCTTCTGGCCTGGGCCGGCATCGTGATCAGCGGCAGGGGCTATGTCCGCTGGGGCAAGACCGCCTACCGCGTCCGCGGATCGCGGGTGCTCCATGCCCTGCCGGCCGCGGCGGAGCGAACCGCGGCCTGAAAACGCGATCGAGCCGCCCAGCCTACTCGCCCAACAACGCCGCCACGAACGCCGCCGTGTCCCCGCCGAAGTCGCCTTGCCCGAAATCGGCGCAGGCCGCGCGATCGCCGGTCTCCGGACTGCCCAGCTTGACGCGAACAAAGCCGGGGATGTCCTGCCCGTCCAGCACGCCGTCGCCGTTCAGGTCGCCAAGCAGGATGCACGGCTGCGGGCACGGATTGGGCACACACGCCGCGTCGTTCCCCGCATAGACCCCGCCAGCCGTCGAGCACTCCACTGCGGTGAGGACGTGACAAAGGCCGCTGGCCATACAGCAGGCCCCGGTGGGCTGTGGGCAGGGGTTCGGCTCGCAAGTGGTCTGCAACCCTTGCCAGAGGCCGCCGGCCGCGTCGCAGTCTTCTTCCAACAGCACCGCGCACTCGCCGCCGGCCAGGCAGCAGGCGCCGACCGGCTGCGGGCAGGGGTTCGGAGTGCAGGTCGAACCATCGCCTTGATAGACGCCATCCAGCGCCGCACACTCGGCCTCCAGATCCACTAGGCAGTGGCCCATTTCGACACAGCAGGCCCCGCGGGGGCCGAGGTCGGTTCGCAAGCCGACATTGATGCTGTAAGACGTCTCGATACCGTCCAGGTTGCGGGCCTTGACGGCAAAGACATAGAAGGTGTTCGCGGCCATGCCTTGGGTGGTCACGACGCCCCAGTCGGGGTCGGACTGCCACACGGCGGCATCGGCTGGTCCGCCCGCGGCATTCACGAACTTGCCCTGCCAGTTGGGGTCGAGGGGATCGGTGCTGACGCAGTATATGGCCAGCGCGGTGTAGTCGGGATTATTGCCGGGGTACACGTCGATCTGCATGGAGTTGTGCGTGGCGGAGCCTAGCGACGGCCCCCAAGGCACGTTGCAGAGGGTCGCCACGGTGAAACTCTCCGAAAAGGCCGTGACATTGGGCGGAAGGATGTTGTCCCTCGCCCGAACCCGATAGGTGTAGGCCGTGTTCGGCTCCAGCCCGCCGTCGTAATACATGCGGGCGTCCTGCCAGGGGCTGGTGTCGCCGCCGATTCCGCCGCCGACGCACTCGAACTGGTACTTGACCGGCAAGGCCGGGTCTGAGGCGATGGAGGCGATCATGCGGACTTCGGTATGGCTGAGGGCCCACGGCGGCGTGGCGAAGGTCATGGGATTGGGCGTCGGCGGAACCTGGTCCTCAGGGACGCAAAGCACGCCGCTGACCGCGAGATCGTCGATCGCCGCTTCCACCAGGGAACCCGCACCATAATCCGAGGCGACGAACCGCAACCGGACCTGGGCGGTCGGGGTAACGTAATCGGCCACGCGGAATTCGTGGTAGATCCAGCCGCCGGTGGTTCCGGCGCCGCTCGGGCCGACTGTCTCGACGTTCACCCAGTTGCTGCCGTCGGCGGTGATGTCGACGACGAACACATCCGCGCCGGGGCTGGCCCCCTTGTCGTTGGAATACCAGCGCCAGTAACTGATGACGGCGTGGGGATCGTTGCTCAAATCCAGTACTGGAGACAGCAGCGTGGTCTTGCCGCCGTCCACATCGCGAGCGCCATCGCTGCCGCCGCGGACGCCGTCCGTGACCCAGCAGGCCACGCCGGGCGCGGGGGTGTGGTCATCTTCCGGCTGGGCGCTGGTGCCTTCGGGGTCCATGCGATTCCAGATTCCGGCCGTGGCGTCGTCGCCCGCAGCCCCCACGACCCAGCCGCGGTCGATTTCGCAATCGTCGCCGAAGACCACGCCGGTCCCGTAGAAGACGTTGGCCGTGCGGAAGGACGCGGGCGCGTTCACCGGGTCGGAGCCGATGCCGCCGGTCGTGGACTGGGCGGTGAAGTAGTAATCGACAACGTCGCCGCAAGGCCGGGCCGGAAAGACCGCCACATAGCGGTTCGGCGAGGTCTGGGTCATTGTGCCCTGCTGGAATGCGCCGCCGTTGACTCGGTACCAGAACTGGGCCGTGCCCGGCTGCGGCGTGCCGGTCCGCTGCACGACATAGACGCGGATGGAGGCCTCGAGATTCGGCGGCAAGGCCGACGGCAGGCCGTCCGGATACTGGTAGCCGAGGAGCGGCATCGGATCGCCGAAGTTGACGTAGGTCGCGGCGTAGCCGACGTAATTGCAGCCGTAGGCGATCCGCATGTAGCCGTTCTCGCCCCAGCCGGTGCCCCACGAGTTGCGGAGAATCCAGACGCCGTTGGCCCCTTGCTGATCGTCCCAACCCACGAGGGCCACGGCGTGGTTGATCGACGTGGCTCCGCAAGCGTTGAAGACGCCGCCGCTGTAGGCGCTGAACGCACCGTCCGCGGCCACCGCCACGGCGATCGGACCGTAATCGAGAATGGCCTGTTTCATGGCGGCCACGCTGGGGACGTTCCACGACTCCACGAAGGCCCAGCCGTTGAGCAGGTACTCGTGGGGGTAGGGACAGTTGCAGGCCGCATCCGTGGCCACATAGGGAAAGGCGCTCTCCGGCACGGCCCCGAACCCGCCGCAGGCGTCCGGCTTCCACTGGTGATAATCATGCACCCACCATCCGCCGGCGCACCCGTACCCCTCGCGGTTGCAACTCACCAGCCATTGCTCGGACAGATCCACGTTCAGGCCGAGCTTGATGAGGATATTGGACTCCAAGGGAGCCAGGGTCCCGAAGGCCCAGCAGCTCCCGCAGCCGCCCTGGTTGCGGATCGGGGTGCAGCCGCCGATGTCCCGCCAGTTGAAGGCCGTCGGCAGGTCGCGGCGCGGGGTGCAGGGATCGAAGACGGCGGTCTTTTCCCAGCCTTCCGGGATAACCAGGCCGCAAAGCTGCTCCAGCGGAACCCGCGTGGCGGGATTCGCGGAGACTTCGAAGGTCCAGCCTTCCCGGCGGCCCCGCTCCCGCAGGGCCTCGATATCCTGTTCTGATAGCTGCCCGAATAGCGGCGCCGCCGGCCAGATGCCGACCAGCAACGCTCCACTCGCCACCACACGGCGCATCCACGCACAACGTCTCATCGATGACTCCCTCGTTGGAAAACCTGGCTGCCACAGGCAGACCGGACGAACCGCCGCCTGGGCATCGCACCGGGCTGACGCTCACCCCGGCCGATGGCGGGCTTCGTTCGGACGGCCCCGGAATCTCCCTTCCGCTTGCCTGCGGCCGCCGCCGGCCGCGGGCGTCATCAACCAAGCCGCCTTCCTTGGACTACTCGGCCAGCAATGCGGCCACGAAGGCCGCGACGTCGCCCTCCACCGTGCCCTGGCCGAAATCCGCACACGCGACCACATCGCCGGGTTGCGGGGCACCTAGCTTCACCCGCACGAAGCCGGGGATATCGCCACCGTCCAGGACTCCGCTGCCATCCACATCGCCGAGCAGGGCGCACGGCGACGGGCACGGATTCGGCTCGCAGGAGGAGCCGTCTCCCTGATAGCTGCCCCCGCCGGCCACGCAAGCGGACTGCGTGGCGACCGTGCAGCCGCCGGTCAGCACGTCGCAGCAAGCGCCGACCGGCGCGGTCGTGGCCAGACTCGCCGCCGGGCCGAGGGCGGTCTCGACACCGTCCTGATTGCGAGCCTTCACCTGGAAAGTATAGGTCGTCGCGGGCGAAAGGCCCGCGATCGTGATCGTGCCCCAGGCTCCATCCGTCTGCCAGATGGCTACGGCCGAGGGACCGCCGGAAGCGGACACGAAGAAGCCGTTCCAGGCGGGGTCGAACGGAGCGGACGCCGTGCATTGCACCGCGAACGTCGTGACGGAGGGATTGCCGTTCGGCGCCACGTCGAGTTGCATCGTCGTGGTCGTCGGGTTACTAAGCATCGGCGCACCCGGCACGTTCGCCAGGGTCCGCTTCGAGGCACTCGGGCCGTAGTTCGTTTCCACGGCATTCTGATTGCGGGCTTTGACCCGGAACGTATACAGGGTGTCCGGGCTGAGGCCGGTCGCGGTGTCGGTCGTCACCTGCACCCACTCGTTGATGCCGCCGTCTCCGCCGGCCGTGGTCGAATCGAAGTACAGGCCGGAGGAACCGACGGTCAGGTTGGTGAACCCGCCGCCGGCGTTCAGGACGATCGAATTCGCCGTCGTGGTTCCGAAGGAGACGCCGGTCGGGGTCTCGATGTGGGTCGCGGTGGTCACATTCTCCGAGTAGCCGGTCTCATTCGGAACGGGGGCGCTGTCGCGGGCCTTCACCCGATAGGTGTGGGCCGTATTGGCCAGCAGCAGTTGGTTGGTGTAGGTCGTCGAGGTCTGCCAGCCGCTGTCCGCCCCGCCGAATCCGCCGGAAACGAAGTCGAAGTAGTAGGAGACCGGCGGGGAGGCGGCGTCCGTGGCCGTCGTGGCGGTCATGGTGATCGATCCGGTGCTCGCCGGGGCGGGCGGAGTCGCGAAAGTCATCGGGTTCGGGGAAGGCGGCGTGGTGTCGACCTCCGTACAGGCCGGACCTTGGATTTCCAGCGCGAAGCTGCCCACCGCCCCGTTCCATCCGCTGATGCGGACGTAGTAGGTGGTTCCGCCGGTCACCGGGTAATTGGTGATCTTCGAAGGTCCGCCGCTCCAACAGCCGTCGTCATTACAGGACAAGGTGTTGCCGGAGGTGCCGGGGCAACCCGAATGCAAGGACATCACCGCGTCGTAGTTGGTGCTGCCGCCGGTGGGGCACAATGTGAAAGTGGCCGAACCGGAACTGCCGGGTGTGTACTTGTACCACACGTCGGGCGTGCTGTTGGCGGTGCCGCAGTTGGTCGCGCCGTCCACGTTCATGCCCTGGGTCGAGCCGGTGTAGATGGTCCCCGGGCAAGCGGTCCGCGCCTGGCCGCAGTTGTCGTTGAAGCCGACGCGGAGCGAGACGGTCCGCGTGGTGTTGCCGACTCCGGTCGTCAAATTCACGAAGCTAACCGTGGTGGTGTATTCCCCGTCCGGCAGCGAATTGGCGTTGCTGTTGATCGTGAGGGTCACCACGGCGGTCGCCCCGACCGTGGCCAGCGTGCCCGTCCCGTTGCTGATGGTCAGCCACGCGGCGCCGGTGGTCACGCTGTAGCTGATCGGGGCGGTCGGCCCGAGGTTCTCGACCGTATAGTTCTGGCTGGCCGGGGTGAACGGACCGCCGGACTGGCCGTTGGAAACGAAGTTGGAAACCGGGGAGACGCCCATGCCGACCTGGAGGGCCGGACAGTTCATGTTGTGGTTGCCGAAGCCGGCGCAGATCTCCGGATAATGCGGCGTCCCGTTGTAGATATTGCCGTCCGTGTCGTCCAGCGTGAGGAAGTCGATGGTGATCTGCGGCGTGATGGTCGAGCCGGAATGCATCGGCACCGAATTCACCGTCAACGCGCCGATGATCTGGCGGTAGGTGGCGGGATAATTGGCCGCCAACTGCGTACGGGTGTCCCAGACGCAGCCGGAGAGCAGGTTGCCGCAATCATGCGCGCCGCCCGTGCAGGGATACTGATAAGTGTTGACCGCGTTCCGCAAGCCGGTGTTGCAGTCGCCGAAGAAGCCGTAGCCCAGAATCGGATCGTCCAGGATCAGCGTGGAAATGGAATCGCTCATCCCTTCGCCGTACTGGTCCTGCCCGCTGCCGCCGCAATTGACCACATGGTGGCCGTACTCGTGATAGATGACGCTGCTCCAGGCGGTGTTGGGGTAGCTGCCGCCGGCCGCGCAGAAGTTGATCGAACTGTAGTCATACCAGGCGTTGCCCGGACAGTAGCCGTCGGTTCGATTCACATAAACGGGAAAACTCGTCTGCCCGGCGATGGTGGGGTAGGTCGGGTGATAGGTCAAGATCCAGTCACGGACAACGTTGGATTGAACGTAGCCGTTGACCTGGGCGCGAACCGCCGCGTTGGTGTTGGGGTCGTTGTGCATGAAGTTCGCCGGGCCGGGCGGCGTCACGTTCAGGGTCAGCGTCTCCTCCGCGCCCGCCACGTTGTCCACGACGAAGTACTGCCCGTCCATGTAGGAGGTCACCGTGACCGGCGACGAGCCGCTGTTGGGGATGGTGAAGTTGCCGTTGGCGTCCGCGTAACGCGTGGTGCTGCCGATGGCCACGCGGCCGTAGGGCATCGCCATGGGCACTTCTTCGGCGCAGTTGTCGGACTTCGGGCCTTGCGTCGCCCGCCCGTTCTTGACGCCGCTGACGTCGGTGAAAAGGATCAGGTTTTCGCGATACACCACCTCGCCGGTGGCGGCGTTGACGACATAGAGCCATTTCTCCGGCCGCTCGGCCCCGGGAGCGCCATAGTTGTCGGCAATGAAGGTCACGGCGGTCAAGGGCGGAGCGTGCTCGTCCGGCGTACCTGCCCAGATCACGGTCTGCGGGACCGTGAAGTTGACCAGCCCCGCGTCCGCATGGGCCGCCGGGTCGAAGGCGGCGTTCACCAGGGCCGGATCGGGCAGGAAGTCGCCCAGGTCGCGGAGGCAGGACCCCGCCCACACCAGCGGATAGCCGGGCGCGTTGCGGACCAGCAGCCGCAGGTCCGAGCGGAAAACCGGCACGCCGGCCCGGAACTGGCTGTAATAGACCAGTGTAAACTTGTAATCGCCGAGGTCGGGATCGTACATCAGGGGAAGAGTATTGCCGGAGGACAACACCGGCGTGGTGGGCAGCAGGTCCTCCGGATCCACACCCCAGATGCCGCTGTGGGCCAGGCGGAACTGTTCGGCGGTGTCGCCTGGGCTGGCCCCCGTTCCGAAGGGCACGCCGTATACTCGGGTGATCCGCGTGCCCTCCAGGAGCAGGCTGGCGCCCGGCCACGTCTGCATGAAGGACTCCGCGGCCGCCTGACGCCACTCCCGAACGGGCAGCGGCTGATCCGGCGAAGTGACATAGACTGGTGTCGACAAAACCGGTCCCGATGCCGAGACGGTCGCGTCTTCGGCGAGGGCGGCCGCGGATCCCGCGGCCAGAGCCAGCAACCCCACGACCCACACAGCAGGCTTCATGGATAGCACTCCTTGATACGGGGGAAAAAGAGACAAGGAAACATACGATGACCGTCAGCTCGCCTCACGTCGCGGACTCCGGAGGGAGACCCCGGCACGAATGCTCCAGCCCCGCGGTCGCGTCCGGGGCGCCGCGTTGCTCGACCCGGCTGGCGGCCTCAGCCGGCCGGGGCGGCAGTCGGAAACGCGACGGAGGCCGCGACGGGGGTGTGTTACGACCAAGGCGGGAGCGGCGGGAGCCGAGCAGCGACCCTTCCACCCCTCCTGGCCTCCTGATGATACCGCGCCGCAGGGTGAAACGCCATGTATTCGGAGCGGGAAAATTGGCGGAACGTATTGTCTTTTCTGGAGTTGTAAATGGAATGGCAACCTCGGGGCGCGGACCCTCCCCCCCAGCCGCTATTCTCGGATGACGCCGTCGCACCATCGACCCGGCGTGGCGGCCGAACCAACACGCCTCTAACTTTCGCCCTCCTCGCGGATTATCGCTCGAAAGATGGGACCGGGGCACGGGCGCGTTTTTCCGCGAGGAGGTGTTGACGCGCCACTCTGCAACCGAAGTAAACTCCAAGCGTACAAAGCGGTTGAGGCGAAGCGGACGCGGTGCGCCGACGCCTCGCCCCTGGAAGACGGTCGTCGCCGCCGGACGGCCATTGCCGATTCAGCAGGGAGGAACCGGCCTCGTGACCCTGGGAGACATTCTCCTCGAAGCCAAAGCCATCACCCCGGAGCAGCTCCGGATCGCCAACGAGCAGTGCGGCCCGACCGAGCGGCTGGACCGCGTGCTGGTTCGTCTGCGGTATTGCAGCGAGACGGCGGTGCTCCAGGCGCTCGGCAAGCTCTACAACTTCGATGTGGTGGATCTTTCGACCAGCGACGCTCCCGTGGACGTGGAGTTGCTCCGGCGGATGCCGTCCAAGCTGGTTCACCGCTCCAAGCTCGTGCCGCTGGACAAGGTCAACGGCTCTCTCCGCGTCGCCACGCCGGACCCGTTTCAGATCTACGCGTTCGACGAACTGCGGATGATCTGCGGGCTGGAAATCAAACCGGTGCTGGCCAAAGAGAGCGAGATCGCCGAGATCATCAAGAAGCATTTCGGCGTCGGCGGGGATACGGTCACGCAACTGGTCGGTGAGGAGGGCGAGGACGACGTCCAGGTCCTGAGCGATGTCCGCGAATCGGCGGGCGACCTGGCGGAGATGGCCCAGGACGCCAGCGTCATCAAGCTGGTGAACGAAATCCTGCTGGAGGCGATCAACGAGCGGGCCAGCGACGTCCACATCGAGCCGTACGAAAACGATCTGCACATTCGCTATCGCGTGGACGGCGTGCTGCGGAACACCAACGTGCCGCCGCAGATCCGCCGGCTTCAGGCGGCCATCATCAGCCGCATCAAGATTCTCTCGAACCTGAACATCGCCGAACGCCGCGTGCCGCAGGACGGCAGCTTCAAAATCAAGGTCCACGGTCGCGAGATCGACCTCCGCGTCAGCATCATCCCCATGATCCACGGCGAGGGCGTGGTCATGCGCATCCTCGACAAGCAGTCGATCCTCCTCTCGCTGGAGGATCTCGGCTTCGATCCCGAGATGCTGAAGACCTTCGAGCACGTCATCGCCCAGCCGCACGGCATTCTGCTCGTCACCGGCCCGACCGGCTCCGGCAAGACCACCACGCTGTACGCCGCCCTCCGCGGCATCGTCTCCGAGGAGATCAAGGTCCTCACCGTCGAGGATCCGGTCGAGTACCACCTTGCCGGCATCAACCAGGTCAACGTGAATCTGAAGGCCGGCTTGACCTTCGCCAAAGGGATGCGGGCCTTTCTCCGCCACGACCCCGACGTCATCATGGTCGGTGAGATTCGCGACCTGGAAACGGCCGAAACCGCCGTGCAGGCCTCGCTCACCGGCCACCTGGTCTTCAGCACGTTGCACACCAACGACGCCCCCACGGCCGTCACCCGACTCCTGGACATGGGCGTCGAGCCGTTTCTCGTGGCCAGTTCCGTCGAGGCTGTGCTCGCCCAGCGGCTCATCCGCACCCTATGTCCGCACTGCAAGGAACCCTACGAGCCGGATCCCATCGACTGCCCGCCGGACTTCGACCCCCGCGGGGCCACGATCTACCGCCCGGTGGGCTGTCGGGAGTGCCGCATGACCGGCTTCGCCGGGCGGAAAGGCATTTTCGAGCTGATGGTCATGGACGACGAAATCCGCGAGCTGGTCCTCCAGCGGGTCTCGGCCGGCAAAATCCGCAATTTGGCGATCCAACACGGCATGGTCATGCTGCGGGAAGACGGCTGGAGCAAGGTTCGCCGCGGCCTGACCACCATTCAGGAAGTCATGCGGGCAACGAAGGGCTAAACCATCGAGAGCCTGCCGCGAACTGAACCCGAGGCCGCCGGCCGGCAACCCGCCCCGCGGGTCATCGCGAAGCACTCGCCACGCTGCCCGCCGTGAAACCCCGGTCGCGGCCACGCCCGTCGAGATCGCATGATGCAGGCGGCTCTGGCAGTCTATGTCGCGGTCTTGAGTCTGCTGGCCGGCACCTGCTTGCTGGCCCTGGCCAGGCGGATCGCGCGTCGCTGGATTCGGCCGCCGGCACTGCCGCCGCACTACCTGCGACTGGGCCGGGTGGCGCCTGACCAATCCTGTCCTTGCGGGGCCCGCGGACTCACCTACGCTTCGTGCTGCCGTCCCGCGGATGTGGCGAGATTGACCGAGGACGTGCGGGAGTACCTGTGGCAGCGGTGGGCACACCGCTCCTTCGCGGGCCGCCGCAGTTCCCGGTCCATGCAGCACCGGCTGGAAGACTACCCGATCCCGCCGGTGACGCTGCCCGACTGGGTGTATCGGCCGGACCGTCACACCTTTCCCATTGAGGAACGTAAACTGCGGCGGTGGAATCCCCAGATCGCCGCCCTGCGAACGGCCGCTCGACACGCCACCGAAAAAGCCGATCGGCAAACCTCGGAACCGGCCTCCGCCCGGCGATCCCCGCCGGATGAGGTTCGACGGGAACAGGCCGCTTCCGAGGATCACGCTGAGCCGAAGCGGTTGCCACCCGACCCTGGGCCGCAGTAGAATCGAACCCCGCGACCCTGACCGGCCACCAGGAAACACCGAATATCCATGCCCCCGGATCTGACAGACCAGATTTGGCGCGTAATCAGCGAGAACTGGGCCTTATGCTCGATTCTCCTGACGATCCTGCTCCTCATCATCGTGCCCGCGTTGATCCTGGCGAAGTACGTCCGCATCTGCCTGAACATCCTGAGCGACACCGTCCCGCCGCTGTCCCGGACGCAGGTCGGCTACCAGCCGATCTCCGGAGAAGAAAAGGACTTCTACGCGACGGACGGGATCCGGCTGCGCGGGGTCTTCCATCACCCGACGACGCGGCAGCCCCGGGGGATGATCATCTTCGCCCCGGAATTCAAGAGCGACCGCAACAGTTGCGCCCGCTATTGCCGGGCACTGATGGCCGCGGGCTATACCGTGTTCTCGTTCGATTTTCGGGGGCACGGCGAATCCGCGGCCGAGCCGGGCTACTTCCCGCGCCAATGGGTCAGCGACCGGGAGGTAGCCGACATGCGAGGGGCGATTTCCTACGTGGAAAACTGGCTGGAAGAGCACGGCCGTCCCGTGGAAATCGGGCTGTTCGGCATCTCCCGCGGAGCCTGCGCGGGAATCCTCGCCGCGGCGGAGTGCCCGTCCATTAAGACGATTGTCACGGACGGAGCGTTTTCCTCGGATTGCACTCTGGAGCACCTCTGCAAGAAGTGGGCGAAGATCTTCGCGAAGGTCCGGGTGGTTTACGAGAACCACCCGCCGGAATTCTGGCGATTCCTGCGGTGGTGCGTGTTTCTGACTTGCCGAATCAAGTTCAAGTGCCGCTTCCCTTCCGTGCGCAAGGCCTTGATGCGGATGGTGCCGAGGCCCATTCTTTTCATCCACGGCGAACGGGACAGCTACATCCCGGTGGAGCAGTCTCGCCTCCTATATGCTCTCAGCCCGCAGCCGAAGCACCTGTGGATCGTGCGGCACGCAAAGCACAACCAGTCGGTTGACGTGCAACCGGCCGAGTACGCCCGCCGCACCCTGGACTTCTTCGACCGCTACCTGGCCCACCGCGAGGAAGCGTCGAACATCTATCGTGAAGGGCGCCCGGAAGAACTGATCCTGGGGGTACCCTACGGGATACCGCCGGTGCCCGCCTGGCCCGGCGCGGGTCGCGGCCGGGAGAAACCTCGGCGGTTGCATGGAGAGCGGTTGTCGGCCGGGATCAACTGACGGGCGTCCGCGCGGCGATCGCAAGGATCGACAGTTCGAGCGGCCTTCCTGACACAACGGCAGACGAAGAACCGTGAGTCTGCCGGAGTGGCAGTCTCCGCCCGCTTTCGCGGCGACACAACAAGCCCATAACTACATTTTCAGCAATGCCTTAGAACCACAATGCGGAGGCTCCCGGCCCGGGCATGGCAGTTGCCCTCGAGGAAGCGGGGATTGTCTATCCCGACGGGTACCGTACGTTTGGATTATCCGGAATCACCTATTCGGAAATGCCACAAGGAGGCCTAAATCCATGGGTGCCAAGCAACTTGCGTTTCAGGAAGACGCCCGTGCCGCCCTGGCGATGGGGGTGAGCAAACTGGCCGCGGCGGTGAAGGCGACGCTCGGGCCGCGGGGCCGCAATGCCATCATCGACAAGGGCTGGGGCTCGCCGACAGTCACCAAGGACGGAGTCACGGTCGCCGAAGAGATCGAACTGCGGGACAAATACGAGAATCTCGGAGCCCAATTGGTGAAGGAGGCCTCCAGCAAGACGTCTGACGCGGCCGGCGACGGCACCACAACGGCGACGGTGCTGGCCGAGGCGATCTTCAAGGAGGGTTTGCGGAACATCACCGCCGGCACGGACGCGATGGCCATTGCCCGCGGCATCGAAAAAGCCGTGCAGCTCGTGGAGAAGGCCCTTCAGGAGATGGCCCGCCCGGTCAAGGCCGACAGCAAGAACGTGGAGGACATCACGCGGGTGGCGAGCATCTCGGCCAACAACGACCGGGAGGTCGGCGAGCAGCTCGCCGAGGCCTTCAAACAAGTCGGCAAGGACGGCGTGATCACCATCGAGGAAGGCAAGAGCCTGACCACCACCGTCGAAGTGGTCGAGGGCATGCAATTCGACCGCGGCTATCTCTCACCGCACTTCGTGACCAATCCGGAGGAGATGGAGGTCGTCCTGGAGAAGGCGTTCGTGCTGGTGTACGAGGACAAGATCTCCAGCGTGACCAAGCTGGTCCCGCTGCTGGAGAAGGTCGCCAAGACCAAGCGGCCGCTGCTGATCATCGCCGAAGACGTGGAAGGCGAGGCCCTGGCCACGCTGGTGGTCAACAAGCTTCGCGGCATTCTCCAGGTGGCGGCGGTGAAGGCGCCGGGCTACGGCGACCGCCGCAAGGCGATGATGGAGGACATCGCCATCCTGACCGGCGGCAAGGCCATCTTCAAGGATCTCGGCATTGAGCTGGACAACATCAGCATCAGCGATCTCGGCCAGGCCAAGAAGATCGTGGTCGACGCCGACAACACCACCATCGTGGAAGGCGCCGGCGCTTCCAAGGACATCAAGGGCCGCATCGAGATGATCCGCCGCGAGATCGAGGCGACCACCAGCGACTACGACCGCGAGAAGCTCCAGGAGCGGCTGGCCAAGCTGGCGGGCGGCGTGGCCCAGATCATGGTCGGCGCGGCCACCGAGTCCGAAATGAAGGAGAAGAAGGCCCGCTACGAAGACGCCCTGCACGCCACCCGCGCGGCCATCGAGGAAGGCATCGTGCCCGGCGGCGGCGTGGCCTTGCTCCGAGCCAGATCGGCCTTGGACAAGGTTTCCGGCCTGAGCGAGGGCGAGCGGGTCGGCGTGGACGTGGTTCGACGGGCCCTCACGGCCCCGATCACGGCCATCGCGGCCAACGCGGGCGTCGAACCGGGGGTGGTGCTCTACCGTGTGGAGA